>Ga0116126_1000090_pt1 | contig 79500 bp, 68 predicted proteins | sample June2015DPH_16_5_FD_89730 | JGI IMG/M metagenome (GOLD analysis project Ga0116126, IMG submission 89730) | Peatland microbial communities from SPRUCE experiment site at the Marcell Experimental Forest, Minnesota, USA - June2015DPH_16_40 | ecosystem: Environmental > Terrestrial > Soil > Wetlands...
CAAATTCGAACGTGGTTTCGAATCGGTTATAGATATATGGGGCGCGGACCACCACGGATATGTGGACAGGATGCGGGCAGGGGCGCAGGCCCTCGGGCGCGGGAAAGATGACCTGCGGATCGTTCTTGTGCAACTGGTAAACCTTTTGCGCGGGGGCGCCCCCGTGGCGATGAGCACCCGAGGGGGCGAGTTCGTCACGTTGCGTGAAGTTATCGATGAGGTCGGAAAAGACGCTACGCGCTTTATTTTTCTCACTCGCCGCACGGACAGCCCGCTGGATTTCGACCTCGAGGTCGCAAAGGCCCAGAGCAATGATAATCCCGTCTTCTATGTGCAATATGCCCACGCGCGCCTTTGCAGCGTCTTCGAAGTGGCGCGGGACCGTGGAGTTGAATTTGATTGGCGTTCGATAGGCGATGAGACGCTCCAGCTCTTGCAGGTCCGGCAGGAATTTGAAATAATCAGGCTGCTCGGGGAATATCCGGAGGTCGTTTGCGAATGCGTGAGATCGCTGGAGCCGCACTATATTGCATATTATCTGCACGAACTGGTGTCCCTTTTTCACAGCTACTACCACGACAACCGCATCCTGAGCGAGGATGTAGCACTGAGCAAAGCGCGGCTTTGCCTCGCTTTGGCGATAAAAGAAGTTATCGGAAGCGCACTCATGCTTCTCGGGGTCAGGGCGCCTCAAAAAATGTAGGAAAGTACTGATGATTCGCCCGAAGCTTGTAGTCGTAAACACTGAGATGGACGAACACCCCCGCTCTTTTGGGGACGGCAGGGGATACCGCTTCGACCTGAGCAGAAATAAACTGATTTTATATGCATTGAGTTTTGTTGTGTCCCTTTGTTTCATGTTTATTCTGGGAATTTTCGTGGGCAGGGGAGTTCCCGTGGTAAAGCCCGATGATTTTTCCATGAAGGGCCGATTCCTGCGATTGCTGGGGCTGGAGCAACAGACCGGCCAGTATTTCCCAAAGGCTGCCGCAACCTGGGAAGACCCCAAGAGGATGCTCGAATCGCTCAATTACTTTGATGATTTGACCCATAAAGGCGGAACGCCCATAGATGCAGTCCCGAAAGTAATTGAACCCACTCTGGGTATCCCTTTGCCTGAACCGGCAAAAGAACGTGAAAAACGCGCAATCACGTCCCGGCCACCGGCCGAAAAACTATCCGCCACCCAGTCGGACAAGCCCCGGAACTCTGGACTTGCCGCCGGGCAATTCACGCTGCTTGTGGCCTCGTTGAGACAATCTGAGGCGCAGGTCCTGATCGAAAAATTGAGGGCCAGGGGATATTCGCCCCGCGTTGAGTCGCTAGACCTCGGGACAGCCACATGGACCCGCATCCTTCTCGGCTCTTTTCCCTCCCGCGAGGCCGCTATATTGTTCGCCGATGATTTCAACAGTAAGGAAAACCTGCAAGCTCTGGTCGTGAGCAGTTCGAACTGAACATGGACCCCACAGGGGCGAGGGAGTCTTGCTTGCCGCTTGTTGCTACTCGCCAGTGGACGGGGTGGACTTGGTAGACCGGGTGGGCGAAGAGCGCGACGAGCGTTTTTCGGAACGCACGCGGTAGAGACGTTCGGTAAAGCCGCCCTCGGTTTAAAAAGCCGCCGCCTGAGCAGCGAGAGGCCCGCTCCTTCTGTCCACATCGTCTACTATGTCCACCTGGCCCATACACCCGGTTGCGCCGCCTGAAAGATATTGAGTTTTCGATAGCCCCCATTAAGTCATGCTTTTCCCAGCGTCCTGAGTCATCGAGGGTTTTCCTTGACTTTTATTTGCGGCATCTTTAGAAATACTTGTTTATCCTAAATTTTTGATCGTTATCGGGGAAAAGATGGAAAGTATTCAAGCCGTTAGAGGCATGAACGATATATTGCCCGACGAATCCGGCTGGTGGCAGAAGGTTGAAAACGCGGCGCGCGAGGTGCTCGGAAACTTCGGCTACCGCGAGATAAGGACCCCGGTGCTGGAGAAGCTGGAGCTTTTTGCGCGCAGCATTGGAGAAAGCACTGATATAGTCGAAAAAGAGATGTACGCCTTCGAGGATCGCAACGGCGAACGGCTCGCCCTGCGTCCGGAGGCCACGGCTTCAATCGTAAGGTCCTATGTCCAGCATTCGCTGCACACCGATTCGGCCTTCCAGAAGCTCTATGAAATCGGTCCAATGTTCCGGCATGAGCGTCCTCAGAAGGGCCGCTACCGGCAGTTTCACCAGATCGACGCCGAGGTTTTCGGAATAGACGGCCCGATGATCGATGCCGAAATGATGCACATGCTGAGCCTGTTAATGGACAGGATCGGCATTTCCGGGCTCGTCCTGAACATCAACACGCTGGGCTGTCCCGACTGCAGGCAGACTTACAGGGAAATCCTGAAGGATTTTCTCACTGCAAAAGGGGACCAGTTCTGTGAGGACTGCCTGCGCCGCAGGGAAACCAACCCGCTGCGCGTCTTAGACTGCAAGGTCGAAAGGTGCCGGACCCTGCTGGAGAGCGCTCCCCTGCTGATCGACTATATCTGCGAAGATTGCCGCGCGCACTTCGAGGCGGTAAAGGATTATCTTGAAAAGCTCGGGACGCGCTATGAGGTAAACCCCCGAATCGTTCGCGGCCTCGATTACTACATGCGGACGACTTTCGAGGTGATTACGGACCGGCTCGGCGCCCAGAACGCAATCGGGGGCGGCGGCCGCTACGATGGCCTGGTGCGCGACCTGGGGGGACCCGACGTGCCGGCTATCGGGTTTGCAATCGGTATGGAACGGCTTATCATGCTGCTTCAGCAGGAGCATCGGGAACAGGTGCGTGCGCCCTTGGTTTTCATCGCCAGCCTGGGTGAGCAGCCCCGCGCGCGTGCTTTCGAACTCGTTCAGCAGTTTCGCGGGCGGGGTCTGGAGGCCGAAATGGACTACGAGGGGCGCAGCCTCAAGAGCCAGATGCGCCGTGCCGATAAATCAGGGGCAAGGCATGTTCTGATCTTTGGCGAAGATGAACTGACGGGACGTCAAATCCAGTTGCGCGACATGCGGACCAAGACTCAGCAGGTATTGCCCCTGGACGATCTGGTTGAGTCGATGCTCCGGATTGATTCAAAAACAACTGAACGGTAGCTGGGCAAGATAAATACCAGTCTCTTATATTAGAGACCTGTGTTGCAAACGGAGGAAACCCTGGTGAATTTGTTTGAATCCCGGACCGGCAATGAACTTACAGAGGCTCTGGAAAGACCGGTTGTGCTCGACCAGCTTTGCGGATGGCGAAAGACGGCGGACTGCAACAGTCTGAGGGCTGACAACGTCGGGTTCGAAGCCGTTCTGATGGGATGGGTGCAGAAGCGGCGCGATCATGGCGGGCTAATATTCGTTGATTTAAGAGACCGGGAGGGAATAACCCAGGTCGTCTTTGACCCGCAGATCAGTGAGGAGGCACATGAACGCGCAGGGGGCCTCCGGAGCGAGTATGTCATAGCAGCTAAAGGAAAGACGCGTTTTCGCCCCGAGGGAATGGTCAATCCAAAGCTGCCTACCGGAGAAATCGAAGTCGCGGCAACGGAGCTGCGAATACTCAACAGCTCTAAAACGCCTCCATTCCAAGTTGAAGACGACGTGGAGGCAAGTGAGAACATACGCCTCAAGTACAGATATCTCGATCTGCGCCGCCCGAAGCTCTTTCACAACCTGCTTCTAAGGCACAAAGTCGCCCAGTTGACGCGCGGCTACTTCAACGGGTTGGGCTTCATCGAGGTTGAGACCCCGGTGCTCACGCGCAGCACGCCTGAAGGGGCTCGAGACTACCTGGTGCCGAGCAGGGTCAACACCGGGAAATTCTTCGCCCTTCCCCAGTCGCCCCAGCTTTTCAAGCAGATTCTCATGATCGCCGGTTTCGAAAGGTACTATCAGATCGTCAAGTGTTTCCGTGATGAAGACCTGAGGGCGGACAGGCAACCTGAGTTCACTCAGCTCGACCTGGAAATGTCTTTTATATGTGAAGAAGACATTTTCGAGATGATCGAGGGCTGGATTGATCGGATATTCCGCGAGCTGAAAGGTGTTTCTCTTAATTTCCCCTTTCCCCGCATGACGTACGGCGAAGCCATGGAGCGCTACGGGACCGACCGGCCTGACATGCGCTTTGGCCTTCCGCTGAGCGAAGTAACCGGCATCGTTGCCGAATCCGATCTGCGGGTTTTCCGCCAGGCGATTGAGGCGGGTGGGATTGTCAAAGCGCTCCGCGTGCCCGGCGGCAAGGACCTGTCAAGAAAAGAACTGGATGATCTTATCGATTTTGTTAAAATCTTTGGAGCGCAGGGCATGGCCTGGATCAAGATCCAGCCTGAGGGCTGGCAGTCCCCGATAGCCAAGTTCCTGCCCCAAGGTGTGCAACGCGCGCTGGAGCAGCACCTCGGCATAGAAACCGGAGACGTAATACTTTTTGTCGCCGATCAGCGCAAGGTCGTAAATGACTCCCTCGGAAATCTCCGTGTTCGTCTCGGCCAGCAGTTGGGACTGATCGATCCGGTTGAATTCAATTTTGTCTGGATTACGGATTTTCCGCTCCTCGAATGGGACCACGAAGAGAAAAGGTACACTTCGGTCCATCATCCGTTTACCTCGCCGGCGGAGTCCGATATGGGCCTGATCGAAACACACCCCGAAAAGGTGAGGAGTAGGGCGTACGACCTTGTGCTGAACGGCATTGAGATTGGCGGCGGCAGTATTCGTATTCACCAGCAGGAGGTCCAGAGGCGGGTTTTTGAAGCACTCGGTATTTCGGCTGAGGAGGCGCAGGAAAAATTCGGGTTTTTGCTCGAAGCGCTTCAATTCGGCGCCCCTCCTCACGGCGGAGTCGCCTTTGGACTTGACCGGCTTGTGATGCTTCTGTGCGGGGCCGGTTCGATACGCGAGGTGATTGCATTCCCCAAGACCCAGAAGGCTACCTGCCTGATGACCAATGCGCCCTCCGAAGCCGACCTCAATCAGCTTCTGGAGTTGTGTCTGAAGGTTGAAAGCAACCCAAGAAAGTAATGTTATGGCTCGCTGGAACCCCAAAAAACGCGTGCTCGATCATGAAAATCCGGAGCTTCGGCGCCACAACGCTCAGGAATTGGACGGACCCAACCTGATACGCGATATTTTTCCGTACGATGAGGTGCCTCGCATTGACTTCGATCACAGGCTCCTGCCAATCGATCCGGCCGACGATATATTCATAACGGATACAACCTTTCGTGACGGCCAGCAGGCGCGGCCCCCCTATTCGGTCAAGCAGATCGAGACGATATTCGAGCTGCTTCACCGCCTCTCGGGCCCAAACGGGGTCATTCGCCAGTCCGAGTTTTTCCTCTACACCGATAAAGACCGGCAGGCGTTGGACGCCTGTCTTGCCAAGGGTTATGACTATCCGCATATAACCGGATGGATCCGGGCTGTTGAGGAGGACCTGGACCTGGTGGCCCAACTTGGTTTGAAAGAGACGGGGATTCTGGCCTCGGTCTCCGATTATCATATCTTTCTCAAGCTCAAGATGAACCGCAGGGAGGTCCTTGAAAAATACCTGAATATTGTACGGGCCGCATTGGAAAAAGGTATCGCGCCAAGGTGTCATTTAGAGGACGTCACGCGTGCGGATATTTTCGGCTTTTGTATTCCGTTTGCCATTGAACTGATGCGGCTCAGAGAACAGAGCGGCATAGACATAAAGATTCGTCTGTGCGATACGCTGGGCTTCGGCGTAACTTACCCCGGAGCGGCACTGCCCAGGAGCGTCCCCAAGCTTGTGAGGGCGTTCATAGACGATGCGGGGGTCCCCGGGCGCCTCCTCGAGTGGCACGGCCATAACGACTTCCACAAGGTATTGATAAACGCCACAACCGCCTGGCTCTATGGGTGCAGCGGAGCAAACGGGACCCTGCTGGGGTTCGGCGAGCGCACCGGCAATGCCCCTATTGAGGGCCTCATCTTCGAATATATCGGGCTAAAAGGCGCCATGAACGGAATAGATACAACCGCGATTACCGACATCGTCGACTACTTTCAGTCGGAACTCGGCTATACAGTGCCTTCGAACTATCCATTTGCAGGTGAGGAGTTCAATGCAACCCGGGCCGGCATCCATGCCGACGGGTTGGTAAAAAACGAGGAAATCTACAATATTTTCGATACTCAGAAATTGTTGAAAAGGCCGATCAGCATCACCATCACGGACAAGTCCGGTGTTGCCGGCATAGCTTATTGGGTGAACCGCCGCCTCCGGTTGGATGGTGAGCGTCGCCTGGATAAAAGGCATCCCGGGGTCCTCAAGATCTTCAAGCGCGTTATGAGCGAGTACGATAAGGGGCGCAATACCTCCATATCCAATGATGAACTGGAGCGGTGGTCGAGACGCTACCTGCCGGAGTATTTCATCTCTGAATTCGACCGGATCAAGCAGCGCGCCTACGCTCTTGCCGCTCACCTCGTCGAAGAGGTCGTTGAAAGTGAAATGATAAGAAGCCTTGACCCGGAGCGTCAGGAGCCTTTGCTTCAGACTCTTCTTGAACTCAATCCGTTTATTCAGTACATCTATGTAACTGACAGACAGGGGCGCAAGATCACGCGCAACATCACTCACATAGTGGATAAATCGAAGTACGAAGGCGCCAGGGTGGGAGAGGAGCTTTCCGACCGGCCCTGGTTTATAGAACCCATGAAGGACGGAAAGGTGTATGTAACCGACGTTTACTCTTCGCGCTACACGGGGGCGCTCTGCATAACGGTTTCCGCGCCGATCAGAGACGCAACCGAGGAGATTGCGGGAATACTTGGTATAGATATCCGCTTTGAGGACCTCGCTAAAATGGAGCAAAACGGCGAGCTAGGCAACAATTAGCCGGCGTCCATCCGGAAACTCCGGGACAAATTCGACGCCCTGCGAGGTTTCTGTTCGAAAAGGAGGCATTTTTCGTACTGGCAAGGAAATCGAGGGGTTGCGCGGAGGCGTACATTTGTACGCCGCACAAGCGAGCCCGAAGATTGACGCCGCCAGGGCGGAAAAGGACCCTTTCCGGATGGAAACTAGCTAGTCTAATCCTGCAGAGGGGGGCCTGTGGATAGCGCAAAGATCCCAAAACTGTGGATTCTTGTCAGCTTGTCCCTCTTGTTGGCCGCATGTGCAAAGAATTATGCCCCTCCTGCACAGGTTGCTCCTCCCGGACTGAGAACGCAAAAACCCTATCAGATAAACGGCATTTGGTACTATCCTCTTTCCAGCGCAGAAGGCTATGTGGAAGATGGCCTGGCAAGCTGGTATGGCCCCGGGTTTCACAGCAAGCGCACCGCATGCGGGGAACCTTACGATATGTGGGCGGATACGGCGGCCCACAAGACGCTTCCCCTGGGAACTTACGTCAAGGTGACGAACCTTGGGAACGGCAAAACGACCGTTTTGAGGATTAACGACCGCGGGCCGTTTGTGGCCGGAAGGATCATCGATCTTTCCGCCAAAGGTGCCGAGGACCTTGGTTGCCGTATGAAAGGGCTGGCAAGGGTGAGGGTAGAGGCGGTTCAGTATGCGACCCCGCAAGTCGTGGGCAATGCCACATATTGGAAGGTGGACCCGGTCCCCTCGTTCCGCTACGGTAAATTCGCCGTCCAGATCGGGGCCTTTCGCGATCAGGCTAACGCTTACAGGCTGAAAGAGAAAATGGCCGGAGAAAACCAGACAATCAGAGTTACGAACCTGCCTGAAAGAGAAGTCTTATGGTATAGGGTGCAGGTCGGTTCCTATCAGGACCTGGTTGTTGCCAAAGCGGAATTGGAGCGATTCAGGTCGCATGGATTTCCGGACGCTTTTGTCATAGCCGTTGAAGGACAATAAAGGTGATCGAGGTCATTGCATATCCGTCGGATGAGGCGGAACTCAAGATTTCAGCAATCGCAGGGCGCAGGCCGGGGGCCGATCCTGTGCTGGAAGCGGAAGTTCTGAAGATAATCGGGGAGGTCAAGTCCGAAGGCGATGCCGCAGTGCTGCGCTATACACGCCGGTTTGACGCTCCCGGTTTGGACGATGGGCGGTTGTGCGTGTCCGATGAGGAGATAGCCGCTGCGTGCGGCGAGGTTGATTCGGATTTTATGTGCATCGTCCGGACGGCGATCCGAAATATCGAGGATTTTCACAAACAGCAGATTCGGCACTCTCATTTCATGACCAAACCGGACGGGACATTCCTTGGGCAGATAGTGAGGCCGGTCAGGGCTGCGGGGATATATATCCCGGGCGGGCAGGGCGGCGAAACTCCACTTATCTCCTCGGTTCTAATGAACACAATACCGGCGCGCCTTGCCGGGGTGCGGGACATCGCGATGGTTACTCCCCCCCGGAAGGACGGCAGTATAAACCCTTATCTTCTGGCCGCTGCGCGGGAGGTGGGGGTGAACCGGATTTACAGGGCGGGCAGCGCCTGGGGCATTGCAGCCCTTGCATACGGGACGAAATCGATCCCACCGGTTGATGTAATCGTCGGTCCCGGAAATATATACGTGGCGCTCGCCAAGAAGCTGCTGTCGGGCCAGGTGGGGATAGATATGATTGCCGGTCCCAGTGAAATCCTGGTTCTGGCGGACTCGAGCGCAAGGGCGGACTATATTGCGGCGGACCTGCTCAGCCAGGCCGAGCATGACAGCATGGCAAGCGCAATCTGCATAACCACCGAAGAAAGCCTCGCCGGGGATATTTCGATCAGCCTGTCCAGGCAGTTGACTTCGCTGTCAAGAGGTGAGACCGCAGCGGCCTCAATCGAGCGCTACGGAGCTGTTTTCGTAGTGCAGAGCGTGGATGCGGCTTTCGGACTTGCAAATCGGATAGCGCCCGAACACCTCGAACTGCACATCGAAGATCCGTTTCCCTGGCTTGGCAGGATTGAAAATGCGGGGGCGGTCTTTATTGGGGGCTATACTCCGGAGCCTGTCGGAGATTACTTTGCAGGCCCCAATCACGTCCTTCCGACCGCCGGCGCCGCCCGGTTTGCTTCCGCGCTCGGAGTGGATGATTTTTTGAAAAAGACCAGCGTGATTGCCTATTCGCGCGCCGCTTTCGACCGGGACGCACCCTCGATAATCCGGCTCGCAGAACTCGAAGGGCTTACGGCGCATGCCGAGTCGGTGCGGATTCGGCTCAAGAAGTGACGATCAGTAAGTGGTTGACCGTAAAGGACCAATTGCCAATAGCAACAGTTGTGTTACCTTGAGAACGATAATACTGGCTTGAGAATATTTAGACGAAAGAGGTGCTTCGCCCTTTGCGTTGGTTCGAGGGCTTGGACGCTACAGCCGCTGCCAAGATTGCTGCAGCCCTTTACCGCATGGAAGTGGGGCGGTGTCAGCCTGCCGTTTCTGCCAGCACCCATTCAAGGTATTGTGGCAGTCCCCGGGCGACGGGAAAGGATATTATTTCGGGAACTTCGTAGCTGTGCAGTTCTTTGACCCTTTTTTGGACGGCTTCGAACAGTGAGGTCCTGGTTTTGATGATTATAAGAAACTCCTGTTCGTCGCAAATTTTACCTTTCCACCGGTAGATTGACCGTATGCCGGGCACTATATTGGCGCAGGCCGCAAGGCGTTCCTCGATCAGGGTTCGTCCGATGGCCGCAGCTTCCCCTGCGCTTCCGGCGGTTACCAGGACAATGGATATTTCGCTCATTGCGCACACCTCAGGCAAAAAGGCACATAGTGGAGTTGAATCCCAAAACCGATGAGATTATTTCAAAATTACCGGGCCGGTTCTGCGAACGGAAAATCAGGGATGTCTCCACAGCGTCGCGGGTCCGTATTCCGGCCTCGGATCCTATTTTAAAAAAGGGGGTTTTGGAAGGGTTTTCCCTTGACTGAGTTAAAGAAAAAAACGGTTGTGCTGGTTTCCGGAGGGGTCGATTCGACAACCTGCCTGGCGATTGCCCAACATGAGGGCTACGAGGCCTTTGCGCTCAGTTTCGATTACAGGCAGCGCCACAGGGCAGAGCTTGAAGCGGCTAAAAGGGTCGTAAAGGCGCTTGGCGTAAGGGACCATCTCATTTTGGACCTGCCCCTCGATGCGATAGGCGGTTCCGCACTGACATCCGGAATCGAAGTGCCCAAGGACGTTCCGATCGAGGAGATGCAGAGCCGAATTCCGGTCACCTACGTGCCTGCCCGGAACACGGTTTTCCTTTCACTGGCCCTTGCATGGGCGGAAACGCTAAAGGCCGCCGATATTTTTATTGGTGTAAATGCTATGGACTATTCGGGATATCCCGATTGCCGGCCGGAATATATTGAATCTTTTGAAAAAATGGCAAACCTCGCCCTGAAGGAATGCGTCGAGGGTAGAATGCGCATTCGCATACATACGCCTCTGATTACAATGACCAAGGCGCAGATCATAAAAAAAGGAGTGCTGCTCGGGGTCGACTTCTCGATGACCCACTCGTGCTACGATCCCGATTCAGTTGACAGGGCATGCGGGAGGTGCGACAGTTGCATCCTGCGCAGAAAAGGTTTTGCCGAAGCGGGCATTGTTGACCCAACGCAATATGCACCATGACTCGCCCGCCCGTCTCTGGTCGTGGACAGCTCAAGGAGAGCGTCGAGATCTTGGCCGCGGCGCCTCGCAGTTGAAATGGAATGAAAATGGCCCCTGACACCAAAAGGCTTACCCAACTTGGAAAAAGAGCGAAGATAGCCGGGACCCCGCAAAAGGCGATCCTGGAGACATTTCAAAACGCGCATCCGTCCACCGACTATGTGGTTCGCCTGAGCGCCCCCGAGTTTACCACGCTGTGTCCCATAACGGGCCAGCCCGATTTTGCCGCAATAGTGGTGGATTATGTTCCGTCTGATCTGCTGGTGGAAAGCAAATCACTCAAGCTGTTTTTGGGGAGCTTCCGAAACTATGGCACGTTTCACGAAGATTGCACCGTCTACATCCACGATCGCCTGAAGGAGGCCATGTCGCCAAAGTTTATCCGGGTGATCGGCATTTGGAATGCGAGGGGCGGAATCACCATAGATGTCGTGGTCGAAAGCGGCATATTACCCCCATCGTGTAGTGTTTTGCCCCTGGGTAAGACATGCTGCCGGGGGGCAGGGGTTAGCTCCTGTTGACCTTTGGTCCAGTGGCTTTTCGTGTCGCAAACCGGCACACATGTATTAAGTTACAGTTGAGGTGACCCGACATGACAAAACGATTTAGTGTAATCACAGAACGTGATCAGGAGGGCTATTACGTTGCTTCTGTTCCTGCATTGCGGGGCTGTCATACCCAGGCCAAATCTCTCGATGAGCTTGTCACACGCATAACAGAGGCTATTGAGCTGTGCCTGGAAGTGGAGGGCAAGGACCCGGAACCACTCGACTTCGTTGGTGTCTAGGAAGTGAGTGTGACCATATGACGAGGCTTACGGCTCCAGCAGGCAGGACCCTGATTGCCGCATTGTCTAAAGCCGGATTTGAAGTTATTAGGATCAGAGCGAGCCACCACTACATACGGCATCCAGATGGTCGATCCACAGTAATTCCAGTGCACGCGGGTGAAACGATAGGCCCTGGACTAATGGTCAAGATTCTCAAGGACTGTGAGCTTTCTCGCGAAGATTTGCAGCGACTTCTTTGAGAGGGTGAGTTCCGGCACGTCCCGCGCGCCCGCGCTTTTAAAAAGCATAATATGAAACTTTCCTTCAGCACCAATGCGTTCGTCAGGTTTTCGGTCGCCGAAGCAATAGAAATAATTGCCAAAACCGGGTATTCGGGCGTGGAAATCCTTGCCGATGTCCCGCATCTCTATCCATACTCGACAACGGGACCCGATCTTGACGAAGTTGCCGCGTCGCTTAAAAAAAATCGGATCAAGGCAGCCAACATAAACGCCAATACCGCTGTCGGCTATTACGGGGCGAAGTTCTGGGAGCCTCTGTTCGAGCCATCGCTTGCCAACCCGGACCTGGACGCTCGAAGGTGGCGGGTCGAGTTCACCAAAAAGTGCATCGACATGGCCTATTGTCTCTGCTGCCAGAACGTGAGCGTGACTTCCGGGAGGATGGTCCCCGGTGTGAAGCCCGAGAAATCGTTGGCGTTGCTTAAAGAATCGATCCTTGAGATAGTCGAATACGCCGCTGCCAGGCATGTCCGGGTGGGCATGGAATATGAACCGGGGCTTCTTGTCGAACGGGTCGAAGAGTTGGTGGTTTTGATCCGGGAAGTCGGCGCGGAAAACTTTGGCGCCAACCTCGACTTTGGCCACAGCTATCTTGCCGGGGAGGCGCCGCTTGATGTGGCGCAAAGTCTTGCTTCAAGTATTTTTCATATTCACCTCGAAGATATCGGAGGCCGAAAGCATTACCATCTTATTCCCGGAGAGGGGGACATCGACTTTGAAGATATTGCCCGGGCGCTGGCGGGCATCGAATATGAAGGGTTCGGGACAGTGGAGCTTTATACCTTTCCGGAAAACCCAGAGCAGGCGGCAAGAAAAGCCTTCGATTATCTTAGAGATAAATTTTAGAACCGGATCGTGAAATGAAATTTGCTTTCAGCTCAAACGCATTTCTCCAATGCACTCTTTCGGAAACCATTTCAATTCTTGCCGGCATCGGCTACGAAGGAATTGAAATTATGGCCGACGTTCCTCATGCCTACCCGCTCTATTTCACCGGTGAGGACATAAGGCAAACCAGAAAGCTTCTGGCCGAAAAGCGCATTGAAATCTCGAACATAAATGCCTTTATGCACAACGCCGATGGAGACACTTACCACCCTTCCTGGATAGAAACAGACCCGGCCCAGAGGGCAAGAAGAATCGAATACACTCTCAGGTGCATCGACCTGGCTGAACAGCTTGGCGCGCCGCACATCTCTACAGAACCCGGCGGACCCCTGGAAGGAATTAGCCGCGAAGAAGGGATTCACCATTTTCTGGACGGCCTGAGAGCTGTGGAAGGCAGGGCGCGCCGGAAGGGAATAAAGATACTGATCGAGCCCGAACCGGGGCTCCTTATCGAAAACAGCTCCGAGTTTCTGGAGGTTTACACAAGGCTCGACCCGGCGGTTTTCGGCCTGAACTTCGACATCGGCCACTTTTTCTGTGCAGGTGAAGACCTGTGCGCCCTGGTATTGCAGCTAAAGGATTGCGCGTCCCATTTCCACCTCGAGGATATCGACTCTTCACGAAGGCATCACCATCTTATGCCGGGAGATGGGGCCATAGATATTCCGGGTGTGCTGGAAACCATCAAGAATACGGGTTTTTCGGGTTACGTCACGGTGGAGCTCTATACCTATTCGCAAAATGCAGAGGAGGCTGCAAGGCGCGCTTTCCGATACCTTAAAGACTGGAGAGAAAAGATTTGACTGTCCGGCATCCGCTTGCTATTTTGCGGATAAACCAGGCATGAAGCTTGGGGAACTTCGGTAAAGCATCACTCAGATTCCGGCTCAGAATGGCCAAATGCTCGTGAAGAGCTGCTTGGCCTTTTTTATTTTGCGAACCGGAAAATGAATCGCGCTCATACGGGCATCACTTCTTTGGAGGAGAACGATTATGCACATGGCCGACGCTCTGATCTCACCGGCTGTCGGCGGCGTAATGCTGGTTGCGACCGCAGGACTGACGGTTTATAGCGCCAGGAAACTCAAGGAAGAAATCGATGACCGGAAAATTCCCCTGATGGGGGTTTTGGGCGCCTTGGTTTTTGCCGCCCAGATGATCAATTTCACCATTCCCGGAACAGGCTCAAGCGGTCATCTCGGAGGCGCAATGCTTCTGGCCGTCTTGCTCGGACCTTATGCAGCCTTTCTTACCATGGCCTCGATCCTGACGATTCAGGCCCTGTTCTTTGCGGACGGGGGCCTGCTCGCCCTCGGCTGTAATATCTTCAACATGGGATTTTTCCCCTGTTTCGTTGTTTTCCCGTTGATATACAAAAGAATTGCGGCAAACAGCCCGGAGCGGAAACGAATCCTTGCTGCCGCCATGGTGGCCTCAATTATAGCCCTTCAATTGGGGGCTTTGGGGGTTGTAACGGAGACTTTTTGTTCAAATATTTCCGATCTGTCTTTCAAGACTTTTGTATTGCTGATGCTTCCAATACACTTGGCGATCGGCATTGTTGAGGGCTTCGTTACGGCCTCTGTTGTCAGTTTTGTAACCAGGAACCGCCCCGGAGTTCTCCAAACGGCGGCCGAACCCTCGATCGGCAAACAAATATCGATCAAACCCGTATTGATTACACTGCTCATTATTGCCGCCTTAACGGGCGGTTTTCTCTCATGGTTTGCTTCTACAAATCCCGACGGCCTTGAATGGTCGATTGCCCGGAGCTCAGTGAACAAGGTATTGCAAAGCTCAGAGAGCGGGATACATGCTCTGTTGTCCGGAGTGCAGAAAAAAACAGCCGTCTTTCCCGATTATAATTTCAGGAAAGACGAGACAGAGGAGTCTGCGAAGAGCGAGAGCACACAGGGCAAACAGGACGTCTGGCCCTCGGTGAGTGCGGGGACCTCCATTTCAGGGCTTCTGGGAGGGGCAATGTCGCTTGTCCTTGCCGGCCTTATCGGATTTGGGATAAAGACCTGTCAGAGAAGAAAACCGAATAAGTGATGTAATGAAATGGGAAGCATAGAGTCTTCATTTTTCGATATAGGCCACCTGGATGCTCTTTCGAGCAAAGATACCCCGATCCACAGGGTCGATCCTGGCGTAAAGGTATTAACCACCATCTATTTCATAGCCGTTGTCATATCGTTCAATAAATACGATCCGGCCGGACTTGCGCCCCTGGTCATCTATCCCGTGGCCATTATGACAATAGGGAACATCCCGTTTGCGTATATAATGAAAAAATTACTGATTGCATCCCCGTTCGTTCTCTCTGTGGCACTGTTCAATCCTATACTGGACCGCACTCCTGTCCTCGATCTGGGACTCTTTAGCGTCTCGGGAGGTTTCGTATCGTTTGCATCCATTGCGGCAAAGTTCGTGCTGACAGCGGGCGCAGGGCTCGCATTGATTGCCTGTACGGGATTCGATTCGATTTGTTCGGCCCTGTCACGGATGGGTGTCCCTCGAGCTTTCACAATTCAACTGCTCTTTGTGTACAGATACATCTTCGTGTTGGGCGAAGAAGCCTCGCGTATGGTGCGGGCGAGGGCCCTGCGCTCATTTGGCAATAAAGGACTGGGGATGACCGTTTACGGCAGCATGATCGGGCAGTTGCTTTTGCGGACCATGGACAGGGCGCAGAGGATACATCTCGCAATGCTGTGCAGGGGATTTGACGGAGAAATCCATCATGCGGCCTCATCAAAAATACGTTTATCGGACTTTTTCTTTTTGGCAGGGTGGAGCGGTCTGTTTACACTGCTTCGTTTATACAACTTCCCCGCGTGGCTTGGCCGGGAACTGGGAAGGCTGATATGAGCCATCATATAGTGGAGGTAAAAGGGCTTAAATTTTCTTATCCCGATGGGACCCCGGCGCTCAACGGTGTGAATTTTCGCATAACTCACGGCGAATCCGTAGCGCTGGTCGGAGCAAACGGGGCCGGAAAATCAACTCTTCTTTTGCATCTCAATGGATACCTCACCCCGCAGGAAGGTTCGGTCCGGATAGGCGATATGCCGATAACAAAAAAAACACTTAAGCAAATCCGCCAAACAGTAGGGATGGTTTTTCAAGACCCGGACGACCAGCTTTTTTTGCCCAGGGTCTATGATGATGTGGCGTTCGGTCCAACGAACCTTGGCCTGCCGCCCGATGAAGTTAAACAAAGGACACTGAGCGCCCTGGCGCTTGTCGGGGCGGGCCATCTCAAAGACAGGCCCCCTTACAAACTGTCCGCCGGCGAAAAAAGGGCCGTTTCAATCGCCACCGTCCTCTCCATGTCCCCAAGCATCCTGGTCATGGATGAACCCACGTCCAATCTTGATCCGAAAGCCAGGCGGCAACTCATACACCTGCTCTCCGAGTTCGATCACACGAAAATCATAGCCACCCATGATATGGATATGGTTCTTGACCTGTGTTCCAGGGCGATAGTCCTGAGAGGCGGCGAGGTTGTAGCCGATGGGACCGCGCGGGATATTCTCAACAACCGGGACCTCCTGGATGCAAGCGGACTGGAAAAACCCCTCCGCCTTCAAGGCTGTCCCATATGCGGTAATTCAGATGCCCGATGAGTGGATTGTCACAATTATCCTGACAATCATCTTGACTCCTCACTAAGCGGAATACGAGTCAATAACTCAGGTGCAACCGTAGGCCGTATACCTCGACAGGCCCCCTGTCCCTGTTGTAGCCTGGGTTTTGAATGAACTGAAAGTCCGGACTGAGTTGAACGCACCTGCAAATCTGAATGCGGTAATATATTTCCATGGTCTGCTCCAAACCATAGTTCAGCGCGCCGTCTCCCAGCAGAATGCCTGCCCCGCCGGCCTCGAGGTAGTCCTTGTGCGGGTCTGAGAGACCATTGACCCCATAGGCGATACCAACGCGGTCCTCAGGCCTCTTCCAGTGTATTCCGCTCACCTGCGCGCCGAGGCTCGCATGGCGGTCGGATTCCACATAGCTCCAAGTCTCGTGATTCCCGTCGTTCCAGCCGATGCGCCCGAAAATGCCTGTTTCCCCATCGTCGGCCAGCGGCTGTTCGAAATTCAATCCAAAACCGTACTTGGTGCCTCCGGGCTTTTCAACGAGCAGGAGATCGGGCACAGTGTAGGTGGTGCGTCCTAACGCCAGCGCCTCTTCATAGCTCCCCATCCGTCCCTCGTTGAAGTAGGAGAGCAAGCGGACTACCGTGCCTGCGTCATTGGGCTTCACCGTGAGTTCGAGGTTGTATCCAAGTTCGCTCATGTCAAAATAATCGAATTCCGCACCGTTGGCCGTATTAGGTTCCATAAAGACCCCGAAGGCCAGTCTCCATCGCGGCTCGAACAGGGATGTGACAAACCCGACGCTGTAGCCCCTGGTATCCGCGGCATAGTCCCACGCAGTATTGAACAGGAAATCATAATTAAGGAATTGTGTGCGGTTATTGTTCGCATAGCGGTTTTGGTCGAAATCGTCCGTTAAAGCCAGCCTCCCGACTTTTATTTCCCATCTGCTGACAGGCTGCTCCCCCGGGAGTTGGTCCATACACCGTTCAACATTCTCGGTTTCAGAGGAAAGAGGGACAAAGTATCTGAAATAGTAACGCGCCAGATAGGGGATCTTTGGCAGGTTCGAGGACCCCGCTCTTACGACGTCGCCGTTTACATACCCGCCAAGTCCCAGGCCGTTGCTGATCCCGTCTCCCTTGAACATCTCAACATCAACATAGACTTGAAGATTCCGCGCGAGTTGTAAACCGAAATACACTCCGTAAGTATGGGTGACGTCATGGCCTTCGCCGTCTCTAAAACTAAGGCTGTTTTGGCCCTGGTATGGGCTGCGAAAGGCTGGCATGTTTTGATAAACACCGTTGAACTGCAAGCCCAGCAGCTTGGGACACCCGTATTCCAGGCAAGGACTCTCGGCAGGCTTCGGCTCGGCGGGGGCTTCCCACGGGACCGGACCGGCGCCTTCAGAGGGTTCAGCTTTGCTTTCTGACTGCCGGTCGGGTTGGACCTGAACAGTTTCGATGGGTCCAGGGAGTGATTCTTCCGCTGCACAGGTGAAGGGAAACGCGAGACAAACGAAAACCAACGCAAATGCAGCATTCTTCGTCATAAGATCCCCAACTTCCCCCTCGGGAAATATGAGCAAAGTCAATGTGCATCGATCAGGTCTCCTGGCTTACGTTCATCCTACTCACCGCGCCTTCCCGTTACGCCTTGGGCGTGACAGTGGCAATTCTGCGGCTTTCGTCCCGATCACAGTCGCGGGGCGGCGGAAGATATGCTCTTCCTTCCCTCAATCGATGCCCGGTAAAAGCTCAAATGCCGGTTGAAAAGCGTTTGGCTTTGTCCTTTGGCGGAAACAAACCCCGAAAAGAATAACCCGCTGCAAAGCCGCCTGCCGCGCCCGCCAATAGAAACAGCAAAAGAGGCAGGTCCCCGCGTTCGATATTGATCAGGGGCTCATGTGGGGGGCGGTTTGCCTCTATCGCGAACTTCTCCACAACCGTTTCATCGACCCCGGCCCATTTTGAATCGGAGTTCCGCAGGCCGATATACAAGCCAACGGCCAGTAAAATGATGAGTCCGCTTGCAAGCCAGATTTTTTTCATAAATCCTCCGTCTAAACCGCGAAAATTTTCAGCAATTCGGGCCTGCGCGTCAGTATGAACCTGTAAGCGCCTACACACAGGAACCCCTCGAGAATCCCAAGCGGGACCTGGGTGGGTACGAATGCCAGAAGCACCGTAAGATAAAATTTACCGAAGGGAGCGGTACCGTGCAGAGCGGTCGCGAGTTGAAGAGAAGTGACACTGTATGTGGCCCAATCCGATAGAAGGCCGCAAAGGAAAGCTGCAATCCACCATCTGCCGGTCAGCCGGTTGACCAAAATAAATGCGGCATACCCTGTGAATGCGCCTGCGACCCCCATTGAGGCAATATTGGCGCCGAGAGTGGTAAGCCCGCCATGCGCGAGGAACAGGGCCTGCAAGACCAGCGCGACGCTGGTCACGACAACCGTGAGCAGGGGGCCGATAAAAATGGCGGCAATACCCGTACCGCAGGGATGCGAACACGAACCCGCCGCAGGGACGGGAATCGGCATACAGGATATTATGAACACAGCCGCCCCTACCAATCCGATCATAGGTTTTAGCTGCGGATTCTGCTGTCCGCGCAAGCGCACTTCACGCAGCCCCAGAAAGAGGAACGGCGCAGACACCGCAAACCACAGTGTTGCCCACTGCGCGGGCAGAATTCCCTCGGAGATGTGCATTGCGTACGCCGGAACCGCCGACAGCATTAGCAATGACGTGAATACAAAAATCACCGTGATGGAGCCGTGCTTACTTCTCATACTTGCCTCCCGTAAACTGGCGATCATCCGCATAGCCGCACCGGGGCGCCTTGCGATTCGAACTTGTCGAGGACCCCATTGTAATCTGCCGTCATGAACAGGACCTGTTGCATTCCTCTGGTGAGCAGGCTCCACCATCCATGAACGGCCTCCTCCTCCGTGATTGCCACGCGGACGGCTGCGACTCCCAAAGACCGCGCTGTCCGGATCAGGTCCGCCGCCGATTGCAGAGGGACATCTTCTTTTCCTTGTGCGATATACAGAATCACGCCTTTTTTCATCGAAAACCTCCATTGTGTGGACCGTGTGCCCGGAAGCTGAACCGCCTCCAACCACTGAAAAGGTTTCTTAAAAGTCGAGCACTGTGCAGTGCTGCGCTGAAGCCCGGATGGTGTTGAAGGGCCACTCCGCGAGTTACGGCCTCGCGGAGTGGTTGTGGAGTGGTGTGACGCGTTGAGAAGAGGAAATCTCATGGTGCTCCAGCCAAAAAAAAATCCCTAGAGCAAAACGCTCTAAGGATTGCACCCTGTTTACTTGATCCTTATGCCGGTCTACCCGATATTTCCGCGTACGGGCTAACCAAACGGCATCAGGCAGGTCTTCTGGCTCACGGATCACTCTACTCTCCGGTCCTTCCCATCTCGAAAAGACAGTGGTTTTACCGGATTTCGTCCCCGTTTACAGCGGCGGGACCGCTCCCGATTTTAACGGGATTCCCTATTAAACTTTTCTGTACCTGATGCTAAAAAACTATGTGGCATTTCTTGTACAATTTATTCAAAATGGTGTCAACTCCATATCCCAATGTAACGGCGAATCGTCTTCAGTATTCTCAGGCAATCACCTCCGACATTAAGATTGTGTAAGGACGAATCGAATCGGAAGAAGGGCTCTGCAGGCAAGGGGTTTACCATCTCTTTTGGCGGGAACGAAACTCGAATCCTTAACGGCCTTAACCGCTTCCTCATCGAACCCAAACCCGGCCTTCTTCAGCACCACAATTTCAAGTGGACGGCCTTGTTCGTCGATGGTAACACGCAGAAGAACGGTTCCCTCTTTTTCGAGCCTTTTTGCCAACGCCGGGTAACATGGCACGACTTTGTGAAGGAAACTGGGGCCGTCAGCAGATCCAAAAGTTCTCTCCAGGGAGCCGTCGCCGCCCCCTCCGGTAGGTCCGTCGCCGGAAAAAGCCGCAGTGGTTGCGCCGGTTCCGGCGATCTTCCCCAATCCCTGCGATGGTAAATCCGGGTTGCCGGATTGTGCGGGATCGAGTTGGGCCGTGGGCTTGATTTCTTCGTGCTTATCCGAATCAGTGCGGGGTTTTATAATCTTCTTCGGAGGGATATCGGCCTCGATATTTTTCTTCCGTGGCGCCGGCAAGTCCTTATGTTCCAGGGGTAGATGTGCGCTTGGCAGTTTCTGGCCCTCCTTCGCCGCAACCCCCAAAGGTGCTTCCAATCCCGGTCCGGCTGTATTTGCGTCACCAGCCAGAGAAACGAGCTTTACTTCCATCCATTTATGGCTCTGGACTTGAGGTTTAGGTGAGTACCAAAGCAGACAGGCAAGAGCTGAATGCAGAAAAAGCGCCAATGCCAAACTCGACCATGTCTTCCTGCCGGAAAAGATCTGGACCCGGTTGTTCCACGGCGCAGAAACAATGTCTTCCGGATCGTCAGATCTGGAAAGATCTATCACACAGTCTGAAACGTCCAGGGCTATCGAGTTAATTGCGGCCTCCTGTGTAACCGTTCACCGCAGGCGAAAAGCCTTTCGACAGGATTAACAGGATTATCAGGATTAACAGAAATGGCTTTGGGTTAAGGAATTGAGGAATTGAACCCCTAAGTCCCTAATCTGGAGCTTTATTAATCCTGTAAATCCTGTAAATCTTGTTAATCCTGTCAAAAATGTTTTGACCTTCTCTGCGTTCTCTTCTGTGAACGCTTTCGTCTATCAAAACCTCATGGTCAACGCGAGGCGGAAAGTTAGCGGCTCGACCGGGTGGAACACGTCGCCGCTTACAGCCGGACCTGTTGGCGTCAGCCGGTACTGGTAATAGTAGTCTATATCGTCGGCTTTCGCGTTGAGCAGATTGAAGATATCTCCCTCAATCGTCCATGTCTTGTTGAACTTGTAGCTTACGTTGTAGTAAAGCAAAGCGGTGCTGGGAGAACGCTCGGTACCGTCCTGGGTCAGATAGCGAGGTCCGAAATACCGCAGCCGCAGGCTGGTGCTCCAACCTTTTACATCATGGATGGTGATGCCCGTGGCAATCACTACATTGGCCGCTTCGGGGACGTAATCGCCGCCCACCGGATTGTCCAGGAAATGCGCCGATGAGGCGGCAAAATCTGCGTCTATCGTCAGCCACTTGGCCGGCGTATAGTAGTTTGCCCATTCCACCCCCTTGCGTATATCGGGGTCAGGACTGGGTACGGTCGTACCTGTATCCCCGTCGAAGATCAGTTCGGATTGCAGCCTCAGCACCCAGAACGTAAGAGTGCTTTGCAGGTTCGGGATGGCAAGGGTGCGTACGCCAACCTCCCCACCAACCGTTTGCGCTATCGGCAGTGCCCGTTGCACCGGCAGGCCCGTTGTCGGATCTTGAGTAGTGTTTACGCCCCGCGCGTCGTCGGTGTGGAAGCCCATGCCCCCGTTCAGGTAGAACTCCGTTTTTGCCCATGGGCCGAAGATCAAACTCAGCTTGGGCTCGGGGGTGAACGCGAACCGGTCGCCGCTGTCGGCAGGGTTGGGGCCGTTAGTGGCAAGGGTGTAATCGTTCTTGTTGGCGAAATTAATGAAATCTTCGCGGAAGCCGATAACGGTGCGAAACTTTGGAAGCCATTGTATTTTGTTCTCAAAGTAGGGCGCCACGTCCGTTTCCACGACATCATCTATACGAACTATGGACAGCACCGCCCGGTCCTCGGTGTTAAACAGCCCGTCGTGGATTATGTCGTTTCGAACGTCGAGTCCGAAGGTGTTTTCCACCGGCATGTTGCACCATTGGGTAAAGTAGGTCCGGCTTGCTCTAACTCCCTGCACCCACCGGGTGTCTCTTTGCTCGAACTGGTCGCCTTGGACGGAATTATTCAGAAAGTAGGTGAAGTCATTCCAGAGGCCCATGTTATAGTAATAGGCATACGCTACGACCTTGGTAGCCGAATGTTCGTCGGCTTGATGGTACTCGCCCTCCAGTGTGTAGCGGTCCGTGAAACCTCCGTCGGTGGGGTTCATTGAACCAAACCGCGAAATGAGGCCTTCGGCGACTGCAAGCTCCGGGACCTGGTTGGTCGCACCCCATGTGCCGTGATAGGCCAGTGCCGACGCGCTGAAGCCCTGGCTTGCATCTCCCTGGCTGTAGGTAAGCAGTCCGTTGAATTTCAGGTAATCTTCGGGCACAACCCAGGGTCCGTCGGTGTGCACTACTTCCATAGCGCCCAGGAGATTGCCCTGGCCTACCTTGGTCGAATCGGCCACCAGGGCTCGCTCGTAGTTCCAGCTACCGGCCTCCAGCTTCGCAATGCCTTCAGGAAGAGTCTGAAAGTACTGAATGTTTTCCGAGCCGGCGGAACCGAAGTCACCCACGTTCGCGAAGTAGGGGCCTTTCTGGTAGTCTATTTTTTGTATCAGCTCGGGGATAAGGAAATTGAGGTCCGTATACCCTTCCCCATGAGCGTTCGACGGCAAATTGATTGGAACGCCGTTGACAAAGCTGGCCAGGTCGGTGCCATGGTCGAGATTGAAGCCTCTAAGAAAATACTGGTTTGCCTTGCCGTCACCGCTATGTTGGGTGACGATTACTCCCGGCATGGCCTCAAGAACCTCTCCGGGACGGCTTACAGGGCGGTCCTCCAACTGCTGCGCTCCTATCGTGCCCTGGGTCGAGGACTCAGCAACGCCCAACATGCTGTCGCTGCGTTCCTCCACCACTATCTCGGGCAATTGGGCTGTCCCCTTTCGAAACTCGCCTGTGTCCGAGGACGAGGCCTGCGCCGCCGGCGAAGCGTCAGTATCGGCCCATGCCAAACCCGGCAAAGCCGGATAAAAACTCCCGGCCAACGCCAAAAGCGCAAAGCATGTCCTGCATCTGCCTTTTCTCCTCGTGCGAATGAAATTCATTGCATGCTACACCCACCCCGGCCTCATCAAAAAAAAGGCCACGAACATCCTCCCCATCTTCAGACGGGCTTTAGGCGTTCGTGGCCGATTATTTGATCAGCCGATGTATAAACCCTGGCAATTTCTACGTTATTAAGCAGCCACTCGCTCTAGGGCCGGTGCGGATCGCGCCTTCCTGGTGCTGTCACCAGCCGTAGATTACAGGCAAGCTATCTCAATTGGCGCTTTACGTCAATAGAGAACATGCCGGCGCCAAACGCAATTTGAGTGGTTAAGGCAATGGCCGAAAATCTCCTCAGGCGCCGTCTCGATGGGGGCTGACAGTCAATGAACGTATGGCCCTTACGAAGGCTCTATCGCCCTGCCTTGCAGGATATACCCTCGAAACCTCTGCGCCACGGGAGGGGTGATAGTTGAAGGGTAGCAGGACCATTGGATCAGATGACCAATAGAGATCCAAACGGGCATAGGCCGCGCGGGCATGTAACGGCATCATCAATTCGACGGTCACTGCGGTGTCCCGTTCGTCGGGTCTGGGCATACGCCAATCCGCATGGCCGCCCAGGCGCAGATTCCTGCAGTACTCCTGCGCCTGTTCGAATGTCACCTCATTTCCATTATCGCCCTTCTGCCACATTAGTTTTCGATTTGTGTCCGTAACCGTACCGTCTCCGTTATCTATGAACCTTCCCTCTGAGGCGGCGGAAGGTTTGCCGATATATGAGAGGAGCGGCAGAATGAATACTATTAACATGAGAGAAAACCTTAGCGTTTTTCGCATATTGGCACCTTCTTTTCATTTTGAGCTTACGGGAAGAAGCCTGGCGATAAACCAGCCTGCTGCGTAGATCACTCCGAGGAGTACGACATCGGCAGGGCCGACGGGCAAATCGTATTGATATGCGATCCAGAAACCGAGAAACGCCGCTACGCCGCCGCACAATGAGGCCAGCGTAGTGAACTGGCGCATATTGCGCGCGAACAGGTGCGCCGTCAGTGCGGGGATCAGCAAAAACCCGAATGCGATCAGGGGCCCGACACTTAGCACGGCCATCGACACGGTCAGGCCGATCAGTAAATAAAGCAGCACGTCCCAGAAAACTACGTTCTTGCGAAGTGTAATTGCCATTGGCCGGTCAAAGGAAACCAGGAGCAATTCCTTGTGAAAGAGTCCCAGCGTTGCCAGGACTAGCGTAAGGGTTGCTGCCGTCAGAACGAGGTCGAAATTGGAGATTGTGATGACCTCCCCTTTTAGCATGTCAAGCCAGCCGAGCTCGCCGTAAGGGTTTTTTGACAGCACCAGTATACTCAGCGAGGCGGCCACCACATATGCAGTGCCGAGCCGGCCTTCGGGCTGACCGCGCCCGCGCCTTTCCATAAACGCCAGCACCAGGATCGCAGACAGCGAAAATGTCATCGAGCCGATAAAGGCGAGCATATGCGCGCTTTCAGAAGGGTGGCCGCTTAGCTTGACTCCTAGCCACAATGGGACAGACAGAGCGATAGCAACCCCGGTCGAAGAAACCTGCGGCAGTGCAACGCCCATGAACACCAGCCGGCGCATCACTAGAAACACGCCGATAAGCGGGCAGGAGAAGCCTACGAGCACGCTGGTATAGACCGAGTTTCGCAGGAGAAAATCGGGCGAGAGAATATGACTTAACGATGTCATCATCAGCTTATTCCTATTTCAAAAATCTCAGCCATTCGTTCGGAAGAAAGCAGTTCATCCGGAGTGCCCTGGAGCACTTTGCCCTGATGGAGCCAGAGAATTTGCCGGGCATGATGGCGAATCGCTGCAAAATCGTGAGTAACGAGCAGCACCGTGATTTGCCTTTCCATGCGGGTCCTGGAAATAAATTCCAGCATCGAATGTGTTGCCTCGGCGTCCACGCCCGCAGTGGGTTCGTCGAGCATCAGGACGTCCGGGCGCGTAGCCAGTGCGCGCGCGATAAGCACGCGTTGTTTCTGACCACCGGAGAGTTCTGAAAACCGCGTGTGGGCGAACTCTTCAGCGCCTGCCGCGCGGAGGCATTCGCGCGTGAAGGCGCGTTCGGCAGACGGGACAAAGCGCCCTGGGCGCACGCGTCCATAGGTGCCCATAAGAGCAACCTCAAACCCCGCCAGCAGGTAAATCGGATCGAACTGACCGGCCTGAGGCACGTAACCAAACAGGAGCGGTGCACCAGTCGATGATTTAGTAGAGTCGATCCTTCCTGCCAGTGGAGAGAGCAGTCCAAGCAGAGTCTTTAGCAGGGTCGATTTGCCGGAACCGTTCGCGCCGAGGATTGCAGTGAAACTGTCGCGGGCAATCGAAAGCGAAATCCCGGACAGAACAGGCTGGCCGTTATAGCCAATGCTCAGGTTATCGAGGGTTATGAGCGCATCATTCATATCTCAGTCCAAAAGCACCCGCCCGGATAAAGCACGGGCGGGATGCATCTTCTTGCAGGTGTCATTGCATCGCATTCGCGGTCTTCCGCCCCTGTTCGGCAGCCAGCAATCCACGAATGATCTCGTCCTCCATCTTGATGTAGGTTTCCGTGTTCGGTATGCCGCCGGGCATTATGGGCAGCGTTACCAGGGCCGCCCCGGTCTGTTCTGCAATCTGCCTGGGCACCTTTTCGGGAAACTGGGGTTCGCGAAGGACGATCGAAACATGCTCGGCCTTCATGGAGGCGATCAAGTCCTCGATGTGTCTGGCAGTCGGATCGATGCCAGGTTTAAGTTCAATGGTGCCGAAGTAAACCAGGCCGAACCGCTCCGCGAAATATGTCCAATGCTCGTGATAGGACACGAACTTTACGCCCTTGAGCGGTAGGACCTCCTTTTTCCATTCTGCAATCTTGGCGTCGAGTTTGGCCAGATACGCATCGCGATTGCGCGTGAATTCCGCTTGATGCTGCGGAGCGAACTCCACCAGTGCGTTGTAAATGTTCCCGATCGCCTTCTCTGCCAACACCGGGTCGAGCATATAGTGCGGATTGCCGTAGGGATGAACATCGCCCTGGTAATGATCGGTCGATTTGGGTACATCTTTGGGCACGATGCCCTTAGAGGCATCTACGTACCCGGACTTGCCCAACTGGATGCGAGGGTTCTTGCTGGCTTCCAGCAGCGCGGGCAGAAAGGCGTGTTCACAGTCAAACCCCACCAGGACAAGCAGGTCCGCCCTGTTCATAATGGGTACGAAGCTCGGTTTCATCGGGACCCCGTGCGTATCTTCAACACCCGTGGCAAGGCTGTGAACCTCAACCAGGTCTCCGCCGATCTCGCGCGTAAAGTCGGCCAGGTCGGTCAAAGTCGTGACTACCCTGATTTTGGCGGCATGAGCCGGTATCGGTATCCCGTATAACAACACACCGGCGAGTGTGACGATAGACAATAAATGTATGAGTTTCGGTTTCATGTTAAATTCCTTTCTCCTCATGGCTACCGTTGCTGCCACCCATGAGCGTGCGAGCCGATGATCCAGGCCCACTGCAGATAAACGGCATCATCCGGACGCAGGCCTGAGGCGGCGTTATGGTCGGTATGTGTGTATTGAAGGCGCAGTTGATTCCAGTGGCTCAGTGCCCACGTAATATACGGGGAATATGCGACAGTCAGGTCTGCGTTGTTCCAGGAGTCCTCCATACACTCGAACAGGAACCCTGCTGACCACTCACGACTCCACTTGTATGTGAGATACGAATACATGCCGTAGGACTCTACGGATCGGCTGAACGGACTGAACACGGCGCCGCCCGCTGTCGGCATGACATCAAAGCTACTATCGCTGCGGAGCACTTCCGTGCCCCAGATGATACTTTCGAACTGATTGTTTCTCAGCGGCTTGTAGCTCAAAGTGAGGTCCACTCCCTCCAGGCTGCGCCCGGTTTGGGAGAGCGTGCTGCCGGGTAATTGAGGAAGCGTTACAGGATCTCCATTGGGCAGGGCGAGCACGCCTCCGCGGTTTATAGTATCCGGATTCAGCAGGCCTGAAATGCCGGGTTCGAAGGATAAATCGGGTGTCAGATCAAAAGACGTGGACCCTCGGCCAAAAAAGCTCAGCCCGCCGAAGTTACGGAAATTTCCATTGTTGTAATCGTTGATATCGTTTGGCGCACTGCCAAAACCATCGCCCACGCCCATGGTCAGACTGACGTAATGTTCGATCGGCAACAGGTAGTTTAGCTGCGCCCCATCTGTCCTCGATTCGCCGCCGATGTACTGGTCGAGCACCATCGGACGGTTCACGAAAGGCAATTCATGATCGTGTATGTAGGCCAATCTGCCGAATTCGCCGAAAAACCGTCCCGCCTTCAACTCCAGATTACACGGCAGTGAGGTCGTTTGGATCGCGGCCTCTTCGACCCCAAGAGTGGATTCGCCGGTTATCGGGTCGGCAGAGGCATTGATCACCGCATAGCCCTTCGCAAAGGGATCGACCGCTGCCGCTACGTTCAGTTCGACCGAACGCTGGTTCACGTCGAATCCACCGACCCGGTCGCTGCCCGTAGCCTTCGATCCCTGGCTCCGGTAAGAAAAAACCGTCTCACCCACGAGCCCGATGGCAGGATTGAACTCGCTCGGGAGCTTCTTCTGCTGCGCTTCGAGCACCGAGCTCACCTGTTCCTTCAGCTCCTCGACCTCGTGCTGCACCTGCTCGGTCGAAGCCGTCTGGGCCGTTGCGGCCGGCGACGGCGCAGCAGAAGGCTGGGGCACTGGGGCTCTTGTCGACAATTTTTCAATCAACTTTCGTTGTTCTTCAATGGTTTGCTCCTGTTTCTTAACTGTCTTCTGGAGAGATTTTAACTCCTGGATGGTTTGTTCCTGTCTTTTGATTGACTTCTCCAGGTCTTGAAGCCTCTCCTCCGTTGTCTGAGCAAACGCACAGGATGAAAATACTAATAGAAGCACGAGTGCGATAATAGCCCGCATAGTGGCTCCTCTCCTCCTCATGGTCACCTTCAGATGAAATGATTCCTGCATTCTCTTATCAGAAACGTTTCGAGCGGCCGTGAAACTGCCGCGAGCCGATCTGCGGTGTTGCCGCTCACATCGCGAGGCGTTGAGATGAGAAAATGCACTCGACGCTCTGCGAGACGTCCCTATAGTATTTTGTAGGAGGTGTCAGGGTCCTGGTACTATGCGGGAGGGGCTCGATTTAAATAAGGAAAACAGCGAAAAGAGGAAAAGCTTACCGCATGCTCTGAAATGCCAAGGAAGATACTGGGAAGCGGCGGTGCAATTTGAAGAAGATCCTGGAAAGCCAGATTTGAATGCTGGAAGACACAAAAGCAGATGGCGCAATTATCATGGGAGTCTCCATCTTCATGGTGATGAAACGCACACCCCAGAATGGAGAAAGAAAAACAGACGAGGAAAATTAAGGCAAGTTTTCTATTCATGGGCAACAGTCATTGTGAAATATGCATGCCATCTTGTCAACTACATAGACAAATATTATGCAGACAGACATCCTTATCACTCAGTGAGTCTTTTCAGGGCGGCACAAAAAGCCCACTCCCTTCTGTTCGTCGCCGTCCAGATAGACCTGAAGATATTGCCCTTGGGTGCAGGAGGGCACGTGAATGACACGGGCTATTGCATCCCTCTGAAGCTCAGGGTCGAGCGAGACGAGGGCGTTGGGGCACTGATGGAAAAACTCCTCCCTGAACACTGTCCCGGGGCTGTCGGGATCAATCGCCAGGGGGACGATGTTTGCCTCTACCAGATCGTTGAAAAAATGAGTGCCGAAAGACGGCTCCGGCATTATCCCAACCTCTCTCATGGCTATTTCGGCCAGGACCCTCGTTCGGTTGATATCTTCATAGCTTACTTTGATGCCCATCTTTACGTCGTTGGTCCCCCACCTCCCCGGTCCGAAAAGGGCGTAGACCTTGTCTTCGAGCAACCGATTGATTCTTCTCACTGTGCGCGCCACAGCGAGCCGCTCGTCGAATGTGGAGAGCGCGGCATAGGCCCTGGGATCGATGTATACAATATATTCAATATTCTTGACCACACTGCTGAACAGGACAGTGCTGCACGTAAACAGAACTTTTTGAGGGTCGATGTCCTTCGGGACGGCCACTTTTTCGACAAGTCTGCTCAAGGCGAGCGCGCGGCACTGGAGAATATAAAGTGTCCCGTCGTCCCAGGCGAATTCAACTTCTACAGGCCGGCCGTATGCTTGCTCCAATTGATGAAGGATTCTTTTCATAAGTCCTGCCAACGGGGTTTTGGATAGAAGGTTGTCGAAAGTTATACAGGCGCGGGCCGCGTCGATTTGCTCTTTTTTGAAAAGAGGCGCCGAAAGATGTCCTTCATCATCAACAGAGACAGCGTAGTAAAGGTCGGGATGATGAATTGTCCGAAAGAGGTCCGTGGCCGGGACCGTCCGGATCGACCTCGATTTCAAATCCAGAACGTCAACGAGCTTTTGGGAGTATTTCTTGATTTCTTCCGCGCTCGCTTCCGGGCGGAGGAGGGGATGGCTGAGGGGGACCATCCTTGGGTAGTCTGGCCCGATTCGGTCAACGGCGCGCGTGCCCAGGCCGAAGACCATCCTCAGCAACCCATCGGCCCTGACTATTCTAGGGGTCCAGGCGTACACATTCTGCGAAAAAGCTACTCCTGCCGCAGTCGGGAAAAAATAATCATTGAACCGCCTTCCCACTACCTTTTGAACGAGAACGCTCATCCGTTCATCGAAATCGAGCAGGTTGTGGTCCAGGCGGTAAAGTATGGCCCTGGCGCTGAAGACGCTGGTAAGCACCTGTTTCAATGCGCGTGTGAATTCGTTGAGCCGGGTGCCTATCTTGCCCTGATTTGCAATGAAAACTGAGTCGTATTTGCCCGAAAAAGTATATCCGACGTTGTCCTCAAGCAGGCTCGACGAGCGAATTATGAGGGGATGTTCCCCGACCTTTTCCAGAAAAGCCCTGAACTGAATCAATACGTCGGAGGGAAAAGTGGCCTTCTGGATTGTTCCCGATATCTGGCCGTATTCTTCCTCGATTGTTTCCCGGCTCTTATATTTTTGAGAATGAAGTGAGAAAAGGTTGTTGGAGTCGAGAAAATCGGTCAGAAAACCGGAATTGAAATAATGGGATTCGGGAATCCTTACGTATTTTTCAAATTCAGGGTCTCTTTGTCCAAGCAGGGGCAAAATGATCTTATAAGCAAGGAACATGCCTGCGGATTTACCACCGATTCGTCCGCCGCGTCTGGGGTTACAGACTATTTGTTCCATCAACTCGTCCATATCCCGGATAGTGATATAATTCTTGGCCACTCCCAGGAAGGGAAGCTGATCGGAAATGAACCGGCTGATCAAGCCGACACGCACCCCCGTTGAGTCGCCGGGGGGTATATATAGACTGCCCATGGGGATTGCGCAAAATTCTCTTACCGCTTCACGAATCCGGCTGGAGGTGGCTTCTTCCGAGTTCATGAGCTTGTTGAGCTGCTGGAAAGACTCACTTTTTCTCGCAAAATTGATATAGTTCTCTATCTCGTCCCATGTGAAATGGCGGGCAAAATAAATATCTGTAAGAGCGCCGATGACCTGCGCGATTGCCTGCTCGGTTACAGGCTCGCCGAGCGCCTCCAGTTGCTTTACCGCATCCTGCCGGATCGACTCCGCGCACACGATCCCGCGTTTGCACAGCATGGAGAGAAAAAGCTTGCGAATTTCATCGAGAAGATGGGCATACCGGATCATTTTGTCATAGAGCCGGTATGCGCGAATCAGGTCTGCCGCGCATATATCCGCCGAGGTAAAGTATGCTTTGGCGTCTTGGCTCATCAGAACTCCAACGCGCATATCGATTGATGAACTTCCCGGTTCACCTCACTACCCGGTTTCCATCCGGAACACCGGATGAGACACTCGCAGTTTCCGACTCGGAAAGGAGAGATTTTTCGCTCTGGCTAGGAAATCAAGGGCTTGCGCGGAGGCGTACTTGAGTACCGCCTCGCGGAGCGTCGAGATCGGCGATCGGGCCCCCGAAGCCTCTGCGGCCACCGCCGAAGGCAGTGGCCAAGTCGGCCGGCGGTCCCACCGCCCTAGGGCGGAAAAGGACCCTTTCCAGACGGAAACTATCTACACCCATCCGCGCAGCTTGCAAGCTTCGGCCACTCGAGCAATTGCAACCAGATAAGCGGCCTGCCTTAGATTTATTTTGTCGCGCCGGCTCATATCGTATACGCTCGCAAAGGCCTGGGTCATTTTCTTATCAAGCCTCCAGTGGACCTCCTGGAGCTCCCAGTAGAGGTTGTACGCATTCTGGACTTGCTCGAAATAAGATACTGTCACTCCTCCTGCGTTGGCAAGGAAGTCCGGCAATACAAATATGCCCTTGTCGTCGAGAATGCGGTCGGCTTCGGGGGTAGTTGGTCCGTTTGCCAGTTCGCAGCAGATCTTGCATTGGAGATTTTCAACGTTGTCGGCGCGAATCACGTTTTCGAGCGCTGCGGGGAAAAGCACCGTCACCGGAAGGGCGAGAAGCTCCTCGTTTGTTATTTCGCCGGCCTCAGGGAACCCTCGTAGGACGCCGTTTTTTATCTTGTAATCGACCAGGGCGGCCGCGCTGATACCGTTTGGGTTGTAAACCCCGCCCCTGGAATCGGACGCTGCGACGAGCTTGAGCTTCAGGATCTCTTCGCCCAGAAGAGCGGCATGCTGACCCGCGTTACCGAACCCCTGGACGGCCATTGTGGCGGCTTCAAGGTTGATGTTGCTAACTGCAGCGGCTTCGCGCGTGACATAGATGCCGCCCCTGGCGGTGGCGTCTGCCCGGCCCTTCGAGCCGCCCAGAGCAAGTGGTTTGCCGGTTATGACTCCGGGGTGATTTTCCCCAACGATCGTTTCATACTCGTCCATCATCCAGGCCATGATCTGCGGTGTGGTATAAACGTCCGGGGCCGGAACGTCCTTGGTTACGCCCAGGGAGCCGGCCAGAGCACGCACATAGGCCCGGGCCAGGCGCTCTTTTTCGGTTCCTGAGAGTTCCTTGGGATTGCAGACAACGCCTCCTTTGCCTCCACCGAGCGGCAGATCCACAACGGCAGTCTTCCACGTCATCCAGGCGGCAAGCGCCCTAACCGTGTCCATTGTCTCCAGAGGGTGCCACCTGACGCCGCCTTTTGCAGGACCTCGAGCAGTGTTGTATTGGATTCTGAATGCGTGGAAGATCCTGGTTGAACCATCATCCATTTTAACGGGCAGGATTGCCTTGATCTCCTTCATCGGCCACCGGAGCAGCTCTCGGGTTGCCTGGTCAAGCTCGAGTTTTTCCGCCGCCTGGTCTATTTGCTGCTGCGCAATTCTAAAGGGATTGAAGGGCTCTGCTTTCATTATTGCTCCTGTGGAATTTGATTGAAATACTCACCGCCCGGATTGCAGGAAGCCGCCGATATTCAGTGTGTCAAGTTCCAGACCATAGCGCTCAAGCCGGCCACGACCAGCACGATCTCAACAAGGACGTCGTATAGAGGGTCCTCCCGGAGCCTTCTTTTGGACCCTATTATAAGAAAAAGCCCGTAAACGAGCGCGGGAGCGATAAGGCAAAAGGAAAAACCGGTGGAGACCCCTGCAAGGGGGCCGCAAAGAGCCGTGATGACAAGCGCCACAAGGACCCCAACCGTGAAAAGGGCGGTCCACTTTTCTCCCGCGAGCACGACAAGGGTCTCCTTGCCGACAAGCCTGTCTCCCTGAATTGCGAGGAAGTCGCGCAGGGTGGTGCGGACCAAAGAAAGGAGAAAAATGACCAAACCGGCGTAGATCACGCGGCTTGAATCATAGCCGCCGGCAATATAGGGAAGGACGCAGACAGCGGCCCAGGCCATCGGTACGAAAAAAGTCTTCGAAGTTGGGATATCCTTGAGTTTGACCGGAAAATTTTCCCATCCTGCCGGGATGAAGAGCTTGACCCCGTATAGAAGCCCCAGAAATATCAATAAAAGCATGAGCAGGAAATTGGGAAGACCTATGCGATAGGCCAGAATCAGCGCCGCCGAAACGCATAGGGCGCTCGAGAACATGAAGACCGGCCGCCATTCTCGATAGAAAGCTGCCTTGCCCGGATCGTTTAACTCGATGGAGTCCTGGTCCAGGTAAACATTGAGCGAATGCATCGCAAAGGCGTAGCCGGCAGCCATAAAGCTGAAAGCCGGCGACCCGGCAAAGTCGGTCAGTGCCTCGGCAATCTGGGCCAGGAGCGCCGTGGCCAGCGCGATATAAAAATTGCCGTAAGCGAGCATCTCAAGAATGTGTTTCCATCGGAACTTTGTCCCCGCGCCGGGCGTTATGGCCTCGAGGAATTCAACGACGTCCCGTATGATCCAGTTAGGAGTTGATGCTCCTGCCGAAACTCCGACGCAGGCGTAACGAGCCATGACCTGGGGGTCCAGGTCCGATTCGGTTTCCACGTGAAAAGTCGGTATGGCGCAATCCCGGGCCACCTCGGCAAGTCTCAGGGTGTTCCCGCTATGAAGTCCCCCCACTATGACCATTGCCTGGACTTTGGAACACAACTGCCTCACTTCGGCTTGCCGCTCCTGTGTTGAATCGCAGATCGTGTTTTTTACTATCCCATTGGGGTATTTTTCTAGAAAAGTTTCCTCGACTTCCCGGAAAACCTCCTCGTTCTGGGTGGTTTGAGCCACCAGAAGCACCTTGTCCCAGTGTGAGGGAAGTTCGTCTATCTGTTCGGGGCGGTTTATCACAGCGCCGCGATCTTCCGTGTAGCCGAGAAGACCGATGACCTCGGCGTGGTCCGCGTCGCCAACTATTATCGTGTAGTATCCGCGCCTTGCATGTCTTTTTATCGCCGCATGGACCCTGGCTACGCGCTTGCATGTGGCATCCAGAAGAGTTGCTCCCTGCTGATGAAGCTGCTGGCGGCTGTAAGGAGGAATTCCGTGGGCGCGGATCACCACCTTTTTGCCCGCGCAACGCTCAATCTGGTTTTCGTCCACGACCCCCTTTTTCCCCAGCATCGTCAGGACCTGCCTGTTGTGGATAAGCGGTCCGAAGGTGCAGATGTCCTCGCCTTTCGCACGATGCTGGATGGCGTTCATGGTTATTTCGATTGCGTCTCGGACCCCTTTGCAAAATCCTGCTGTCCTGGCGATAACAACTTTCATTATTTTCCTATTCAGGTTGGGACCGTAGGTATTTCACCTCAGCCTGCGTCCATGGGAAGCGCCGGATGAGTCCCGCCAAAGGCACCATTTCGATTCGGATTTTTCGGCCTGGGGAAAAGACCCCTTGGCAGACCAACTGCACAACCAAAAATCCTAACAACTTTGGCAAGCTCTGGCAAGCCTGGCAACCAATAAGTGCAGACCTGCCCCTCGCTTTGCTGATACTTGTATGACAGAATTATACAATATCTTGCTCGAAAAAAATGCGCCTGACATGATAAAAGCAGCAGCCGTGCGCGCAGCCATGCAGAACGCACAGACATTAAACATGGTGGGTTTATGGAATTTGAATGCTGAATTCTATTTTAAATGGTGATAGAACCTTAATCATGCGAGGTTTAAAAGCAAATGGAAAGAGTCGATCTGGCAATTCTGGGCGCAACCAGCGGAGAAATCGCTCCGTTGTGCGGGTCCTTTCGGCCCTCGATCAGTTTTAAGATAGCTGGGCGCCCGTTCTCAACATATTTTTATCGTGACTTTAAATTGCTGATCGGAGCAACGGGGGTCGGCAAAGTGAATGCCGCTGCAACGGCAGCGGCGGCGCTTGCGGGCTGCAGTCCAGGCGAGGTCTGGAACGTCGGCTGCGCAGGGGCCTATGGCGGCTCAGGGCTTGAAATTGGAGACGTCCTGATCACTGAAAACTGTATTTGCGCAGATGAAGGAATTTTGCGAAAAGAAGGGCCAATGCCAACCAGCAGCCTTGAAATCCCGCTGGTCCTAAAAGACGATCAACCCTTCTACGACTGTTTCCCGCTCGATGAGTTTCTTGCGCGCAGACAAATCCGCGCTCTCCTTCCGGCTGGTATATTCAGCCCGGACCCCTCCGGGTCCATCCGGCCCGACGATCTTGACGACGCAGACCGCAACAGCTTTGGCCCCGGCTTCGAGAAAAAGCGCCGTTTCAGGGTCCAATATGGGCCAGGTCTCACGGTTGGCATGACGAGCGGAGATATCCACACGGCCGACGCACGCTTTTTAAGCTTCCGGGCACTGGCGGAAAACATGGAGGGAAGCGCGATTGCCCAGACCTGCCTTCTTTTTGACGTTCCATTCCTGGAGTTTCGCGGAATCAGCAACATGGCGGGAGTCCGGGACAAAACCAAGTGGGATATCGGCGCGGCAATGGAACATTGCCTTTCGGTAATAAAGCACTTGCTCGACAACCGATAAAGGGCGGAAGCGGGCGTTTCGAAAAACGCTCATTACGCTTTTCGTCCACCCTGTCTACTAAGTCCACCCCGTCCACTGACGAGTAGCGGGAAGCAGGGAGCGTGGAGCGGATGGAAGACGCGATAAAGAAGTGAGGGATTTAGCAATTGGAGGAATTGCGGTTACACTCACCCATGGTTATTGTGAGCACATTGTCACAAGCCTGCCTAAGAGAGCATATGCCAGGACGAGGGACTTTTATCAGGGGTGCACATCTTTTTCCCGGAGGGCAACCATGGACGAGAAGATTTTGTGTCATGAAATGGATCGAAGGACATTTGTAGGCAGCCTCATCAGCGGCTGCGTCATCGCAGGGACAGGAATGTTTTCCCTGTACGGAGACTCAATCGCTTACGCCGACCCCGGAATAACCCAGCTGCCGCTCCCATACAAAGAGGACGCTTTGGAACCTTACATATCCAAAAGGACCCTCGAATTTCACTACGGCAAGCACCACAAGTTTTACATTGATAAGACCAATGAACTGGCAGGGGCTGCCGGCCTCGGAAGTCTCTCACTCGAGGAAATCGTAAAGAAGACCGCCGGTTCGCCGGACCAGATGCCCATTTTCAACGTCGCCGCTCAAGCCTGGAACCACGATTTTTACTGGAAGAGCATGATGCCAGGGAAAAGCAAGCCTGATGAGCGCTTGACCAAAATGATCGACGCCTCTTTCGGCAGCTATGACAACTTCATTAAAGAGCTTCAAAATGCGGCAGTCACACAGTTTGGAAGCGGCTGGGCGTGGCTGGTCCTGGATCAAGGCAAACTCAATGTGACAAAGACATCCAATGCCGACAACCCGCTTGTCCACGGCCAGGTCCCGCTGCTCACACTGGATGTGTGGGAGCACGCCTATTACCTTGATTACCAGAATCGTCGCGCCGACTATGTAAAGGCGGTCCTTGACAATTTGCTCAACTGGGAATTTGCTGCAGCGAATCTGCCCAAAAACGCCTGATGCCAATTTGTGTTCAAGACCTCCCGCCCCCGCCCCGTCTCGCGGGTGGGGCGGGCGGGCTGTCGAGAATGAGCGGTCGGTCTCCGGGCTGGGTGCTCACACGTCGCTAAGGGAGGCCGGGCAAGCCCGCTTCACAAAGACGTGGTAGCGCCGCCTCCCACGGCGGCGAAAAGGGTGAAGCCCCGCGAAGCGAGACATTGACGCCGGATTCACTTGACTTTCTGATGCGCTTAACATCTGAGGTATTTTTTTATTTTATCGCTTACACTGGTTTGTGAAGTCTGGTTTTATCATTTCTGATAAACATCTTTGCGGTGACGAATGCGATAGACAATAACCGTGCGGGTTTCAGTATAGACTTCATAGAGGATTCGGTAATCACCAACCCGAAGACGGTAGCTGGCTCTCGAACCCTTGAGTTTTTTGCATCCGGGAGGAAAGGGGGTTTCCGACAGGGAACGGATTTCAGCCATGATCCGACCAAGCTGGATGCGCTCGATGCCACGAACATCCTGCCTGACGGAATTTGACAGAATGGTGTTATAAGAGGCCATCGGCTTTCAGGCCCTGCTCGAATTCCTCAAGGCTGATCTTGGGCTCGTCGCGTCGCTCAGCAATTGCAGTCAGGTCTTGAAGGTCTTCGAGAAGAGATTCATACTCGTCAACCGGTAGAACTACGAAAGCCTTTTGCCCCGATTTGTCCAACACATACTGTGGGTTAAAGGTCTTTCCGGACATCTTTTACACCTCCCCAAAGTTGTTTCCTGCCCTTACTGCCCTTATATAACATTTTCGGTCTGAGTGAACCTGTTATTCCGCATCCCTCATACGGATCACGTTATTCCGGTGAAGGCCTGAGGTCCCGGCATGCTGGCGGGAGCCGTTACGGCGTGTCGTCTATAGGGTCTTTCACCCTGATGCGGGAATTCCGATCCTTTTCCTCCCTCCCTCTACGGCTCGATCAAAAAATTGAATTGTTTTATGGCCTCCTCCTTCATGACACCCAGCCTTACTATCGCCTCGGTGGTGAAAAGCCTGAATGTAGCCGTTGATTTCGCGCAGAGCGTATTTTCCCCTTTATAAAGGCAGCCCTCCACGGAAGCCTCTCGTTTTCCCCTGACCGAGAGCACGGTGCCTTTCACCCATATCTGCTCGCCGATTGGTACGGACTTATGGAATTCGACCGTCATTGCAAGAGTAAGCGCAAACTTCTTCAAGAAGCGAATAGCGGTCCACCCCATGGTTTCATCGAGTATTGCAGCAAGAACACCTCCATGAACCAGATTGTCCCACCCGCACAGGTGGCCGGGAACCGTGAGCCATGAGAAAAGAGACTTATCATCGGTGAAAAACTTCATCCGAAGCCCGTAAGCGTTGCTCGGACTGCACCCGAAGCAGTTATGACCGTCCCCGTTCGGAAGTTCCCTGAGGTCGTCCCTTCTTTCCATTATTCATCCTCCGGCATGTCGGTAACATTGCCAGTTCAAAAATAACCTGCAAAACATTAACTGCCGGAAGTTCTGTCCTTAAGAAGCCGCCTTCCGATTGGGCCCGTTCGGTCAAGGAATGGCCTTGCCAGCTCCGGGATAAAATAACCGGAGAGGATGGCAAAAATGACTCCGAAGCACAATCCACTAAAAATGATTTCTGAAAAGGCGGCCAGGTAGGGAGAAAAATGCGGGTCGAACGGAACTGCCTTTCCGGCGGCCCAGGCCGGCACGACCGAGACCGTTGACACGATGAGAACTTTGCCCGTACCCGACAGCAACCCGGCAAAAACCTCATCCCCACACTTGGTTTTCCACCAGAACGTCAGGGCCGCGCTGAAACAATAGAGGGAAGCGGCGCTGGCGCAGGCCACTCCCAGTGCGCCGGTGCGAACTGTGAGTAAATAAAAGACCGGGATCATGAGCAGGGTTACGGAGGTCCCCAGCACAGCCGGAGTCAGTGTATCGAGCTTTGAGTAGAAAGCCCGGCCCAAGACCTGCTGGTATCCCCAGCAGGGGACGCAGATAAGCATAATCTCCAGCAGCCGGGCGGTGTGAGCGGTATCTGAAACGCCGAATCGGCCCTGCTGGAAAATCAGCCGTATTGTAGGTTCGGCCACGAGGATCATCCATATCGAAAGCGGAACCAACAGGGTCAATACATTTTGCAGGGCTGAGTTTATCGTCCGGTAGAGCCTGAAAAGATCCTTTCTTACGAACAGCTCGGCCATAAACGGATAGGAAGCCACCCCGGCTGCCTGCGCCACCACGCTCACCGGGACCATCATAATCCGCCGCGCGTAGCTTAGCCAACTGATCGCCCCGACCCCGGCAAGAGAGCCGAATATCCTCACGAACTGCTCGTCAAGGACCGTGATGGATTGTCCGATCATCAGCGGGAGCGCCACGAGGATATATTTTTTTAATCCGGGGTGGAAGCACGAGAATCTGATGCGTAAACCGCCTCCGAATCTCACCGCGAGCAGGGGCAGCAAAAAGTTCCCCACAAAGGACCCGGCAAGAACGCCCCAGCAAAAACCTTCCATTCCCCTCGCCCGGAACAGGATGCCTCCTATTATGATGAACAGGTTATAGACTATTGAGACCATGGCCGGTATGAAGAACTGCTTGCGCATGAAAAGAATCGCGCTCAAGCACGAACCGCAGAGGAAAAATATTTGCGCCGGCAGGATGATCCGCAGGAACCAGGCAAGGCGGGAAATGGCCTCGGTGGTAAGCCCGGGCGCTGCAAGGCGGGCCAGCTTGGGCGCAAAGAGGAACGCATGAAAAGTAAGGGTGCAGATCGCAACTGCTACCCAGAAGAAAACGCTTGAAAAAAACCTCCACCCCTCTTGTTCGTCTTCTTCGAAGTATTTGGTGAGAAAGGGAATCAAGGTGATCGAAAAATAGCCGCCGGCAAGCATGTAATTTATGAAATCCGGGATTACGAAAGCAGCGAAATAGAGGTCCGATTCCTGGGTCGCCCCGAACAGGAGCGATATGAGCTTGTCGCGGAAAAGCCCCATAAACCGGGAGAGCAGGATCCCTCCACCTATTATCACCGCTGCCAGCCCGATCTGCTGGCGTGTCTTCCAGAATACCATGTGCTCCTTTCTCTATGCTCTGAGCCGAGTTTCCGGATGGACACAAATTGGTCTGTTGGCGCGCGTAAGAATACTACAAATCAGATCTATTCCAAGTCATAAACCGTGGCGTCTGAAATGCGCCGGCGGGGGCCGTTGCGGATCGAAATATCGCCCCCGTCATGATAATTGCCCTTTTCAAAAAATCTTCGAGGGCATACATTCGGTCTGATTTCAACCCAACAGGTGAGGGGGATCGAGATGAAACTCGGGATAACAGGATTGGGCAGGGCCGGCAAGACCACGGTGTTCAACGCCCTGACGAGAAGGAGCGGCGAATCGGTCTCCCCTGGAGGGCAGGTCGTAGCGGCGCCCGGCGTCGTCCCCGTGCCGGACCAAAGGTTGGACTGGCTTAGCGCGCTCTATCATCCCAGGAAAACCACACACGCGCAGATTACCTATATGGACCTCCAGGGTGTTGCAGGCATGGCCGACAACAAGCGGGAGTATATGTCGCTTCTGCTAACTCACATGAGGCCTATGGATGCTATAATCATGGTCGTGCGCAATTTCGCCGACTCTGCCCTGGGAGCTCCAGACCCGGCGCGGGATTTCAGGGACTTGGAGGATGAATTTCTCATTGCCGATCTGGCATCGGTTGAAAAGCGCCTTGAGAAACTGGACGCCGAACTCAAACGAGGCAAAAAGCCAACCGGCGCGGAAAAGGAACTGTTAGAGAAATGCAGCGAAATCCTCAATGCCGAAGAGCCCTTGCGAACACACCCGCAAATTGTCAACGCGCCCGAGCTGAGGGGCTACACTTTCCTTTCCGCAAAACCTCTGCTGGTGATAGTGAACAATTCTGATGAAGATGACCTCATGCCGCCAGTTTCCCTCAGGTCGGCGCAGGCTGTCGTAGTGCGCGGAAAGCTCGAAATGGAGCTTGCTCAACTCTCAAGCGAGGAGGCCGAATCCTTCATGCAGGATTTCGGAATAGTCGAATCGGCCCTGGACAGGGTAATAAAAAGCTCCTTTGCCCTTCTTGACCGGATCACGTTTCTAACAGTGGGCGAGGACGAGGTGAGGGCCTGGACAATCGCCAAGGGGACCCCTGCCATGGAGGCCGCCGGGGCCGTTCACTCGGATATCCAGAGGGGGTTCATACGGGCCGAGGTGGTCGCCTATGAGGACTTGAAAAAAGCGGGCAATTACGCCGCAGCGCGAAAGCTTGGGACGGTCAGGCTCGAGGGGAAAAATTACCCCGTCCAGGACGGAGACGTGATTGAATTCCGGTTTAATATTTAAGTGACTCTCCTTGCGAAAATGGTGCGATCCATGTGTGCATGAGGGTGCGTCATCTCTTTATACTTTTCATTCGGGTCGGTAACGACGGTTAAAGGCAGATAACTGAAGCCGGTTCCAATCTTTCGATTTACGTCACGTCTTCCAAAAGAGCCTCCACCTTGATCATGATCTGGTCGTCAGTGTAGTTTGCGAGGCGGATGGCTTTTGCAGGGCATTCCGATACGCATGTGCCGCACCCCTGGCAGAGCGCGTCGTTGATTTCCGAGACATAGTTTACTATCTGCGGGACCCCATAAGGGCACGAGCGTACGCAAACCATGCAAGTGGCGCAGAGCTTGGGATCTACCTTAGCCACCACGCCTCCGATGGTCCGGTTCCTGGCGGCAAGGAATGCGCCTGCCCTGGAGGCAGCCGCCATTGCCTGGGAAATGCTTTCGGTGATGAGTTTCGGGCCGTGAGCCATGCCGCACATGTAGAGGCCTTCGGATGCGAAATCCACCGGCCTCAGCTTTGCGTGGGCTTCGGTAAAGAAGCCGTCCGGGCTGCTCTGAACCTTTAGCATGGACGCAAGTTCGCCGTTTTCGGCGGCAAGGGTCGCTGCGCTGAGGATTACAGCATCGGCCGGCATCTCGACCGGACGGTCCAGAACGTGGTCGGTGAACACCACAGAAAGCCCGGCGCCGTTTATGTTTACGTGCGGTGGATTTTCCGGATCATAGCGGGAAAAAAGGATACGTTCGGTCCTTGCCCGGGTATAGTAATTTTCGAGCAGGCCATACATCCTCATATCTCGATACAGGATCATGACGTCGATATCGGGATTGAGTTTTTTCAGTTCACGTGCATGCTTCACTGCGCTCTGACAGCAAATACGGCTGCAGTTCGGGTTATCGTCGGTCCTGGAGCCGACGCACTGGATCATAACGACTCGATTCCAGGCAGCGGCCTTGGCTGGTTCGCTGCGCATGAGCTCACCCAGTTCGAGCTGTGTCATGACGCTGCCATTGTCGCCGTAGCCAAATTCTTTGGGCTGATATTCACGGGCCCCGGTGGCCAGAATGGTAACACCGTGGCTGATTTCCCTGCGCGAGCTTTCACCGGTTTGGACCTGCGTGGCGAAATTTCCCTTATAGCCTGAGAAACCTGTAATGCGGGCATCGGTAATGACTTCGATTTTACTGTGGGCCTTGACCTCTTCGATCAAACCTGCAAGGAACTCCTTTACGTCTTTTCCTTCTATGGTATGAGCGATTCTGCGGCTTAGACCTCCGAGTTCCTTTTCTTTCTCGATGAGGGAAACTTCAAAGCCCTGCCTCGCGAGTCCAAGAGCAGCGGTCATGCCGGCCACCCCGCCTCCGATTACCAGTCCTCTCTGGATGATATCGAGGGGCCTCTCAAAGATAGGATCGAGCAGGGCCGCCCTGGCGACGGCCATCCGAACCAGGTCCTTTGCCTTTGTTGTTGCAGCCGCTTTGTCGTTGCCGTGGCACCAGGAATTCTGATTCCGGATGTTTGCCATCTCGAAGAGATATTTGTTCAAGCCGGCGTTCATCAGGGTCTCCTGGAACAGCGGCTCATGGGTTCGCGGCGTACAGGCGGCAACTACGACTCGATTAATTCCCTGCTCTCTTATGACCTGGGCCATTTTCACCTGGGTATCCTGCGAACAGGTGTAAAGATTGTCTTCGACATAAGCCACATTCGGCAGGTACCGCGCGTATTCCCTCACCTCGGGCACATTAACGATGCCCCCGATATTGGTGCCGCACCTGCAGACGAACACCCCCACTCGGGGCGGTTCATCTCTTACGTCTCTTTCGGGTTGCCTTTCTTTGATTTTTGCCACGGACCAGCGGGTTTCGCTCAAAGACCCGCTGCACGCGCATGCCGCTGCCGAAGCCTCCATAACGGACTGCGGAATGTCTTTTGGCCCCTGCATGGTGCCGCAGACAAAAACTCCGGACCTGGACGTGGATACGGGGGTAAAACAGTCCGTCTGCACAAAGCGGTTTTGGTTCATATCAATTCCAAGCCGCCTGGCTAGGTCCACCGACTGCTCGCCCGCATCCAGGCCAACCGAAAGCACTACAAGGTTGTAGACTTCGGTATGCATACGGCCTTGTTCGTCGGCATAAACAATCTCGAGGTCCCCGTCACCAAAGGGTTTTACCGTGTGCGTGCGGGACCGGATGAAGCGAACGCCTTCGCGTTTTGCCCGCAGGTAATATTTTTCGAAATCCTTTCCGTAGGTTCGCATGTCAATGAAGAAAATTGCCGTATCGAGACCGCCGTGTGCATGCTCTTTGGCGACAACGGCCTCCTTTATGGCATACATGCAGCAGACCCCTGAGCAGTAGGAATTGTCACAGTGGTTTAGATCGCGCGAACCAACACACTGAATCCATGCTATCTTTTTTGGTTCTTCCCGGTCGTAGGGTCGCATGAGGTGGCCGCGGTAGGGCCCCGCCGCGCTGAGTATCCGCTCGAATTCAAGGCTGGAGACAACATTGGGATGGTCGGCGTAATGGTATGAATCGAGACAAGACGGATCGAAAACCCCGCTCCCGGTCGCGAGCACCACCGCGCCAACCTCCAGTTCGGTGATGCGCGGCGTATCCGAATACAGTACGGCCCCGGCCAGGCAGACCTTTTCGCAAAGGCCGCAGCCGATGCAGGTCTCGGGGTCAATTGAATAGACCATCGGTACGGCCTGGGTGTAAGGGATGTAGGTCGCCGCCCTGCGGTCGAAGCCGCAGTTATATTCGTTTGCGGCTCTCAGGGGGCAGGCCTGGGCGCATGCGCCACAGCCCGTGCACTTCGATCTGTCAATATAGCGGGGCGATTGGCTCAACTTGGCGATGAACCGTCCCGGCACGCCGTCAAGTGATTCGACTCTTGAATGTGTTACGATGCTGATGTTTAGATGCCGGCCGACCTCGACCAGTTTGGGCGAGAGGACTCACATCGCGCAGTCGTTTGTCGGAAAGATCTTGTCCAATTGCGGCATCAGACCTCCGACCGTTGGCGACTGCTCCACCAGGTAGACGTAGTACCCGGCATCGGCAAGGTCCAGGGATGCCTGCATGCCGGCAATGCCGGCGCCGATTACCATGACAGCCCCAATATTCCGATTCTCGTCTGTTTTTGCCGCGTCCGGTGGCGCTGTCAATTTTTCTATTTCAGGCAAAGTGAACTTTTCCATCGAGTGCTCCGGATTTATTGCTTCATGCGTCCGTCCGGGTGAACTTCGGCGTGACGCCGTCATATCCATGAAGCTCCACGGGACCCCACTTTTCAACATCGGCCAGGCGTTGCGAAACGTTATAGACTCCGAGCCCCGTCTTTGCGGAAATCTCCCGGACTGACTGTGGGCCGGTCCGCAAAACTTCGAGAATCAAGGCGTTTTCGTACTCGGTTTCGCATACGGATCGGAGGAGCCGGTCGAACTCGACCGAGTTCATCGTTTCGTTGTAGACATTCCCACGTTCTGTGATCTGGCGTTCAATGCCTGCAAGCCATCGGACCCGGGGCGAGATTAGAACGCTCTCCAGCGCTGAAAGTTCGAGAGTGAATTTTGAGACCTCAAAGGGACCAAGTTCCGCCAATTCGTCACTAAGCTCCTTTATGTAGTTTGCGAAGAGCTGCCCTTCGGCGGCGCTGACCCACCTGAGCTGAACACGGCCTCGGCCGATTTTGGACAGGTCGAGGAGGTTTTCTACGATCTTGACCCTCTTTTGAGTGTACACATTACCTTCCAGGTAATGACAGTCCCCTAGGTGACATCCGAAGACGAACACGCCGTCAAAACCGCTCTTTAGCCCCTCAGTCAGATAGAAAGGGTCCACCCTTCCCGAGCACATCGTGCGCAGCACCCGGATTGTCGGCGGGTACTGGAAACGGGACACGCCGGCCATGTCCGCTCCCGCGTATGAGCACCAGTTGCACAAAAAGGCCAGGACCTTAGGCTCAAAAGCACTTGCATTCATTTGCCGTTCTCCATCAGGGTCGAAGCGCGTCCGCAATAAAAATCCGCACTATTGCGCGCAGCCGCCGGCTCGGATAGCCGCGACGATCTGGCAGTCTCTGAAATGTTTCATATCGATCGCTTTCTGTGGACAGGATGCCGCGCACACGCCACAACCCTTGCAAGATGCGGAAACGGTTTCCGCCCGGTACCCTTTTCCTGCTGCCTCGTGAAGCCTTATTGCCCCGAACGCGCAGTTCGCCTCACACATTCCGCACCCGATGCAAAGATCCTGGTCAACCACTGACGCAATAGGCTCGACTTCGACATATGGCTTTGCCAGAAAGCTCGCAGCACGCGAAGCGGCGGCCTGAGCCTGGGCGATGGACTCATCTATGGGTTTGGGATAGTGAGCAAGGCCGGCAACAAAAACGCCATCGGTTGCAAAGTCCACGGGCCGAAGCTTCGTGTGGGCCTCAAGGAAAAACCCGTCCTGGTTTAGAGGCACCTTGAAAAACCTGGCTAATTCATCAAGTCCCTTTGGGATTATGGCGGTAGCCAGGTTGAGGTAATCTACGGAAAGCTCAACGGGTCTTTCCAGAATGTGATCCCTGACCCTTATCCGCAGCTTTTCTTTTCCGGCCACTGTCACCTTTTCTACGACAGGCTTTTCGTCGGCGTTATACCTGATGAAGAAAACTCCAAGCTTTCTAGCCTTGGTGTAAAGGGCCTCTCTCCGTCCGTAGGTGCGAATGTCCCGGTAAAGGATATAGACGTTGAGGTCCGGCTTTTTTTCCTTGAGATCGATCGCCTGTTGCACGGATGCCGTACAGCAGATTTTTGAGCAATAAGGGCGTTCAGGTTCTCTGGAACCGACGCACTGGATAAATGCAATCCCTTCGGAAGAATCCAGCCGCTTCGGGTCATCTTCGAAAAGCTTTTCGAGTTCATGCCACAGGGTTACCCGTTCGGTTTGGCCGTACAGGTACTCCCGGGGTTCTAAGGAGTGCGCCCCTGTTGCGAGTATGGCTACGCCGTGCTGGATTTCCCGGTTTTCGCCTTTTACCTGAACCGTAGTGGTGAACTGACCGACAAACCCCTTGACCGCCAGCATTTTCGCCCCGGTAAGGACCTCGATGTTTCTGTTGCCGAGCACCTTACCCTTAAGCTCTTCGACGTATGAACGCACGTCTTCACCCTTCCAGGTCTTTGCAAGTCTTAGGGCATAGCCGCCAAGGACTTCCTCTTGCTCGACAAGGAAGGTTTTAAAGCCTTGGGCTGCCAAATTGAGTGCCGCGTTCATGCCGGCAACCCCGCCTCCGATAACCAGCGCCGACTGGGTTAAAGCCACCTGGAGCTTTTCTATGGGATCGAGCAGGGCTGCCTTGGCGACAGCCATCCGTACAAGGTCTTTAGCCTTGGCTGTGGCCTTCTCCGGCTCTGCCTGATGCACCCAGGAATCCTGGTCACGAATGTTTGCAAACTCAAAAAGATACGGGTTAAGGCCTGCTTCCCGGATCGTTTCCTGAAAAAGGGGTTCATGGGTCCTGGGCGTACAGGCGGCAACCACGATCCGGTTTAGCCTGTGTTCCTTTATGGCCTCTATGATCAGCTTCTGGGTGTCCTGGCTGCAGGTGAACATGTTGTCCGCAACATAGTCCACGTTGGGTAGGCCCCTTGCATAGTCGCGGACCTCCGGCACGTTCACAACATTCGCGATATTGACCCCGCAGCGGCATACAAAAAAACCGATCCGGGGCTCGGCATGGATGGAAGGGTCTTCAGGCGGATAGGTCTTTTCCCGTGTCAGAGAATTTCGCGATTCGGAGAGCAAAGCAGCCGAAGCCGCAGATGCTGCCGATGCCTCCATCACTGAGAAGGGGATATCTGTTGGACCGCGGAAGGCCCCGCAGGTAAAAACACCGGGCCGGGAAGAGGCAACGGGGGAAAAGCTGCCCGCGCGAGCAAATCCGCTTGCGTCAATCTCGATCCCGATTATTTCTGCAAGCGCCTTTGATTGCTTCGAAACCTGAAGCCCTATGGACAGGACCACCAAATCAAAAACTTCGGCACGCATCTTCCCGGTCTTGTCGAGGTATTCGATCTTGAGGTCATCGGAGTTCGGTGCTGCGGGGACTATCGAGTGTATCCGGCAGCGGATAAAACGGACCCCGATCTCTTGTTCGGCCCGATTGTAGTAGCGTTCGAAATCCTTTCCGTAGGTGCGCATGTCCATAAAGAAAATTGCGGCATCGAGTTCATCTTTAGAGTGTTCCTTGGCAATCACGGCCTCTTTAATGGCAGCCATACAGCACACCCCCGAGCAGTACTCGTGGGCGTACTGGTGTGAATCTCGAGATCCCACGCACTGGAGCCAGGCGATCTTTTTGGGCTGCCGGTGGTCTGAGGGCCGCACGAGGCGCCCCTGAGTGGGGCCTAAAGCCGAAAGGATGCGCTCGAACTCCATCGAGGTCACCACGTTGGGCAGGTTCGAGTAGGCATAGGTGTCGTATTTGGAGGGGTCGAACGGCTGAAAGCCCGGCGCGAGGATGATTGCGCCCACGTTTATCTCCAGCTCCTTGGGCTGCTGCTCGTGATCGACAGCCTTTGCAAGACAGGCCTCTACACACTGGTAGCATTCGGAACACACGCCGCAGCTAAGACACCGCGCCGCTTCGGCCCTCACCTGCTCTTCGGTGAACCCGAGCTGCACTTCCTCGAAATTGCCGACACGGATCTCAGGAGACATAACAGGCATACGCGCGCGCGGAATTCTGTCATAGCCTTCGGTCGGGACCTGCTGGACCGCCTGCCATTCCTTTTCACGCCCGGCGCTTAGATCTTCCCCGCGAATGAATCGGCCAATCGAAATCGCCGCCTGCTTGCCGGCGGCAATTGCTTCGATTACCGTCCTTGGGCCGGTCACCGCATCGCCGCCTGCAAAAATGTCGGGATCGTGGGTCTGCAGGGTGAGCGGGTCGATTCTCATCGTGCCCCAATCGCTAAGCTGGCAGGCGCACTCTTCGGTAAGACACGCCCAGTCGGATTCCTGGCCGATGGCCGGAACGACGGCGTCAACTTCCATGATGAACTCGGAGCCCACAACGGCCACCGGCCGCCTTCGTCCGCTTGCATCCGGCTCTCCGAGCTCCATCCTCAGGCATTCAACAGCCTTTACCCGCCCGTTTTCCCCGATAATCCGCTTGGGGTTGGTGAGGGTCATGATCTCGATGCCTTCTTCGCGGCACTCTTGGATCTCTTCCTCGTTGGCGGGCATTTCCTTCTCGCTTCTGCGATAAACAATAAAAGGCTTGCTCGATCCGTTGCGAAGCGCCGTTCGCACCGTATCCATCGCAACGTTTCCACCGCCTATTACCGCGACACGATCTCCCAGGAGGGCCTTTTTGCCGAGATTAATGTCTCTTAGGTATTCAACACCCGGGACCACCCCTTCGAACTCTTCGCCAGGGATGCCGAGCGCTTTGCACTCCTGGGCGCCTATGCCCATGAAGAAGGCCTTGTATCCTTGGGCTCTCAGTTGGGAGATGGTAAAGTCCTTGCCGATCTCCACCCCCGTTTTAAACTCAACGCCCATATCCCGTATGACCTGGATTTCGGCTTCGATTGTGTTTTCCGGGAGCCTGTAAGAAGGAATGCCAACGCTCAGCATGCCTCCAAGCACCGGAAGCTTTTCAAAAACCGTTACCTGGTAACCTTCGATTGCCAGGTAATAGGCGCACGATAAGCCTGCCGGACCCGAACCGATGATTGCGGCCTTCTCGTCGCGTTTTTCCTTTATCCGCGGTACGAACCTGGTTTCTGAGTTCAAATCCAGATCGGCCAGAAAGCGCTTGATCGAATCGATCGCCACCGGGTCGTCAAGTTCACCCCGCATGCAGGCGGTCTCGCAGGGATGATGGCAGACACGGCCGCAGATGGCGGGCAGGGGGTTTTCTTCCTTGATAAGCTTCAGGGCCTCCTGATATTTGCCCTGAGCAGTCAAAGCCACATACCCCTGGACTGAAATGTGCGCCGGGCAGGTCGCCTTGCACGGGGAAGTCCCGCGCTTTTCGATCGAAAAGGCGCCCGGTACGGCTTGAGCGTACTTGCGGAATGCCGCCCGGCGCTCGCTCATGTTCATGTCGTACTCGTTCTTGCATACGACCGGGCACACACGAGCGCATTCGCCGCAGCCGGTGCACTTTGAAGTGTCAATGTACCGGGGTTTTTGAAGGAGCTTTACCATGAAATTTCCCGGCTCGCCGGTAACTTGCCGAACTTCGGACAGGGTCAGAAGCTCGATGTTGAGGTGCCGGCCGCATTCCACGAGCTTTGGTGAAAGAATGCACATCGAGCAGTCGTTGGTGGGAAAGGTCTTGTCCAGTTGAGCCATAGCCCCGCCGATGGCGGAAGAACTCTCGACGACGTAGACGAAGAATCCCGATTCGGCAAGGTCGAGAGCAGCCTGGGTCCCTCCTATGCCTCCTCCCACAACCATGACGGCGCCCGTAAAGTGCTTTGCTTGACTGTTGTCATTCATTATTTTGCTTCTCCATGAGGAAATCGCCGCGTGATCGGTTCGGTGCCCGCCCGTCCATTTCCAGTACCAAGCATTACACTAAGTTCGCGTCTGCATTGACAATTTGAGACTCCGCATGAAGTGAGACAACCACAAAATATTGCAAGCCGCAGACCAGAGCTTTCTAAAGCTGCGAACATCAAAGAGTATGCTATGTCCAGTGAGATTCTTGATGGAGGGGCCTAACGATCTGGCGAGTCTTCAACTGTTAAGAATTAAACATCTGTTAAACTTGACTTCATTTTTTAACACAAATAAGATGATTCAGGTAGTCTTGTCGGCATTATGATTTTCAGTGATTACATCAGCATTATAAACGGATCTGATACCGTATTTTCTCATGCGGTTCCAAATGGTGACGCGAGAAATCCCTAACATCTCAGCAGCTAACGACTGGTTGCCTTTTGAGCGGTTCAGGGCGCTTATAAGCTCTCTTTTCTTAATTACTTCCTTACTTTGCGCCAGCGGCTTACCGTGCCTTATCGCCGTTTTTTCCTGAAGAATACGCTGAGGCAGGTGGTGGGCCCGGAGCATAGGTTCCTGGCAAACAACAACTGCATACTCGAAAGCGCTCTTCAGTTCCCGAACGTTGCCGGGCCAGCTATAGCTTATAAGACAATCAATCAGGTCCTTGCTGATGCCTTTGATATCCTTCCCGCTCTTCATCTGAATTTTCCGGAAGCAGGATTCGGCAAGAAGAGGTATATCTTCCAACCGCTCCCTCAAGGGCGGCAGGTGGATCGGAATCACATTGATTCGAAAGAAAAGATCTTCTCTAAACGATCCCTTTTCAATCAGTGAAGGCAGGTCTCGATTGGTGGCCGAAATAATTCTCACATCCACCGGGATAGGTTTGCTGTCGCCGACGCGTTCGATTATTTTATCTTCCAGCACCTGCAAGAGCTTTACCTGGGTGGTAAGAGACAAGTCGCCGATCTCATCGAGAAATATATCCCCGGACTGGGCCGTTTCGAATCTGCCTGCCCGGTCCTTGTAAGCACCTGTGTAAGAGCCTTTGACATGGCCAAAAAGCTCGCTTTCCAAAAGGGTTTCGGTCAGGGCCGCACAGTTCACCTTGACAAAAGGCGCGCTCTTCCTCGCACCGATCTGGTGAATGGCCCTGGCCACCAGTTCTTTCCCGGTCCCGCTCTCGCCCAATATGATCACCGGAGCATCCGACAACGCTGCATTTTCTATGAGATCGTATACACGCCTCATGGCTGCCGAGGTGCCGGTTATTTCATGGAAACTGTCCTCCAACTTTAGTTTACGGCGAAAGGCCTCTATCTGTTTATCCTTCTCGACTATCTCTGTTATATCCGTGATGGTTTCAACTGCCCCAATGACGTTTCCCTTCCTGTCGCGAAGCTGGGAAGCATTCTTTAAGACGTGAATGTATGCGCCGTTTTTCTTCATAATTGCGCATGCCGATACGTCCAGAGACCCGGTTTTGAACAGCTTGCACCAGAACTCCCCACCTTGTTCGCGGGCCATCTTGTATAGGCTGCAGTTCAGGATAGAACATTTCTCACCAATGAGTTCCTCACGCGAGTAGCCTGTGATCGTCTCGAGGGCATTGTTTACCGAAATGATGGAACCCGTTGTGTCAACGATCATTATTCCGTCTCGCATGGTATTCACAACGGTTTTCCAGTATGTGTCCAGATCTGTTTCAAACATGGGAGTTCACTTTTAAACAATTGCTAAAGTGCATTTCTTAACAACTTGATCTCTCCAGTCGCCAAGTTTCAATCTTGAGTAGAAATCCTGTCAAATAGATGCGCTCGCCGCCTAACTGAACCACAGGTATCAAATAAAACGCACCGGCGCCCTAATGTGGCATTAAGTTTGCCTTTAACTTCAGCAAACCCAACCAGAGGGGGTCGCTTCGAAAATGAAAGAGAAACCTGATTACGTCATCGATTTCCGTGAAAGCCTCACTCCTCTTTCTTTGCTGAGAGCAGGCCAACTGGTCAAGCAGATGAAACCCCATGAACTCCTCGAGATCATCGTAGCGGACCCCGATGTCGGGTTGGACGTGTTGAAGATCACTCCGGGCTGCGAACTGGTCGGAATGGAATTGGACAAAGAGGAGTATTTTTGCCGAATTCAGCTCGAGAAAAAAGAATGCTTCGACAGTGTCTCTTGCAATGATGCGGACCCGGTAAATTATTAATAAAACAACGAGATGATAAAAGGTCCGGGCAGAAAAGAGGGGGATCGTCGATGCTGTTTCCTCCCTTTTCGGTCCTTGCCTTCTATTTCTATCCTTCATCATTTTCGACGCCGAGCCTCTCCCACTGCTCTTTGGCATCGGATGCGGCCCTGGCAATTTCTTCATCGCTCCACAGCTCCATGACGAGAGTGTCTGCCACAAGTTCCCAGATGTATTTCACCTCGTAACGGTAGTCTTCGTAATTTTTTGGAAGCCGCTTCATTAATTGGTTAAGGCAGTTGGAGCATCCGACCACAACCACGTTAGCGCCGCTGTCCCTGATGGAATAATATTTTTGACGTCCGTGCCACGCCGATTCTTCCGGGTAAGGACCTGGCCACATTCCGCCGCCCGCCCCACAGCAGTGACCGTTGCCGCGATTTGGCTCCATTTCGGTGAAGCTATCCACACACTGGTTTATGATCCATCGCGGCTCTTCATAGAAACCCTTGCCGAAGTGGCGCTCGAGTTCTCTGCCGTGTTTACAGGAGTCATGCCAGGTGAAGGCTTTGCCCGCGTTCAAGCTCTTGTCCAGCTTTATCCTGCCCGACTGAATGAGTTCGATCAGGTATTCGTAAAGATATAGATAATGAATCTTGTTGGCCGGGTCTTCCTTAACCCATTCCTTCATTCCGACTCGGCAGCCGTAAGATGCGCCGCCGCAGTCCGGCATTATCATCCGCTTGATTCCGAGTTCATTGACAAAATCTATCTTTCGCTTTGCAAAGACTTTGATGTACTCGTAATTGCCGGTGAAAAGACCCCAGTCTACCGCCTCCCAGTTTTCCGACGGAATCGTCCAGTTTTCTTTGGCAGCGTAGAAGATCTTCCACCACCATTTCATGTCGTCGTTGTCTGTGAAAACTTCCTTGGAGTTTGGGAAAAAGGCGATATCGGCCCCCTTTTTATCGATGGGCACGTAAAACCCAGGACAACATTCCTCCGCCAGTTCTTTGCCCATATCGTTCATGAGAAACAGGTAATCATCTTTGGGAATCGCCATGTTGTTCCCGGTTTTGAAACAGTTCTCGGCGCCCTTGTGGAGTATTCCGGGCACTTTGTCTCTGGGACGCAGGGACTTCATATGCAGCATGATATATGGGATATCGATAGCCATGGGGCACGCATGAGCACAACGGCCGCATCCGGTACACACCCAGGGGAACGGTGATTCGACCACTTCATCGATCATCCCGTAATAGAGCATTCTCAGGACCTTCCTTATGTCCCACTTTTCCATCCGGGGCGTTTCAGTGACTGGGCAGCCGCTGGCGCATGTGCCACACGTAAAACAGCGGTCAAAATTCAGCCCGGCAAGACGGTCCATAACCGGGTCCGGCAGTTTATGAGGTGTAATAATAGCTTCCACAGTGGCCCCCATTAACCTCAATAGAAATTTGTCTCAACTTGGTATCATCTCATGGGTGCCGCCATGACCAGTTCGTCTAGGAGCCTCTTTGCAGCCAGGTTCAGTCCCGCTATTTTGATGACCCCGCGATGATAGCCGGAGGGAAAAAGTTCGGCGAGTTCATCGATATCTATCCCAAGTGCCTCGCACGTCTCATAAACAGTGGGAATCTCATCATTTTTTTCAAATTCAGATCGCGTGTACCTGATTATCTCCCAGTGTTTTTCGCCGAGAGGGCCGCTCATTTGTAGTTCGCGAGCTTTGAAAGTCGCATAGTCCTCATCCCACTCATTGGGGTCGATAAGAAAACCATGCACATTCACCCGATAAACCCGTTTGCCGAGGGGAATCGGTCCACTCAAACTCTGTGGTATTTGATGAAACGGAGTGGATACTCCCTCGGCCATAAAGGATAAACCGGCGAGCTTGCACGCCCCGCGCTGGTAGCCGCTTGGAAAAAGCCTTTGCAAGTCCTTAAAGCTCAGATTGTGGGCCTTGCATGTCTTAAGGACTATCGGGCATGAACCGGTTTCCCGATAAGTCGAACGGATGAACCTCAGGACCTCCCAGTGGGAAGGGGTAAGACCGTCTGTTATTCCCACCCCTGGCGCCATCGCTTCAGCAAAATCCTCATCCCACTGCCCCGGATTAACCAGGAAACCATCGTTATCGAGGAGGTATGTCTTGTTATTGCTCTTCAGTGTCTCCATGTCAGCCTCCTGTTGAGAATGTATGATGCGGTTCAGCGGAGATTCTCCTGAGGAGAACTCCACGGTGCCGAATAGCGGCGTCGAGAATTTTCTCACCGAGCTTCACGGAAAATGCTGCACGCACCACCGTTAAGGCTCTGCGCTCCAAAATAAAAACTCCTTATCCACGCTTCTATTCACGTCTATTCGGCAAGTTCGGTGCCAAATGCCGATGGCAGTCGGAAAAGGTTGTCTATCCTACTTTTGAACAAGATGAGCCTGGAAGGCGCCCCTCGCGGGCACATTGAAAGTGTTAAATTTTTTACACATATGTGTTAAGGTAAAAAAGTGTTAAGTTTTTAACAACTCCAAAGACTTAACACTCTAAGGTGGATTTAGCGTCAAACGTTCTTTATCGTGCCGGATTAAATAGCGAGGGGCGAAGATGCCAAATTCAACTATGGCGCATGGAGACCTGGAGAAATACTGGGAAACGGTCGTGAGCACCATCAAGGATGGTATCATGATCGTCGATACTACAGGCTGTATCGTTTTCGCCAACGAGGCGCTGGAAAGCATTACGGGCTATACGCAAGAAGAACTTGTCGGTCAACAGTGCTCTATCTTGAATTGCGATCTGTTCGACATGGCCCGCGAACAGGGAGTGGACCAATGGTGCGTATTGCTGAGGACCGGAAGTCTGGATCAGCGCCGGTGCACCATCATGAGTAGGGACGGGTCGCAGGTTCCGGTATTGAAAAATGCGTCCGCGCTACGTGACAGCAGCGGCAAAATAATCGGTGGAGTCGAAATTCTTACCGATATCACGGAGGTAGTCCAGAAAGACAAGGAGATTGACGAATTTCGCCGGACCCTCCGGCGTGAAGACTCGTTCCATGGAATAATCGGCGATTCACCCGCTATGTTGCGGGTCCGTAAAACCATCGAGAATGCCGCCCGATCTGACGCCCCGGCCCTTATCCTGGGCGAAAGCGGTACAGGAAAGGGATTAGTCGCCAAGGTAATCCACGATTTAGGTGATCGCAACAAAGGGCCGTTTATCTGCGTGAATTGTGCTGCACTGACAGAATCCCTTCTGGAAAATGAGCTTTTCGGGCACGTAAGAGGCGCCTATACCGGTGCGTACAAGAGCCAGCCCGGAAGGTTTGAACTGGCTCAAGGCGGGGATATTTTTCTCGACGAAATCGGCGACCTTACCCCCTCTGTGCAGATGAAACTCCTCCGCGTTCTGGAAGAAAAGGTAATCGAACGGGTTGGCGACTCGAGGCAAATTCCGGTCGACGCGCGGATCATATCGGCCACTAACAGACGCCTTTTGGATCTCCTGGAAAAAGGCTGTCTCAGGCAAGACTTCTACTTCCGGATCAATGCCATACCGGTAAACCTTCCGCCGCTTCGGGAGAGGACCGGGGATATCCTCCTTCTGGCGGAGTATTTCTTCCATAAACTGCGGCTCAAAACCGGCAAAGCCATAGAGGGGATCGCAAACAGCACGATGGAAATCCTCATGAACTATTCCTGGCCGGGCAATGTGCGTGAATTAAAGAGTGTTTTTGATTATATATTCGCAACTTGCGACGAGCGATACATCCAGCCGCTCCATCTTCCGCCGGACCTCCTAAGGCGGAAAAATAATTCCAACGGTACAAGGTCGATAAATCTCTCCAGGGAGGAATCAAAGAAAAAGCAGCTTGTTGACGCGCTTGCCCAGGCAAAGGGCAACAAATCCAAGACTGCCGAAATTTTGGGAATAAGCCGCGTAACCGTTTGGAATCGCATGAAGCGGTACGGCCTCACCGCACATTGGGCTAAGCCCGGCCCCTCCTGAGGGTAACCAGGGTCACCTCGCCCTTGGAGTTAAACCTCACCGGCACTCCTGAAACCCCTGCCCCGGCGCTCGTATATCCCGGCATGCCTTCATAATCCCATTTCCCTTGGCAAAACCGCCTGGGGGCTTTACTGTGGGTGAATATGGGACCAAATGGAGGAATCAATATCTGCCCACCATGAGTATGGCCGCACAAAAAAAGATTCGGCCTGTATTTGAGCGCCTCTTTGTAAAGTTCATTCGAGTGAGAGACCAGGACGGAGAAAGCTTGGAGAGGCAACCCGCTAAAAGAGCTTTCCAGGTCGTGGGCCTTAAAATAGTGGCAGTCGTCGGTGCCGACGATCCATATGCACTGCCCGCCACGCTCAACCGCATGGGAGCTGTTTACAAGAAAGGCAACACCCAGTTTCTTCAGAGGGTCCAGGATTTCAGGGCAGTCGTGATTTCCAAGCACCCCTAAGATCCCGTCCTTTGCGCTAATTTCGGGGAGAACGAGGCGCAACTGGCAGAGCGCGGCTTCAAATGGACCGTAAGTCTCCATCCTGAAGTCGCCTCCCAGGATGCACAGATCGGCCGGAGTTTGGCGAATTATTTGAATGATTTTTTCAGTCAGGCCATCGAGGCCGTCGAGATGAAGGTCGGAGATAAACAGGACCTTATAGCCGTCAAAGGCGGGCGGCAGGTCGCTGAAGTGAAATGAGACCTCTCGCTTTTCGATAACCAGAGCGTTCCTTTGGCCGCGTTCATAGATGCGCAGCGCCTTGAATACTGTTTTCATAAACAGGTGATAATAAATCGCATCTTCAAAATTCAGGATCTGGCGAAAAGGGCTGGCGGTTATCTTGCACGAAATGAGTTCTCGAAACCGGGTAACGGCTCGGATTCGCCGTGGGTAAGACTCAAAGGGCTTGCGAAGAAGCACCTGGTTCAGAAAAATTGACCCATAATAGGCGCCAGGCCCAAATACCGCTCCAAAGAGCAAAACGTACCCGGCTGAGAGCGAATAATGAGGTGCGATCAATATAAACGGCAGGAGGCCCTCGGGTATTTGATCGAGTCCGGGGACTGCTTTCCCGCTGGGAAAGGCGAAACGCCTTTTGAGAAAGCTTGAAAGCAGGTCTCCGAGCATACTCAAAAACCCGGCGCTCAGGCAGAGCCAGAGAGGGAAGCCCAAAGCCGGGCCGATTATGCCGCCGGTGATTATGCCGGCCAGAACGCCCCGGATGGTTTTATGCTTTCCGAACACCGGCCGGCCGTCAGGCAACAGATAACCACCATCGATCGGGGAACTCCATTTGGACTCAAGTATCTGCGCAAGAAATGGCGGAGCGAGGTTTACGAGCCAAAGCAAAACCAGCAATCTAATAAAGAGCGCCATTTTTGAATTCCAGGACGATAGATTTACGGACACCAGCTAATCGCCAAGTGCTGAAGGCTTATCTTTGAGCTGTTCGGCGACAGGATAACGCAGGATCATGGTAAGCAGGAATCCCGCAAAAGGAAGCACACCCATGCACTTAATCGCCACTGGGACGCCGAAATGATCTGCTATGACGCCCAGAAGGGTCACGCCGATCCCTTTCCTGCTCCGATAGCGAAGCCGACCAGCAGGCCCGATGCGACCCCCAGGTTGTGCGGAAACAGGTTCTGTCCCATAACAATAGTAACTGTAAAAATGAAATGTAGGTCATCAGGCCGAACATAATCCAAGTCCTCATTATGATCGCGCATATGATAAGAAAGAGCGCCAGGTAGGCGGCTTTTGGGCTTGAAGTTTTCGCCTTGAGAGCTGATTGCGTCCCGGAGTTCGGCACGGCAGCGCTCCCTGGAATCTATCCACGACCAGATGACCGCTCGAAAGCAACAAAAGCACTTTGAAATTGAATCCGCTCACTATAGAATTCCGCTTGTTCCCGGTGGGATTTTTTGGGGGGAATTTAACCGCTTTTTCATAAAATGAGAACCAAATAGCGATCCTGGCAATGGAAAAAGATCATACTAAAATCCTCGCCGCCATTCTGATAATGTCCATCGTTATGTTTGGGTTTTTAGTGACCCGCTCGCGCTGGAGCGCACGGTTGCCGGAACCGGAGTTGCACCCGGCCGTTATGGTGGAGGTGAAAGGAGATATCCCCAAACCCGGGATCTACGCACTTGACAGCGCCACAGCCACTGTGGCTGCCGCCGCCGCTATGGCAGGCTGCCCATGGCAAATCCCGGCGGCTGTTGCGTCTCAAAAACTTATCTGCGGACAATCCCTGGAAATTCTTAGCCGCAAAAAGGAAATCACAATAAGATTCGGACGCATGCCCGGCGCTGCCCTGCTGGCCGCCGGCCTCAAGCTCGACTTGAATTCAGCCTCCCTTGACGAGCTTCTTCTCATTCCTCACATGCGTCCAGAAATTGCGGCCTCTATCATAGAAAAACGACGTGAAAAAGCGTGGGAACAAGTCGATGATTTGATTGAAATCCGTGGAGTCGGCCTAAAAACCGCACAAAAACTTCAGGATTACCTGGAGATATCGGCTCACAACGGACGGTGAGTGTCCCGAAATCCGCACTCAAAAATGAGCTCCCCGTCTTGAAATAGCTTATTGAGCTTGCCTAAAAAGAATATTTCTGCGACATTTAGTCTTTGAAAACTAAAACAATACGAACTGGAGTTTATTTTTGACCTTTCCAAAACTAAGAATCGGCGATTTGGTGGCCAATGTCCCTATTATACAGGGCGGCATGGGTATTGGAGTGTCTCTTTCAGGTCTAGCCTCGGCTGTAGCCAACCAGGGGGGAGTCGGTGTAATAGCGACTGCCGGAATAGGTGTTTTAGGTTTCGACAAAGAAACAAGTTACGTCGAAGCCAGCATCAAGGTGTTGCGCGAAGAGATCAGGAAAGCCAAAGAGGCGACTAAAGGCATCCTCGGCGTAAACATAATGGTCGCCCTGACCAACTTTGCAGATATGGTCGAAACCTCGATAGCGGAGGGAGTTGACCTCATCGTGTCAGGGGCGGGACTTCCGCTTGACCTTCCCAAGTATCTGAAGGATGGGGTGAAAACCAAGCTGGTCCCTATTGTGTCTTCCGCTAAAGCGGCGCGAATCATCTGCAAAAGGTGGCTCTCGCGATTTAACAGGCTTCCGGACGCATTCGTAGTGGAAGGTCCGCTGGCTGGAGGGCACTTGGGTTTAAGTTCGGAGCAGCTGGACGACCCGAGGTATGCCCTTGAGAAGATAGTTCCTGAAGTTGTCGAGGCGGTCGGCGTTTTCGAACGGGAAAACGGGGTCCAAATCCCGGTGATAGCCGCCGGGGGAATATATACCGGCGCGGATATCCTTGAGTTCATCAAGCTGGGTGCGGCGGGGGTCCAGATGGGTACCCGATTCGTGGCGACCCACGAGTGCGACGCAAATATCGAATTCAAAAAAGCCTATATAAACGCAAAAGAAGAGGACATCATAATCATAGAAAGCCCCGTAGGGCTTCCCGGCAGGGCTATAAAAAACGATTTTATAACGAGCATCCAGAGTGGGGAGAAAAAGCCGTTCAAATGTCCTTACCACTGCATCACCTCATGCAATTGCACGGACAGCCCTTACTGCATAGCAATGGCCCTGGCCAACGCCAGGAAAGGAAAACTCAAAGCAGGGTTCGCTTTTGCCGGCAAAAACGCCTACAGGGTGGACCAGATCCTGTCGGTCAAGGAACTGATGGAGTCGCTGGAAGAGGAATTCGACAAGGCCTCAAATCAGTCCGAGGGATGACTCGGTCCCGCACCTGGGGAAGGCATCCCGCGTCCGCCCAACGCGTCCGATAGACACGCGATGCGGTCGCCTTCCGCGCTCCGCAATGTGAAACTATTTAGGGATGCCGGCGAGCACGCTTCACAAAGTGAAGCCGTGCGACGCCCGCAGAGCGTAGATTGTATTCCTGTTTTGCTTCACCTTTTTGATGTGCTGGACGGTGGACTTGCCTTCAACTGTGCACCACTCATTAACGTGGCATGTCGGATAGCTCCGCCAACAGCAGTGGCGCCTATTTTTGCATTGAGCATTTTTTTCTAATTAAACGTTATATACAAGTCTATCATACGAGGGATTATATACCGGCGAGGTTTGCCGTTAGTAATAGTAAGTGCCCTTCTTTTTTCTCCGCCACTTACCCGTAGCCCACCCTATGAACCAGCCGCAAAGCAGGACAAGCGCTCCAGTCACAAACCACCGGATGTTTTGGGAGACCTTCAGGTTTTCGTTTTCCTGAACCAACGTTTGTATATTTTCCTGAGCGTTCGTCAGGCTGGCCTTTGCGGAATCATTCTCGGACTTGAGCTTCAGGTAATTTGCCGAGCCATCCTTGAGTATCTCGTAGGCTGCATTGAGCTTGGTGAGTTTGTCCGTGAGTTCTTTTTCTTTTTGCGACAGCTCCGTTTTCTCCTTGCCAACTTCGCCCATTTGCGCTTTCAGGGCCGCATTTTCTTCTTCGAGTTTCTTTGCCGTTGCCGAACCGGCCTGCAGTTGGCTCAGAAACCTCAAGGCTACCCATCCTACTTCTATCTGGCCGTCCGGTTTCCGGTAACGCACTTTGGCATATGCCAGCGGGTGCACTAATTCGACGCTGGAAGCGGGTGGAATATTTAGAATGATTTTGCCGCTGGTTGACGGAGTGGCTCGAAGCGGGAGTTCCTGGGTGTCGGTCGTGTATTCTGTTACGGCCAGTAAGGCGCCCGCCGGGATCAGGATCGCCAGGGCAGCCGCCAGCGCAAGCGCAGATCGGAATCTATCCATATTCTTTTGCCTCGCAACCTGATAAATACATGAATAACTTATTTGCAAATAGACAAAAGGCATTATAGATTCGCCTCCTGCGACTGGCAAGGGAAAACCCTGCGTGGTGCATCTTTACCAGCCCTCAATACCCGAAAGTCACAAAAATATGCAAAAGCTTCCTGAACTGATTGACACACACGCTCACCTGGATTTCCCTGAATTTGCCGGTTCCATCCCGGCCACCATTAAACGGGCGCTGCATGCCGGGGTCAGCATGATCGTGACGATAGGGATCGATATCGAGACGAGCCGCAAAGCGGCAGAAATAGCCCGCAGCTATGAGCGGATTTACGCCTCAGCCGGGATTCATCCGCACGCTTCCTTTAGCATGGATGCCGGAGATATCCTGGAACTGAAAAAAATTGCCGCCAACTGCAGAGTTGTTGCGATCGGTGAAATAGGGCTTGACTATTTCCGCGACAGACAACCGCGCCCGATCCAAAAAGAGTGCATGAAGCGTCAGATCGAGATGGCTGTTGAAATAGCAAAACCGGTGATTTTTCACATTCGGGACGCCTGGGAGGATTTTTTTCTAATCGTGCCGGAATTCGCTTCCTCACTGCCCCCTTCGGTTATGCACTGTTTTTCAGGAGACTGGGCAATTGCGAGCAGATGCCTCGACATGGGATTCTATCTATCTATACCTGGCGTGGTCACATTTCCCAAAGCCGAATTGCTCCAAGAGGTGGTAAAGCGTGCGCCATTGGACAGGCTGCTTGTGGAGACCGACTCACCTTATCTCGCCCCTGTGCCGTACAGGGGCAAGACAAACGAACCTGCTTATCTGCTCCATACTGCCGAAAAAATCGCCGAGTGCCGCCGGGAACCCTTCGAAAAAGTGGCCGCTCATACCACTCAGAATGCACGGACGGTCTTTAAAATATAGCGGATGGCGTTAAAGCATGAAAAGTCAGAAGAGAATTTTTCTCATTTTTTTCATGATAATTCTTTCTATTGGCGCCGACCGGCTTACAAAAGAGATAGTTAGATCGGACCTGCCTGGAACAAAGCCTTTAACATTGCTGAAAGGAATGCTCACTCTTGACTATGTCGAGAATAAGGGCGGGGTTTTCACTCTCGAGGGACTTCTGCCGAAAATGTGGCGCGGTAAAACCGCCACTATGGGAGTTGCCGTATTGTTGGGCCTGGGAATTCTCTTTCTAATGATTGCCAATGGACTTCGATTTCTTACGGTGCTTGGTTTATCCCTGTTTTTGGGTGGCGGCCTGTCTAACTTGTTTGATCGAATTGCATTCGGAGGGGTGGTTGACTTTGTCAAGTTCGGTTTGGTTGGACTTCGACCCTACATTTTCAACCTGGCCGATGTGGAAATAGGAATAGGAATAACTATTGTTATCTTTAGCATCGCAATAAATTTTGTAAAAGCCGGCCCTTTTAAATTCATTGAGCGTGTCCGATAACAGGGGCAAGCGGATCGGCTTCAGTTCCCGTACTCACCCTGGATCATGGTCTTGCACTGTGGATCTGGAGTATCTAAGAGCATAATTACGATTTTCTATTGCCTTAACTTAAAATACATTTATAATAATTCTAAGTTCGCAATTGGTTCGAGCTTAACGACGTTGATTAAACTCGATTTTCCTTTGAACGAATTATCTCCACGACGGAGGGTTGCGCCAATGGCAAGAAAAATAATTGAAATCGCATCAGAGATCGTACAGACTCAAGTTTCTTTAGCTCCAATGTCAGCTACTGAAATTACGTCATCACTCCGGCAAGTCTTTGGCACTCTCATGGAACTGCAAAAGGCAGAATCCGGCGAAATTGAACTGGCCCTGGCACAGGAGCCTGGCGCTGTACAGGAAAAAATCCCTGGATCAATCACAGCGGAAAGTTCAATTCAGAATGATAAGGTAATCTGTCTTGAATGCGGCGCCGAAATGAAGCAATTGACTCAGAAACATCTGACATCCCATGGCATCAGTTCAAAAGAGTACAAGAAGAAATACGGCTTTCCAATGCGAACTCCTCTGGCTGCAAAAGCATTAACCAAGGCGCGAAGCAAGGCTGCAAAAAAGAGGGGATTACCCGCGAATCTGGTGAAAGCCATAGAGGCGAGAAGACAGAGCAAGGCGGAAAACGTTGCGTCAGGTTCACAGGAAAAGAAGAAACCTGTGGTGAAAAGACGCCGTAAGCAGAAGAGCGAATAAATCGGTTTGCGCCGTTTAATGGGATAAGTTTGAGATTTGTTCGCCTGTAAATAATCGTGATGTTTCCTAAGACGAATTGTGCGTAACGGTTTCCAGCATCCGCCTGTAGTAAGCATAATTCTCAAAGGTTACGTCCGCGCGGATTCTGCCGTCAGCCAGAGGCACGTATCCGCCATCGGCCAGAAGTGGGGGGACCTTCTGTTCGATCTCACGTCGTATGGCTTCATTGCCGCGCCGGAGCGCATCCAGGTCGATACCTCCTATCAGGCGTAAATCCCGGCCAAACTCTTTGCGAATGTCACGATAGTCCATCGCCTCGATATTCACCTCGCAGGCCCACAGGCAGTTGAAGCCCCACTTCAAAATACTCGGAATCAATATCCGGGCGTTCGCATAAGTGCGAAATATTATGGTCTCTACACCGTATTGTCTGATTACGGCTAAAACCGGTTCATAGCTTTTGAGCACGAATTCTTCATACATCCCCGGTGATATCAACGGCTTGTCATTGCCGCCGATAGGTTCGCTGAACACGACTGCATCCACATCGACCATTCGAAGCAACCGTTCGGTCAGTTTGGCCGCAAATTCACCCTGAATCGACATGCTCTCCCGCACGAGTTGCGGATCGTATATGAGCAGCTCGATCAAGTCCCTGAAGCGGTCCCACCCACGTATACCCATTGAGAGGAAAAAGCCGCGGTGCACCCGCAGCATCAAAGGGTAATCCCGCGCTTTTCCCGCCTTTATGTGAACGGCCAAATCTGCCGGTAGGCGGCTATCGTCACTATAATCGAGACTCTTTCGCAAAACTGCCAACTCCAGGAGCGAGGAAGGCCATTTTTTTATCTGTGGAACCGGATCAACGTCAGGCTCCAGCTCCGCATGACGATCCGTGGGAAACACCTTCCGGATGTCAACGCCACGCTTAAGCCCTTGTTTTCGCCAGACCTTCAGGACCTCATCCCTTATCCCCTCTTCGAAATAAGGGACGCGATCCGGTTTGCCAAAGCGCATCACTTCCAAAAACCTCTCACGGCTGTTCATCGTCAGCCTTTCGCTCTGCGTACTCGACTCCATGTGAGTAATACCAATCTGCGTTCAAGATTGGTCGGGGATAAGCCCCGCGCCTACGTCATTGACGCGTTACGTTTCGTAGGGGAGGGCTTTAGCCCTCCCGGAGGACGTGACTTGAACGCAAGCCTGTATAAGATGGGAGGCCCGCCGCCGCACCGGCGTATGCCGGTGCCAGCGGCGTTCTGGCTGCGCTGATCCCGGCTGGCGGTCCCACCGCCCTCCCGGAGCACCTCATCTAATTCAGATTGCAGGCAGGTTAGTTCGCCGGTTCCTTCCAACGGTGAAAAATTGCCAGTCCCCGCCAGGTAAGCAAATCGATAATCACACCAAGACAGGTCCCCGCCACTATGTCGCTGAAAAAGTGGTATTCGGTTACAAGCAAATCCGATGCAAGGACAAAGAGCAATCCTGCGCACATGAGGCGCAGCCGGGGGAAGTACCGGCCGATTCCCAGCATCAGGACAGTAATGACCGCCATGTGCCCGGATGGAAAACTCGCACAGTCTCCCCCGCCGTGACACCAATGAAAGCCGAACCGCTCGGGATACAAGAGGTAGATGCGCGTATTCGTTCTTCCAAACAGCCCTTTTAAAAGGTCTTTGAGGACATACGCCAATGGAACCGTCAAACCGATATGTTCCAGGAAATGCACCAGGCTGCTTTTGGCGGGTTTTCTTGCCAGCCACAAGCGCTCGGTCCAACTCACAACGGTTATGATGCACACAATTGAGAACAAAAGGTCCGGCAAACCGGATACGGTCTCCGAGAAAAGAAAACGGCAACCGACTTTATCCAACACGAATTGCGCAAGCCTGAGGTCCAGATAGAGTAAGCCGAATATAATGAGGGCGGCAAAAATCACAAATCCGGTAAGAATGTTTTTCCATCTCATGTCGAAACCCATAATGCAACTTTACTACAAAGAATCATTCAAGTCATGACGAACTTGGGCCAAGGTGGTATAAGACAAAACACGGGGGTGTTCCATGAAAAAATTATTCAGATGGCTTTTGATGGTCCTTATCGCATGCTTTGGAATTGTTTCTTTTTTGCCTGTTGCGGTGTTTGCCGGTCCTGAGACTTCCAGCATCATTGTTTCCGAAACCAATTATAAATTTGGGCAACTCTCGGAAATGGAGCTGCTATCGCATGATTTTATTGTGAAAAATAGCGGTAAAGCCATTCTAAATATAAGAGATGTTCAACCCGCTTGAGGCTGCACCATTGCCCGTTTTGACCGGGCGATCCCTCCAGGTGGGCAGGGAAAAGTTACTTTAGAGGTGAGTCTAAGAGGGTGCCAGGGATACGTAAAAAAGACGGCAACCGTTTTGAGCGATGATCCGGCAAACCCTCGTGTGGTCCTGCTGATCGAGGGGACCGTTAAGCCTCTGATCGAGGCTTTGCCCGAGAAAACGGTCTATTTTCAGGGGATTGCCGATACTATTAATGAAAAAACCGTCGATCTGGTCACGACCTCGAAAACGTTTCATATCCGTAAAGTGGATGACACTCTTGGTCAGAACGTCATATACAAACTTGAAACCGTAGAGGACGGGAAACATTACCGGCTCACAATATCCAATAACACCCGGATGGGAAATTACAGGGGATCCATTACTGCTTATACCGACATGGCGGAGAAACCCGAACTTACCACCTGGGTAAACGGTTCAATCGAGGGCGAGATTGGGATCAGACCTAGAATTCTGGTCGTTGGTCGGCTCAGCATCGACCAGGGGATAATCACCGGAAAGGTGCTGGTTGTTGATAATAAGAATAAAGCTTTCAAAATCGTAAAATGCATGTGGGACGAACGACTTATTCACGTGAAGAAGGAGCCTTTGCCCGATGGAACCGGATTCAGCCTGGAGGTGACGCCCAAAATGGATAATATACCCCCCGGCAGTCGGCTCCCAACCATACTGGGGGTTCAAACAGATGTGCCTTCCGAAGAAAATCTGGAGGTCCAGGTGCAGGCAATTAATCTGGTGGAAGCGCCCCGGTGAGTGACTTATCGTATCGGACGCCCATGTGATAAAAACTAAGGGCTTGTCCGTAAATAAGCCTCTTAGGGATTGCGCCGGATTTTGAGACTGATTTGGTCGCGAAGATTGAGCAAAACCGCAGGCGTAGTTGGGCTACCGCCTCGCGGAGCGTCGAGAACTTGGATGTGCCACCGCCGAAGGCAGTGGCCAAGTCGGCTGGCGGTTCCACCGCCTTCGGACAAGCCCTAAACGTTTTTATTGAAGCCCCGGACGATCTTACTTATAATTGCGGGCGATTTTTGGGAGACTGTAGTTTTATGGCAAACAGCGGTCCTGCTATGGGATCTTTTGTAATCTAATGTGATTAATCCTTCAGGGAGTTTTGCCTTCAGGGGAGACTCCCTTTGTTACTTGGACAGAGGATGGTGGCGGCAAATGAGCTGTATAGCCGGGAAAAAAATAGTCTTGTCCTGCCTTCTGGCTGCTTTTGTGAGCAGCCTTGCATTTTGCTCCATTTTTGCCTGGTCGGATCAGAACCAGGCTGCTCCGGGCCAGCCCGAAAAACGGACGGCCCTGGTCATCGGCAATGCCGCCTATGAATCGGGAGCCCTTCGCAATCCCGTTAACGACGCCCGCGCCATGGCAAAGACGCTCGCAGATCTCTCCTTTGAGGTCACACTGAAGGAAAACCTGAGCCAGAAACAAATGAAGCAAGAGATCCAGGTTTTCGGAGAAAAGCTCCAGAAAGGCGGCGTCGGGCTTTTCTATTACGCCGGGCACGGAATCCAGGTGAACGGGCGTAACTACCTTCTGCCTGTTGGCGCGGCGATCGAGCATGAAAAGCAGGTCGAATATGAGGCGGTCGATATGGGCGCAGTGCTGGGCGAAATGGACTACGCCCACGCCCGAATGAATATAGTTATCATCGATGCGTGTCGCGACAACCCGTTTGCCCGTAGTTTCCGCTCCATATCGCAAGGGCTTGCCTCCATTGACGCTCCGACCGGAACTCTGATTGCCTACGCTACGGCGCCTGGTTCTGTGGCCAATGACGGGCAGGGAGAAAACGGCGTTTATACGGGCGAACTCATCAAGGCTATGGTTCAGCCGGGGCTAAAGATCGAAGATGTCTTCAAGCAGGTGCGCTCTGCCGTGCGTGAGGCCACCGGGGGCAGGCAGGTCCCATGGGAATCTTCCTCTTTGGAAGGAGATTTTTACTTCCTTTGGCCTCCGCCAAAGCATCCGGTGCAGCCGGCCTCCACCCAGCCGCAGGTGAATCCCGCCGGTGCAACGGAGCAGCGTTTGGCCTCCGGACCCACTGAAGAACCTGCCTCACGTGGCGAAAAGCCCATAAAGACTCTCAAGACCTGGAAAGAGCCGGTTACAGGGCTGGTATTCGTATGGGCGCCGGGCGGATGTTTTCTCATGGGCAGTCCGCAAAATGAGAAAGATCGCTCTGCAGACGAGGGGCCGGTTCACGAGGTTTGCGTCGACGGTTTCTGGATAAGCCAAACGGTGGTTACCAACGCTCAGTTCAGGCAATTCCAGAAAGATCACGACAGCAGGGACTATGCCGGCCATTCTCTTAACGGCGATGGCCAGCCGGCGGTATATGTGAGTTGGGTGGACGCCAATAACTTTTCGCAGTGGCTTACCGGGCAGAACGGCGGACAATACAAGTTCCGGCTGCCAACCGAATCGGAGTATGAATATGCGTGCCGGGCCGGCACCGATACCTCCCGGTATTGGGGCGACGATGCCTCCAGGGCTTGCATTTACGAAAATGTCGCAGATTATACGGCACAAAGGCAACTCGGTATCAAGCCGGTCCACGAATGCGATGACGGCTATGCGACGACGGCGCCGGTCGGTTCTTTCCGGCCAAACGCTTTGGGTCTCTACGATATGCTGGGCAACGTACAGCAATGGTGCGCGGACGTTTATGGCGTGGATTCATATGTGCGCCACGACAGAAACAATCCGCAAAATACCGATGAAAGCATGGGACAGAGCCGCGTGATTCGAGGCGGGGGCTGGCGTGGTTCGGTCGGTTCGGTCAGGTGCGCCGTTCGTGGAAGCGGCCTGCCCAACAGCATGAAAGACGATCTGGGGTTCCGGATCGTGCGCGAGCCTTAGTGTGTCCCACGTTCTGTTCTTTGTTGACACCAGATCTATCGCAGGGAGGCTGAGATGAAAGTTGTCGGATTCAATGGAAGCGCGAGAAAAGACGGCAATACCGCTATTCTGATCAATTACGTCTTCGGCGAACTCCAAAATGCAGGCATCCAGACTGAGATGGTGCAGCTTTCCGGCAAGGATATCCACGGCTGCAGGGCGTGTTTCAAGTGCTTCAACAACAAAGACGGACACTGTGCCGTTGATAATGATTATTTGAACCAGTGCATCGACATGATGACTCAGGCCGATGGGATAATACTGGGTTCGCCTACATATTTCACCGATGTAAGCGCCGAAATGAAGGCCCTGATCGACCGGGCCGGCCTGGTGGGCAAGGCAAACGGCGACATGTTAAAGCGCAAGGTTGGAGCGGCGGTGGTAGCCGCCCGCCGCGCAGGGGCGGTCCACGTATTTGATTCCATCAATCATTTTTTTCTGATCAGCCAGATGATCGTGCCGGGGTCCAATTACTGGAACATGGGACTCGGGCTCGATAAGGGAGACGTGGAAAAAGACTCTGAAGGGATTGAGACGATGAAGACCCTGGGGCGTAACATGGCCTGGCTGATCGAAAAGATTACGGGCTGTCCGTAAATAAGCCTCTTAGGGATCGCGCCGGATTTTGAGATTGATTTGGTCGCGAAGATTGAGCAAAACCGCGGACGTAAGTAGTGCCCATCCGGAAACTTCGGGACAAATTCGACGCCCTGCGAGGTTTCTGTTAGAAAAGGACCCTTTTCGGATTTTGAGGAAAAATAGATGAAATTGAACAAAAACTCGATCGTTCCAGCCGTTTTTGTGCTGCTTTTCTTTCAAACGGCATCGACACCAGGCGGGGGCTGGAGTTTGTCTTTCGCGGCACAGGAACAGCCATCTCAGGACTCTGGAACAGCCGTTTCCGTTAATCCTGTGAATCCTGTCCTGCAAAGCTCTTCTCTCCTTGACCGGACTATGCCCCGTCCTCTGCTGCTTTGCGCTGAACTCTTGCCTTCCGAGCCCGCTGCCTATCCCGAAGTGGATTTCCGCTGGGCTTTTGCAGCCAAAACCTCCCATGATGGAAAGAGCGGCACGCAGCCGGTCACTCAAGACATGGCCCTCAAATCCGGCGACCAGGTCAAGATGATGGTCGAACTGCAAAGAAAATGTTTCGTATACCTTTTTCACGATAACCGGCGGGATGGCGTCAAACTGCTCTTCCCATATGCCCTCCAGCAGTTTGAAGGCGATTATCAGCCGGAGCGCAGGTATTACATCCCGCGGGGAGACGCATGGTTCAGGCTGGACGATAACCCGGGCCAGGAAGTATTCTATCTGGTGGCCTCCGCAAAACGGCTCGATGATCTCGAAAAGGCATATATGCGGTATGAGTCCGCCGAAGCGGCTTCCAAAGTCGAGACAGCCCGGGCGCTTGTCGATCTGATAAAGGAGCTCAGAAGGGAACACCGCGAACTGAGCTCACCCGCCGAGCGGCCGGTTCCCATCGGGGGGACCTTGAGAAGCGTTGGAAAAGTCCAGGACCCTGACCGGTTGGACATCGCAACTTTTGCCGACGAAATTCTCTCGACCGGCTTCGTGGCCAGGACTTATACGATTGAGCACAAATAACCGGAAGTCGGGCCGGATGTATCTCTTTGTGGCAATTGCCGCGTTCGGCGTTGTACAAGTGATCTTTCAGCTTTTTGGAGGCTTGTTCGAAACCTGGAATTCACAGGTTTTCGACAGGTTTTTCCTGTTTCGTTCTTCGATTGCTGCGCTCAGGCCTCCCTACGATGGGACGGTAGTGCATGTGGACATCAACGATACCGCCATCCAGCAGCTAAAAACCTATTATCTGACACGCTCCCACTACGGCCGGCTTATCGGAAACCTTGCCGCAATGCGCGTAGCTGCCCAGGCATACGATTTGATCTTTGCCGCCGGGACCAGCCAGGCGGATGACCAGGCGATAATCGCAGCGACCCGTGAGGCGGGCAACGTCTACTTCGGCATGGCCATCGATCTGGGGTCTCAGAGTGGGGCGCTCCCCGGCCGCATAGCCCCTGAGGTTCGCGAATATCTCGACCGCACGAAGTGGGCCGTGAAAGTTGAGGGCCAATCGGAGGGCCTCTATTCCGGGATAAAGCCTCTGATCACTTTTCCGCCCCTTGCCGAGGTCTCCAGGGGAATTGGGTTTCTCAGCCTGAAAACGGACCGCGATGGGGTGATCCGCCGTGTGCCGCTGCTCGTGCGATGCGAAGGCGGGTTTTATCCAAGTCTGCCGTTCCGCGTCGTTTGCGATTACCTGGGAGCGGGGCCGGAAAATATTACCGTAAGGCCGGGCAGCTACATCCGGATCAAGGATGCAAGGCCTCCCGGAGGCCCACCCCGGGACTTTTTGATCCCGATCGACGAAAATGGCGCGATGATAATAAATTTCATCGGCCCATGGGGGCAGATGCGCCATTACAATTTCGCGCAGATCCTTTCGGCATCGGGCGACCGGGACGCACTCGAGATGTGGACCGAAGAGCTTTCGGGGAAAATAGTCGTGGTCTCCGATGTTTCCACAGGCGCGACCGATCTCGGTGCGGTGCCGGTGGATATAAATTTCCCGCTGAGCGGCCTGCATGCCAACGTGATCCAGACGATCCTTTCCGGTGCTTTCTTGCACGAGATAAGTCCTGCAGGGATACTGGCGATTGAGCTGGGCATGGTTGCACTGATTTTCCTTTTATCTACCTGCTTTTCCCCAATTTTATTCATCGCCTCGGCCGCCCTGCTCATAACCTGCTATGCGGGCGCAACTCTGGGCCTTTTTCTCCTCTATGGGTTGATGGCCAACATAGTGCGCCCTGTAATCGCGGGCGCCGCCGCCGCTTCGCTGATCATGGCTCTGCGGTATTTGCGGGACTCAAGGGAAAAGGAAGTCCTGAGGAGGTCTTTCGAGTCCTATTTCCCGTCCTCGGTTGTGGAAAGGATCCTTGCCGACCCGGCGATGATCAGCAGGGGGCAGAGAAAAGAGCTGACGATCCTTTTCAGTGACATCAAGGATTTTACCGCACACTCTTCCACCTATTCGCCCGACCGGATTCGGGGCTTTTTGAATGAGTATTTCGAAACAATGGTGGAAGTTGTTTTTACATACAAGGGGACCGTCGACAAGTACATCGGAGACGGCCTGATGGTCTTTTTCGGCGACCCCGAACCGGCGCCGGACCATGCCCTTAGAGCGGTCCGGGCGGCAATCGAGATGCAGAACAAGGCGCGCGGACTTAACGCAAAATGGGCCAGGGAAGGCGGTTTCCCCTTACGCGTGCGTATCGGGATCAGTACAGGGGAGGTCGTTGTGGGCAACATGGGGTCTTCTCGACGGCTGTCATACACCGTGCTTGGTTCCGCAGTGAACCTGGCAAAACGGCTGGAATCGAGCGCGCCGGCCGACGGCATCCTCCTTTCCCAGAAGACCCGTGACCTCGTTGCACCTTTTATTTCCACCCGGCTTTTCGGCGAGATCAATGTAAAAGGAATTCAAGACCCCGTTAGTGCCTATGAAGCAGCGCATGAATCCTGATCTTTCGAGACCCTTCAGCCTCTTTCCCCGCGTGTCCTCGCGTGCGGACCTTCAGTCTAAAACCCTTCAGCCTCTTTCAGTCCACTTCGTCCACCATGTCCATTGCGTCCTCCGCGCGTCCGACCGTGCGCTTGGCGAGGCCTGGATGTCGAGGACCATCTTTAAGTCAGAATACTTTCTCCCGGCTGGCAGCCTCGATTATGCGTGAGAATGCCTGACAATTGCAACGTACTTGTCACAATTATCTTGATACCATGGTGTAAATTCGTAATACCAAATTGTGTTCAAAGAGCGGCGCAATATATCGACGCTCCGCGAGGCGTGGCCGAAGGCCCGCATCGCGGGTGGGCGGGCGGGCTGTCGTGATCGTGAGCCGCGCAGCGGCGAGGGGGGTGTGGGGGGCGTAGCTCCCCGCGCTTTTGAGGTTATCACTTTGGGGCCAGGTTGGCGAAGTATTCAGGATCAAGGGTTTTGTAGCGGCCTCCTTTGCTCCAAAATTGCGTTTGACTTTATGGATTAGGTGGTAAACAATATGCCTATGGGCAGCGGCAAAGCAACCAATGAGATCTTGGATGTCTTCGTTAGGGTCGTGAATAAGCACAACGGACTGGGAAAGCTCCCTGTCAAGCATTCACCGGATATTGGCCTCTATAATTTCGAGCAGCACATGATCGACAGGGTTGGTGTAAACGCTCATCTGATTTTAAAGAATTGATTGTTGATTTACAAATCGCTCAAAATATCGATGCTAATGTATCTGCATTTTAACATAATCAACAAATGTATTACGTATTAATGGATGTAATACAATTAGCCCAAGCACTTTATTAACAGGATAAATAAGATGGGTCTTTATTGGAGCTTTAATCCAGGTAAAGATGATTTGCACAAAGCGTTTTCTATGGCGAAATCTTTGGCTGATGAGGCGACTGCAGCTGCTGCTGAAGTAGAAAGATTAAAAGTTGAATTATCTAATGCAATTGCAAAAGCTGCTGATTTAGCAACCAAAGCTGTAGCAGTCGCTATGGCCGCTGTAGAAAAAGCAGAATCTCGATCCGCTCGGTTGTATCTTCAAGCACAACATCATGCTGATGCTGCAGTTTATCAATCGAGTCAGGTTGTTCCAGTTCCAGCGCCTATTGCAAGTACAACGACTGTGCACGCTGTGCCAACATTAATATCAGCACCAATTGAAAAGACTGCACCACCACAAGATGAAGTGATATTAACAGATATGGAAACAGAGGCAAATGCAGCACAGGCATAATAATGACTTGATGCCTAGCTAATCAAATCGATACGAAGAATGCGCCTCACGTGTATTGTCACCTTAGTACTTGCCACACTTGTTAGAAGGTAGCACTTATGAACCTAGAAGAATGCTACAGGTTATTCGGCATCAAACCGAACGCAAAGCTTTATGAAATCAATCAAGCCTACCGGGATTTAGCCAAGGTGTGGCATCCAGAGCGTTTCTCAAATGATCCCAGCATGCAGGCGAAGGCCCGGGAGCAATTGAAGGAAATCGACATTGCTTATAGGATGCTGCTTGAATTCTTAAGTCTGAGGCTTGCGAACCGTGAACAGGAAAAGGGAAAGAGGCGGGAACAGGAACACGAGGAACGGGAGCATGCGGGGCAAAAACCCCGGGAAGGTGGACAGAGAGCAAAGGAACCGGAAGAAGAAATAAAAGCACACCGGGAAGATCGGGATAATATATGGTATCGTTATTTCAAAAAGTCCAAACGCGGGATGTCAACTCATAAACCGAATGATGAAACTCCCTTCAAAGTTCATGAGTATAATTACGCAACCTCGTCATTTATTCATAGACATCCGTATATGATAAGAGGTGGTGCGTTTATTGTAATTCTTTTTGGGATTATTTTAATAGGTTCAATAAAACACATCACGCAAGAGGATCACGGCCTTAGAAATACGTACACTCCGGTTGAAGTCGTTCCACCTGCGCCTGAAGCCGTTACATCTGCGCCTGAAGCCGTTCCGTCTGTGCCTGAAGTCGTTCCACCTGCGCCTGAAGCCGTTCCATCTGCGCCTGAAGCCGTTCCATCTGCGCCTGAAGCCGTTACATCTGCGCCTGAAGCCGTTCCGTCTGTGCCTGAAGTCGTTCCACCTGCGCCTGACAAGCTTACTCAGAAGGAACCTGCCCTCACTTTGAATGAAGCCTACGGCGCCTATAATAAGGGAGATTACTCCACGGCATATAAGGAGTTCAACGCTTTGGCGGATCGGGGAGATGCCGAGGCTCAATTTTTGCTCGGAGTTATGTACGCCGGCGGCCGGGGTGTGCCGAAAAACGATGCCGAGGCCGCAAAACGTTATCGCAAGGCGGCTGACCAGGGATATGCTAAATCGCAATATAATCTGGGATTGATGTACGCTAAAGGCGAAGGTGTGCCGGAGGATTATGCCGAGGCCGTGAAGTGGTTCCGCAAGGCGGCCGACCAGGGAGATGTTGAGGCTCAATTTATACTGGGAGTGATGTACGCCGACGGCGAAGGTGTGGAAGAGAACGATGCCGAGGCCGTGAAGTGGTATAGCAAGGCGGCTGACCAGGGGTATGCTAAAGCGCAATATAATCTGGGATTGATGTACCTTAACGGCGAAGGTGTGCATCAGGATTATGCCGGGGCCGTGAAGTGGTTCCGCATGGCGGCGGACCAGGGAGTTGCTCAGGCGCAATATAATCTGGGACTGATGTACTACGCCGGCCTTGGCTTACCGCAGGACCTGGTGCAGGCGCATAAGTGGTATAGTCTGGCCGCAGTGCAGGGAGATCAGGAAGCCAAAAAGAGTAGAGATTCAATCGCCAGGATGATGACCGCCGCGCAAATCGCCGAGTCGCAGCGGTTGGCAAAAGGGTCGAAGCCGAATAAACCGCAGTGAGGGCCCTGAGGACTGTGGACTTACAACCGGCCCGCCTATGAGCCCGGTAAAATTTGTAGGGAGCAGGTTCAGAAAAGGACACGGACGCCCGCAGCAGTCTGTACTGTATGTGGCCTTCCACTGACCAGGGCTTACCTCTTCCACTTCACTCCGAAAGTATCGTCTATCCGAATGAAATATTTAGGAATCAATGAAGCACATACTTTTATCGCGCCCGCCGGGACTTCGGCCTGCACGCGCGTGTGGCCGAGCGCAATATCTCGACGCTCCGCGATGCGGGTGGGTGGGCGGGCTGTCGAGATCGTGAGCCGCGTAGCGGCGAGGGGGTGTGGGGGGCGTAGCAGTTATCACTAGATACTTTTTTGAAGGCAACTTGGTATTAAAGCTAATGAATGCTGTCCACAATTTTTCTCATTATTGGAGTGTTTGATGCCGCCCTATTTTGTCTCCTTTCGGACTGAGATCAGAATGGAGGAAAACCTTCCTCCATTCACCAGGATCGAGGACCCGGGGACAATAGACCTTCTCAGGAAGGCTGTTGGGGTATTACTGCCTTCGCATGTCTCTCCGTGGGCATATCGGAGCATTACTCAACATGCAAAAAACTGGTTTCCACGCCTGGAGGCTCGGTTCAATTTCCAGGGCAAGACCAGGCAGGTTCATCTCTTTCATGGAATGGGAGTTCGCCATCCGGAAAGCGTTGTCTTTAAGACTCCTCTCTGCCTGCAAACCTGCATGAACGAACAGGGGTCCCCTTGGGGGTATCCTATTGTGCTCAAAGGAGACCTTGGTGGAGGGGGCGAGACGGTTTTTCCAATCTATGGGCAGGAAGATGTACCCAGGTATATGCTGAATCTCCCAAAAGATAAGCCCCTCTTGATCCAAAAATGGGTGGAACACGGTGGAAAAGACCTTCGTGTTGTGATCTATGGAGACCAGGCCGTGAGCTATTTTCGTGTTGGTGGCGGGCAGTTTTACAACAACGTCTGCCGAGGCGGGAGACTCGATCATGGGGGCTGGCCCGAGTTGCAACAGAAGGGCGTTTCCGCTGTCCGTGCGTTCTGCAGGCGTGCGGGAATTGACATTGCCGGCTTTGATCTAATGTTCCCGGACGAGGGGGAGCCGGTGTTTGTTGAAGTGAATTTTCATTTCGGCAGAAAAGGATTGGGAGGACTTAAGGAACACCAGAGGTATGTGCTCCGGGCCATCAGGAGCTGGCGTGACCGTCTGATAGCAAGTTGCGTTCAATAAAGCATCAAGTGTAGCGCCTTCCCAGCGTATCCTCGCGTCCGGACCTTCAGTGTAAGCTCTGCGGCTCCGCGCCTCCGCGTGAACCGCGTGTCCTCGCGTGCGGACCTTCAGTCCAAACCCCTTCAGCCTCTTTCAGCGCCGCCCTCGCGTGTCATACCAATTTGCGTTCAAGATTGGGCAAGGATAAGCCCCGCGCCTACGTTATTGACGCGTTACGTTTCGTAGGGGAGGGCTTTATGCCCTCCCGGAGCATCTGACTTGGACGCAAATCGGTATTAGAAGGGTTAGATTTTCGCTCTTCAGTCATCGCTGTTGTTTTTGCCGCTTCTGGTTGCCGTTTCTGGTTGCCGTTTTGCATGACTTCTCAGGGTGTGCCAAATTGTTAGGGTATCTGTTTTTTTTACCTGAATAATAATCTGCGAAAATCTGTGTCATCTGTGGATAAATTCTTTTCCTCTGCGCTCTCTCCTTGACCGGACTATGACCCGTCTCTGCGGTGAGAATTTTTTGTACGTGCGTCTCTGCGGTGAACCCTTACAGGAAATGTCGCCCTGATGAAAAGCCGAATCGATGACAAGCTGTTACTTCAATTAGTCAGGAACGGCAACACCGTTTCCGGGATCGCCCGCAAGATGGGAGTGAACAAATCCACCGTATCCAGGCGGTTGCAGGCGTTGAAGGTCGCCATAAACCGGAATGTAACCATCCGGGCGGCCCATAAGATTGTCGACCGTGAAATCAACGCACTGGACCAATTGCAGAAGATCAACCGGGACGCTAACGAATTGCTCGACCTGCTCATGCGCTGGAACCGGGGCGAAGACGATGCTCTTCAGGTACTCGAATCTCAGGTCCGTAAAATCAGGGTCCGGGGGCGGGAAGAAGTGATCACCGGGTTCAAATCCAGGGACCCTCGCGAACTCGCCTTGAAGGCCATGCAGGAAATCCGGGAGCAACTTAAGCTGCAGCTCGAAATCTTCCAGACACTTTTCGATATGCGGGCGGCCATGCAATTTCAGGCTGAAGTATTGGAGGTAATCGGACGTGTTTCACCGGAAGTAAGAGATGAGCTCATTCGCCGGCTCACGGAAATATGTGCTCTTCGGTCGGCTGTTGACCTCGATTGATTAATCCGCTAAAGATCTCGCCCTCCCTCCATCAGCACACCGCAAGCACGGAAACAGCTGTTTCCGGCCGCCTCTCATTTGACGTGCGGCCTGTGGGCATTCATGTAATACCAGGTTGCGTTCAATATTGGGCGGGGATAAGCCCCCGCGCCTACGTCATTGACGCGTTACGTTTCGTAGCGGAGGGCTTTAGCCCTCCCGGAGGACGTGACTTGAACGCAAGCCTGTATAAGATGGGAGGCCCGCCGCCGCACCGGCGTATGCCGGTGCCAACGGCATTCTGGCTGCGCTGATCCCGGCTGGCGGTCCCACCGCCCTCCCGGAGCATCTGACTTGAACGCAAATCGGTATGTGACCTACAGGGAGGTATACTTCTGCGAAAGTCTTCGGACGCTTGCCGGAAATACTTCGAGCCCGCTCGAACCCAGAGTGGTCTTCTCCACATCATGGAACTGTCCAGCCATCTGCAACCTTTCAGTTTCAGAAAGCCTTTCTTCAATTAATGGAAGCAACTCCGAGTTTTCTTTGCGGATGTGCTTTCTAACGAGATCCACGTACCGGTCGACTCTTTCCCTGAATTCATAGCGGTCAGCCTCAGAGCAAGAGTGAAGAGTCACTGCATTGGATTCTATCTGTTCCATGATCGTGTGGGCCTCACGGTGGTCTTCCATGAGCGAGTTGATAAGAGAATCAATTCCGGCAGTTCGAACGCGGGACAGCGCTGGGAACAGTACTTGCTCTTCTTTTCCGTGGTGGCACCGGTCCACATAAATCTCAAAAAATTCGATGAGCGCTTTGAGGTCTTTTGTGTCACCCTCCTTTAAATCCGCAACTTCCGCTATAAACCTGTGGAGAGTCGCGAGCATCTTCATAATCGCGCCATGCTCTTCTCTGAGCGCATCCCTTGGGTCCATATGGGGGTCCCTCTCATCGCCTTCAGAAGAAAAGAATTTCTGTTCACCGGCGCTCAGTCCTCACCCCAAGGCGAGGTGCAACACATTCTGTGCTGAGCTTTCAGCGTCCACTCGTTCTCCTTCGCCGAGATACACTTTTGTAACCTTATTCTGAAACTTACACTCATCCGGCAGCCATCTATGGCGTTTTTGAAGGCGGGCTGGATCACTCCTCGACCAGTATGGCTCCCGGTGCACATTCCTTGGCTGCCTGTCTAACTTTATCCTCCATCTGAGCAGGCACGATATCCACACGAACGATCGATTGCAGCTGGTCCTCGTCAAAATCAAAAACTTCAGGACAAACCTTGTGGCAATTTCGGTCACCCATACACAGACCGTAGTCGATTCTCACCTTCATTGCATTTCCCTTCCAGTAGAACGATTCAAAGTCACGACGCTAAGTCAATCCCTCAAACAGGTCACACGGCATCAAAGCCAGGTGACACAGATGTAATTCCAGCGCAAGTTAATCACCTTGCTTCAAAAAACACTCATTTTGGACGGCTATGAGGGGCATAATCAAAAGAACAAAGATGGATTTGCTCTCGATAGACTTTAAAGGGCTCCCCGATAGAAGGCCAGTCTTTTGGCATAGGGATGGAATATTCCCACAATAGCCTGCTGTTCCTCCGGGCTGAGCGGGCTTAAGCTTCGGCCTGTTTCGGCAAGCGCCCGAACATGAGGGCCGTTGGAGCAACCGGCGATGGCGACGGTGATGGGCTGCGATAAAGCGAATCTGATCAGCATTTCCGGTGTGATGCCGGCTTCGGGCAATATATAGTGGGCGGCTCCAAGCACCTTCATTCCTATCACGGCAATGCCTTTTTCCAGTGCAGCGGGCAGCGTTGAATCCATGAACCCGCCAAGTGCCGCTTCGACGGGATTGATAGGCATCATAACGGAATCGACCGGCCATTCCCGTATGGCTTTCTCCAGGATTTTAGGATCGTGATGTCCGGTTACTCCTATAAAGCGAGTTTTTCCATTGGTTTTGGCTTCCATGAACGCCTCCAGCGCCCCGCCGGGACGGGAGATCGTTTCAAAGTCTTCCTCGGTCCTTACGTCATGGATTTGCCACAGATCCAGGTAATCGATGCCCATATTCCTGAGTGTTTGATCGAGATCGGCAAGGGCCCCGTTCTTGCTTCTCGCTGCTGACTTGCCCGCTTGAAAAATCCCGGCTCGATCCTCCGGATGCCTCGACCAGACCTGCCCGTAATAGCTCTCACTTCCTGCGTAGGCCCGTGCGCAGTCAAAGTAGCCAATCCCTTGATCTACAGCTTCCCGGATAACCCCCCATGCCTCGCCTTCCTGCCCGTAAGTCCTTAAGACCCCTTCACCGCCCAATCCCGTTACGGTAACTTCAATGCCGGTCTTTCCAAATGCTCTGGTGGGTATGCTGCCGATTGGCTTGGCATCATTGCGGCTCATCGATAACTCCTTCTTCCTTATGTTAATGCAGCCGGGCAAGATTGCATGCTGTTTGAAGCCTTATGGCGCGGATCGGGACAGCATACTCGACAAGGCATCGCCGCAGGGAGGCTATTTTGGCTATATCAAAATAACCTGCATTTTGGATTATTTCTCCTGGCCCTTGAATTCCTGAGGACTGAAAAGCTCAGCACATCCGGATCACACTTTTTATGCGAGGTCCATCCGGTCAGATTTCACCTTCTGGCAAGATGTGGCAACTTTCCGACGAATTGAGCAGACGCCGATTTCCAGGGTTTAATACATAGAGGGGCAAGAGAGTCAGACTTTGGGAGTGCCCATGAACGATAAAGGAATGCACGGCTGTTCCCAACATACTACATTTACCCCTGGTCCGTTCAGCCTCATTAATCCGGCGAGGAAACGTGACTCTCCGGGGCGAAGGAAGGCGTGTGTGACGTGTCCTGACGACATTTAAGCAAGGCTTCCCTAACCGCCTCGTACTCAACCTC
>Ga0116126_1000093_pt1 | contig 78898 bp, 65 predicted proteins | sample June2015DPH_16_5_FD_89730 | JGI IMG/M metagenome (GOLD analysis project Ga0116126, IMG submission 89730) | Peatland microbial communities from SPRUCE experiment site at the Marcell Experimental Forest, Minnesota, USA - June2015DPH_16_40 | ecosystem: Environmental > Terrestrial > Soil > Wetlands...
ACTTTGCGTAATCGGGTCACAGGGACCTCCTTGTGACCCGACACTACGCCTCGCCGAAGCCGAACGCATCCCCTTTACACTACGCGAAGCGTCCGCCGCGCCAGCGGCTTCGTTCTTGTCGGCGACCCGGAGAAAGGGCTGCTGGGTGGCCCCCTTCGACGGCATTCTACGAGTGGCGCGTCAACCGGCCAAAGCAGGACACATCCCAGCTTTGGCGCCCTCACAGCCAAGTCGAAAGGCACATAAGAGGTAACAACCGGCTAAACAGGCCCGATTCGATCTACTGGAACCCACCACATCTGATAAGAAATCACTCGAAGAAATTCGGGTAGTCCGTTCGGAAGGCCTTCAGGCGATCCCTGTGATCCGTGATGTGAGGCTTCCAATTCGGGTGGATTCGGGATGCTCCGACGTGACCATCCCAACCGCCGCGACTGCCAGTGAAGACCTTGCTGCATCCCGGTATGGGACAACGATAGGACAGGCCGGGCATTGCGTATGGGGTTGGCTCAGCGGCGCGAGGTTCATGGTGCGCAGCTAAAGGCCGATCGCTGCGGATTCCTCGTACGGAAGCGAAATCAATCTCCGGCAGATCGAGGTTGATCGTACCGGTGCCCAGAATGCCGCCTTCAGCAATCGGGTCTTCGAAGATCGGCGAGGAAAGAGGCTCATCTTCCAACAAGAGCCGCAGTAGGCCTGCCGCCGTAACAAGCGCATCAAATTGATTCTCGTCTGCCAGTGCACCATCCGTTTCGGGGATCGTCACACGGTTGTTGGCGATCCACGGGCGGCGTAAAAGGTATTCAATGGCGTCGCGTCGCGTCTCCGTGCGAGTCTTTGATAACTTCATGCGGGAACGGTGAGCAGTAGGGATGTCGGAGAAGGCAGCGGCGTAAATTGCCCTGGGGTAATTCTCGGCGATTACAATTTGACCAGCGGCAAACAATTGTGGGAGAGTTCCTTCAAAGGGCCAGACTTTGAAGTCGCGGATACGCGGCAGGACGTTCGCCAAGCCAATCCATGCATTGATTGCTCCGGACCCAACTGAGCCTGGGATGCCGGCTGTTATAAACATGGAATTTCCACCCACCTTGACGTCTATTCGGCGGCGCAACTGAACGCCGACTTGCGCGGATGCCTGCTCGAACGCCGTTTTGCCCCCGGCGCCGGACGGAACGGTGAAGAATGGTTGCTTCAAGCTCCACCGGTTCGCGTCGGTGACACTCACGAAGAAGGTCGGCGTCCGCGCCGCGAGGGGCAGGAAGGATGTGAACGAGGAAGCTCCTTCCCAACCCTGAACATTGCGGACTGCCGAGAAAAAGGAAATAGGCAGTCCCAGCGGAACGTCGAAAGAGAGAAGAACATTGCCCCTCTTCGCAAGTTCACGTGCGCAGGCCAGAGCGTTTTCGAATGTCAGAGGAGACACCGTTACACGGCGGACATCACGGTTCCTGACGTCAGCGACGAAGGCCGCCCGTCCTCTGTGCTCCTTCGACCAGTCAGCGCAAAGGAGGTAGTCGATCATCAAACTTATTGTCCACCATATTCTTGAATTCGGATAAACAAAGCTGGCGCGTGACCTAAGCGTCAGTCCGGCTCTGACTGCATAGTCGACTCGGAGAGAGCCTGGGCGGAGCTTCCTGGCGATAAACCCCGAGTCCCGTTACGTCAAGTTGCCGCGACGCCCGACACACCGAAGTGAGTCGGCGGTATGGCGAGGCGTGCTGGCGTCGCCATCAAGGACATTTCGATGCCATAATAGCATGAGCCAATGCCCGAATCGCCGGAACAGATCTCGAACGAAATCCAGGACTTGCTCCAGCAGGCGGTTCTCAGCGATTACCCCAACCTGGAGCGGAAGGGCTGTGCTGGCGAACAGGTGGTCCGGGAGGTCGCGGCGCGGCAGATGCCTGTTCGGGATTCCGCTTGGGAACACATCACGCATTGTTCGCCGTGCTATCGGGAGTTCCTTGGTTTTCGGGCCGAGCTGGCCGCCGCCCGGCGACGACTCGTTCGCCGCAACAGGATTGTGCTGGCAACAGTGCTCGCGGCAGCGGGCATTGCCGGCATCCTGATCTGGACGCGCAGCTCTCACGGCGCCCAGACTCCGCCGGTGGTTGCTCGAGAGGTTCCGGCTCCGGGCATCAACGCGACGGTTGCGAAGGTTGACCTTCAGCCGTTCAGCCCGGCGCGCAGTGAGGGCAATGCCGCGGCGCAGAGTGCGCAGGTCGCTGCCACGTTGGACCGCCAGGTGGTTCAGTTGGAACTCGCGCTACCAATCGGCTCGGATGATGGGACGTACGAGGTCCGAATCATGGACGGCCAACGGCATTCGCTGATGTCGCGCAGCGCATCGACCGCATTCACGGACCATGTCACGACGCTATCCGTGACGTTCGATCTTTCGACTCTGGCTCCAGGCTCGTACGTGCTCGGCCTCAAGGGGCCAACGAGCGGGTGGCGCACCTATCCCATCACTGTCCGCTGATCGACGCGGTTCGAGAGCGCCGCGGCGGCCGCCGTTAGTTGCGAGTCTTCTCCGTTTCGGATCGCTTCCGCATCGAACGGTACGGACACGTGCGGTTCGACGCCGTTGCCCTCCAGGCGCGTGTCACGCCAAGTTCTGTACTCGACAACCGGAAGCGCCAGCCGATACCCATAGCCAACGCTGAACGAGTCGCTCCCGAGCAGCCTGCCTTCGGTGCGGCTGCCGACGACCGTGGCGAGGCCATTCTCGGCGGCGAATGCAGTGACCATCTCGCTCGAACTCGCCGTGTGCTCGTTCACCAGCATCACGACTCGCCCGTGGAATCGCTGTGGACCTTTCCGCTCCGTAAACACCGCTGTGGATCGGCCGCGGATCGCGAACCGGACGAATAGGGGAAACAGGCCGATCTTGAGGTCAGGGATGCGGTCGAACCGCAACAAGCGCGTCTTATCGAAATCCGGCCGGTCCAGATCTTTTCGGGTCACGCTATAGCCGACGGGCCGCTGGCCCGGCGTGAGGTAGCTCATCAGGCGGAGGCTTCCCATGCCGCCCCCGGCGTTCCCGCGCAGATCGACGATGAGCCGGTCGCAGTCAAGCTCGCGAACCGCCCGATCAATGTCATGCGCCACGTCGATGCCCACGACACCGGGAAACAGAGCGATTCTGAGGTAGCCGATGCCGTCGGGCATCCGGGTCCAACTAGGAGGATCGAAGTGGACAATCGGGTGATCCTTCTTTTTCGACACCGGAATGAGGATGTGGACGCGTTCTCGGGTCCGGTCACGGCGCTCCACATCAACCGCTACGGACTCACCGAAAGCGAACGATGGCATCTCGGGCGGAGTGGACTCCTTACCCGCCACCGCGAGAAGCGTGTCACCCGGCTGGAGTCCGGCCGTGTGAGCCGGCCCGCCCGCGTGCACGTCCTGGAACACCCAGCGGCCTTCGCTCGCGTGGAACGTCGCGCCGATGGCGATCTTCGCGGCGGCGCGGGGCAGATGCTCGAAGAAGAAGCCGGTGTGGCTCACGTGCAGTTCGCGGAGCAACTCATTCATGCGGGCTTCGAAATCGGCACGCGTCTCGTTCGCGACGATGGCGCTCCGACGGTCGTCGGATACGCGCCGCCAGTCGATGCCGTTCAGCGCGGGATCGTAAAGCTTTGCGGCCACCGTCTCCACTACTTTGGTGAAGACTTTTTCACGAATGTCTTGGTTGAAGGGTCTGTCGGTCATGGAAGTATTTGTTTGTTCAGTCCGGTGAGAGTGAATCCTGCCCAGAGAATCGGCGGCGCCTCGGAACCGTAGCGCTGGAGCATTTCGAGCTTAGCTTGGCGGAGCGCCTCGGCAGCCGGAAGCTCCTGAGCCAGATGTCTGTAGAAGCTTCCCATCAAGGCGCGCGTGAAGGTGTCGTCTGAGTCCCAGAGGTTGGCGACCACGGACTTCGCGCCGGCCGCGAGGAACGCCATGGCAAGATTGGCGATTCCCGCCGTACCACTCACTTTTCCGCTTCCGGCGCGACACGCCGATAACGTCACAAGGTCCGCCTGCAGCTTCGTTCGGACGATATCGCGCAACTGCCACAGCCCGCCGTCGGTTTCGTCGGGGAAGAAGGCCAACCCGGATCGTTCCGGCCGATCCGGGCTGGCCCAACCGTGAACTGCAAAATGAAGAACACGGTAGCGCGCGAGCGGCTGCTTTCTGACGGCGGTCTTGGTCGCTTCCGCGCCGGTGATGACCACGCTCTTCGGCCCGACGATCTCCGCGATGGTCCGTGCCTCACTGTTAGCCGCGGGCAGCGGCGGCAGAGCGCTGCCGTCCAAATTGAATATGCTCCGCTGTCCAAGCCCGACGCCTTGCGCGAGGCCGTCCGCACCAGTGGCAACCGCCAACAGTGGGAGCGGCGGGGGTGTGCCGCGCCGGTTGAGCAGCAAGTGAAGCACGGTGCCGGATGGGGCATACGAGACGGTGTGCGCCGAAACCAGCATCTTACCGTTTTCTTCGACGACAGTATCGAAGGGCAGGCCATGCAGCGCACCATCTGGCACAACGACCAAGTCGCGCGCGGCGGCTGTGCCCGGCGGAAACAGCATCTTAAATAGATCTCGGCCCGATTCTCTGAAATCAGAACGCGATTTGATCGCGGCCAGGTGCGCTTCGACGGCTTTAATGATTTGCGCCTTTCCTGGAAGCTCGACGATGCTCGCGTGGTCATGCGTTACGTACAGGCAATAGGAACGGGGTTCCGAGAGCAGATACTCCAGCACAGCTTGTCCGGGCGGAAGGTCATGTTGAAGCTCGGCCAGCGCAAATGGCTGCCGAGGCTTCCCAGGGGACGCGCTTTCAGGCGCGACCAACGCCGGGTACTCTTCCTCCTCCGAGCGTTCCAATGCCGCGAGAAGGCGCTGCCGTTCGGCCTTGATGCGAGTTCGCATTAGCCGCAGTTGCAGTTGCGCGACCCGCTTTTCCGGCTCCGTCGGACGAGCGCTCTGCGGGCGGGTCTCGGAGCCGCCGCTTCGCAACACATCGGTCACGGCACGGCCGCGCGCCTGTTCGAGAACCCGGAATGCACCAGCCGTGTCGTGACGCTTCGCGTGAAGCCGGAAGTGGTCAATGTAGAGCGCATCCAAGGTCGCGATGAACTGATCCTTCGCCGTCAGCGTAGGCACCGAAGAAATGATGCCGCTGGCAACGTCGGACGCCTCCTCGAAGAACTCGTCAGCGGCGGATGTCTTGCCCAAACCCGCATCGATTCTTCCCGCTTCCGCAAGCGCCGCCGGCAACAGCAGTCGATCCCCTGCCGAGCGGGCATTCGCGACGCAGCGCAGAATGGCGCGTTGGGCTCCGGCGAGGTCTCCGCCTTCCTCCAATACTTGCGCCAGTGTGAGCGAACTCTGCCCTGCGATCCGCTGCGCCCCGAGTTCGTTGCCGAGCCGGACCGCCTCCTGGAACTCCGCGATCGCACGCGAACGAGTCCCGTGTTTCCATTCGAGCATTCCGTAGCGCTGATGCAGTTCGGCCTCGTAGCCAGTCGCGGATTGCGCTCGCGCTTCGGCTAGCGCGGCATCGAGCAGTTTCCGCGCCTCTGTGGTCCTGCCCAGCGCGATCAGGGCTTCGATCTGACCAGAGTAGATGAGTAGCGGAGGTCGAATATCGGCGTTTTTCTTCGCGATGATCAGCGCGTCACCGAAGTACTTGAGCGCCTTTTCGTACTCCTCCCACTCAAGCATCCCGTGCCCGACGAGCGCCTCGTAACGGACGAGCGAACCAACGTCATCAACTTCCCGCGCATTCTTGATCGCACGGAACATCCCCAGCGTGGCGGCTTTCAGGTCGCCCGAGAGGAAGGCGACGATCGCCAGTTCGCCGTCGGCACGATTCATCCACACCTTTTCGCCGAGCTTCTCAGCGACCGACTTCGCTTCCGACCAGTCGCGGCGCGCGAGATCCGTGTCCAACTCGAGATCGAAGTCGCCCTTTACGACAAGGCAGCGCAGACGCAAGATCTGGTCACTCTCGATCAGCGGATCGTCGAGCAATATGCCGAGGTACTGGGAAGTTTCGAGGTAGGGGGCAGCGTCTGCGTCAGCGCGCAAAAGGCTGATCCGCGCGAACAGCGCATTCCGCTTGTCACCAGCCGTCTCGAACTGGCGTTCCGCCTCGGCGTAGAACGGTCGCGCGGCCGTCCAGTTCCGCAACCAGGCCAGCCCTTCCGCCGAGTGAAGCGCGGCTGTGCCGTCCGGTGCCTCGGCGTTACCGAGGCAGCCAACGACTCCAAAAACGACGACCAAACAACCTGCAAATTGGCGCATAGGCTTGATGGCCGACGAAACGGAGTCGGTAATCCAAGCAGAATCACTATTCTACACGAAGATAGCAGTACGCATAGTACGTTAAGGTTGCCCCAAGAGGCCATTCCCGCGCCCTTCCTTATGGAATGCCTCTCCGACAACAACCAGACCATTCGTCCTCGCTCGAAAACACGACTGCTGCCGTTCGCGCGCAGATCGCGGCAATGGGAGCCGAGGTCTTCGAACTTGGGCTTTTCAAACCGGAGTCAGCCGAGCCGGGCTCGGGGCCGCCCATGCTGCCCCGGACATGGGACGTCGGCGGGTTGATGCGCTCGATTCCGTGGTTGCGATTGCAGAACTCGCAGGGGAGGAACATCTATATCCGTCCGCAGGGCGAGCACAACCTGAGCCTGGCTGACGACCTGACGCGCGAGGCGGTCGAGCAAATGAAGCGAACCGGCTTTCAGCCAGCCGCCGTCATCGAGACGTCGCCGGGCAATTACCAAACGTGGCTGAAGCATCCGGTGCGATTGCCAAAGGACCTGGGTACCGCCGCGGCGCGAGCGCTCGCGCGCGAGTTCGGTGGCGATCTCGGCGCCGCCGACTGGCGCCACTTTGGACGCCTAGCGGGTTTCACTAACCGAAAGCCGAGCCGTTGCGGAGCGGACGGGCTGTATCCATTTGTCCGCGTCATCGAGGCGACCGGCAGCACCTATCCGGCAGCGGAGCGATTCCTCGCCACCGTTAAACGGCAGCTCGACGAAGCGAATCGGTTACGCGCCGAGCACGCAGCGGCGGCGTTTCGCGCGCCCAGGCAGAATTCAGCACTGAAGACCATCGACGATTTTCGCAACAACCCCGTCTACTGCGGCGATGGCACGCGAGTCGACTTGGCGTATGCGATCTATGCACTTGGCCACGGCGTCTCAGACGCAGAGATCAGGAATGCGCTCGGCAGCCGGGATCTATCCCACAAGGGAAACGAGCGCCGTCAGCAGGAGTACATCGAGAGAACCACGCGGAAGGCCACGCTGCTGCTTGAAAAGCGGTGTGGTCGCGGACCGGGCCGCTAGCGCGTTACGCAGTAGAAGAGGAAGCCACCAGCCGCCACCAGAAACAGGCAGAACCGGCAGAAGTTCTTCGGCCCCAGCATCGCCGCGACCAGGAGCGTCGTTCGCATCAGCGGTCCTCCTCCTCGACCAGTGTACCTGAAGCGGAAGTGCGTTATCGCCGGCTGACAGTTGGTTGATCCACGGTCGGCTTCGGGGCAAATCAGTTGAACAGAATCAGCGACCCTCGCTCGTTGAGCAGTGGTTATATCGCCCCACGTCCCTCGCGATCAAGCGACACGGCCTTCCTAGTTTCACGCGCAGCTACATTCCTAAAACTGAGCCGAGCTTTCTCTTGAAAAACCGGCCGCACCCGCGCGACGACGCCGGATTTCAGGCGAGCTTGAAGCGGAAATCATGTTCGATGGACGTTCTGTCGGATGGCTTTAGGAAGATACGGCGTTGCCCGTTCTTGATCATCGTTTGACGCGATTCCACCAGCTTGCATCTCCGGCCGGTTGAGTTGAGTGATTCAAGCAATCCGGTCCGAAGCTCCTCCTCATTCAATCGCGTTCCTCCAATCCGGATCACGATCTGTGCCGACTCCTGAAGAAGAGAGCTAATCCCTTTCCACGCCTCACGAAGAAACTGCCAATATGACTCGACACGCCGATGTCGGTCATCTTTGCCCACTCCGGCAACAGGTTTGGCGGCACCACCAAGGAACCATAGCCTCAGCCATTGATCTTCATGGTAATCGGTGATGTCAAGGTACGGTGGCGAAGTGATGACGAGCTTCACCTTGTCTCGAAAGGAACGCAGAAGCGTTGCGGCACGTCGGACATCGCCTTCCACCACTCGGCCCTTCAACGGAGGCAGGGGAGATATATAGCGATATTCGGCGCACGCCCGCAAGATCGGGAAAACATCGCGCTCGGGAGGAAGACATCCTTTCTGCCTCCACCATCGAACGGAATATGCGGGCTTCGTGCTTATAGTGCGCGGCATGCGGTTGCTGAAGCACAGCTCGGTTCGATGGCTCTCACCGTGGAGACAGCCCAGCGCAAGGGCGGCAATAAAACAGTCAGTACGGTGGCTTCGCCAATCGAGTTTCTTCTTGAGAAAGAGCAGTTGGCGCAGCGTGGCCTCGTGAAAACAGAGAGTAAAGAACTCGTCGTTCCCTTCCCGCGCTTTCGAGGTGAAACGCCGGCAGGCTTGTTCAAGGACGGTAAGACGTTTCAGCACTTCCCGAAGGGCAGGAGGATCTGCCTTCGCCTTGGACAGGCAAACGGCAACCGGATTGGTATCGCAGCCCACCGCGCCGCGGCCGTTGAGCAGGCTTTCAAGTACTGTGGTGCCGCGGCCAGAAAACGGGTCCAGGATTACGTCCCCCTGTTTCGACCACGCTAGGACGTTGCGGCGAACGAATGACTCGGGGAACATCGCGAAGTACGGGCAGATTGAATGAAATCGATGACGCTCGTTCATGCGGCTCGCAGCCTTTCCGTGTACCGCTCAACCCATTCTACAATCTTGACGACATCGGGTACACGCTCAATTTGCTGCTCGCCGGCAGCGGCGAGTTGAAGCCCCTCTGAAAGGTGCTTGGCAATCCGGTCCCTGTAAAACAGCGTTCCATACCGGTAGCCAACACTTTGCATATAGTCCTTTAGCACCTCTTCATACGGGGTGCCGTCTTCCGGATCCTCCGGCTCAAGCCCAAACGGTATGAACATCGCGTCGTGAGCCTGCGATGCCGGCTCCTCCGCGAACCAATATTGATGGAAGTGCTTCCGGTCCGTAACTACGCTCTTCTCCACCCAGTCTTTTCCCGAAGCGACCTGAGCGATCACATACAATGTACACGGCAGGCTGTCGATAGATCGCTTCCATGCGATGATATCGATGCCGTTGTCCTTGATTTGCTTCGCCGCCGCCGCTCGTGGATTCTTGCGAGGCGTTCCATCACCGAATAGCTGGTACACCCGATGCAGGGCTCTTAGAAAGGTAGCGCCGTCGGGACGCGGAAACCCGAAGGATATAGATGGCCCCTGGACATATCCGCCCGCCGCAATCGTCGCGCATGCTTGAAATAGGTCGCGGGTTCTGTTCGTTACCCTTGGCGCGAGGTCTTTCGGCACTATGGTGCGATCAGACGCGTGCGAGAGAAACAAGCAAAAGAGATAAACCGATCCGGCCTTCGATACTGGCGTGACGAATTGCATCGCACGGCCGTTGTCGTTGATCCGGAATGGGTAGTCGTCCCCAATATTCTTAAGCCTGCGGGCAATTTCAGCCTGTGCGGACAAGACGAGGTTGTCTTCCTTAATGTCCTCGTCCGCCATGTCCTGCGCCTGCTCTTCGTCAGCCAACACCCTCGCTGATACGAGCGTCCCAAAGCCGACCCACCCATCGGGAGAGCAAATTGCCTTCAACTCAAGCCAATCCGCAACCTTCGTCCTATGAACAGTCTCATCGGGGACTGCAAACAAAGCGCTATTTCCTGCCTTTCGACGAGGCGGCTCTTCTCGCCATCGACGACATACTCAAATAAAGCTGATCGCTCGTGGCCCGAAGGTCGCGCCCTATTTCGAGGAGTGTAGAGTCCGATGGGTCATAGCCCGTGATCTGCGACATGGCTATTTCCGCTTCCTGCTTGGCGTTGATCAACGCCCCTTCAAACCGAGCGCCTTTACGTTCGATCTGGGCGTACGCTTCCCGCAGGTCATTGCGGAGCATCATGATCGTGCGAGCGCGAGCATTGGCTAGGACAGCGGCCAAGTCCTTAATGTCAGGGTTCTGGGAGTTGATTACTGGCTTGATATTGTCCGATTTCGACCCGTAGAGCCACACTAAAACCTGTTTCAGGTTGTCCAGGTGATCCTCAGGGACCGGGTTAGGTTCCGGATCATCGCCGCGCCATTCCTCAGGCAGCCCGAGAAACTCCCGATAGCCAGGTCTCGTCAAAGCCGTGTAGAGGTGAGAGAACGCGAATCGCTTGCCAGGATAACGGTCCTTGGCGTCGTATACTTTGGCTTCTTCCGCCTGATCCAAGATGAACATCCCGTTGACGAGGCGGACCACTGTATCATGCCGATCGCCGAGGCGTCGGGCAATCTTCTCTATGGTGATGCCTTTCTGCCTTTCCCTCCGATACCAATCAGCGGCGAAGCGGGCTTTCGCGATCGCATCCCATTTGTGCGGGCCGTTGATATGCTTAAACCCGATGAAATCTCGGGCCTGATCCGGGTCAGCCACGGCATAGACCGTGACTTCCTTGAGTGTCTTCAGGTTTTGTTTGCTGATCTCGGGGACTGCGATGCCCGTGCCCTTGGCGAGAGCAGGCTGCTGAAGTATGCGAATCGCAGCGAGGCGACGATTACCCTCCAGCACGCGCCACCGTTCACCAATCCGCTGGGCGACTATGGGTTCAATGTCAATGTAGCCATTCGCTGCGATGGATTCCACGACTTCCGACAAATCGGCCATTTCGGCGAGTGAAAGGATGACCTGCGAGTCGGTTGGGTTCTTGATGCCGTCTTCCGCTAGGCGAGGATTGTTGGGATCGAAGTCAAGTAGATCGGTCGGCACCTTGCCGGTAGTTTTAGGAGCGATCTTTGGGAAGGGCATAGCGCTTTTCTTTGGACGGAGCGCAACACGCGCGAATCGGTCCGCTGATAACTGTACCACGCTGCCACATGGTCATTCCACGGCGTCCTGTGGGGGCCGACCCAACAAACAGTCAGAAAGCGGCGTCCGCGCGAAGAATCTGACGCAAGGGTAAGCCCTCAGCCATCCCCTATTGCGACCGCAGGTGCTCTCGGCATCATTGAGGCTGCGCCGAGTCCGGTCCGGCAGCACCCAGATCGAATCGAGAATCGTGCTGTAGTCTTCTAGGTAGGTCGGCAGGTTCTTTTCCGAATCTGGATCGGCAAAGACGGAGAAATGGTAGACCAGAACAAGCCCGTCCGCCTGGCCGCGCCAATAACGAGGGGCTGGCTGACAGGTCCATAAGCCATTTTGCCCTTGCTTCGTCAGCCGCCTCGACGAGAACCGCTCGGACGGGTGGATAGACCCGTTCGCCTCATACGGTGCTGCTTTCGGATACAATCGCGGTGAGGGAGGTCGATGACGAAGCTTGCGCAGATGAAGCTAAAGTCGCCCAGCGTCTCCAGGGTTCCTATACTGGGAACCCGCTTCGATGAAAGCGAAAGGCGGGGGCACGTAGCCTCCACAACGTGACCATCGGTGATGTTTCGCGGCTAATTTAGGTGGCTGACTTTGGAAGGAAACATGGCCCTAAAGTCGCTACGCCTGAAAACGGAATATCGGACGGGAGTCGACGATCTGATACTCGACTTCTACGCGCCCTGCACGTCTGCGTCAATGCATTACGACCGGGCCGTTGGCTACTTTCGCTCCAGCATCCTGCTCCTCGCCGGAGGCGCGCTCGTGGATCTCGCGCTCAGGCGGGGCCAGATTCGCCTAGTCTGTTCGCCTGATCTATCTGCTGAAGACATCGATGCGATTCGCCAAGGCTATGAGCAGCGGGAACAGATCCTCTCCTCGTCGCTGATCTGCGAAATCTCGACCCTGCTCGAAGATGCCGCGACAAAAGAGCAGGCTACGGTCTTGGCGACGCTCATCGCGACCGGCAGCATGGATGTCAAGGTTGCAGTCCGACCGAGCGGGTACGGCCTGTTCCACGAAAAGCTGGGTATCTTTGAGGACTCAGTTGCCGACCGCGTTTCGTTCCGCGGCTCGTCAAATGAAACTTGGAGCGGCTGGCATTGGACAGGTAACCACGAGGCCTTCGAAGTGTTTCGTTCCTGGGCCAGTGACGATGAGGCCTCACGCGTCAAGCGACATTCCTGCTATTTTGATGATCTTTGGTCAGGGCGGGTCAAAGACGTAGACTGCTTACCCCTACCGCGCTTGGCAAAGGAATACCTGGAGGGAGCTGCCCATCGATCACTAGACGCCCTGCTGTCCACGGGTCCAAGTCACACAATTGCGCCGCGACGTCCGATGAAGCATCAACTAGACGCTCTTGACGACTGGAATTCTAAGAGTCAAAGAGGTATCCTCAAACATGCGACTGGAAGCGGAAAAACATATACTGCGATCTGTGCCCTTCGAAATCATCTGAATGAAAACCGCCCCGCTCTTGTTGTAGTTCCTAGCCAGTTACTGGTGTCGCAATGGACCGGTGAGGTCCGTCGGGAACTACCCGATGTCGCAATTCTGACGGTTGGCGCTGGCAGCCTAGGCTGGCGAGCTCCTGGGAGAGTGGAGAGCTTTACTACTGCTGAGCACGAACTCGGCAAGCGACTAATTATCGCTACGCTCCAGACGGCGTGTAAGGACGAGTTCCTGAGCCGAGTCAAACAGGGATCCCACTTAATGGTGGTCTGTGATGAGGTTCATCACGCTGGGAGCAGTATCTTCTCAAATGTGTTCAGTATTGACTCCGGCGCGCGGCTCGGGCTGAGCGCGACTCCAGAACGGTATGGAGATCCGGATGGGACCGCTAAAATTCTCTCCTATTTTCAGGGCATCCTCAAGCCCGAGTTCACACTGGAAGACGCGATCAAGGCGGGCAGGCTTGTGCCCTATGAGTACTACCCGCATAGCGTCGCGTTGAGGCCGGAAGAGGAAGATCAATGGGGTGCACTATCGGAGCGCATCGTCCGCGAGGTGGCGATGTTGGGCAGCACGCTCGACGAAAGGATTGCCCTTCCGGACAGCGTCAAGTATCTGCTGATCAAGCGCGCTAGGATTGCCAAGAAGGCGGCCAACAAGACAAGCCTCGTTTGTGACATTGTCGCTCGGAATTACGAACAGGGCCAACGCTGGCTAATCTACTGCGAGGATACGGAGCAGTTGGACTTGGTTGCTACGGCGCTCCGAAACCAAGGTTTCGATCCTATGGAGTTCCATAGCACGATGGATGGCGCCCCGTCTGATACGCTACTCTGGTTCAAACGATTCGGCGGCCTGTTGGTGTCGATTCGGTGCCTCGACGAAGGCGTTGACATCCCTGAGACGTCCCACGCTATTATCCTCGCCTCCTCGAAGAATCCAAGGGAGTTCATTCAAAGGCGCGGTAGGGTCCTGAGGACTGCCCCAGGGAAGTATCTGGCGGTAGTCCACGACGCACTCGTCGTTCCGTCAACGCTTCTGCCCGAAGGGGACATCCTCAACCTCGTTAAGGCTGAGCTCGCTCGGGCCGTGGAATTCTCGAAATCCTCAATAAATCGTTCGGCGCAGTCCGAACTCTTGACTCTCGCCGTGGGTCTGGGCGTTGCCCCGGAGTCCTTTATTAGCATAGGTCTCGAAGATGATGAACACCAATGATACCGCTTCCCAATTCGATGCCCTGCAGGTGCTGAAGGGCGTGTATGACAAGGTCAAGCCAAACGTCCCATGGCACCTTGTGGAGAGATGTTACGAAATCGAACGGGACCTTCAATACGAACATGATCGGGACGTAGCGGTCGATCGGCTGCGGAAGGTCGTCTCGGTGCACGCAGAACTCGACTTCGACAAGGAACGTACAAGATGACGAGGCGTCCATGAAACTCCTGCGACTTCAGCTGTACAATTTCGGCCCATTCAAAGGCGAGCAGGCTGTCGAGTTCCCAACGGACCCGCAACGTCGTGTCATGGTTGTCTTCGGTGACAATATGCGAGGGAAGACTAGCCTGCTGAATTCCCTCCGTTGGGTAATGTATGGCAAGGCTCTGGACCGACTGAGTCGCGAGATGGACACCACAAGGCTGGTGAATTTCGAGGCTCAGAGCGAGGGCGAGTGGCGCATGTGGGTCAAGCTGCGGTTCGAGGCAGGGGGCGACCAGTACGAACTCGCTAGGATCGCCGCGCCCCTGGACCTAGTATCGGTCCCTCGGTCCAAACGCGATTTCAAATTCGACCTGCTACTGAGGCGAAACAATGAACTGGTGCCTGGCGACAAGATTGAGGCCAACATCAACCAGTTTATCCCTGAAGACATCGCCCGATTCTATCTATTTGATGCCGAGCTACTTCAAGAGTACGAAACACTTCTCGTAGAGGACCATGCTCAAGGGCAGAAGATCAAAGAGGCCATCGAGACAGTGTTGGGAATACCCGCTTTGATCCGCGGACGCGACGAACTTCGGGACTTGCTAAAGAAAGCACAGGTCATCCAAGCCAAAGAGTCGAAGCACGTCCAAGCCTTGGAAAGCCAGTCGAACCAAAGCCTCAAACTTCAGGAAGAAATAGAAGCGCATGAACGTGACCTCGATTCCCTCAAGAAGCAAGGTGATGATATTAGCGAGCGGCTAGGTGCCATTGACGCAGAGCTCGCCCGTTCGAAACCAGTCCAGGAGTTGCACAAGCGCATCGAAGGCTGCAAGGAGCAACAGAGAAAAACGGGGGAACAAGAGCGCGACCTCCGCAAGGAGCGGCTCGACGTAGTCCGCCAGGCATGGAAGGATTTGTTGCAGCCCAGATTGCAGGTTAGGCGCCGAGAGATCGCTGCGAAACTGACGGCATTCGAACAGAAGATCAAGGACCGTGGCGGCATCGAGGAGCGCATCCGGAGCCTAGAGAGGCTTCTTCAGAAATCAGAGTGCCCTACATGTGGCGCGCCAATTGACGACGGGAGAAGGGACTCCTTCGGCGCGACCCTAGGTGCACTAAATACAGGGCTAGCGGAGTGCGAGATGAGTTTGTCAGCGGTGGGCGCACTAACCCAGGAACTCGGAGCACTGAATCGATTGGCAAGCTCAGGTGCGGCTGCTGCTCTAAGACGAATCGACAAGGTGCTGAGCCAACAGTCCGTCCTGCTCACCCAGGTGGAGAGCGAGATGGAGAACTTGGCGGAACAGTTGCGGGGACACGACATCGCTCGGATCGCGCAAATCGCCAAAGAGAAGGACGGGTATCTAAAAGTCCGCGGGCGGGTGGAAGCCAACATTGATTTACTTACGGCAACTATGGACGAGAAGCGGGGCAAGGTCCGCCAACTGTCCGCACTTATGACCAAGAATCCGGAGGGCCGTAAACAGCGCAGCAGCCGGGAAGTTGAGCTGTACTCGGGGCTTGAGAGAGTGTTCGGGGACAGCATTGCCGTCTTTCGAGAGCAAGTCCGCGACAGAGTTGCGGAGGCTGCGACAGTTGCGTTTAAGCAGCTCACTACTGAGTCCACGTATACTGGCCTCAGGATCAATGCGAGCTATGGCCTCGCCATTCTCGACAGACAGGGCCATGAGGTAGGTGTTCGCAGCGCTGGCGCAGAACAAATAGTTGCTCTTTCTCTGTTGAGCGCCTTGAACAAAACCGCAAACCGACCTGGACCGGTGGTAATCGATACTCCGTTTGGCCGACTCGACCCGAGGCACCGCGTGAACATTATGCGCTTTGTCCCCGAGATGGCAGAGCAGTTGGTATTTTTGGTGCACGAGGGTGAGATCGACAGGTCGACTGGCCTCGATCCCATAAAGGAGCACATCGGGGCGATGTACGAGATTCAGCGAGTGACTTCGTCGCACTCGACGTTAAGCCGGCTCTAAGGAGGCGTCATGATGGATGAACCTATTCAGGTTGGCCTATCAAAGGAGGGCCACGATAAGTTACTTCGGCTCAAAGAGGACGGTCACTTTGGGGATATGGCGGACGCTTACCGCTTTGCAATTGCGTTGGCGGTCGCACACGGCGCCTCTCCCGATGACAAGCCGCTGCGCAATGGACCGACCATCTTCAACATCGGCAGCCTCGACCCGGATCGAGCTCTATACACAGTTATCAAGGCACTTTTCAATCCGCAGTCTGAGCCAGTATATAAGGTCGCTGAGAAATTAGCCGAATGGGGGGTTCATGAGCTGTATAGGCTCAGCGAAGGGGGCTCCATCCCGATCGTCGACCTCATCGAAGAGGCGAATCGGCTGACGGTGACAACGGAGCCCGAGTAACCGTGATGAGCAAAGAGATAAGGCTGTTTCTCTGCATCCTAAGCCCTGTGTCTGGAGAAAGGGTGTCTGTGCTTCGGAGCTTGGAGGATGCGCAAGCCGAGTGGCTAGAAGAGAGAGCGACTTGCCCTGAGACGTCCGCGCTCCTGCACGCAGGAGCTAACCGACCGTCGTTTGAAGCCTTCAGATCCTCCCTCGAGTCGCACAAAGGTCATTTGCTAATGTCTGAATCGGCTCGGTGGCTACTACCCGAGGGGCATGCGGAATGTCGCATTGCTCAGGTCAGCTTGAACTCCATACCGAAACAAAGGAGCCAGCCTCTTTATGTGGCTACTGCGGGATGGGGTTACGAGATCTCTTTGGCACCCACGGATGATGTTATTGTTGCTGCCCGAGCGGAGCGGGTTCCTCCGGAGGAGTATGAGCGCGTCCTGAAGACCATTGACCCAGACGATCCGTTTGAGGTCGCCAGGATCTGCCCGTCCGGCCTGCGTGGCGTTCCGCTCTGTGAGCTCCCGCTGACGGTGCGATGTCAGAACGTCCTCGACAACATGAAGATTTCAACGATTGCCGATCTGCAGAACTTCTACCTAAAAGACACTTCCCGCTGGACGAATTTCGGTAAGAAGAGCGCAGTCGACCTAGCGCGGGCGCTGCAGCGGTTTATTGGCTCACGGGTCAGGTCGGGCAACATTCCGGTGAGCGTCGCCGACAGTTGCGAGGCGGTAGTTCCAGTGGAGGAGGGGTCAGGCCTGACAACCGCCTCAATCGGGGGTCAGACGTTACTGCAGGACCTGGACGAATTCCGATCAACCCTGAACCAGCCACAGCAGAAGGTCCTGGAAGAGCGTGTGCTAAAACAGAATAGCCTCGAACTGGTTGGCAAACTTCTTGGGGTCACACGTGAACGTACGCGCCAAATTGAGAGTCGGCTTTTTGACAGGATGGCAAAGCTGCCGTGGACACTGTCACTAAGGGACCGACTGTCCAAGCTGCTGATGGGGCGGACAGATCCGCTGTTCTTAGACCTAGCCGAAGTTGAAGATTCGTGGTTCAGCGGTTGGTCAATGCGGTCCCGCGAGCTCGCGGCCCTCATAAAAACATTCCCATCCGATCTTACCGTTCTTCGGATCGAGAACCGGCTTATTGTATCCAGAATAACCAGTGAGCGGTTTCGCCGCGTTCTGAAAAGGACCTTGGATTCCTTGAGCCAACAGATTCACGAGGGTTGGACTAGAAGTGATGTTGATCTATTCGTCGAAGGGGCAGTTCGCTCCGAGAAGGCACCAGAACTAGCGCAGGTGGCCCTAGACCTATTACTTCCGGAGATTCACTTTTCCCGCACTGGTGTGGGAGGCCAAGAACTTCTTTGCGGTGTCGGCGGCCGCATGAAAGAGCTCATAACGGCAGTGCTTCGCAGCACTGATACACCGCTCCACTACAGTGAGATTGCTGCTGCCGCTTCTGAACGGGCGGGCAGACCCTTCTCGGTTCGTTATATACATTCAATATTGCAGCGCATGCCAGCGTTGTTTTTCGGGAGGGGACGATACGGCCTCGATACACATTACCCTCTGTCTGAGGATCTGGAAGTTGAGCTGGCTGGCGTGCTTGAGGACATCATGTCGGTTGACCGCCAGCGTCAATGGCACACGGCCGAGTTGTTCGATTCTGTTGAGGGAAAAGGTGAGGACTTGCCTGAAGTCTTTGATAAATACATCCTCAATATTCTTCTCTCTCGGTCGCCACAGTTTCAGGGTATGGGCAGAATGGTCTGGTCGCTTAAGGCTGGTGGTGGAGGGGACACGAGAGGTCGCATAGATCTCACTGACGCGTGCGTTCAGGTCCTGGTTCAGTCGGGTAAGCCACTGTCTAGTAGTGAAGTAAAGGAGCGCATCGGTCGGCTACGGGGTACCAGCGAGTTTTTTATGATCCAGCCGAACGAGAGAATTGCGCGCGTTGCACCCAGCAAGTGGGGCCTCGTCGAGAGAGATTGCGGCCTCAGCGTGGGAGAGCGCACGCAGTTCTTCACGAATCTCGAAGCGGAGCTTTACAGAAGAGGCAGCGGCTTACACGTCTCAGAGCTATTGGACGTTGTTGGCACGGCTTGCACCTCCAGCGGCAACCTGACCAACTACACGCTCTTGGGGCTTGCTCAGACGGATGCTCGGTTCAGGGTACATCGTGGGCATATTATTGCCTTGGCGGTATGGAATGACGCCCGGAGGCCGACAGTGCGATACGCTGTTAGTTTGTGCGTAAACGGACAAGCGGAAGTGATGGTTCACGATCTTCTTGACGGAGTAGCCGCAGTGGTCGGCCGAGAGGTGTTGCGGGGAGAGGTCACCAGTTTGCTGCTGCAGATGGGGTGGCAGTGGCGGAAGTCCACAGACACGTATGTGTCTTACATTGGTGACGAGGATGAATCAGTCGAGGAGGCTGTGGGCGAAGAAATTGTTTCTGGGGGATAACTCGACGAATCCGGTCCAGTGTGTATTACGCAACGATCAGACGAAGCGCACGGACACACAGATGGCACACGGCACCGCGCTGCTGATCTGTTTCGTTGGAACTGAGGAGTTTGTAGGCTGATCGGGGTTCAGCGCAACCCTGCCTGGCCACAGGGCGTGCGGTCAATTCATCCCGAGTACGGACCCGAAAAGTCCTTTCGGCATCAGGGAGACAACATGGGAGCAGCGAGGACCGCATCATCACCCGACCCAATGCAGGACCACGCCCACCGCAATTCCCGCAATAAACACGAGCAGTGCATGCCTGTAGTCGATGGACATCTCTCCAGTTGACGCTGCTGTTGTCAGCGTCACGATGCACTTTTCCATCTCGGCGTGAAGCTCGACGTTGATTTGGCGGTGGGTCTTCGCCAGCGCCGTCCCGGCGTGCTCTTGGACCCGCTCGAAGCTCGACACGAATTCCAATGTCGCAGCGCGAATGTGGCTGGTGAGTTCTTTGATCGAATCTTCGAGGACCAACTGGTTTAGCGTCACCAAGGCGAACGCCGCGTCGTCCGGCTTCAGCAGGACGTGGTGCCTGGTCGCAACGGCGGCAATCAGGCGGTCGATGTCTGGTGCTGGTTGTTTCTCTGCCATTTGCTACACCAGCACCAGGCTGTCCAGTTGATCGAACAGGTCACGGCGAATGATTTCCAGCCGCTGCTTCGAGACGAGCGAGAAGTCCTCGCTCTGAATCGCCGCGTCGAATGTGAGGCGACGTTGCAGCATCTCTTTCACGTCGTCGCCAAAGGTGTGGTGGTTGCGCTCGCGGATCGTAATGGTGCCGAGGACCCTCGCAGCGTGGTCCCGAGCCACCTGCAGTTCGTCGAACGGCCGGCCGTCCTTGCCGTTGGTCTCACCGAAGTACTCGTTGAGCCACACGACGATGTTCCTTCCTCCACTGGTTTCCGCGACCTTGGCGAAACCGTTGAGCGTGTCGCCCATCGCTTGGCCCCCGGTGACAACCGAGTGAATATAGGCGCGGCGGTTGTGCGTGGCGAGGAAACCGACAATTTCGTTTTCAAGCATGTAGTTCCACAACGGGACGAAGGTTGTGGCGCCGGTGTCCACGACGCACACGCCGGGCTCCCTGCAAAGCCGTTCCACGAGGGCGTCGAACTGCTTCTCGTTGATCGTTCCGCGTTTGAGAACGTTGAGATGGTCCGCGCCGATCCCTTGGTACTGGGCGAAGGTGGCGTTGACCGGGTCCGTGTCGAAGCAATGAGTCGCCCAACCGGTGTGGCGGAAGTACTGCGCCAGGATAGCGGACACGAAGCTCTTGCCGACGCCGCCCTTGCCTTGCAGGACGAAGTGGACGCTGTTGTTTGTCGTTTCAGAATTGCTCATGAGGGTTCCTTTCATTCAAGTAGGTGTTTGTTGACGGAAAAGGGGTCGTATTCAAAGCCGGATTCCCGTTTCAGCCTTCGCTGTTCTCGCGCGGAAGCGTACGGGTCAGTAACGGGCGAACGAGACACTGGTGTTGCGGGCTCGGTCGGCGTGGCGGATAGCGCGCCGGGCGTCAGCTGCGCCAGCGGAACCGGCCATGCTTCGACAGGCGCTTTACGCGCCAGCCGTCGGCGGATGCGGTGGACGTAGACGCCGAAACTGCGGTACGACATCTCGATTCCGTCCTTGCGCAGGGCTGACCACACGTCGCTCAGCCGCCAACCGCGTTCGAAGGCCGCCGAAATCTGCGGCCAGGCCCAAACGACTTTCCCCATGTTTGTCGTGGGCGGTTGTCCGTCCAGTTCCGCCAGGTGCCGCAGGGAGTTCCTGAACCGTTCGTTACCTTCAACGGGATTCATTGGGGCCTCTATAAGGTAGGGCGTGGGAAAGGACAAATGGGGCAGCTTAGACAACAGTTTTTTACTGAAGATTACTTTTTCAGTACTGATTTTTACAGGCAGGACGCGGAGGGCAACAGCAGTTTACCGGAGACAACAGAAGGCAACAAAAGGCAACCGTTTTTTACAGACAGCCCGCACCATCCAGACCCAAACATCGGGTAGTGGAACATAAAGGGGAGCACACGCTCCCCATCAAAATTGACGTCAGATGCTGCGCGCTCACTCAGTTAGTCGGTGTGCGCCACTCGCCTCGGCGCATGACAAACGCACACCGCGATTTTCACTGCCCCAAAGTGCCTTTCCCACGCCCTTCCTTATAGGAGGGCTGTGAAATTGAGAACGCGCTCGATCCGCTGTAGTGAAGACCTGGACAAACGAATCGCCAAGGCGACGCGCGAGGCCGGGTTCGGTTCGGAGAGTGCCTTAGTCCGGGCCGCCATTGAGAATGAACTTCGCCGGCGCGGGCCCGCCGACTCGCAGTCTGACGAGCGCGCCGCTGCCAGCTTCGAGCGCGTCACGCTGGAGGTCCGGCGGCTAGCCACCGGCCAACAGGCGCTCTTCGCCCTGATCGACACGCTTGCCAAGACGCTGTTAACCTGCGTCCCGGAGCCGTCGGGCGACGCCTATCAACAGGCGGTCGCGCGCGGCAAGGCGCGCTACGACCGTTTCCTGAAGAGCGTCGGCAGTGGACTCAGCGGCGAATCCAGCAAGGCGTTTGCGGAGCTTGCGAACCATGCCGACCGATGAACGTGAGTTTCGGATTCGTCCGTCGGCGCCGAAGGTCAAGCGGCAACGTTCCGCCGGCAGCGGCTGGGCGATGGCGTTCAAGACCGTCATGCACTATGCGCGCATGTCGCGGCGAATGGCGCGCGGCGGCGCATCGGGCGGCGGACGAGCCGTCAACCGGTGTCATCAGCGATGCGCGGTCCGGCTGACTTACTCCCCCAACCGGATCTCCGGCCAGTGGAAGGCTCACGGGAAGTATATCGCGCGCGACAGCGCCACGAAGGCGACGGCCGCCGAGGTCGGTTTCTCGGCGGCGGCGGACCGCGTAGATGTGGCGAGCAGCTTGGACCGATGGCAATCCGCGCGTGACGAGCGCCTATTCAAACTGATCCTCTCACCCGAGTTCGGCGAACGCATGGACCTCAAGCGGTTCACGCGCGAGACGATGGATCGGATCGCCACGGAGCTGTCGCGGCAACTGGAGTGGTGTGCGGTTGCCCACTTCAACACCGAGCATCCGCACGTCCACGTCGCGTTGAGGGGCAAGGCGGACGGGCGAGAGCTTCGCATCGACCGCGAGTACATCAAGGTCGGCATTCGCGCCGCGGCGGAAGACCGGTGCATGGCGCAAATCGGCTTTCGAACCGAACTGGACGCAATCGAAGCCGAGCGACGCGAGGTTGACGCGCAGCGGCTGACTTCCTTGGACCGGATCATCAGCCGCGGCTCTCAGCCGTCTGCAATTGCGACGGGACCGACTCCTGCGCACCATTTCTTGTATTCGCTCGCGACGCCCGACGTGCAGGCGTCGGCTACCTCGCGTGTTCGGCATCAACATGTTCGCGCGCGGCTGGTGCATCTGCAAAAGATGGGGCTGGCCGAGCCGGCCGGAGTGGACGTCTGGGGTGTCCGAGGCGACTTCGGCGCGGTTCTGCGTGCCATGCAGAAAGCGCAGGACCGCCAGCGGTTGCTGCACGCTCATGGCGCACTGATCTCCGACGAGCGGCTGCCCCTCGTGGTTACTAACCTGCGACGGATTCCGGCTCTCGATGGCAGAGTACTCACGCACGGCGAAGAGGACTCTGGCCGCCAGTACATGCTGCTGGAAGGCACCGACGCCAAGGTTCATTTCATCTATCACACGCCCGAAGTGGCCGCTGCCTGGGGAAACGGCGCGCTGCGGCCAAACGCGTTCGTGCGTTTCCGGCGCATGTTCGGCGCCGACGGCCGACCGTTCGTCGAAGTCGCCGGCCTTGGCGACGCCGAGCGGCTACTCAACAACAAGACACATTTCCGAACGCTTGTTCGCACCGCGAGTCAGCAACCCGCGCCACGGCAGGCCGAGCCGAATTGGTCCGGTTGGCTCGGAAAATATCATGCCGCGATTGCGAACGCGCAAGGCACAATCGCCACTCGTCAGTTCGACCCACGAAAAGGGCGCGGACGCTGAACACGGCAAACCCACCATGACCATTCGAAAGCAACGCAGCGATTTTCCAGCCCGCAAACAACTCCGGCGAGTTCTTGTAACCCGCCGGAATCAAACGCGCGGCGGATCGAAGCGCACCCAGTAACGAGACTCTATGGCAACCAAACCGCGAATCGGCAGCCTGTTCACAGACGCACGCCAACTCGACCTGTTCTCGGAGCCGAACGGGGACCAACTGGCGGATAATTCAATGGAGGAGTCCAATGATGGCCGAGACAAACGATCTGATGCCACTCGGGCACCACATTCAGGCGCACTGGAAACGCTACCGGCCGACGATGGTGGAGGGCCTCGAAAAAGCGAACCAGCTCCAGCAAGCGGTTTTCGCGGCGCAGGAGCTGACGACGAACCTGCTCTACGAATTGACGGTGGTGCGGAAGATGGACTACCAGGCGGCCTGGGAGATCGCGACACGGGAGTGGGCGTTCCTTCCGGACGAGGAGGACCAGCCGGAACTGTCGTTCGATCCGGCTACACTGGACCCGAATCAACCCTTGCCAACGATCTCCGCATAACGCCCGCTCACGGCATCGGTGAAGGCGGTCTCAAACAGAAGGCCCAAGCCAATCTCGCCGCCATTCGCACGCTGAAAACCATAGAAGCGGAGAACCGCGCCGACACGGCGGAGGAAAAGGCCGTGCTCGTGAAGTACACGGGCTGGGGCGCGATGCCGAACGCATTTGGGCCTCACCCGCCGCGCGAGTGGCAGAGCGTGGCAACCGAGCTGAAGGATTTACTGAACGCCGAGGAGTACGCGTCGGCGCGCGCGTCGACACCGAACGCCCATTACACGTCTCCCGAAGTGATTCACGCGGTTTGGCACGCGATGGAGCGGTTGGGGCTGCCCGCCGGTGCGCACATTCTCGAACCGTCGATGGGCGTCGGCCATTTCTTTGGAATGATGCCCGAAGGGCTGTATCCCGGCGCGCACCGCACAGGCATCGAGATCGATTCCGTCTCGGCCCGCATCGCCGCCAATCTCTACCCCAATTCGACCATCCACGCGAAAGGCTTCGAAGACACGCTGCTTCCGAAGGACTCCTTTGATGCCGCCGTCGGAAACATCCCCTTCGGCAACTACCAGGTCTACGATCCGGCGTACCGCCGCAGCCCTCACTTGACCCGGTCGATTCACGACTACTTTCTCACGAAGTGCTTGGACGTGGTCCGGCCGGGCGGCGTTCTTGCACTCATCACCAGCCGCTACACGATGGATAAACAGGACTCCACCGTCCGCCGCCATCTGGCGGACAATGCCGTGTTGCTGGGCGCCGTGCGCTTGCCCAACACCGCGTTCCGAGCGAACGCGGGAACCGACGTCACCACCGACATTCTGTTCCTGCAGAAGCGCTCGCCGGAAATGCTGCGCGGCGAAAGCTGGACAGAGATCCAAACGATTGCGACCGCGGACGGGCCGGTGCAGATCAACGAGTACTTCGCTCGCCATGCGGAGATGATGCTGGGGAGCATGGGCCTCGAGTCCGGGCAATTCGGTGCGACGCCCGCGCTGATCGGGAACCTCGACCCGGCCGCGCTCGAACACGCCATCGAACAGCTTCCCGCCGGCGTTTACACGAAGCGCGAAAGGCATGGCCCCTTCCTGCGTGGCGGCGCCGAACAGGTCCCGGCCGTTGGCGCGGTCAAGGACGGTGCGTTCGCGGAGCGAGATGGCCGGATCGTCGTTCGCCGTGGTGATGCGTTCGAGCCGTTGACGCTGCCGGCAACGGCGCGGGCGCGGATTCGCGGGATGCTGCAAGTCCGCGACGCGGTGCGCGATGTCTTCCGCACCCAGCTTTCCGACACATCGGACGAGGCCATTGTCGACGCGCGTCGCCATCTGAACCGCACCTATGATTCCTTCGTTTCCCGCTTCGGCCCGCTGAACACGCGCGAGAACATCAGGGCGTTTACGGAAGACCCCGACCACCCGCTTCTCCTCTCGCTCGAAGAGTACGACCCCGACAACAAGCGTGCTGCCAAAACGGCTATCTTCGAACGCCGCACGCTGGAGCGATACCGCCCAGTGGAGCGTGTCGAAACAGCGTCGGAGGCGCTGCTGGTATCGCTCAACGAGACCGGCGAAATCAATTGGCCGCGCATGGAATCGCTTACGGGGAAACGCGCGCCCGAGTTGCAGAACGAGCTTGGATCTCTCTCCTACCGGAATCCCGAAGGCGGAGCGTGGGAAACTGCCGACCGGTACCTGAGCGGCAATGTACGGACGAAGCTCGGAGCCGCGCAGGCCGCGGCGCAGCTCGACCCGGCCTACCGCCGGAACGTCGAGGCGTTGCAGGCAGTGCAGCCCAAAGACCTCGAACCCGGCGAAGTTGAAGCGCGCCTCGGCTCGTCGTGGATTCCGCCGTCGGATATCCGCGACTTCGTTGCCGAAATGTTGGACGTCCCGCGTTCCGATGTCAAGATCGGTTACGCCGGTATCATCGCCACCTGGACAGTCGAACTCGATTATCGTGCAGAATACGTCGTGAACAACACCACCACGCACGGCACGGCCCGCTTCCGCGCGTCCGAACTGATCGAACAATCGCTGAACGTGCGCACGCCGACAGCCTACGACGAGCACGAGGACGGCAGCCGCACGGTGAACCAGCCGGAGACCATCGCCGCGCGCGAAAAGCAGCAGCAGTTGAAGGACCGCTTTCGCGACTGGGTGTGGGAAGACCGCGAGCGCTCCGAGCGGCTGGCCAAGGAGTACAACCTCCGCTTCAACAACCTACGGCTTCGCGACCTGCCCGGAATGGTTCGCACTTCCCTGCGCGACGGCGACCTCGCGCCCCACCAGAAGGACGCCGTCTGGCGCATTCTACAAGGCGGGAGCCCGTTACTGGCACATGTCGTAGGGGCCGGAAAAACATGGACAATGGCCGCGGCCGCGATGGAACTGCGCCGCCTCGACTTGGCGAAGAAGCCCATGTTCGTCGTGCCGAACCACCTCGTGGACCAGTGGGGCGCGGAGTTTCTGAAGCTCTATCCGCAGGCCCGCCTCCTCGTCGCGGGCAAGGAGCGCTTCGAGACCGGCAAGCGGCAGCAGGCGATGGCCCGCATCGCCACGGGCAACTACGACGCGGTCATCGTGTCGCATCGGTCATTCGAGTTTCTGCCGGTTTCTGACGAGTACTTCAATCGCTTCGTCGAGAAACAAGTCGCGGAACTCGACACCGAAATCGGCCTAGCCAGAGAGTCCAAGGACGACAACCGCCGGATCGTCAAGGAACTGGAAAAGGCGAAGAAACGGCTCGTCGCCAGGCTCAAGAAGCGCGCCGACCGCGAGTCGAAAGACCGCACCATGACGTTCGAAGAGTTGGGCGTCGATCAGCTCTTCGTCGATGAGGCCGACCTGTACAAGAACCTCGGCTACGTCACGAAGATGAGCCGAATCGCTGGCCTGCCGAACTCCGACAGCAACCGCGCGTTCGATATGTTCCTGAAGATTCGCTATCTCCAGGAGCGCGGTCAGGGCCGCGGCGTCGTCTTCGCTACGGGCACGCCGATTTCGAATACGCTTGCCGAGATGTACACGATGCTGCGCTACCTCGCGCCGGAGATGCTGGCCGAGCGCAACGTGGAGCATTTCGACTCGTGGGCCGCGAACTTCGTCGAGTCGGTGACGTCGCTCGAACTCGCGCCGGACGGATCGGGATACCGCATGCACACGCGCTTCGCCAAGTTTATCAATCTCCCCGAACTGCTCTCCGTGTTCCGCACCGTGGCCGATGTGCAGACGGCGGACATGCTCAACCTGCCGCGCCCCGAGCTTGCAAACGGGAAACCCGCGATCGCCGCGGCGCCCGCCAGCCCGGAACTGAAGGAGTTCATCCGAACGCTGACGGAACGGGCCGAGCGGTTGAAGCGGGAGCGCGTGGACCCGTCAGTCGACAACATGCTGAAGATCACCGGCGAAGGCAGGAAGGCCGCGCTCGACATGCGGCTCGTCGAACCAAGTGCGGAGCCGGCAGCGGAGACCAAGATCAATTTCGCCGTTTCCCGCATCGTCAACATCTGGCGAGCGACCCATGCCGAACGCTCGACCCAGCTTGTCTTCAGCGACCTTTCCACGCCCGATCCCGACCGCTTCAACGTCTACGACGATATTCGCTCGAAGCTCGTCAAAGCAGGCATCCCCGCCGGCGAGATCGCGTTCATCCACGACGCCGAGACCGACACCGCCAAAAAGCTGCTCTTCGACGCCGTCAACGCCGGGCGCGTGCGAGTGCTACTCGGATCCACCGAGAAGATGGGCGCGGGCACCAACGTTCAGCGGCGGCTCGTGGCACTCCATCACCTAGACGCGCCGTGGCGCCCACGCGACATCGAACAACGCGAAGGCCGGATTCTGCGCCAGGGCAACGGGAACAACCAGGTGCAGATCTTCCGCTACGTCACGGAAGGGTCGTTCGACGCCTACATGTGGCAGACGCTCGAAACCAAGGCCCGCTTCATCCAGCAGGTGATGCGGGGAGAAACGACCGTGCGCGCGGCGGAGGATCTGGAAGGCGGCGCGCTTACTTACGCTGAGATCAAGGCCATCGCGTCGGGCAATCCCGCCGTCGTCGAGAAGATCAAGATTGATACCGAGGTTCGCAAGCTGGACCAACTGCGGGCCGTGTACGCTAATCAGCAGCGTCACATCCGCTGGCAGATTCAGGACCTGCCGCGGCAGATCATGGAACAGCTGGCGCGCATCGAGGCCGACATCACAACCAGGAATGCGAACGATTCCGGCGAGTTCAGCATGAAGGTTGGCAACCGCGTCTTCTCCGGCAAAGGCGCGCGCGAAGAAGCGGCCAAGGCGCTGACCTTTGCCGTCCTGTCGTGGCGTGAGGATCAGACCATGCAGCCGCGCGCCTCTTTCCGGGGCTTCGAGATACTGAGCAGGGGGAAGGTGGACGGATTCGGGATGGTCCAACAGGACGAACGCATCCCGGACCTGTTCGTCCGCGGGCAAGCTACGTACTCCGCGAACCTGAACGCCGCGAATCCGGTTGGCACCGTCCAGAGCATCGAGCACGCGCTGAGGAACCTGGACACCATTCGAGCACGAAGAGCGCCTCAAGCAGCTTCTCACCCGCCAGGCCGAGGTCAATTCTCTTTTGGACCTCGACAAAGGCGACCAACAAGGCGCGGCGCCGGTACCGGACAAAGACGATCCGGATCTCGAACGAACGGCGCCACCAGCGTCGCGAAGCCGTGAGGAAGTCGCGAAAATGGCGGCGGCGTACATACGCACATCCGGGACCGCCATTCGAGAAATGCCGATCACCAAGCGCCCAGCGCCGCAAACAGGGCAGTTCACAACCAGAGTTGTCGCCACAGACGGCTTCAACGTCGCTCTTGCGGCATCGGGAAACAGCTTTTTCGTGCTTCCGTCAGATTCTCTGGGCCGCGACGTGCAAGTGGGTGAGCGACTGTTCCTGCGCTTCAATCAGGGGCGAGCACTGATCGAAAATGGGCGCACTCGGGGCCGATGATGCCCGGTGATCCGAGTCTGCAAATGGGGCCGAAGCGTCGAGGTGTATGCCGACAGCGTCGACTCGCTAGAGCAGTACTGCGGCGCAGCTTCGGACAATCGGCCTGCCCGGGGCACTCCAAATCCTCTGCCACGGCGCTTTTGGTCAGGTGGTCCGATCGTCGCATGGCGCAAGCCGACTTTGGGGTACCAATCGGCTCCCCGGAAGGGCGGCACTGTGCTGAGCATTCGGCCGGCCAGTCAAACTCTACGGATGCTCCGTAAAGGCACTTCACATTTCCTGTGAATCGATCCAGGGTTATCTATCCGGCGGGAAACCCGGGCGCGAGTTTCCACCAGTGCAATCTCCTGGACCAGACCTCCTCAGAATTGGCGGCGCTGAGCCCTGTATGGTAATGCGGCTTGGCATGTTGGCAAATCCCGATCCTCCACAATATGACGAGTTATGGGCAGGGAGAACCCAACCGGCGAAATGGGGAGTGTTCAACCGGTTTTGACATGTGTCACCGCCGGTCCTAATCGAGCGTAGCGGGGTCGCAGCACGGTTGTTTCCGCCAGCGGAAGGCGTTACAATTGCGTGATTGTCTAGCATGATCGTTCCGGATTTCGCAGAATGGCGGATCAAATGACCCGGTGTGAGGTCCCTTTTCCGGAAACCTCAACTGTTGACGTCGTCGAATCGCGATTAATGGCTGAGCACCAAGAGAATGGGTGCCTACACGCGGACAGCCTCCACCTTGATTTTTCTCGAACCGAGTTTGTTGACCTGCCCGCCCTTCTGCACGTCATTTCTCTTCTGGTGCAGCGCCGCCGCACACGCCGCGAGACAACCATGGCGTTGCCGATCGGGAAAAGACCGCGAGATTTCCTGCAAATCTGGAACTTCGGACAAGCGGTCAAGGACGCGACCGATGGCAGCTTGGACGAAGTGTTCAGCCCCGAAGATGTCGCGTGTTTGTCAGAGGACATCAATAACGCCGTCATTCGCTACTCAGTGAATTGGAAGTACGACGGGAGCCTGCAGCGTTTGCTGTCGTCCCGGTTCTTCTCCCTTCTGAGCTTCTTTGCGAATCGTTCTCCGGGGAGGAATCGCGTGGCTTCTGACGAGAGCGAGCGTTGGCAACACGAGTTGATCCGAGCCGTGCTCGACCGGCATCTTGGACGTCCGGATAACTACGTCGGCAGCAGGATCGTTTACGAGGCTTGCACTAATGCGCTCCGACACCCGGGAGCAACCGTCGTACAGACGGCCTCGAGCTTTCTCATCTTTGGCAAGAGTGCTTCCGCGCGCTCGACGGGCTATCTTACGATCGTTTTCTGGGACGACGGGGTCAGCATGATTGATACACTCCGCGGAGCCATTGATGCCGGGAAAAGCGTACAGGCACTGCGTGTGCCGGCTCTCTACGCGGACTATCGGTTTTCCGTGCACGAGTACTCGGGCTCGATGCTTCATGAAAGTCCGATGCGGTCAGACTACGTGCCGACCCGTGACACGCCGGACGATCTCCTGCTCTTGAGCACCACGTTTCCCGGCATTACCCGCGACGCGCTCGGCGAGGATTGGCAGCCTAACCCAAGCTTGCAGACGAGCAACCCTGAACTTAACGCTCCTGGGATGGGCCTGTTTGTGTTGGTGAATACAGCAGTGGACATTTTTTCGGGCCGGGTGACGATAAGGACGAAAGGCCTGCGGCTCACGATAAGCCGCGACGTTGAACATCAAGAAACCCGGTATGCTGCGAAGGTCACGAAGTACAATCCGAATTCTCCCTCCTTCCTGGGGAACCTGGTCACGATCAGGTTGCCGATTCGGCTGGATAGAGCATGAGTGCCCAGCGGGTCTACGTTTTTCCATTCCGGTTCGGCCTGTCCGCCTCCGAACTGCTCGCTGGGGAGTATCTTCAGTCCCACTTGGCCGCCGCTAGCCTCGTTTCTGCTGGCCCGTGCGATCTGCTGCAGGAGTCCGTCGAGACCATTGCCGTCGACAACGCCACCATGCGCACGCGGCCCGAGGTGGTGTATAACGAGTTTTTTGCTAGGCTGCGATCACTCACGACGAGGCCCGACATCGTCGTAGTGGATCTGATGCAGGGGTTCCCGATCGCGCGCGGGGTCCCGCTGATCCACCTTGCTCACGCCATCGATACGGCCTGCAATGAGGAGAATGCGCCCAAGTACATTCTGGCCGTCGACGCCTTGCCTCCCGAAGCCGACCCCGTCTCCAAGATCCTCAACGACAGGATCGCCTCCGGATCGGTCGTCGTGCTAAGCAAGGACGGCGGCGTCCGTTCGGCTACGGAGCTGGGCTCAGTGCAGGCGTATAAGCTGAAACTTATGGCTTTCTCGCTTAGTCCTGCAGAGCGGCTCGAGCTCAAGCTCGTGCGCAGCCTGGGGCATTTCAAGCGGAAGTCGAGTGCTGGCGAACATTACCGATGCTGCCGTCACTTCTACGACGCGCGGTTCTGCATTGACGAACTTACGCAGTTGCTCAAATCGTTCGTTCGTGAGAAGTTTGGCACTGGCCGGCAGCCCGTGATTATTTACGACGCCCCGATTTCTCAATGGTTTGTGGATTTTATTCTGACGTACGGCCAGCGGACAGGAGGAACTGTACTCCGATATGACGCGTTCTTGCGGGCCGCCCGCCGACACGAGGGCGAGCCAGTGCTTCTCGTTCTGCCCATGGTCCAAAGCGGTCGTCGACTAGCTCAAGTGTTAAGTGTGCTTGATCCTCGTACCACGAACTCTAGCGTTACGATCCTAACAATACTCACCGATCGCGCTGACAGGCCGCAGGAAAAGACTAGGCGGTTGGTCAACGCTGGCAGACCGTGGGATATTCATTACTTTCTGCAAGTTCGAGCACAGCCGTACCAACCGGAGAACTGCCGTTTGTGCCAGCTCGGCATACCAGAATCGTTCCCAGCGAAGACCGACGGACCACTCATGCTGCGGACGATTGATTTCTGGGACATCGTGGATGAGGCTGGCTGGAAGCTGGAGGAGAACGTACCCGAGTACCGTAATCCGCTGGGCGCGGTGCCCGACTTTCCCGTAATCGTCGAGAAGAACGGACCCTGGCTGGCCACGAAGATTCAGTCGCTTCTCGACCTTCTCCCGGGTGGATACCCACAGGACCCTGTCATTGTTTGTCCTCGCGAAAAAGGTTCCCTCGTGCTCGGGGAGCTGCTGAAGGGCTTTCTTCAAAAGGTAACCGTGATAACGGTTCCCCGGTCGGTAATTAATATGGCGCGTGAGCGGCAGCTCGACCTGTCTGACTTCGACCGTGATCGTCAAGACTGGTTTGTGCAGCTGTCGACGCTCACGTGCGACGACGTGATCATCATTGACGAATTCAACGCATCGGGTGAGACCAGGGTGGGGCTGATGCGCTTGTTGCAGCTTTTTGAGAAGCGCGTGCTCTCCTATCTGAGCATCGTTGACTGGAACCCGAAGCAGTCTGGCGTGTCCGGAGCGATCTGTTACAGTCTGTATGACTTCCAGGGATACGAGGTTTCCGTTTAGGATATGGGATCCGTTGATCGTTTGCGTGAAGATCGGGAGCTCAGCTGCCGAGTCTTGGCAGACCTGATTACACACGCACCGTCAACATACCCGAACCTCCGCCTGCTGTTACGGGATTTCCAGACGAAGGCAGAAGGCTTGCCGGCAGGGGCGGTTAGTCCTTTCATACCATCCATCCTGTCGCGACTGCTGTCAAAGGAAAATTCACGGTTCGTCGATCTCTTGACGCGGGGGCGACCACGGCTTGGAGGGGAGACGCGTAACAGACCAAAGTTCGATGTTGCCGTGATCAGCGTGATTAACGAGGAACTTCTGGCCTCGAAGATCGTGTTTGGTGTTCCGCTGGACAAAGATGAGGATTACAACATCGGCGGGTATCGTTACTGGCGCACTCTGCTTACACGCAAGGGCGGAAAGACCCTCGATATTGTCCTCACGATGGCTGGTGAGCGCAACGTGCAATGCGCGATCGCCTGTGAACGGTTGTTCACGAATTTCAACTTGGGGTGTTGCTTTTTGGTCGGTATCGCGGGCGGCCACAAGAAGTACGTAAAGCTCGGCGATGTGATCGCTAGTTAGCTAGTGTTGGATTACGAGGGAGCACGCATGGAGCCGCGTACACGGCTTCGACGACCCTACGCGTATGAGCCGGACTATGAAATTTACCGGGATCTCATGCACTACGATCCCGTCCAGGCGAGATGGGCCGACGCGTTTGAAAGTGCGCTCAATCGGTTGCGCTTGGTTCGATCAGTTGCTGAGGTTGAAAAGGGTTGGAAGCCTGAATACCACACCGGCGTGATTCTTGCCGGCGAGAAGTTCTTGGCGGACGGGAGTTTGCCGGAAATGCAGAAAGACTACCACGAACGGGTGCGGGCTGCTGATATGGAAGGCACAGGTTTCGCCCGCAGTTGCAAAGAACACAAGAAGCCATGGCTCGTATTCCGTGGTGTGTCCGACTTTGGCGAGAAGAAGAGGAGAAAGGGCTGGAAACTGATTGCGGCCCTCTCGGCGGCAACGGCTGTACATGCATTCATCGCACATGACTACCGACCGATTGATGGATAGCCGCCCAGCCCTTCTCGGGGTGCCGGCCGCGCGGGTACCATCGCGTACATGGTTTCCCAGCAAGTTGCCCGGCGAGTCTAGAATCAGGTATTCTATTGCAGTACCAAAGCTTATCGGTAAAGGCGTTTTGCCAATTCCCAGGAGGCGTAACTTGACAAGCAATTCCCAACGAGAATCGTCGAACACTGACTCTGCACGTAACGGACCGAGCCCTTGCGAGACCCTTGCGTCACTTACCGACGAAGAACTGGTCATGGTCCTAGATTCTCCGGTATTCGGAGAAGAGATCTCGCGTCACATCGTTGGCTGTTCACGATGTAGCCCTATCGCTTCACGCGTGCTCATCACCACGCTGCCGTGACGCACGTTGCTTCGACCCTCCGTGCGCGTCCGGTCGGAGGCGCGGATGTCTCCTTGAAGCCGTCCCTTCCAGTGTTTAAGGTCCGCAAGAACGTTGGCAGCGATTATGTTTCTGTGGAACTAATCGCATGCGGAGTGCCGGGCACTCCGATTCAAAAGTCCTTCCGGCTTCTGCTTGCGTGAAGCCTTTCATTCACAAATCCAGCCAGTAAGCCCACGAGAGAACTATAGGGGCATGAGCGTTCGGCAGGTGATCCCTTTTCCTGACCGGCCGGTGGTGCCGAACCCGGCGTTCTGAGCAATAGATCCTCCCTGGTCGCCAGGGGCTTACCCAGCGTTTTCAGGCTCGCCACCGCTTGCTCCGGGCGGATCAGGCGCTACTTCGGAAACTGGCCCTCTCACGCGCCCGCCTGCCAGATCGGTACCGGAAACGCGCCAGGGTTCTGGAATCCATGCGGACGAATAGACGTCACCAACTCGTGTACTGGCCCGACAGGAAGTATGCCCTGATCGTGACCTGTGACCTGTGACCTGATGCCCACCCGCCGAGCATCTTCGCGTCTTCGCCCGTCTTGAATGGCGCTTTCTTTTGGCTCTTCACGCCGCTGCCCCATTTGCGCCTTCCCACGCCCTACCTATTGTGAGCGCCACGCGCCGCGTTGCAACTCGCTTCGTGAGGGCGCTCACAGAAGGTGAGGGAATATGCAACATAGCGAGACGCAGAAGCGGCGGCCGGAGTTTGACGATTTCGGGGCCGAGCCGCTGACCGATTCGGGGTTCGAAGACGAACTGCCGGAATCGGAATTCGATACGGAAGCGGCGCCAGAGCCGGGCGAGGAGGAACGCCAATGAGCTCGCCCGCACCATCGAAAGCCCAACAAAATCGCGACTTTCGGCAGGAAGTCACGGATTCCATCGTTCGAATGCTCGAACAAGGCGTCGCCCCTTGGCAGAAGCCGTGGGAAGGCGCGGGGATCCCTCAGAATCCCACCACTGGCCGAGCCTATCGCGGCGGCAATGCGCTCCACCTGATGGCCACGGCCATCCGCCGCGGACTCGACGACCCGCGTTGGTTGACGTACCGGCAGGCCGCTGCGCAAGGCTGGCAGGTCCGTCAAGGCGAGAAGGGCACCCAGATCGAGTTCTGGCAAGCCAATCCGCAGGCTGAGCGTGGCGGCGACCGAACGGACGACACCGCCGGTGCCAAGCAACAGCCTCGCCTGGTTCGCCGCGTGTACACCGTGTTCAACGCGAAGCAGGTCGACGGCATTCCCGCCTATGCGCCGCGTCAACACAACGCGTTCGAAACCGCTCAAGCCGGCGAACGCATCCTGGCAAACTCGGGTGCGACCATTGTTCACGACCAAGCCGACCAGGCGTTCTATCGCCCCGGCACCGACAGCATCCACCTGCCACCGCGCGCGGCGTTCAAGGACGCGCCGGCCTTTTACGGGACGGCCCTGCATGAACTCGCCCACTGGAGTGGCGCTAAAGACCGCCTCAATCGGTCCACGCTCACGGAGTCCTATCGTTTCGGCGACGTCAACTACGCGCGCGAGGAACTGCGCGCGGAACTGGCCAGCGTCTTTCTGGCGGCGGAACGCGGCATTCCACACGATCCGGCGAGCCACGCAGCTTATGTCGGGTCGTGGATCAAGGCGTTGCGCGAGGACAAGAACGAGATCTTTCGCGCGGCCCACGACGCGTCGGCCGCGGCTGATTACCTGCTCACGCTCGAACGCGAGAAGACAAGGGCGGAAGCGCTTGAGGCCGCTCCGGACGCGGTCGAGCCTGAGCACCGGAGGACCGAACTCGATGACGAAACGCGACAGTTGAAAGAAGACGAACAGGCTGTGGCGCCGGGCGCGGAGCGGGAGTCCACCCGCGAGGCAGTTCGCCACGAACCCGGCAGCGAAACCGTGCTCATGCACGGCAAGGAGCCCGGCGACGATCATCGCACGCCGGTTGGAGTCGCGCCGAACAGCGCCGCAGTCCCCAACCGCGACGATCTTCAAAAGTCGTTCGCGGCGGCGAAGGCACTCGCAGCGCAGGCGCTCGGGGAAAACGCGAAGACGCGCACTGCGCTCACGGCGAGCGGCAACTACCGTGGCGAGATCATCGGCGAGACGGACCTTCACGTGGTGCAACGGCTGTCGCCCATGTCGGCGGTTGCTCACATGAAACACGTGCTGGAGCCGCAGCCGGGTGTTGGCGAGAACGTAGTCGTCGCGTACTCAAACCAGAAGGGCACCGTGCGCGACGCTCACCAGCGCGCCAAAGGCCGCGGCATAGGCCGTTGATAGGTGACTCGGAGACCAACCATGCCAACTTACTCCGTCTACGAATTCACCTGCATCTGCGGCCGGAACTTCCAGACCGACGACCCTTCCGAAATCCGTTGCCCCGACTGCGGCCGAGCGCTGGTCCTCGAATGGCGTCCCACTCATCCCGGCGGAATCTGCGCCGCACACATCGAGGAGGCACGGCCATGAACGCTCCTCAGCCGAACCTCTATCGAACGCCGAGCAAGCCCGGTTTCATGGGCTCCTATAACTGGGTGGCGAGCACCTTGGGGTTGATCGTCCTCGTCCTCTTCAGTTCGCTCGCTACTCAGTACATCGCGTCCCGTTTCCAATACCAGCCCGCACTCGGCAGCCCGCTGCTACGCACGCCCACCTACGGTGTCTACGAACCGTTTCACTGGGCCATCTGGGGCTGGCTGTATTGCACTTCGAAAGATCCGCGCATTCGCCAGCCGCTGTTCGAGGGCGAAATGATCGTGTTCGGCGGCGCGATCCTCTCGGTAGCTTTCTTCTTCGTCGCCGCCGGCCGGCGCGCACGACGGCTTTCCAAAAACGCCGAAGACCTCCACGGATCGGCGCGATGGGCAACCGAGGAGGATATTCGCGCAACCGGGTTGCTCGACGCGGACCGCGGAGTCTACGTCGGCGGTTGGTACGACGAACGCGCGCGGCACCTGCACTACCTCCGGCACAACGGCCCCGAGCATGTGCTCGCCTTCGCCCCGACGCGCAGTGGCAAAGGCGTCGGGCTTGTCATTCCGACACTCCTCGCATGGGAGGAAAGCGCCGTCGTTTACGACATCAAAGGTGAGAACTGGGCAAAGACCGCCGGCTTCCGCTGCCAACGCGGCCACCTGTGTTTCAAATTCTCGCCGGTCGAGGAGGGCGGTTCGTCGCGTTTCAATCCGCTCGCGGAGGTTCGCCTGAATACGAATCGCGACGTTGCTGACGCGCAGAACGTCGCTAACATGATCGTGCGCACCGGCGAAGACAGTCCGCAGGAACGCTACTGGCAGGATGCGGCCGTTTCCATCACCACTGGCATGATCCTGCACGCCTGCTACGCTGCCGCCGCCGAGGGCCGCGTCGCTTGTCTGTCCGATTTGGCGAACGCGTTCACGCGTCCAGGGTGCAGCTTCCGCGAAACCCTCGAAGGCGAACTGCTCAATTACCCTCACGACCCTGAACACAGGCACAAGTGGCGGATGCCCACTGGCGAACTCACGGCCACGCATCCAACCGTGCGCGAGAAAGTTCAGGAAATGCTCGACAAGGAAGAGCGCGATTTCGGCGGCGTGCTTTCGACTGCCAAGACCGCCCTCACGCTGTACAGCGACCCGGTCGTGGCCAGCAACACCTCGGCCAGCGACTTCACCATTGGCGATCTGGTGAATCGCGATGAACCCGTGTCGCTGTATCTGGTAGTGCCGCCATCCGACAAGATCCGCCTGCGCCCGCTGATCCGGCTCATGTTCACCATGGCCGTGAATAGGCTGAGCGAACGCATGGCGTTTGAAGGCGCCGAACAGAAGCGCAACAAGCATCGGCTATTGCTCCTGATCGACGAATTTCCCAGCCTGAACCGGATGGAGGTCTTCGCCGACGCGCTCTCCTACATGGCCGGGTACGGCCTTAAGGCGTACCTCATCACACAAGACATCCGGCAAATTGTGGACGCCTACGGCCAAAACGAAAGCATCGTTTCCAACTGTCACATCCGGATCGCGTTCGCGCCGAATCAGTACGAGACGGCCGAGCTACTCTCGAAAATGACCGGCACCAAGACGGTCCAAAAGGCGAGTTACAACTTCTCCGGCTCGCGGTTCTCGCCCGTGATGGGCCACGTGAACGCCAGCGTGGACCACATCGAGCGACCGCTGATGACGCCTGACGAGATCATGCGCATCAGGCCGCCGCGCAAGGAGCGCAACGGCGATTCGGAAAAGATCGTCGAGCCCGGCTTGATGCTGATTTTCGTGGCGGGCCATTTCCCGATCCTCGGCACGCAGATGCTCTATTTCGCCGACCCAACGCTCGCAAAACGCGCCGAGACCGCACCGCCCAAGAAGTTCATTGCTATCGAAGCAGGCAAGGTCGCGGAGCAGCGGCCGTCGGACCGGACGCCGCACGTCATCAGCAAGCCGGAGGCAGTCACGCCGGAGGATTCCCAACGGCAGCTTTACGAACGCGCTTACTTGCGCGACCCACAACAACAGGAGGAGGAGTGAAACGATGCAAAGGAATAGAGTCGCACGGGTCGCCAAGAAAGCTCAATCATGGTCGCCGCAGGATGGCATAGCGGAATTAGCCCGCGACATTGTGATGTTCGGGACTGTACCTCGTGAGCCTGGGTTTTGGGACCGGCTCGCTGAAGCCCTGCTGATTAGAGTCCTGCCTGCCGGTCCAAACGCCGCACTCGCAAAGATCCGCAGCATTCGGGCCTTTCCTGAGAACCATGCCGGAGAACTCGCCGGGTTTCCCTCAGAGCCGAACATTATTTATAGCGTTATTGCGGAGGCTGAAGGTGCCCTCGCCGCGCACCTCAGGAGGGTCGAGACCTGGGTTCCCAAAGGAGCCGTGGAAGAGTTGTATCGGGCAAGCCGTCGTCATTACCGGAGTCCTCGTGACTGATCGCTCCTTCCGCCTTCATGGAGCCTTTCGCATTCTCAAGTTGGGCGCCTCCCGTCGACGGGCCGCTTACCGGATTGAGATCACCTCCGCCATTGGCGGCCTTCGGCGCCGTGGCATCACGCCACGATCAGCAAATCGGGGCGAGCCCGCGCGAAGTGGAGGCCCTGCCGGGCAACATCCCCTGCGGAAAGTGTTAATAGTCTGCCCCCCGGCCAGGAACCATCCGATGGCCGCGAAGATTTTGAGGCATCAACTGGCCAAACCGGCCATCGGATGGGTGGAGTGACAAAATGCAGAAGAATCGAATCGAGCTAGCAGGATACCTGGCGGCGAAACCGGAACTTCGTTATCTGCCGTCCGGAACGAAGGTCGCCAACGCCCGAATCGGTGAGAGCTACCGCTACCGCGACCAAGAAGGCCAGACGCAGACCCACACGAATTGGCACAGCTTGTCATTCTATGACGACTTGGCGGACGTCGCGCTGACGTACGAGCAGGGCGAAAACCTGTTCCTTGAAGGCACGCTGCAGCAACGCAAGTTCACGCCCAAGGACGGCAGCACCCGTACCGTCTGGGAAGTGGTCGTGCGGAGTTGCCACCTGATCGAATCCGCCCGGATTGAAAGGCCGATGGCAACCCGCGCGGCAAGCGTGACGGACCAGGTACCGGCAGCGACCACTGACGACGAAGGAGGCCCGCACCCCGATGCGAACTGGCCGGTGTAGTTGGTTTGCCCTGTTGCGCCCAGCGGCACTCGCGGCGCTAATCGTTGGAACCGTGTTCTGCGCCGCCAGCAAGCTTGGCGTCCGCATCAACCTGTCGCCTTCCCTACCCATCGGACTTTACCAAGTGGCACCCGGCCTGGACGCCACGCTGGTCGAGTTCTGTCCACCAGAGCCCTTCGCGTCGATGGCCAACGCCCGCGGCTACCGCCACCCCGGCACCTGCCCCGACGGCGGCGCCCCGCTCATGAAGCCCGTCGTCGCCCGCGCAGGCGATGTCGTTAGCGTTTCAAAGCGAGGCGTAGCGGTCAACGGAAGCGACCTACTGAATTCAGCTCCGCTCACACGGGACACCGCCGGCCGCCCCCTCACACCGTGGCCATATGGAACGTATACCGTTCAGCAGGGCACGATCTGGGTCTTATCCGGCTATCATCCGCGGAGTTTTGACAGCCGTTACTTTGGGCCGATCTCGGCATCGCTGATTCGGAACCGCCTGCGTTACCTGATTGTGCTGCGATGAATCCCCACTATTCAAGCTTCGGCGTTGCAATTCCACCGTCTTGCGCCTCCGAACCCACTGTTCACATGTTGTTCGACAATTTCGCTTGTTTCGCTTATTTCGACTGTGCTACGATGTTGGGTGAGGACATCATGGCTTCCGCTCTCACTGATCCAATCTCAGTTCCGCAGGCGCAGGAGGGGCAGATCCGCGATCTCCGCCGCATGATTCAGGGTGGCGAAGCTAAACTCGTCGGGCCGGATGGGCACCAGCTCGCAATTCCAGAGCCGGTCCACGATCTCCTCCTCCTGATCCTCAAGAACCTCCAGGCGGGCAAGGCGATTTCCATCGTGCCCGAGCACCAGCAACTCACCACACAGCGCGCCGCCAACATTCTCGGCGTTTCGCGCCCGTTTCTGGTGAAGCTGCTCGAAAATGGCGACATCCCCTTCCACATGGTTGGTTCCCACCGCCGGATTTACCTCCGAGACTTGTTGGACTACAAGCGCCGCCGCGATGCCGCCCGGCACGAGGCCATCAACAACATGGCACGGGCGGAGATGGAGGCGGGCACCTACGACAAGGTGGTCCTTCCTGAGGGAGCCGAAGACGAGTGACGGCCGACTTTCCGGTGGTGCTGGACGCATGTGTCCTTGTCCCGGCGTCGCTACGAGACACGCTGCTGCGCCTGGCCGAACACCCTCGATTGTATCTGCCGCGATGGTCGGACGAGATCATCGCCGAAACCGTTCGTAACCTCGAAAATCAGATTGGCCTGCCTCCCGAAAAAACGGCGTATCTCGTCAATCAAATGAGGAAGCACTTCGGCGATGCCTGGGTGACGGGTTACGAGCCGCTGATCGATCGGATGGCGAACCATCCCAAGGATCGCCATGTGCTGGCTGCGGCGGTGAAGTGCGGCGCTTCCGTGATTGTCACGTACAACAAGCGGGACTTCCAGGATGCCGCTACCGAGCCCTGGGGCGTCGAAATCCAGGGCCCCAGCACATTCCTGAGGCACCAATACGACGTCAACCCATCGGTCGTGATCGACAAGCTCCACGCACAAGCGCGGAACCTGGGGCGAACACTGCCAGAGCAGCTTGCCGTTCTGAGGGTTGCCGTGCCTTCCTTCGTGGAAGCCATCTGTCAGGACTTGGGCTCGGACATCGATACGTAGCGCCGAGTTGCGACCTGGAAGACTGGAACAGCCCGGACCTCGACTTCCGGCGCAACCGCGCCGACGGCGACGACCTGCTCGGAAATGCCTACGAATACCTGATGCGGAACTTCGCCACCGAGAGCGGCAAGAGCAAGGGGCAATTCTACACCCCGCTGAAGTCTCCCGCGTGATCGCGAAGGTAAGGTAACATGCCGGGGGCTCGCCGAAGTGTATGAGCACAGCGCCAAAGCATTAACCAAAGTAATCAGACCCAAGCGACTCTGTGTGACTTGTAAACTGGACCGAGGGACGCTATACGTGGATGAGGCGGCGAAATAGTGGCTTCCGAACGCCGGTACGGTGCTTGGATGCGGTGCGTCCCGGCGATCGGTTTACCCTCGCCGAGCCTACCGGTTCTTTCCCGAAGATTAGCCCAACCGCTCTCTTGGCTCGAGTGGTACTCGCAGTTGGGGCCATGCTGAGCCAGTGGCTGGTCTAAGCTCGTTTCATCGCCGGCCAGGTTTCATGGCCGATTGGGTTTCCTATGGATGAGCGTTTTCTGACGGCACTTCGCGAGAGCGTTCCGATAATCACTGCCAGCCAGCGTTTGGCTCGCACGTTCCGCCACCAATACAGCGAGCTTCAAAGAGCCCGGGGTGCCGCTGCGTGGGAGTCCCCGACGGTCCTGCCGTGGACGGCTTGGTTGAGCACCCTTTGGGAAGATTTCCAGTTCAGCACTCAGAACCCGCCAGTACGGCTGGACACGTGGCAGGAATGGGCGCTGTGGGACGGTATCGTCCGTCGCTCTCCGCAGGCGAGTGAACTGCTGCAGGCGGCGGCAGTGGCCGCGGCAGTTCAGCACTCGTGGGCTGTGACCGTCAAATGGCGTTTGGATTTGGCGCGCGTCGAAGAAGAGGGCAATGAGGACGCGCGGACCTTCACGCAATGGGCCCGGGAGTTCGGAGAGATTTGCGAAAGCCGGGGATGGATCGACGCCGAGCGCATAGCCGACAGCCTGCGAGCGAACCTAGCGGACCTGGGGCTACCTCCTCGCGTACTGTTAGCCGGCTTCGACGAGTTCACGCTGCAGCAGGCGGATTTCATCGACGCCTGCCGCCGCGCTGGTTGCGAGGTTGAAACGGCAGGAGTCGAGCCGGCGCTGCAAACATTGAAAGCTGTCCGAACGCCATTTGCCGATCGGGACCAGGAGATCGTTGCGGCGGCGCGATGGACGCGAAGGCTACTAAAGACAAACAGCCGGGCCAGTATTGGTGTGATCGTTTCGGACTTGGCTGCCCGTCGCAGCGAGGTCGAAAGGGTCTTTCGTGCGATACTCGAACCCGTTTCACAATTGCCTGGAGCCGAAGAAACCTCGCGCCTGGTGAACTTCTCCGCCGGTAAGCCCCTGGCGAGCTACCCCATCGTTCGCAGCGCGCTCGGCATTCTGGGCCTCTCTCCGGATCGCAATGAGTGGAACGACGTAAGCGCTTTGGTGCGCGACCGGTTCATAGCCGGAGCGGAAACGGAGCGCACGGCGCGCGGCTTCCTGGATGTGGGTCTGCGGGACAAGGGGCGGATGCAGTTGTCGATAGCGGATGTGCGCCGTCAAGCTAGCTGCGACAGTGCGCCTTGCCCAGTGCTGGACGGCGCGCTTCGAAAGTGGTTGAAAGCCCGCGATGGTGCGCCCGCCAGGCAGACGGCCGCACACTGGGCCGGCGCCTTCTCCACCATGCTCGAAGCGATGGGCTGGCCTGGAGAGCAGCCCTTAAACAGCGTGGAATACCAGACGGTGGAGGCCTGGAAGAAGGCGCTCTCTAGGTTCGCAGGGACCGATTTCGCGGCTGACGAGATGGCGGTGACTGAAGCGGTATCCTTGCTCACGCGTATCGCCGTCGGCACGCAATTCCAGCCGGAGAGTCCGAATGTTCCGGTACAGATTCTCGGGACGCTGGAAGCCACCGGCCTCCAATTCGATCACCTCTGGGTAACCGGGCTCGATGACGATTCGTGGCCCGGACCGCCAAGCCCCGATCCGTTCCTCCCCGTCCGGCTGCAACGCGAAGCCGGCGTACCGCGCTGTTCCCCGGAGCGAGAACTGGCTTTCGCTCAGCTCGTGACCCAACGATTGCTCGCGAGTTCACCGGATATTGTGCTCAGCTATCCCACGCACGAAGGCGAGCGCGAACTATCGCCGAGTCCCTTGATCCTTTCGGTTCCGAAAGTGGCGCCAGAGAGCCTGCCGGTTTCGGACGACGCCACCTGCGCGGACGCCATCCGGCAGTCGCGCGCCGTGGAGCAGGTCGTTGACGAACAGGGGCCGCCTCTTGGCGAGGAGGTTCTGCAGCGTGGCGGCACCAAGGTGTTTGAATGTCAGGCCAAATGCCCGTTCCGCGCGTTTGTAGAACTGCGACTCGGCGCTGAGGACCTGGAGACGCCGACGCCGGGGCTCAATGCGCGACAGCGCGGGAACCTCGTTCATGCGGCTCTCGAAGAGTTCTGGAGCGAGGTCCGCACCCACGAGGCGTTGTGCAGCCGCACCGATATTGCCGAACTGGTCAGGCAGGCCGTAGCCTCGGCCGTTGAGCGCACTGAAAGGCACCGCGGGGCGCCCTTGCCCGAACGTTTCGCGGCCCTGGAGCGCCGGCGCCTGGAACAGATCGTAAGTGACTGGCTCGAAATCGAGAAGCGACGCGAGCCCTTCGAAGTTATCAGGCCGGAAGGTGAGCGCGACGCGGAAGTGGGCGGAATCCACTTCCGGGTGAAGATCGACCGCATCGACCGCATCGCCGACGGACGGGACGTGATCATCGACTACAAAACCGGCTCACCGAGCGACCGAAGCTGGGAGGGCGAGCGTCCCGAAGAGCCACAATTGCCGCTTTACAGCGTGGTTTACAACGAGAGGCCGCTGGCCGGTGTTCTGTTCGCGCAGTTGAAGACAGGCGACCTGAAGTTTCTGGGCGTGGTGGATGGTGCGGTGGTGATTCCCGGTGCGGACTCCGATGACCTCGCCGCGCGCATCATCGGGTGGCAGAAGGTGATGGTGCACCTCGCCACGGAGTTTCGCGCCGGCCATGCCGAAGCCGACCCGAAGGAGCCGGTCAAGACTTGCCGGTACTGCCAGCTGGCGTGCCTATGCCGCGTTGCCGAGTGCGATGCCTACTGGAATCTGGAGGCCGAATAGATGAGCATCCCGGATGCGGAGCCAAGAAAACGCGCGTTGGATCCGGCAGGATCGTTCATCGTGCAGGCGCCGGCGGGTTCTGGCAAGACCGAACTGCTGATCCAACGGTACCTCACGCTCCTGACGCTGGTGGATCAGCCCGAGGCGGTGGTGGCGATCACCTTCACCAAGAAAGCGGCGGGCGAGATGCACCAGCGCGTCGTCAAGGCTCTGCGCGATGCTGCTGGGCCGCGACCCGTGAAGGAGCACGAAGCCCTGACATGGGAACTGGCGCGCGCCGTTCGGGCGCGGAGCGATACGCTGCGCTGGGAGCTTTTCCAAAACCCGGGTCGGTTGCGCATCCGAACCATCGACTCTCTGTGTGCGTCGCTTACCAGCCAGATGCCGTGGCTGTCGCGCTTGGGCGCGCCGCCGGATATTGTCGAGGACGCTAGGGACATATATGCCGAGGCGGCCCGGAGGACGATCGAACTGCTGGAAACCCCGGAGTGGTCGGAACCCGTGGCGGCGCTGCTGGTCCATCTCGACAACGACTTCCAGAAACTGCGGGACCTCTTGGCCAACATGCTCGCGCGCCGCGACCGGTGGCTGCGGCACGTAGTGCGCGCCGTCGATGCCGCGAACGCGCGGGCGGCCTTGGAGAGCGCGCTGGGAAACGTGATCCGCGAGAGCGTGGAGGAGGCGCGCACCTTGCTGCCCCCGGACCTCGTCGCGGAAGTCGTCTCGGTAGTAACCGCCGCAGGCTCGAATCTACTTGCCAATGGACGCGCTGGCGCCGCCACCGCGTGCGCCGGGATGGTCCGGCTGCCTGAATGGCAGGATCTCGATGCCTGGCTTGGAATTGTCGAAACGCTTCTCATCAAGACGGATGGCGCCTGGCGCAGCAACGTGAACGCCGCCAACGGCTTCCCGCCCGAGGCAAAGGCACTGAAGCAGCGGTGGAAAGACCTGATTGGCAGTCTACGCGGCAACGAGTCGCTTCGCCGGGCGCTCGCGGAACTGCGCCGCCTGCCCGACACGCGATTCGCAGAAACGCAATGGCAGGCCCTCGACGCGCTCGTGCAACTGCTGCCTATGGCCGTGGCGCAGTTGAAGGTGCAGTTCCAACAGAGGGGAGAAGCGGACTTCACCGAGATGGCGATGGCCGCGCAGCGGGCTTTGGGCGAAGCGGAAGAACCCACGGATCTCGCGCTCAGCCTGGATTACCAGATCCGTCACCTGCTGGTAGACGAGTTTCAGGATACTTCGGTCAGCCAGTACTCCCTTTTGGAGAAGCTCACCGCCGGATGGGTGTGCGGCGACGGACGCACGATCTTCGCGGTAGGCGACCCGATGCAGTCGATCTACCGCTTCCGCGAGGCGGAGGTCGGATTGTTCCTAAAGGCCTGCAGCGAAGGCATTGGCGGCATACCACTCGAATTGCTCCGGCTCTCGGCAAACTTCCGGTCGGACAAAGGGATCGTCGACTGGGTGAATGCGACCTTTCCGTCCGTGCTGCCGTCGGCGGAGGAGGTCACGACAGGCGCGATTCCTTTTTGTCCCTCGGTGAATGTGAAGCCGGCAGGGCCGCTGCCAGTCGCGCCGCTGCACCCGTTCATCGGCCGGGACGATGCCCGAGAAGCGGCGCAGGTGGTTGAACTCGTCCGCGAGGCGCGGGAAGGCGGCGCCAAGGTGGCGATCCTGGTGCGCGCGCGTAACCACTTGAAGCACATCCTCCCGGCATTGCGCGTCTCCGGGCTGCGGTTCCGGGCGGTGGACACCGACTCGCTCGCGGAACAGCCGCTGATCCGCGATCTCACCTCGCTGATCCGGGCCCTGCTCCATCGAAGTGATCGCATCGCCTGGCTGTCCGTCTTGCGCGCTCCATGGTGCGGTCTCACTCTGGGAGACCTGCACGCGCTGGTCGGTGCGGAACCGCACGCGGCCGTCTGGGATCTTCTCTCGGACGGTGCCAGAGTGGCCCAGTTGGGCGCGGATGCCCGTGAGAGATTGACCCGTGTTCACGCAGTCTTGGCGACCACGTTGAGCCAGCGGCCCGCGTCGCTCCGAACCTGGGTGGAAAGCGCCTGGTTGGCGCTCGGCGGCCCGGCGTGCACCGCCGACCCGGCGGACCGCGACAATGCCGAGGCATTTTTCGGGTTGATGGAGAAGATGGATGACGGAGGCCGCCTGGATGTGGCCGCTCTGACCCGGCGGATTGAAGATCTGCACGCCAATCCGGACCCGGACGCCGACGACGGCCTCCAGGTCATGACGATCCACAAGGCCAAAGGCCTGGAGTTCGACGTGGTAATCCTGCCAGGCCTCGGGCGCAAGACCCGCAGCGAGGAGGCACGCCTCATGTTATGGCTGGAACGGCCACGTCTCGGCGGCGAACCTGAACTACTCATGGCTCCGATCCACGCCACGGGGGCAGACCGTGATCGCACATACGACTATCTCAAGCTCGTCGACGCGCGCAAGTCCGAGTATGAGGCCGGGCGTATGCTCTACGTGGCCGCGACGCGCGCCAAATCGAAGCTGCACCTGCTTGGGCACGTGCGTTTCAAGGCCGAAGACGGCGTGATCAAACTAAAGCCCGAATCCAACTCGCTGCTGGAGAGGATATGGAGCGTTGCCGGGCCCGAATTCGAGGCCGCCGTGGCGACCGCAATTCTGCCGGCAGCCGCCGCGGATTCTGCGCGGAAACCTCAAGCGATCCAACGCCTAGTCCGCGATTGGCGCCTCCCGGTGCTGCCGCAGGCAGCGGCTGTTCCTCCTCCCAGCACCGCCGGCAAAGGTGGCGAAATGCCCCTGAGTTTTCGTTGGGTTGGCGATACGTTGCGCCATATCGGGACGGTGGTGCACCAGATGCTTCGCCGAATCGCCCAGGACGGGATCGCGGTGTGGAGCACCGCGAGAATCCAACAGCTCCGGGCAGCTTACGGTTCCGCACTTCTGGGATTGGGCGTACCCGCCGCGGATCTGTCGGCGGCCATGGAAAGTGTCACCACTGCGCTGGTTCGGGCCCTAAATGACGAGCGTGGAAGATGGCTGTTGGGTGGCGATCACGAGGCTGCCGCCTGCGAATATCCGCTCAGCGGAATCGTCGACGGCGAACTTGTGAATGCGCGCATCGACCGTACGTTCATCGACGAGCACGGCACGCGCTGGATCATCGACTACAAGAGCAGCTCGCATGAAGGATCCGGTGTCGAAGCGTTCCTCGACAGCGAGCGTGAACGGTATCACGGGCAGTTGGAGCGATACCGGCGCCTGTTCACCGGTTTGGAGGACCACCCGATCCGCATGGCGCTGTATTTCCCGTTGCTCGGCGGTTGGCGCGAAGTTGAGGGAATGTCTCGCGCTATCGAATCGGGAAACTCGGCGGATTAGCGTCTGCTCACCTGAAATCGAATCCGGGCTTATGGATAACTCATCCTCTGCTGACGATGACTCCCAAAGGGAGAACGGCAACTCAGACAAGAACTGCAAGCCGGAGAAGCTGCGCGTATACTGAATAGGAGCCGGAACTCCAAAAACGAAGAATTCAGGGGAGGCCCTCGTGAGCGTACGACCAGTAACTCTTAATCATCTACTTGCGGTGCGTCAGCTCGCAGAATGGGCGCCCAAACTAAGGGCAGAGGACGATATTATCCAAACAGCCTCCGGTGTCTTAAGACGCTTGGCCGACGCGGCGCGCCGCCAAGGCGATCAAGCGATCGAGGACTTCCAGAAGACTGTCCAACAATCCTCGAGGATGTTGGCTCCCCTCGGCGAGCCTCTGGTGGCACTCGACTTCGCGGAGCACCGTTGGGTCGCCGCTGGTCGGGAAGAAGCGTATTCCGACTGGCTTCAGTGGATCATGGCCCAGGCCAACCCGCCAGAAGTCTTGCGTGTTTTCGGAGTGCGCGATCCAGAGGTAATCTCAGCGTGTGCTGGATGCGAAGTTACGGTCGTTCGTGAGCGCTGGGTGCCAGAGGGGCACGAAGGCTCCTCTGGACGACTTGATCTCGAGATCCAGTTAGGTGATGTGGCGTTATTGGTCATCGAAGTCAAGTTAGGCGAGGCTGACAGTGCCGACACCGAGAAAGGGATGGGCTATTGCCACTCGGTTGAGGCCGAGCACCAGGACCGGCGAATCAAGAGGTTCGTCATTCTTGTTCTCAACGCAGCTGACGAGGATTACCACGGCTTCAGACCACGACTTTGGGCCGACGTCTGCGTTGAGTTGAGGCTGATAGCGGTTCGACTCTGCGCGCAAAGCGAATACCTAAGAGCGGCAACGATCCTTGCGTTCGTCGTTGCGGTGGAACAGAATATACTTGGGCTCGGGCCCGTTGCCGGAAGCGTCGACAAGGTGGTCGCAGCGCTGGCCCTTCCGCGTATTGCGGGTCACCTACAGGATTTCTTGGAGGCTTGTGAAGATGGCAAAAAGAACCGCTGACGACGCCTTGCTTGCTGACTGCGAACCGTATTTCCTGGATGGTGTTCTCACCATCGCCCGGTTTGCCCAACGAACCCAGCAGCTTGTTCGCAAGACTGTAGACCGACACTGGGATTCGCTGGTCGAGGCGCTGGGATTCCAGGAGGACGAGATCAGCCTCTTGGACTACTGGGATCCGGATAAGTTCCAGAAAGTGCTGCCAAACGATGGAGCCTGTATTGGTGTTAAGTTCAAAGTCTCCAACTTAGTTGAGGGCGGTTTCTACAGATACTGGGAAGTTGAGGAGAAGTCGACTGGCATCGAGGCCTACCTATGGATCAAGGTGCGCTCGAAACTCGATCAGCTAGGCAAGGAGATCGATGGTGTGCCGGATGAACCGCCGGGACCTCGGGATTCCTGGGATTTTTATACCAGCAATATCGGTACGTATTTCATGCGTCACGAACTGGGGGAGTCCGAGATCGGTGAACTCGATTTGCGGCTCGATGAGTTAGTCGCCTACTATATCTCAGTGATGACGAAGGTCGGCGGGGTCAAGAAACGGACAAAAGGCAAGTGAAGAGGACATGTCTGGGGCCCGGACAGGCGTTCGAGAACCGGGCGAGGCGCTTTTAGCCCGTTGCGACGGTTTCGTCCGGCAATACGGTATAATCACGGGCAAGAGTAACGAGTCGCTGGCAATCGGTCATCAGGTCTAGCGTGCCCGACGGTTGGACCCGCGGCACAGCGACTCTTGCTTTCTGTATAGCGTTTTCTTGTCTGGATCATCGGGTAGACGGTGTGGCGGTTCTCTTCGATTGCACGGCCGATACTCACTTGGACACCCCGCTCAGGATGTCCGCCCTCTGGCCTGGGATCGTACGGTGAGAGTCTTTAGGTGCTCCAATATCCTCACCATTCCCAGGGTATCTTGGCAGCAATAGGCCAGAAGCGCCAATTTCAAGCGTTGCCGCTCACTTGCATCCACGCCGCCCCGTATCATCCGATCCCATGCGAGACCGGCTTGGTCCCCGTGTGAAACTTCCATGCCTTCATAGCTCAAATCCACAAGCGCAGGGAGAACGGCTTTAAGCGAGAACGACCCTCGAAATTGCGGGTGATAAACATGCCGTTTGACGAAAGGCCAAAGATCCCACAAGCGGTCCTGAATCTTGTCGATCTTGCCAGCATACTGCGGCAACCAGCCGGCCAGATCTCGAAGGCGCTGCGACTCGAACGTCGAATTGTAGACGACGATCCGCCCCCGGTTGCCCAGTGCTTTGATTAAGGAGCTTATGAACGCTTGTCGCGGATCGTTGTCGTCGTCGGCCAGGAACTCGAAGGGCTCTGAGAGCGCGCCCAGCTCAAGTTGGCGGTGCACGGACCACTGGAACGGAATATGTGAGTAGGGCCACATTCCCGCGTAACGTGGAATTGCGGGGTACAGCGACTCGAAGTCCATGAAGTACAGCGGGAACGTCAGCCTCGACAGTTCCTTGGCAAGCGTCCGACTCGTCCACGGACGATCAGTTTTGACGGCGGTGCAGACGCGGGCTTGAAGCTCTGTAAGCGGGAAGTCATCCGGAATCTGTTTTATCAGATTGACGCCGAGGCCGAGCAGATCCTGTTTTCGCTGCTCGCTGAGGCGCGGAAGAACCGAAATATGAGTTTCGGGTAGGGCAGGATTGCACTGGCCGAAGAACTCGCACTCGTATGGATCGTGGCATTGCGGCCCGGCTTCGACGTTGGGCGGCTCATTCCGTGCCAACGCTTGCTGCTGCGCGCGCAGTAATCTCGGCAGATCGCTGCCGAGCCTCCGAACACCTCTGGTGAGGTCTTCGATGATGAAGAGTCCATGCGGGTCGTAGCTCTGACCGTCGTAAACATAATCTCGGTTGAGGTGCATGAGGCAGGCTGAGGAAATGTTGAGGCCTGAGCCCTGAACGACGTGATGCTGGATGGCCACATCATAGATGTAGTGCTCCTTGGTTTCGACAGAGGACTTCACCTCGATGAGCCGCCAGCGGTTCCTGGGGCGGCGCTCCAAAATGTCCACTCGTACCAGGACACTCGAACGGCGGATTGTCGCCTCGAAGATAGCGGGGACAGCAGGATCGTCAATCAGGGCCGCTGTACGCTTCAGCGCGGCTTCCAAGTCGGACACATTCGAGTCCACGAGCACGCCGCCCGGAAAAGCGGTGCGCGCCAGCGCACCAACCTCGTGCCCCTGCTCAAAACGGGCCTCCTGCCCCTCATCGATCTCACCGGCGAGTTCAGGCTGGTACACCTGCCAATACAGTCGCTTCAGGCACTGCACGCCGGCGACAAATCTTGACTTGGAAAGCCGCGGCGTTTCTCTTTTCGAAGCGTAGCTCAGTTCCGCACTCATAGTCTCAACTGGTCGCCTCCCCGTCCGACTTAAGGGCCGCAATATTCTCGTCCAGCCGGGTGATTTCGTCGGCCAGAGCTTCCCGGATTCTCTTGGTGCGATCCAGAATCTTCTTGCTGTTGTTCTCGATCGTGCCGGCCCACGTCTCTATGTCATCCAATTGACTGATATGCTTCTCTACTGCCCGAACCGCTAGGTCGATCTGCTCTACCGCCTCACCGGTCTTGACGGCCATGGCCTTCTGTCGGATGGCGAGAGCGCGCCCGACGCTGTAGGCTGCCCTGACGAACACGTCGCTGGTAGTGTCGTCGGCGTCCCAGACGATCACGATGTCGCTGCCGTACCGATTGAAGGGGCTAAGCGCGTCTGGGGCGGTTCTCCGGGAAAACACGAATACTCCGATCTGGGCTTCACGGTTCTTGCGAGCCGTCTCCAGTTCGGCGAGGGCTTGCGTGAGATCATAACTCCTGTTTTCTTTCGCCTCCCAGACGATTCGAACTCCAGGCGCCTGGCTTTCCGGGCCGAGTTCGACCACACAATCACCAACCTTGCAATTCTTGATTATCCCTGTCATGTTGCCGGTGGCTTCGTAAATGTCTCCAATCTTCTGGGATTCTGCGCCAACGAGCCCGCCCAGCCTGTCTTCGAAAGCCGCTCCGTGACTGGTCGATCTGGCGGCCTCCTCCCGCCGGCTGTCGAGCCGGGCCAAGGTCTCACGCACTTCGGAGTGAAAGTCGTCGTTCTTTCGAACCAGCCCATCGATGGCTCCCTGGATCTCGCGTTTCAGCCGCGAAAGCGCAGACTGCTCATCATCCAAAGTGAGGTTCTTGTCGATGGTGGCGCTGGTGTTCGCCAGCAGTTTTGAGAACCGATTCATCACAGAAGCATCGTTGTCACTGGAGAACTGCTCGACGATCGCTTGCTGCGCCGACTCCACTTTGGCGACTAGTCGCGAGAGGGCGGAATCCGGCTTGTCCAGGGAGAACTCATTTCGGATCCTTTCAGCCTGGCCGGAGAAATCGGATTTCAGTTGCCCTTGTATCGTCTGCATCTCCTGCACCAGCCGGGAGAGCGCCGACTCCCTGCTGTCCAGGGAAAACTCCCGTAACACTTGTTGGCGTTGTTCCGCCAGCGCCTCGGTCAAAGTAGTTTCCACCTGCGCCCTGATGCCTTGCGCTTCGGTCGGGGAAAGCAGCTTGAACACGGGGCTCTGCTCTCCAAGGTAGCCCGCCAGCGTTCTTGCCAGCACGGAATCTTCCGACCCCAGATGCTGGTTCAGAACATGTTCCAGATCCCCGTCCTTCTTCAAAAGTGCTTCCAGCCTCTGCGTCATAAGGCCGGAGGAAGGGTCGAAGTACTGTGTCAAGGAATTCGCTATGCCGTTTGTGAGATCTTTGGCCCGCTCGGACAGGAGCAAGCGGATGTCGGCAATGAGCTTGTCCCCCGCTTCCCTCACGCCGGCCGCATCGATCTGGCCGGCTGCAGCGCGGAGCGAGAGTACGCCGATTCGCAGCGCTGTCAGAGCAAACTCGTCGCGCTCTTCTCCCGCCCGCCTTTTCCTGAGTTCAAATACGACCTCGGGGTCGGATACCTCTAGCACCAGGCTCAGAGATTTCGATATTCCCGGCTGCGCTTCGGCGGCGCCGGTGATCGCTGGCTCAACTTCCGTGAAGGCTGCTGCCACTGCCGGTAACTCCTTTGTGAAAACATGGTCGAGTATTTCAAGAACCCGTGCGCCCCACGCCCTCTTTACTTAAACTGATTCTCGCGGCGCCAAATTTGGAGAAGCGGCTCACCCTGTTTCCAACCCGAGGCTTTCACTTATCTTCCGAGATAGTGATTTGATTACTTCGTCTGGCTCATTCCAATCTTCGTCGTCGCCTTCTTCGGAATCTTCCATTTCATCCCGGCAATCTTCACAAACAGTGAGCAGCGTCCATCGGCAAACCATGCAATCCGATTTGTCAGTCTACATCCTGCCATTCTTCTTCTTCATTCCCAGCTTCCCAATCCTCTTCTGAGACGCCTTCTGGATTAGTGGTCCGGCACTCTCCGCATACCGTCAGGCAACAGTATCTTCCAGTTTTGCAATCAGGTTTCTTCTTTTCACAAACATCGCAGAAATGCAGCTTGTTCTTTTTCATCCGCTCTTCTCAGTTATTTACGGGAGGATGTTCTTGACGCATAATGTCTTTAATTTTCTTGGTTGCGTTTACGGCTGCTTCACTCGGCGGCGGCCGGTCAATCAGGCGAACGTTGATCGAGTCATGAAGCGCGAGTGCTGCTAGGGGCCACGACAACTGCCGGACGAACCAGATCCGCCCCAACTCGGGCACGACAAGCTCCCGAAACAAGATGTCAGCCCAGCGCAGGCCGAAATCGAGTGAGACCCGAGAGGACGAGACGGCGCAGGTGAGAACCAGAAACTGGAGGCAGTCATGTTGAACATGCCATAGCCATTCTCAGATGCTAGCTCCGGTTCTGGACAGCAGCGGACGACGGCAGCCGGAGCTGCGCAGGTGGCCGCCAGAGTACTCAGGCACTTTCTTCGTCTCCGTTGAGGGGCTTAAGCATGGTACCGAAGTCCATGCAGCCGTCTTCGTCAAGATCGTACCATTCGGCGTCTGCGTCTGGGGCTTCTGCTTCGCCTTCCGCACGGCATTTACGACAGGCTACAATGCCAGACCATCGCTCTCCCTTGCAACTGGCACGAACAAGTCCGCATAAATCACAAGTGTGCTTCACTTGAGTTTTCTTCGCCTTCTTCATAAAAGCCCCCCAGTCTCTATAATTTTGGCCGGAAACCTTGGTTAGACTCCCAGGTGCCAACCATTGGAGGATGCGGGTCCGCGACTCGTCCGGGAGATCATTCAGCCCGCCGGCGCGCACCGCGCGGTGTCTGGCTTTGCCCTCCAAAATGCACGCGCAAAATGATCAACCTTCATTGTCAGCCTATTCCGGGGAGTAGGCACAAGACGACGGTGGATAGGGATCACTTCACCTGCCGAAGTTACGTTTGGGAGTTCTGGTACCGCAACACGGCTTCGAAACTCGATGGGGTATTGGGTCGGCGATGGGCACCCATCATAAGCTCGTGGTCCTTGTCTACGTGGGCACCGCTCCTGTGATCGGCTGACGAACGGGGCTCGAGAAAGTTCAACACAAGCTGGTTACGTTGTCCTCTTGGCTAAAGACGTACGTTATCTTGCACATGCACTCGTCGCTTGAGTGTATTGACGTGCCGCCGTCGCCCATCGAGAATCCCAGGCCATGACCGTCCCCGTTCGTGGTGAGACGCCGCCATTCTCTCCTCATTTGACGGACTGCCTGGACTAGGTCATCCGCCGTGACGTCGTCGCCACGGTCGAGAGGGGCCTTCAAGCCGAACCTCCACCAAAGATGACTTAACTTTTCACCGATCCAGTTAGTAGAATAGAGGTCATTGTTCGAAGCAGCGGCAGTCGTTGAGTCCCACGAGGTCGGCAAATGCTCACGGTTAGCAAAGTGGAAGCTGCAGTCGATACTTTCCTTGAAAAGGCGCACATCGGGTTGCCCGTAGCGATGGACGAGTTCTGGAGCGGAATCCTCCAGGAGCACGGGACCGGAGCGGAGGAATTCCAGGAACTCTATCAACTGGGAGTCAACCTAGGCAAGCTCTACCGTGCCATGCACTCTTCGCTGGGCCTCGCCAACGCGGTTCTATCCCAATTCGAATCACCCAGGCTGCGAACTGCTGCCGTCTGGCTGCTTCAGGGACGGATTCCGACCGAAGGTAAGGTTCTGGATCTGGGGTGCGGCAGCGGTGTGCTGCTCTGCCTCCTAGCCTCCTGCTATCCCAATGCACGCTTCACGGGTCTCGACAAGTGCAAAGAGGCCATCCAGATCGCGCGGGAAAGAGTGGCCGGACTCGGGCTGCGGAATATCGATTTTCAGGTTGGGAACGTGGCTCGGGGTTTTGGCAACACGGTCGGCGGCGATTACGACCTGGTTCTTAGTGTCCTTCTCTTTCACGAAGTACTGGTCGAGCCGCAAATGTCCGAAGCGGCCAGGATGCGCTACTACCATTTCCTGCCGACCGGCCCCATCGATCCTTGTTTCTCGGTCGGCGAATTGGATGAGTCGATTGTGCGTAAACTGACCCGGAATGCCGCGCTGACTTCGGTTGTGAAAGTCCTCCGCCCAAACGGGACATTCCTGTCGATCGATCGTTGGCCAACGATTCGTGAACTCCTGAAGTGGATCCGGCTCACCGAAACTCACGAACTTCATGTCTTGCTGGCAGAGAGCGACCACATCGTTTTCGAGAGTCGTGGGTCGGACGATCAGCTCATGACCGAACGCCTTCGCGCTACGGTCTTCCGTAAAGTTCCTGCCCAGCGCCCGACTGCCTTGGATATACTTCGTTTCCGCGGGCCGCAGATGTCCGAACAGGCTTGCCAGGAGGGTAGCTACGAAGGGGACATCGCTGAACTACTGTACTCGGCCCTCCCCAGACAAGTCGGTTTTGCCTATCAGGCCGAATATTCTGACGGCTCCGGAATCGAAAGGTGCGAAATCGGCTTGAGCGGGGACTTCGGTTACCTTTATCGGACCACGTCCTGCGAGTATCGCTCACTCGTGCTCTCGCCCTGCTCCATCTTCTCCCGACAGGCGCAGTCGATTCAGGAGATGTTCCGGGGGCATTTCGATTCCTGTACCGTGACGTTTCGCGGATGCGATCCCTCGGTTCTTCAGCAGTTGCGAATTCCTCTCAAAGAAACCTTCGGCCCACGAACTCAGTAGCCGTACTCCCGTAGCGCTACTGTCGTCACCCTTCCGCAGCATCCACCGTGGTTTCTCGGGCCCGGTTGGTAGTTCACAGCGTACCAGGTCGGCGTGACGCCTAATGCTACTCGGATGTTCTCTCAATCAGATTCAACGCAGACCACTTCGGGCTCGTTCTCTTGCATCGAAAACCCGAGGCCATGACCGTTCCCGTTCGTGGTAAGGCGTCGCCCTTCTCTCCTCATTTGACGGACTGCCTGGACTAGGTCGTCCAGCGCAACGTCGTCGCCGCGGTCGAAGGCACACTGACCAGCCAGAATGTATGCCTCCCGGACCTGGGCGAACGAGAAACGGTCCATCGTCGACGCCGCTGCGGCAGCCGCCGGCGCGGCGAGCCTTCCGATACTCAGACGCACCAAATAGTTCTTGCGCAGCTCTTGCGTGGGCGGCACAAACGAAGCTACCCGGTCGAAGCGGCCTGGGCGCTTCAAAAGCGCAGCGCTTAGCGGCGCCGGATCATTCGCGGTGGCGACCACGATGACCCCGTCTTGTGTGCCAAGGCCGTCCAAGCAGGACAGGAGGCTGTTGAGGGTGTGCCGCATCGCGTCGGGATCGCCGCTCCCAACCTTGTCGACATCTTCCAGGATCACCAGGGACGGCACTTGCGCGGCTGCCGCATCGAACAGTTCGCTGAGTTGATCGGGGTTGTATTCTGCCGTTCTGAAGTCGGCTCCGAAGGCCTGAATTGCGGGATGGCCCGCCATAATGCGTGCGGCGGTCGTCTTTCCGTTACCGGGAGGGCCGTAGAAAAGGTAACCGCGCCGGTACGGGATGTTGTGTCGCCGAAACCACTCCTCGCGGCGAAAGAAGGCCTCGAAGTCCTGCCGGACAAATCGATCCAGATTGGTACTCAGGGTCACCGAATCCCAGCAGTATCCGTCACTCGACAACTGGATGTCGCGCCCACCCATCATGGAGATCTTCTTCGGCGGCTCGATTGACTCCAAAATGCGGAGAACGGCAGCCATGTCGTTCTTGTTAACGATCAGGAGCGGTCGGTGATCCGTGCCGTGCTGTTCGGTGTGTGACGTGTAGGCGACCTTGGCGGACACGAGTGCGTGGGGGCAGTCCTTCAGCCATATCGCGAGCGGCGTCCCGTGCCAGTGGGGGTCCCATCCGAACCTTCCGTCCGAGATGACCCCTTCGCGATTTCGAGACATGCACAGCTCAATTCGGGGACTGGTTTCGGGTGGTATCTCCCATTTGGCGACAACTGGCTTGAGCGCCTTCCTGTACGAGATGCACCGGCTGTCGGTCGGGATGCCAGCGAACATCTCGTCCAGCACCAGGTGATCGAAGGGCAGGTGGAATTCAAAAGTGACGGCTTCGGCGAGCGGGCACCCGATGACCGCCTCAATCCAGGTCCGATGCTGGCTGAAGAATTCTTGAATGGCTACTGCGGGCGGCGCAAGCAGTAGTTGAATGGGCTTGGAGGTGTTCAGTGAGTTTCGCATTGATATAACTGTAAGGCCCCGGTGTGCGACCTAACGCCACAGGCACGTACAATATTGGAAGCAATGGCCTCAGCATCGAAGCGACGCGACCGGCAAGTTGTCCGGATTTTGGGAATCCTCGGCGCTCTCCTGGCAGGCGGGCGGCCATCCGTGCGTGAACTGGCCCGCCGATTTGGAACGCGGCGCGAGACGATCTACCGGGATCTCCGGGCGCTGGAGGATGCTGGATATCCTGTCGTCGGCGACGAGGATGGCCACCTGAGCCGCCCGCATCTCCTGACTGATGGAAAGCGAACCCCGCAGGTCCGATTCACGCCAGAGGAATTGAACGCACTCGACTGGGCGGCGGCGCAGGCCAGTGCGGGGCCGTTTTCGGACGCTCTCGACGGTGCCCGCCAGAAGCTCCAGGCGATAGCAGCAGCATTGGGTCAAGAAGCCATGGTAGTGGCCGGGGTGACAGACTCTTGGGGCCCAACCGCCCCGCCCACGGCACCGGAGGTGCTCCTTCGACTAGCTGAAGCGATCCTGCGGCAGAGAACGTGCATGGTCACATACCGAACGCCGGACGCCACAGAGCCTAAAACGTACGCCTATCATCCCTACCGCCTGCTGAACGTGGCTGGTGCGTTCTATTGCGTAGGGAAGGTGCCGCCGCACAGCCCCCTCACGACCCTTGCGGTCCACCGCATCGCCGCAATCGAAATGCTTTCTGATTCGTTTATCATCGATCCAGCACTTGACCTGAACCGGCATCGAGAGGAGGCGTTTGGTGTGGTTTGGGAGGAGCCTGTCCGAGTGGTCCTGCGTTTCCGCGCCGACCAAGCACCGTACGTGGCTGAAAGGCAATGGCACCCCTCACAAGAACTGAAGCGGTTGCCCGACGGCAGTCTGGAACTGACGTTCAGCGCGGGTGGATCATTCGAAATCCGTAGGTGGATTCTGGGGTGGGGAGATGCTGTCGAAGTCATTGCGCCTGTAACCTTAAGGGAAGACGTCCGGCATTTGCTGTCACGCGCGGGCACATTCTACGAAAGCTCGCGTGATCCTCGCCCCTGAGAACTATTTCGTGTTCCGCTGGTTTTGCCCGGGCTGATATGCTGGCCATCACCGTGCGAATCAAAGCACTGCGACCGGCACCGGGCAGCGTTCTAGCGTCTTGCGCACCAGCCGCCCTTATTGGGTTCGGCGTTGGCCCACAGCCACTCCCCATGGTCGGCGCTCCGGAGGTAATCGGCGAGCCACTCCAGGTTCGTCTGCGTTCCTTCAGTCGGCTGAAGCACCCAGCCTCCGCCGCGGCCCTTGCCGCTCGCAGTGCAAATCAACCGAGGAAGCTGCTGCCCGCTGGTGCCGGTATCACTGCAAGCGCTCGCTTCGTGTTTGGTCACGCGCCATCTGGAAGTCCAAGTTGCGCCAAGGACCGTCATGAGTTGGCGACGGCGCCGTTGGATCCACCGTCTGCTGGTCAGCGTGAAATCGTAGGCGGGCGCTCTCCGTTAGTGAGTGCACCGCCCTCTAGGTCGGAGGTTTCAGGCATCGGAGCATCTCCCTTGCCTTTCAACGCGAGTACGTCCGTATATAGAGGTCCATCAGCGAGCGATTTCTGTACTTCCAATAGTTGAAGGGGCGCTTTTTGAGAGGGCCACCAACAAGTTGTTCTGTGGCATTTGTGAAGTAATAATCGCTGCCCCGAAGCCTGACTTTGCGTGGACCGGCAATAGTCGCAGTCGTGCCCTTCTTGCGCTTGTCAGGGTTGACGAAGACGATCTTCTGGCCGAACGCTAATCCCATTTTATGGAAATTGTACTGAGGCATCCTGTCAGGGGCGGGATCCGCGTAGTCGTCGCCCTCGTCGGATTGCTCGACGTCACTCTCTCCCGGGTGAAAGCACTCGTAGTAGTACTTGGCAATGCTGTAGATCCGAGGAGGCCGGCCCTTACCCTGGCCGACCGACCCTGCGTAAAGGCCCTGGACCTTCTTGCAGTCTTTATCCAACAGGAGCATCAACAGCAAGTCCGAAGACTCGGAATCCAGGTCGAGTTTCCGGCCTTGATCGTGAAGGTAGGACCGCAGTTCCGCCAGTTGATCCTGAGCTTTTTGTTCGTAGCCCTCCGAAAGTAAGTGGCTGAGATCCTTGGGGCCACGATACCGGAGAGCCGCCAAATCCTGGAACAGGGCCTGGTGCCCGCCATCGAAGGCCCTTGCGTGGGGGAATTTGGGCCGCACTCTGACGAGAAAGTCCGCCGAATCTTCGAAATCGCTCGTGTCAGCGGCTTGCCGCCTTTTCAAGGCATCCAACAAGTTCTGGATGGTAGTATCACCCTGCCTCGTCACCCCGGCCAGTGCTTTGATCCAGAGTTTTTCCTCCTTACCTATTTCCCCGGTCTTAGGTTTGTAGCCGATGTCGTGCTCTATTTCGTTGAAAACATGCGCAAGCAGGCTGCACACTTGAATCTCGCAAAAAGTCTTGTCGAGGTTGAACAACATGCCGGAGACGTGTTCCGGCTTGAGTGCTACTTCACAGTGGGTAGCCCTGTAGTCTTCACATTTGGCTCGCCCGTCCATTACGTCAGTCTTGATCGGCCCGCCGTCGCGCCCGGCAAAGGCCTTTTCGAGCTTTTCAACAACCAGTGCCCGGTCACTCTCCAGGTACGTAGTGATGCGCACTCCCGCCAAGTCCCCAACGCGCGCCAGGAACGCGTCAGGAGTGCCCAATCCATTCCTCTCTTTTTCGTCAGCCTTCTCAAAGATCCGTTTTAGCTTGTCCTCCAGTCGATTGGGATCTTTGGCTCGCGCTTGCGTCGTAGCGGGAATCTGGGCATCCCGGACAAGGTCCCGGCAGATTAAATGGACCTGCTCGACCATTTTCTGGTAGCGGTCGTATTCCCTCTTATAGCGGCGACAAGTCTCCTCGATGAGGGCTTTGGCCTGGGCTGACAAAGGAGCGGACATGGATATAGACCTTTCGTCGGAATTGAGCGTCCCGTAAAAGGAGAGTTTACCCCGTTGCAGGAGCCACCGGGAGCCTTCCTTCATGCAGATGACCGTCCACGATGGCATGTCCCTCGCCGCCGCCTTGGATTCCGATGGTGGCATGCCCGGCAAAAGCCCCGAAGCGCGCGCCTCGGCCACACTGGCTGGACTGCTTGCGTTCCTTGCTCACGGCCACACGCCCTCGACGGGCGCTTTCCGTTCGCACGTTGCTCGGATGGTGGCGTTTCTTAAATCGCTTCGTGGCCTGGACACGCGAAGGCGCCAACTCGTCGATCGGGCGATCGCCGCGGCCCGCAACGGTCATGCGCCATCCGGCAACTGGCTGGAGCTGGCGCGATCTGGCGGCGATTTTTGGCAAGATCTCGAAAAAGAGCTCGCCGGCTGACCTATTGCTCGCCACGAGTGTGAGAATCCGGGGCACTGAGGACTAGTCGTGAATGCGCTAATCGCCTTGTTGCGCGGGCACGCCGGTGGCGCTTGTTCCCCGAGTCTGTTCCGACTACGTTCCATCGGCACGCCCTTGATTTCGCTTAGTGTTCTCACTGTTCCTATGTTCCATGTCGTTGATGTATGTTTTTCGAGTCTGCCAGCCGTTTTCGCATAGATTTTGGGACGCAGGCCATGACGCGGAACGCTGGGAACACCGACATTCCAGGACCACTTTCGGCGCCTAGCACTGGGAACAGACCGGGAACATACTGGGAACTCACGGATCAAGCATTCCTCCGGTAGCGCCATTCCAGGCGTGATCCGTGGCGTTCGCGGTATCGCTCCCAACCCAACGCCCTCAGGCAACGGGCCGCGCGGTTCTTGTCGGTCTGTGTCCAGAGAGCGTGTGCCTTTTGAAGACACTTTTCCAGCACCTCGCGGATGGAGACGCTGGGGTGGCTGTCCAGCCACGCGGCGATCACTTCTTCCCAGGGGTCGCCTTCGTATCGATCGATCTGCTGATCCGTCGCCATCTGGACCAGTTCCGCCGATTCCAGCCACCACACGGCCCCGGCGTCGAATCTCTCCTTTGCCTCCGCCCATAGCTGGTCGCGGTCGCGTGCCAGTGCATCCACGTCGATTCGGCCACAGGTGATCGGCCAGAAACGTCGGCCGCCGGTCTCGTCCCGAAGATACGTACTGTTGTTCACCGTGCCAGCGAAGACGCATTGCCGGGGCGATTCCACTAGACGCATCCCATAAGGCGGTCGGAAGCGGTCGGTCGTCCGGCTCATGAACGCCTTGATTCGTGCGACCTCGGAATGGCTGAGGCTGTCGAGCTCGGAAAGCTCGATGATCCAAACCCCACGCGTTTGCATCGCTGCGTCCTTGCTGCCCAAATCCGCGAGCTCATCCGTGAAGTACTCCCCGGCAAGCGTGCGTAACGCGGTCGACTTGCGAATGCCCTGTGGCCCCTCCAGAATCAGGCAACAATCCGCCTTCGCCCCTGGGCGGAAGATCCGCGCAACGGCCGAGATCAACCAGCGTGAACCCACAGCGCGCGAGTATTCTGTATCCTCTGCACCCAGGAAGGACGACAGCCAACGATCCACACGCTCATCGCCGTCCCATTTCAGGCCCTGCAAGTACGCTCTGACCGGATGGAATGGATGATCCCTGGCGGCGGTCTGAACCGCTTGTCCGGCGACCTCGACCGAGACCAGGATTCCTTGCCTCTGTAGCCATTCTGTGGCTAGGCGGTCTTCATGGTCGGTCCATTCGCCGTTGGGCACAACACCCCAGGGCGCGGGTTTCAGAACGACGGTCCCGAATCCGAATTCGTTGAACGCGAGCACGCCGCCCCATTCGGGCGCGTGTCGGAAGGCGGCGATGGCATTCGCCAGCACGGGCAGGATTCGACCTTCGGTAGTGTTCATAGGGGGTTTGGAGCGCAGCAAGTCCTTTCTCCATGCTGTGCCGGCGTAATCGACGTGGCTGATGGCGTCGAGAACCGCATCAGGACCGACCATGGCGAGATGATCGTCGATCCCTTTGCCTCTCGCGGAATCCCATTCCAGGAATCCCACCCAGGCGCCGCGTCCACGCAGGTGCGCGGTCAACGCCGAGCGAGCGATCCGCACGATCTCTTTGCTTACCGCGTCGGCATCGTAGGCAATGATCACCCGGCGTCCGGCCCACGTCACCCAGTCCAGATCCGGAATGGCCCCTTTCACGTCGAGGCGGTTGCCATCCGGCCCAACTGTCTTACCGAGAGTGCCGCGCCAGTTGTAGACGCCGGACACGCCCAGCGGAACAAACCGCGGCGGGGTTGACGTGCCATAGTGCGCCAGGCGCCAAAGGGCGATTGTCTTGAACTCTCCCTCTGTGATCAGGATCGGCAGCTCTTGGTTGCGCAGGAGAGACTGAGTTGTTCCCGGGACCACGTACAGCATGTTGGATCGGCCCGGGGGGCTTAGATACTTCTGCCGTGGCTTGAGCTGACCGGCGGAATCATATTCCAGATCGGGCTGGTCGCGACGCAGACGGTAGTCCCGAACGCGATTTGATCCGGGGTGGAAGTAGGGGATGAGAATGCCGGCGCAATTGCCGTTTCTCCGGCCGACGATTTCGCCGCCGGTCAGAGAATCCACTCGGCGAAGTTGCGCGGGCTCGGCGGCGACGCGGTCTATCCAGCGAGCCGCCAAAGCGGAGTAATCTGTTGCGTTCAGCTCAGATCCAAGAGGCTCTGCAGAACTGTCTACGATTGCTTCAGGGCTTTGTTCACCGCCAATAAGTCTTGGACCACTGAACGCATTTTCGTCCTTTATTTGAAGGCCAAGGTGGTGTATACTTCCGTTGAGAGAATTCAATTTTCACCCCTATGGGTAAATGGCCTGCGTTAGAGCGCAGGCCATTGTTGTTTGTGGCCATGGGGTGCAACACAAAACGAGGTAGGAATGCTAAAGGGATGTACCTTGATCGTACCTCGATTAGAAGGTCTGAATTAGGAAATGACTGATTGGGTGAGACTTGAGAGAGTCGAAAATGCGCAGCAGAGACGCAAAAGTCTAGTAGATACAGTGATGTGACATTTTCCCAAGCTGGACGTCGCGGGTTCGAGCCCCGTCTCCCGCTCCATCTTTTCAATCACTTCCAAGGACATCGCAAAACCCAGAGTCCGATAGAGTCCGTTAAGCACCAATCGCTTTTTCCAGCGCGTTCACGGCGTCCTTGCGGCGCTTGAGTGATGTGATCGTATATACGTTCTCGTTCACATCGACGGTGTGCCCCATCTGCTCAGCCCGCACATGCGGATCGACGTCCAGCTCCTTTAGCAGCGAGCTGTGAGTGCGTCGCATGACCTGGAAGTTTACCCAAGCCAAACCGACCGGCTTGAGTTTGGGCAGAAATCCCCGCCGCCAGCAGTTGTCCTTTGCAACCGGCGTCGTGAGCTTTTCCGATGGGAACACCCACGCATCGGCACTGGTGTCGAGCGACGCGGCCCGCCAGTCGTCGATGGAGATGAGCAGCCCATCTGAAAGAGCCGCGTGGCGCACGGATCGAACCGACTTTGGTGAGTCGATATCGCCCCGATAAACACGCTGCCGGATGTCGGCGTAGTCTGCTTCCATCCGCGCCCACTTTAGCCCAAAAATCTCACCGGGCCTCATGCCAGCGAGCAACGCCAGTCTGGCAATCAGCCGTTCCCGAACGTCGAGGACAGAAAACAACTGCCGCACTTCTTCCACGGTCATCACCCGCGTCGCCGCCCGCCTACATTCCCTAGGCGTGAACAACAGCAGCGCCGGGCTCCTTCGCAAATATCCCTCTGCAACGGCCATATCGAATATCTGCTTCAGGTCCCAACGCAGATGATCCACCACACTGAATGAAAGCGTCGTGCCCTTGCGGTCAAGGAGCGCCTGCAACTCATCCCTGTCAAAGCTGCCCAAACTTCGAGGGGCAAACTCCGACGTCAGATGATGTGCCAGCCGATCCTCATTGGTCATGACGGTCGAGCGCTTCCACTTTCGCCGATAGAACGGCAAGTAAACGTGCTGCACGAAATCGCCGAAGCTGCTTTGCTCCGACGGCTCACCCCGTTCGTTGTTGATGGGGGCCAGTATACCGGCCAGTTCGGACTGCGCCTGCGCTTTCGTCATCTGTGAAATCCGGCCCAACAGCCGCGCCTTACGCTCCCCGTCCTGCCACCACCTCGCCACCCATCCACCGCGAACTTTCTGCAAACTACCTTTCTGAAACCGCTTACGCATGAACTGTCTCCTTCACGCGTCCAACGGTGTCGATTGCTGACGATGAGGCCATGTTAGCATCCCCGCCACCGGTTTCATTCAGTTTTTTCCATTGCTCCAAAGCACCCCGCCGCACCAGCTTTCTACGACCCATTGAGATCGCCGGTAGCGGCGATACGCCTTCCACTTTCCCGGCAATGGCGTTATACACGTGCGCCTTCGAGCACCGCAATTCTGTCGCGACTTCCACGACAGTGAGGATCTCATCGCGGATCACAGTTTGCCTCCAGAAATGAAATCAGATGATTGAGTATTGCGCAGCGGGAAAGCGGACCTTCTCGCCGACAAGACGGGACGAGTGGGGGAGGTGTGCGCCATCGGCGAGACCCTTCGAGCGTCAGCTACTCTGATTATGCACTAGCTCACACTTCAATGCAATAGATTGTATCGATACACTTGCATTGACGTTCAACATATGCAATCATGTTGTCGATGGACCGAAAAGCCCAACAACAAACCCTCTCCATTCGGATTTCGGATGCGCTTCGGGAGTACCTGGAGCGCGCGAAAAATGTGCTCTCAAGCAGCCGCGGCGACGGCGTATCCACATCTGATGTCGCGAAGATGTTGCTGGAATCGGCCAAGGATGACCGGCTGGACCATCGGCTGGAGGTGGCCGACCTGCAGCAGAACACCGCTCAGTCGCTATGGAACGTTCGCCGGAAGTGGGGACAGAGGCAGGGATTGTCTCATGCTGAATGGCTGTTCGTAGCCCAATACATCCAGGTGGGATGCGAGGAACTGGCCGAAGACCCTGAGCATCCCACGCCCGAATCATTTGCCCAGGTGCTCGAAGCATTTCTCGCTGTGCGTGCGTTGCGAGTGGATCGAGGCGTCGAACTCGACAGGTATTATCTAGGCAACCTGGGATTGACCGATGGGGCAATACTGAATCGGCGGCAACTCGATCCTGAGGTGGTCCCGAAAGTCACCGGCAATCTGATTCAGGAACTGCGGCATTCAGAGCGCCCGCCAAAGCCGGTGTTCTGCGCCCGGAACCTGTACGTGACGTTGCGAGACGAGACTTTGCCCGGAGTCGCCGCCATCAACGATGCACTCACGCCATACTTGCCGACGCTGTTCCGGTTGGCTGCGCGCGGGCATTGGCTCCGGGAACGGAAGCCAATCCGCGCCTTGGGCAGCAGGAACGCCTTTGTCTCGCCAACCTTCCCACCAGTTGCCTCCGGTGATCACCGACTCTCCATTCTCGTCGGAAGTGACGGCGAGATCGAAATGCTGCTTGAGATGAACCGCAAGGACGTCGCGTATCCGCTGAGCCGGTACCCGAGAGTTCGTGAATTTGCCACGATGCTCGTGCGGCTGGAGCCGGGCCGGTACTGGAAAGGGCGGGAGTTCTTCGGGTACACCAACGATGCCGTCCCCGAACGGTTCTATTTTCGGCATCGGAGGAACGGCATCGCTATTTCGTTCACTCGCGAGGAATGGCAATCGCTGAAGGAGTTGTTTGAGAAGGCCCTCGCGATGCCGGAGCTACAGCCGGTGTTGGAGGAGTTGTCGCTCATCTATGGAGAGATTTAGGACAAGCGCGAAGGACGGACGGTGCTCCGCACCGGCTGAAGTGTTGACACGTCACCCCTTGCAGGGTGGCGTATGCAAGCGCCGCGATTGCGTATGGGAACGTGTTGCTCCGCAGGCGCTTGCGCTGAACCAATGGGTTGAGAGGTACGAGACGCTCGCGTACGTTAACTCGTTGACTTAACGACATAGCGTTGAGACAGGCAATATGCAAGACCGCTCGCAGTTCCGCACGAAAAGCATCGGCGTTCGCGTCTCGGAAACCGACTTCGCGCGTCTCCAAACACTGGCGGAGGCTACCGGAAAACCGCTCGGCGAATGGTGCCGCGACGTGCTTCTCAAAGTCGCCGACCATCCCAACGGTACTCCAGTTGAGCAGGCTCTTTTGGCTGAGGTGATCGGCCTTCGCACTATAGTCGGGAACCTGGTTTACGCCTTCACCAGCGACGGCAAAGTCACCCGCGAACAGATGGCGGGCATCGTCGAACGTGCCGACTCGACCAAGAGCAAACGCGCCATTGAGTTCCTGATCCAAGTTCAAAACGGAAAGGAATCACAGGCGGCCGGAGGCTGGGGATGAGTTCGGACTGGAGTCGAGAAGTGTCCCCGCCGCAGCCCGTTCTGGCGTGGGCTGTGCTCATCGCCGCGCTGCTTTTTCCAGCGGTGCTCCTGACCTTGGCTGTCGAGTCTCTATGGACTCCGCTCCAGCGCACCTACCTTCTGACCTACGCGTTTACGCTCCGCGGCGGAAGCGATCAGTATCGCCTTCTGGCCGTGACCTACCCGAACAACCGGAAGCTCCTCGCGAGCGATGACGACGTAGCGTCAGCCGAGCCCCCGCCCGGCATCCCGCCCCAGACGGCCATACCCTTCGTTCTCACCAAAGCTGCCCGCAAGAACGGCGCCCAAAACCTCGAATGGCTGTACAACGAATTCGATAACGCCAGGCTCCACGACCAGCTCACCAACTTGATCTACGGCGGCCACACTCTCTGGGACCTCTCCAGCCACGCCGTATATGGTGGTTTTGCGGTGTTGCTGTTCTTGCCGTTGGCACTAGCCCAGGACCGTAAAGCGATGCGTCAGCTGCAGGATGGCCGAGTCCGCCAAGGCCCTGTCCAAGTGACGCGCGCCGAATTCAACCAGATCAAGCGCTCAGATGGGGTTGGTCTCGCGACGAATGATTCGCTGACTGTGCGCGAACGGTTGTCGCGCCATCCGCAGCGGCATATGGTGCGCATTCCGCGCCGCGAAGAGCGTAGTCATTTGCTGCTTCTCGGAGACTCCGGGACCGGGAAATCCTCGGTCATCCGCCAACTCCTTCCGCAGATCCGCGCCCGCGGCGAGAGCGCTATTGTGTACGACCCTGCTCTGGAGTTCACGCCGCAGTTCTACGACCCGGCCCAAGGCGATCTCATCCTCAACCCCGTGGACGAGCGCATGCCCTACTGGACTCCGTCGGATGAGGTCCGTTACGCTCCAGAAGCGTTGAGCCTGGCCAACTCCTTGTTCCCTGATAAGCCCCGTGAGAATCCATTCTTCCCCGAGGCAGCCCGGAGCATCTTTGCTTATTTAGTGACCCGCTACAAACCCACGGCGGAGCTACTGACCCATTGGATGCGCCATTTCGAGGAAATCGACCAGCGCCTGGAGGGAACGGCGCTGGCGCCGTTCGTAGCGCCCACGGCGGGCGGTCAGCGTGCGGCAGTGCAATCCACTTTCAACCAAGCCGCCGCCGCGTTTCGCCTCCTCCCAACCGAGCAGAAGGGTCAAGGCCGGTGGAGCGCCGCAGCTTGGGCTTACGAACGTCAAGGATGGCTGTTCTTGCCGAGCCGTCACGAGATTCGCGATAGTTTGCGCCCCCTCGTAAGCCTGTGGCTTGATTCTTTGCTTCTACGCCTGATGACATCCGCCGAGGGTGGCTCGCGTCCGGTGTGGGTCATCCTCGATGAACTGGCGAGCTTGCAACGGCTGCCCCAGTTGCCGACCGCAATCACGGAAGCGCGAAAGGCTAACCTCCGGCTGGTGCTCGGTTTTCAGGGCCGCACACAGTTGGAGGCCCGCTACGGGCTCGAATCCGAGACGATGCTCTCGCAGCCCATGACAAAGATCTTTCTCCGCACCAGCGAGCCGCGCGCCGCCAAATGGATCAGCGAGACCATCGGCAATGTCGAGATTGAGCGGCTAAAGGAAAGCCGAACCGAGCCAATGTCGCCGTTCTTCGACGGTTGGAGGCGCAAGAGCAAGACCTATCATCTGGAGCGCCGCGTCGAACCGCTGGTGATGGATTCCGTGATCCAGGGCCTGCCCAATCTGAGCGGCTATTTGAAGTCTCAAAACTTGGTCGTTCCCGTGGCTTTTCCCTGGGTTCCGCCCGAGCGGAAGCAGCGCGGTTTCATCCCCCGGCCGATCGATGGAAACACGCCGCCGCAAAATGTCGCCGCCCAGCTACCCAACCGCCCGCAGCCGACTGCGGAAAAAGTTCAGGAGCGCGAGGGAAGCCCACAACACTCCATCTTCGATTGACGAACTCGCGGTAGACGCATGGTGACCATTTCCAAACCTCTCAGCGCAAGCCAGGCGCAAGCGTATCACCGTAGTGAGTTCACCTCCTCCGAGCAGAATTACTACACGCAGAGCAATCAAATAAAGGGCCAGTGGCAAGGCAAGCTGGCGGCGCAGTGGGGTCTCACCGGCGAAGTCACTGAGGAACAGTTCGCCCAGCTCGCTAATGGCCAACACCCGGAAACCGGCGAGCAGCTGATTCGCCACCGTGATTCGTTCGAGTACAAGAACGACCGAGGTGAGGCCGTGACAACCATGGAGCACCGCGCCGGATGGGATGCCACGTTCAGCGCACCCAAGAGTGTTTCTCTGACAGCTCTGGTGGGCGGCGATGAACGCGTGCGCGAGGCGCACCGGGCGAGTGTCCGTATTGCCGTAGATGAATTGGAGCGCTACGTTCAGGCACGCGTCGGTGGCAACCATCCGGCTGAGACCACCGGGAAGTGGGCCGTTGCGAAGTTCGAGCACGACAGCGCCCGACCTGTGGACGGTTACTCCGCCCCGCAGTTGCACACGCACGTGGTGTTCTTCAATGTGACCGAGATGGAGGACGGAAGCACGCGAGCGGTTCAGCCGCGGGAGGTGTACAAGAGTCAGCAGTACGCTACCGCCGTTTATCAATCTGAACTGGCGTCGCGGTTGAAAACGCTCGGATATGCGCTCGATACCGGCAAGAACGGTGCACCGGAAATCCGAGGCTACACAAAGGAATATCTGGAGGCCAGCAGCCCGCGCAGCCAGCAGATCAAAGCTCATCTTGAAGCGCAGGGTTTGGAGGGCGCCGGACCGGCCCAGATCGCAGCGCACAGGACGCGAGACGCCAAAGTCGCACTCAGTCCGGAAGAGATGCTGGCCAAGCACCAAAAAGTGGCCGCCGCATTCGGGAACCAACCCCAGTATGTCGTGGAGCAGGCACGTAACTTTGGCACTCAGCAGGATCGCAAGGACCCCGCCAAACACGCCCAGGAAGCCGTGACGTGGTCCCGTGATCGTCACATGGAACGGGAGGCTGTTGTAGACGAGCGCGAACTATTACGTGACGCGCTCAGACGATCCATGGGGAAAGCCACGCTCGCGGAAGTCAAAACGAATCTGGACGCCCGGATTCGCAATGGGGAGTTCCAGCGAACGGGGCCGATGCTCACGACCCACGAGATGGTCGACTTGGAACGTGACAACATTGCCGCAATGCAGGCCGGACGAGGCCGTTACGCTCCAATCGCTTCCGAGCCGGAGGTCGAACGTGTGCGGAAAAACCTGGCTCATCTGAGCGGCAGCCAGCGTATCGCCGTAGAAGAGATTGTCACTAGCCGCGATCAGGTGATCGGTTTGCAGGGTACCGCCGGCGCGGGGAAAACCACTTCACTCGCAGCCATCCGCGCAGCCGCAGAGCAGCAAGGCTACCACGTCGAGGGCCTCGCCCCGACATCCCGCGCGGCGCAGCAGCTCGAAGAAGCCGGGATCGTCGCGCACACCCTGCAACTTCATCTGGCCAGCGGACAGAAGGCCGACGACGGTCAGCGCCGCCTCTACTGCGTCGACGAATCAAGTCTGGCAAGTACCAAACAGGTGCATGAGTTCCTCACGCGCCTACACGCTCGCGACCGCGTGATCTTCGTCGGAGACACGCGCCAGCACCAGGGAGTCGAAGCGGGGAAGCCATTCGAGCAGTTGCAGCAGGCTGGAATGCATACGGCGCAACTCGACCAGATAGTGCGCCAGAAAGACCCTCTGCTTCGGGAAGTTGTGGTGCAGCTCTCCCGTGGCGACATCCGCGAGGCCATCGAGAATCTGTCGCAACAAGGGCGAGTACACCAGTTCGCCGATCCGCAAGAACGAATGAAAGCAATCGCGGGGCGCTACGCCGAGAACCCGGAAAATACGCTGGTTGTCTCCCCGGACAACGCGTCCCGCATGGAGATCAACCGCCTCGTCCATCGCGAGTTGCAATCCAGAGGCGTTGTTTCCGCGGCGGAGCACCGGCAAACCGTGCTTACCTCGCGCCAGGACCTCACCGGCGCGGACCGTCAGTGGGCTCCACAATACGATCCTGGCGATGTAGTTCGATACACTAAAGGCAGCCGCGCGATGGGCATCCAAGCCGGCGAGTACGTCCATGTCACCGGCGTGGACGGTGGCCAGAATCTGCTCACAGTCCAGCGCTCCGACGGCAGGCAGATCACCTACGACCCGCGCCGCTTGCAAGGGGTCACCGTCCACCGCGAAGCGGAACGAGAGTTTTCCGCCGGAGACCGCATCCAGTTCACCGCGCCATATAAGGACAAACGTATTGCCAACCGCCAACTTGGAACTATCGAGAAAATCGACGCCGAAGGCAATCTACAAATCCATCTGGACTCCGGGCGCGAAGTCGATCTGAACCTCCGCGACCATCCGCATCTCGACTACGGCTATGCTGTCACCAGTCACAGCAGTCAAGGCGTAACCGCCGACCGAGTCTTGGTTCATGTGGATACCGAGAACGCCCACGAGCAACTCGTCAACTCGCGTCTGGCCTATGTCAGCGTCTCCCGAGGCCGCTACGACGCTCAGATCTTTACCAACGACGCCCACAAGCTTGGCAGCGAACTCAGTTGCGACGTGTCAAAACGTTCCGCCATCGCCGGCGACCAAAGCGTAACGAAGTGCCCCGAAGCGGAGCAGAACCGCACCGAGAGAGTCTCTCCTGGCGGGGAACTGGGGCGTGCCCCGACTCATGCCGTGAGCAAATCCCATGGGCACGGAATGGAACGCTGACGCCGGCCGATGAAGAGCACCTCTGGGCGGAAACCGGGACCGAATGGTAACTGACTCCAGTACCTCAAGAAATCCCCGTTCGCCATCCGGTAACGATCCCCTTCGCCCAAAGTCGCAAACACAGGACCTAAGGGCGCTACCCTGCGCGCAGCGCCAGGGCAAGGCTATCGCCGCCTGACCGGGTTTCCCCAAACTTCCGAGCCCAGACGCGGGGCTGGTGCAAGGGTGGCAAAACCCCGTCCCGGGTCGCCATTGCTGCCCCACGCAAAGCCACCAGCGCCATTACCCGCCATCGAACCAGTAACGCGATGAGCCGCAGATCAGCCACCTTGCGTATCCAGGTCTTCGTAACCCTGCGCCATCTCGCTGTAGCGCCGCCCTATTTTTGTTTATGTTCCCTCGCTATTGAAAGAAAACACCCGCTGTATCCGGGCCTTCAGCAGCTTCCGCCGTTCGATCAGGAAATCCTCGTACTTTTCCATGTGCCAGAGAGACCGATCCGCCGGAATGAAATGGCGCTTCAAGTACTCCTGGCTCCGCGTCGCCAGCCAGTCGTCCAGCGGCCGGTTTTTCTTCCCTGAGTTCTCATCCCCGATCACGAGCGCCAGGTTTCCGAAGTCATCGCGCAAGTCTTTCACGTGATCGGGAACATTTTTCTTCTTGAAATCGTCCTGAGCGAACAGATGGTCGATCGAGTACTGAATCGTTCCCCAGTTTCTCTCGTCATACAACAGCGACAGCGCGAGAAAGCATGTGTCGTCGCCATGCTCGATTTCCAACACTTTTTCCACGGCGTCCTGACTGGACGCTGCCATCCGGTTCGCGGTCTTGACCGCCTCATCGAGCGCCGCTATCGGGAAGTCGCCATTCGGGCGGTGATACATCTGCAATGCCTCACGCAACCTCGTCAACATCGAATCCGAAGAGCCGCCCAGAACGCGAAACAACAAAGCCGACAATAGCCAAACACGCACCCGCTCGGCATTGGCTACCTCAATGGCCGATTCTCCCCGCAGCGTCAGGTTCGGATGCTGATAAAGATAAAACGCAATCGGAATAAGGGCGTTGGCGCTCGTAAGCGTATTTTCGTCGACCCCAAAAGCGTTCGCGGCGTCCACGGCGCGGCGCGTTGCTTCCCGAATATCGTCCCAGCGCTCCTTGATCCTGGCGCATGTGTCTTTTGTAAAGCTCGACACGCGATATGCCACCGGCAGATTAAGGAGCACGAGACACGACTTCATCACGAAGTCCTTGTTTAGCCGGTTCTTGCGCGTGAGCTTGCCGTTCAGCTCCTCGACGAACTCGTTAATGACCTCGCGCGCATTCTCCGTTCCCCAGTGCAGCGTCAAGGTGGAAAGAAGCAGGTCGGACTTGCTCAACTCGGTTCCGCCGGAGTTTGCGCGGACAAAGATTTCAAGAATGCGCACATGGTCCGGATCAGTCTCCGTATAGTATGAGAGCACCTCATCCGACCAGATGGCCTCGTGAAGCCGGGTTAAATTGTGTTCAACGATGCTGGCCTCTTGCGATGGCAGCGCCCGCACGTCTCTGATAGCCTTAATCTGGCGTTCCACGAGCCCCTTGATACCCACATCGGCGTTCACTTTCAGGATGCGCCCCACTTCGAACCAGTAGCTGTGTTTGGAAAGAAGTGGCACATAGTCGAAGAAATCGAAATGATAGTAAATCTCGCCATCCGAGTCAGGGACTCTCCCGTCGTGCAGCAGGTCCAGGTACAGCTTCTTCATGACGTATTTTCTCGCCCCTTTGCCGCTCTTCGTCTGCCGATCGTAATAGTATCCCTGCAACCCAACCAACAGCGACGTCAGCCTCTGCTGCCCATCCAAAACGAACGTGAGGTCACGATTTCCAGGCACGCGCGCTAATTTGGCGCGGTTGCGTGATCCGCTGACAGTCTGCAGGAACTCGTACGCTTCGACATCGTCGCGCCCATCTAGCGGCACTTGCCAGAACAAGAAGGAACTGATCGGGTAGCGGCGCATCAGCGAATCAAACAACGCACATATCTGGTCCGCTGTCCACACGAATTCCCGTTGCAGCGCGGGAAGGAAGAACGTCGAGTTGATGCGCGGCAAAACAGCCTGGATCGCTTCTGATTTATAGCCGATCAGTTCCTCTAAATAGCGTGATATCTTACCGGGCATCTCATCGGGACGAAAGTACTCCCCGATTGCTCCCTCTTGTCAACGTTCTGCATCATCTTGAGATCGAGCCCGTCACGAAACCCAATCTGAAAGCGCGCACCGGCTTGCGGACCCTTCGGCAGCCACATTCAGCGCCCAGCCTGGGCGCCCTCAACCGGAACTTCCATTCTGGACTCCTAATTCCTATTCATTTTACATCCAGCCACCATCCTTCGTTGCTGCGCTGTTGCATTTTTCCACTCGAAAGCAGTCTTTGGCCCCCGAGCATCTGGTCTCGGCATGGAGGCACTCTTGGGGCGGTCGGGTTCTGGTCCGGGCCTCGGCGTGGTCACGGAACTTCGCGCACCTGCACACACAACCACTACTTCAAGTAACCTCTTATCGAAGTTGACCGGTCAATCTGGCTCCGTCTTGTTGATCCCGGAGTAATGCGACTTGTGAGTTCAACCGTCTTCTTATGCGCCGCATAAGCCGTCAACTCGCTTAATGAATCATAGTTCTTGTCTCTCTTCAACGTGCATTTCCACAACTCGCAGGCTGCGCACCAAACATCGGTGTGATCGAAGTGTGACCTCCCGTTGTAGCTGTTCCAGCAGGAGGACAGCTCACAGTTGTTGCAATGGAAATACCCCCGCGCACGGCAATACGGACAACCAGGGTAGAGCCTGCCGATATCGATCCTGGCGCGCATGGTGAGTGTCTGGAAGGACACGGCCGGGTCCTCTGACATTCCTCGACCCGCACGGCCACTGGGCGCAGCAGGGGCTTGCGGCTGAGGTAACAACTTCCTGCCGCACACGCTACAGAAAGTCCAGGTAGGATCCAACTTGCGTCCGCACCCGCTGCAGAAATTCCGGGTTGTGCAGGCAGACGTCGCAAGGCGAACTGCCACAGGCATACCTGTCACCGAAGGCACGGGGGCAATCGCGACCGCTCGAATCAGTTCGAGCACCCAGCGCCCTTGCCGGCGACCCACCATCAAAAACGCTTTACCGGTCTGTCCACAGATCGCAGGCAGCGCCAGTTCGTCAGGAGACAACAGCCCTCCGGACTGTGGCGTTCCCTCAGCAAGACTTCCCTTGGACGTGCCATCATTTGTGGATCTCATGAGTTAGCTCCAGTTCTGAAATCGATATTCTGCCCCGAATGTCTTCCAACAAGACCTCAGGGCTACCTAGCCACGTATGCAATTGCCATTAAAATCAGGACGAGCAGCATAGTCCCCGCGGCGACGGCCGCTCGAGCTAAGAGACTGGCTGCGCCGATCTTCAGGAAAGTCCCCGTAAGCCCGGTAATGGTGAAGTGATCGCCGGGGCGCACCGCAACTAAGCACCGTACCGGCGTTCGGAAGCCGCTATTTCGTTGTGTCATTTTCGTGTCGCGTCCTTTCGTCCAAAATAGAGGTTAATATCGCGTGCTTAGGGTGTCTAGGGTATTTTGGGCCAACTGGCGCACCTCGGGATCGGGATCCCTCAAAAGCTGCCGCAAAACAAGCTTGGGCGCGTCGCCGTTAGACGCTAGAGTTGCACGAACAGAGGGATCAGCACTACTCGCCAGGAGCTGCGCTACTGCGACGATGGCGCTCTGATCGCAGCGCTCCACGCCCCATGCAATCTTCCCGTTTATTCCGCTCCAATTCCGCTGAATGATCTGGGCAAGGGCCGATTCGCTAAGCTTACGGCGGTGTGCATTCACGAGTGCCTCGATCACCTCTGGACTTGAGTCGGATGCCAGGGTTGCGACGGTTTCCTCCGAGATCACGGCCTTGCTGGCCACAACAGCTCGCACCGCAGCTATATTCGATTGGGCTAGTTCGTGAAACAGATCAGCCAACGATTCATCGTCATCCGGAAGATTGCCAATCAGCGAGGCGAGTGCGCTTGCCCCGAGTTGTATTTCGTGCCCATCAACTGCCAATCTGATTTGCATTTGGTTACACTCCTTCTGGGCGAATGGATAACCTTAACATTGCCTCAGGGTGTTTTGGGCCAACCGCCGGACTTCGGAATCGGGATCCTTTAAAAGGTCCCGGACAATAAGCTTGGGCGCCCTGGAATTAGACGCAAGGGCGGCTCGAACAGAGGGATCAGCGGTAGCTGCGAGGAGTTTCGATATTGCGCCGATGTCGCACTGTTCGTAGTAATCTTCCACGTTCTGTGCAATCTGCCGGTTTATGCCGCTCCAATTGCGCTGAATGATTTGCGCAATGGCCGATCCGCTGAGCTTACGGCACTGGGCATTCACGAGTGCCTCGATCACTTCCGGACTCGAGTCGGATGCCAAGGTTGCGACGGTTTCCTCCGAGATCACGGCCTTGCAGGCCACGGCGGCTCGCACCGCGGCTATATTCGATTGAGCTAATCCATGAAACAGATCGGCCAACGATTCGTCATCATTTGGAAGATCGCGGACCAGCGATTCGAGTGCTTCCCACCCGAGTTGTACCTCGTGTTCAAGAATGCTCAACTTGATTTGCATTGGCTTACTCTCCTTCATGACAAGTGACGGTACCTATGAATGCCAGTACAAATCAATTCTATTGGAGAGAGTAGCTCAGGGCGTGAGCTAGATGGCGGATGCTTGTACGGAGGGTACTAGGTACCGGTCGGCAGCGGCTCGAAGTTGCTCTTTCACGTGGTGGCGGAGGTGGTCAGGCGCAAGGACCTCGACGTTGGCGCCATGCCGAAGAATGTCCATGGCGAGCTCGTAATCCTCCGAGTATGGCACGGACAGGACAAGGTGGCCCGTTGCCTCTATGTGCTGAGTCTGCTTGGAATGCCAGACCTCACGGCAGACCCATCGTACAACTTGGGGTTCGAAGCGCAAAACTGCGGTATTCTGGGCCGCGCCGGCAAAGATCCCGTAGCCACTGCCAAAATGCGCATCGAGTGCTTCATCGGGGATCTCATCCGCTGGCGTGTCGCTGATTTCAGCATCACGAATCATGTCTAAGGCAAAGCTGCGAAGATCGTTGCGCAAATGGCACCAGGAATCCAGGTACCAGTTCGCCCGATAGTAAACCAGACGTTGTGGTGAGACCTCGCGAACGGTTTCCTCGTTGCTGGAACGACTGAAGTACGTCAGCTGCAAGCGGTGCCGGGACAATGTCGCCATGCTCACTGACTGGAAACATTTGGCATCGACCGGACGCGATGCCATGTGCAGGGTGCGAATCCGCCGTCGAAGTTGGTCAGGTTCAAAATGTTTGGTGCCAAGTAGCAGTTGTAGTCGTTGCCGGAGCGGCGTGAGATCCATTTCGAGCAGACCGGGCTGGAGTTGGATGAGAAGATCCTGCATGAGCAGCAGTGCGTGGATCTCGCTTGCGCTGTACATCGGGCCCGGGATATTCCTTGCTTCGCCTCCGGAACGGAGATCTTCGCAGTAATATCCCCCGCGTTCCCGGCTCCACTCGATGTTGACCTGGAACCGGCTACGCAGGAATTCAAGGTCACGCTTCAATGTCGCAATCGACACCTCCAGCTCGCCGAGGAATTCGTCCCGCGGGATGACCTTTTTGATTTGCAGCATCTGCTGGATTCGCAGCACGCGTTCGGTTTGGCTCATTTCAGCGAACAACTACCTCACGTCTCTCCGCTCCCTAACCGATGATGCGCCGACATCAGTGCGTTCTCGAAAGCTGCGTTGTAAAATCGGCTGATTCACCACCCGCTACTCCGGGCCCCAAAGTGCGCACAGGCGTACGATCTAGCGCCACGGTCTGCTTTAATGTTGCTGGTGGCAGCAGCCGAAAGAACAGCTCTGCGTAGCTGTCAAATTGAGCAAACGAGCCTTCAATTTCAGGTTCGTGCACCTTATAGTCGGCCGCTGAGCTGCCCCACTTCTTAAAACCTTCTTCCACATTCTGAGATGTTCCGAGGTAGCTGCGCTCGCCCGTGCCCAACAAAAGTACAACGTCCCACTGATGCCCCTGCCCTTTGAACGCACGCACTTGATTTGTGTTGAGCCCCCAGAAACCGGCGCCGGATCCGCGAATCTTAACATACAAGATTCGGATTATGTTCTGCCGAGTTTTACTGACCAGCTTCATTACATTTTCGCTTGTATAGCTGCCCCGATGCTTGCTTACTGAGATTCCGAACGGCTCGCAATAAGTTTGTAGGGCCCTCTTGAAATGCGGCAACATGTCGACCGAACGGGGCTTCCTTTTCCGGGGCATGTTAACTTGCGAATCCATCCTTTAGCCTTCCTTTCTGTGCAGCAGCGGCAAGAATCTTTCCGCTTCCACCTCGCAACCGGCGCGGCGGCACGCGCCGATTCAATCAGCCTCCACGGCGAGTGCCGCTCTTCAGGTATAGCGTCCATTCGTCCGGATTACAAGTCACTGCGTGTCGCCCGGATCTGATTACTTCGGTTAATACTTCCGGACCATGCTCGCATACCAGAGTCGAAACTCCCCAGTTAAAGTTTTTGACTGCCATTTCTCCGAGATCGATCGACGTGCTTTCCTGTTCGATATTGTCAGTCGTCATCGGAGGCGATCCCCTGCGGGAAAAAGACCGGCGCCGCTCCCGTAAATCGCTTAGCGCAACGGTTCGCGCGTCGTCGTGCGATTCTGCCGGCAAAGATAGTGTTAACCATCCTGCTGCGTTACTGACAACCGTTAACCACTGGAAAGACAGGGCATTAACCTCTAGTGATCTTGTAACTTGCTTTTTTTGGGCTCATATAGTACAGGAGTCAGACCGGGGGCGCCGGGCGGCCCGAACTATGACGTGGAGGTCCCCACCGCCCGCAGCCAGGGCACTGTCAGCGGGCGAAAGCCCAAATGATGGTAGTGGGCTACCCTGGTCTGGCCGGCCATTCGGGAGGAGAAAATGCTCAAAAACACTGAACTTCGCGAAGCGGTACTTGGCTGGATTCGGGACTTACCCAAAGGCAGGGTTTTCAATAACCGGGAAATGTACAGGTTTCTTGAGGAACGCTTTCCCGACGAGTGTTGCGCTCGGGGACAAGCCGCCCACGAGCCACGGTTCCACAACGATGCTCGCTGGGCGGTGCAGGACGCTAAGCTGGATAAACTGGCGAAGGATACCGGCAGAACTGGGCAGCACCAAAGAGTATGAATTTCACGTTCAGGACTCCGGTCGCGCGACCGGAGAAATGGTCTGGACCCTACGGCATCTCCCGCGTTCATCCCGCTTCAATGAGGCTCCGGTCGCGCGACCGGAGAAATGCCATGAAGAGCTCCCAGTGGTACCACATCAAGAAGGCTTCAATGAGGCTCCGGTCGCGCGACCGGAGAAATTACGGCGGGGGATTACGTGGAGCTGTGCTGGCTGGGCTTCAATGAGGCTCCGGTCGCGCGACCGGAGAAATAAGTTGTTTGATTTGACCCGTCTGAAGGTATCCACGCTTCAATGAGGCTCCGGTCGCGCGACCGGAGAAATGGATACATCGCGTAGGATGCCGATCGCCTGCGTTTTGCTTCAATGAGGCTCCGGTCGCGCGACCGGAGAAATCAAGCCGCGAAAGAACGCGCCGTCCGTGTTCGTGTTGCTTCAATGAGGCTCCGGTCGCGCGACCGGAGAAATCGCAACACCGCACAAGGCCAAGCAACCGGCCAGGTCGCTTCAATGAGGCTCCGGTCGCGCGACCGGAGAAATGCAAACCGCAAAGCGACTAAGCCAGAGCCCGCGCGCTTCAATGAGGCTCCGGTCGCGCGACCGGAGAAATAAAAGAAGGCGGAACAATGAATGAAAGAAGCAATCGCTTCAATGAGGCTCCGGTCGCGCGACCGGAGAAATAAAAGAAGGCGGAA
>Ga0116126_1000098_pt1 | contig 78289 bp, 78 predicted proteins | sample June2015DPH_16_5_FD_89730 | JGI IMG/M metagenome (GOLD analysis project Ga0116126, IMG submission 89730) | Peatland microbial communities from SPRUCE experiment site at the Marcell Experimental Forest, Minnesota, USA - June2015DPH_16_40 | ecosystem: Environmental > Terrestrial > Soil > Wetlands...
ATCCTCTTGCCGCTCTCGATGCTCACGTCTGCCCATCGCCATGAAAAAAGCTTACGAGCAAACCCTGTGGATAATCCAACAACTTCCAGAGTACGAATCAGGACTTGCACCACGGGCTGCTAACGACAATGATTGCAACCTTTTGCATTGAAATGCCTTTCGCGGAGAGATATCGGTTGGCTCACGAGGACAAGTGATTCTTAACCTTGACCCACGAAGCATGGACATCGTAGCATGTTATGCAAATATTCGAGCTATTTCGAAGTGGGCCCTGTTCGGGGTGGGTTCTATTCGACGAGGTTTTTTTAAATGCAATCGAAGAAGAAATCCACCCTTCTGACGCGTCGTCAGTTCGTGGCCGCGGGAGCTATGGGAGGCGCGGCTGTCGCCATCGGCTGCACTGCGGGCAACCACGGCAATTGGGATTTCCTGAGCGACGGCCAGGCCCGGACTCTGGCCGCAATCTGCGATCAGATTATCCCTGCGGACGGCTTTCCCAGCGCCTCGCAGGCTGGAGCGCTCACTTACATCGACAAGCAACTTGTTCGACACTTCCGCCGCCACCAGGATGCTTATCGGGACGGCCTGGAGAAGGCTGAAGCGATGAGCCGCAAGCGCTTCGGCAAAGATCTTGCTGAGCTCACTTCGCCTGAGCAATTTGAGGTGGTGAGCGCCATCGAGCAACAGTATCTTGACTTTTTCAATCTTGTGCGCGCCCACACTCTGCAGGGTTACTACGGCTCGCCGCGCCACGGCGGCAATCGCGATGCCGTGAGCTGGCGGATGCTGGGGCTGGATGAGCCGCCTTTGCGCGGCCGTGCGCAGTACAACCTGAAGAAGGGCACACATTCATGAAAAGAGTGAATGCTGTGATCGTGGGCGCCGGCGCCGGCGGCGGCATTGCCGCCAAGGAGCTATCGACCGCGGGACTGAGCGTTGTGCTGCTGGAGCGCGGCAAATGGTACACCGCCAACGATTGCCGCAAGGACGATCTGCGCAATCAGAGTAGTATCGTGCTGGGCTGCGCCTTTGGACCGGAAGACAAAGGCCACCCGCGCGTCTGGGTCGATGCAAACGGCGTACCTCAAACAGTAGTGCCCAGCGATGGCGGAAAGTACCAGAACGTTGCCGCCTGCGTGGGTGGCGGAACGCTCAGTTGGGGAGCGCAGGCCTGGCGCTTTATGCCCCAGGACTTCAAGATGCGCTCCACCTACGGCGCGCCGCCGGGAAGCTCTCTTGAAGACTGGCCCATCTCCTACGACGACCTGGAGCCGTTTTACGAAAAGGCCGAGTATGAAATCGGCGTCTCCGGCGACTACTCGCCCGATCCGTTTCATGGTCCGCGCCGGCGTCCTCTGCCCATGCCGCCGCTGCCATCTACTCTGGAGTTCTCAATCCTGGAGCCGGCAGCCAAACGCCTCGGCCTGCATCCGATTAACATTCCCATGTCGCGCAACAGCGTGCCCTACAACGGACGCGGGCCGTGCATGCGCTGCCGGTGGTGCGACGGATATATCTGCGAAACGGATGCCAAGAACGGCACCCAAAATACCGTAATTCCCGTTGCGCTCAACACCGGGAACTGCGAGCTGCGCACCGAGTGCATGGTGAAAGAAATCCTCACCGACGACCGGGGACGCGCGCGCGGCGTGGCCTACTTCGACGCTGACGGGCACTTGCAGGAGCAGCTAGCCGACATTGTCGTCGTCTCCGCCAGTGCCACCGAGTCCGCGCGCCTGCTCCTGAATTCCAAAAGCCGCCTCTTTCCCGATGGGCTGGGAAATCGCTACAACCTGGTGGGACGCAACCTGCAGGGCCATCAATACACGGGCGCGACCGGCTACTTCGATTTCGATACCTACGACGACGTAGGCCCCGGCGCCTGCATTGCCATCTGCGATTACAACCACGGCACTCCCGGCCTGCTCGGCGGCGGAATGCTGGACAACGAGTTCATTCGCCTGCCGATTAATATGATCGACAGGCTGCCGCCGGGCACCCCGCTCTGGGGGCCGGGACACAAGCAGGGAATGCGCGACTGGCATAAGCGGACCGTGGGAATCCATGGGCCAACCCAGCAGATTCCCACGGCGGACGCCAGGGTCACTCTCGATCCAACGGTGAAAGACAAATGGGGAATGCCGGTGGTGCGTACCTCGGGCAACGTGCATCCCATCACCTTTGAAGTCGGCGAGGTGCAGGCCAAACGCGCGGAAGCCTGGCTCAAAGAGGCGGGAGCGATTCATACCACTCTGTCGGTGAACAGGCGCGATGTTGTATCGGGCGAGGCTCACCAATCCGGCACCTGCCGCATGGGCGACGATCCGAAAGGCTCGGTTGTGAACCGCTACTGCCAGATTCACGACGTGGACAACGTCTTCGTCATCGATTCGAGCGTGCATGTAACCAACGGAGGCTTCAATCCGGCGCTGACCATCATGGCCGTCGCCTACTATGCCTCCGCTGCATTGGTTCGCAACTGGAAGGGAACGGGATTCCGGTCATGAAGCGATTTTTGAAGTTTGCGGCCATCGCCATCGCGTCGATGGTCTTGCTGGCAGTTGCCGTCACCTATGGCGCATCGTATTACTACACCATGCATTACGGCCAGGGCTGCGCAAACTGCCACGAAATGGCAAGCTATGTGAGCGCGATGCATTCCTCTCCTCATCGCAAGCAGGACTGCCTGGATTGCCATGAGGCGAGCATGGCAACCAAGCTGCGTCACATCCGGGTGCATCTCATCGGCGATGTGCCTGAAGCCATCCGGCTGCGCGATGTGGACGTGCTGGAGATGGTTCCCAATTGCCAGAAGTGCCATCAGCAGGAATACGCCACCTGGCACGCGGGCCCGCACAGCGCCACCTATACCCAGATATTTGCCGATCCCAAGCACAACTCTGAGCGGCGGCTGATGAACGACTGCTTCCGTTGCCACGGCATGCACTTCGACGGCTCCATCCGCGACCTTGTCCAGCCCCAGAACGCGCAGGGTCCATGGCACATTATTCGCGATGGATTTGGCGATCAGCCGGCCATGCCCTGCCAGACCTGCCACCAGACCCATTACGAAGGACCGCAGGAAACCAAGCCCGCCAAGCGCATCTCCGTGGCCGGCGCGGCCGTTCACGATTCACTGGCCTTCTTTGACCGCCGGGAGAGAATCCACTTTGCCGCCGCCACGCTTGCCATTCCGCATTTGCAGGATGGTGCGCGGCCGGTGAAGATGAGCGAGGATGCGCGGGAGGCCATCTGCTACCAGTGCCATGCGCCGCGCATTCCCGATGCCGGCACCGTTGCGGCGGCAAATCACTGGGGTCCGCAGGTGGGCTCCGGCGACGACCGCACGCCCATGGGCGTGCATGAAGGCCTGAGCTGCATCTCCTGCCACTTTGGCCACAATCAGAACGCCCGCGCATCGTGCAAGACCTGCCACCCGCAGATGTCTCATTGCGGAATCGACGTGGAGAAGATGGATACAACCTACGTCAATGCCGCCAGCCCGCACAATATCCACTGGGTCAAGTGCACGGACTGCCATCAGCACGGCATCCCGAAGATGAAGACTCCCGCGCCGGCTAAAGCTCAGTTACCGACTGCTCCCGGCAGGAATGGATGACGGTTGGATTCCGTGCAATCGGAGACTCACAAAATGCCCCGTGCCCCAGGCCTCGCTTTGAAACTCTGGCAACCACTGCGGCGGGCAATTGCAGTTCGGTTGACGAGATATGGACAAATTCAATCCGTATCAATCTAATTGTCTTTTGGAAGGCGAGACTATGTGTAACGACCGAAACGACCAGATCGATCTCGAAGCATACCGCGTTGCAAAAGAGGCGCGCAATCTGGAAATAACGCTCTTCTGGCAGCGATCAAACTATTTTTTGGTGTTGAGTACAGCTATAGCGGCTGGCTTCTTTTCGCTCCACGACCCGAACTATGCATTGCCGCTCTCGGCCTTCGGTCTGATCGTCGGACTATTGTGGATTGCTGTGAATCTCGGCAGCAAGTTCTGGCAGAGCCGGTGGGAGCACAGGCTCCACCTAACCGAGGAACAACTACGACCGAACATGAACTTATTTTCAGCAACTTGGGAGACGGTACAAGACGACGTTCGGAAGAGCTTTGAGTTTCGAAGGCGCGGTAAAATCCACCGAATCTACACCCGACTGGTGCTCCTGAAACCCTCGGTCAGCCTCATGATGACCCTCCTCTCGCTGGCGTTCGTGGTGTTCTGGATCACCATCACACTCGTAGCGATATTCCAGAAATGTTGGCATGGCAAATGAGAATCGAGCGAGATGAAGTAACGCGAGAAGAGGTCACCCGCTACTACACCAAATCTGAAAAATCGGGTAAAGTAAGAAACCATGAGCTTGAAAAGACCATTTTCCGTGCGATACGGGATCAACGCAGAGCCAGTTCCAACCGTGGAAGACGCCCCAGAATCGCTACGTTATCATCTATTGAGATATTTCCAACTGAATGGGGGTTCATACCCTTCGGGAATCGTTGGCCTCTTGGAAGAGTTCCTTCGCCGCCCCGGGCTCGGTGCCTCCTTCCGTAATCCACACGACCCAACCCGGCAGAAAAGAATCTATGATCTCATTCAGAAACTTGAATGGTGGCAGGTCTACGAATTCATTAAATTTGTTTATGCCAACACGATAATTGTGTACTCGCGTGAAAAGTTCGCCAGCGGTCTGAATAACCTATTCTCCGAACAGAACATATGCTACAGAATCAATAACCAAGGAGAAATCATATACAAAGGCTCAGAAGCATTTGAAGTAGCTGTTGCTGGGGCAGAATCCGCGCTTGCCGCAACTGGAAGAAACACCGCCAGAGACGAAATACACAAGGCACTCGAAGATCTGTCAAGACGCCCTAAACCAGACCTAACAGGAGCGGTTCACCATGCAATGGCGGCCCTTGAATGTGTAGCTGCTGATGTCTGTGGAGAAAGTGGCCAAACGCTGGGGCAAGTGGCCAAGAAGCATACAGATAAGTTTCCTCCGCCGCTCGGCGAAGCCGTCGGCAAGCTCTATGGATTTGCTTCTGAAAGAGGTCGCCATATCACCGAGGGCGGAGAACCTGACATCAAAGATGTTGAATTGGTCGTTGGGATCGCAGCAACAGTTGCGACTTATTTAAGTCGATAGAACGGATATTAGTGCTAGGAATCCAGGCCTCGTATTTAAGACATGGGAAACCACGATCCACGATCCGGTGACGTTTCACTGAGCAGCGGCGCCAAATGTAGCTCTCAGCAAATCCGCGGCAACTGCTCCCCAATCTGCGTAGGAATCACGCGATTGGCGCCCATCGCCGTCCGCGCCACCAGCATCCGCGGATGCTGTGCGGTCACAGTACCGATCCGCGCCGCCTCGCGTCCCAGCGGATGCGCCCGCAGCACGGCCAGCACTTTCTCCTCCGCCTCAGCCGCAACAAAAAATACCGCCTTGCCCTCGTTGGCCACATACACCGGGTCGAGGCCGAGCAGTTCACACGCCGACTGCACCTCAGCCCGCACCGGCAATCGCGCCTCGTCAATCGCAATCCCCACGCCCGAAGCCTGCGCAATCTCATTCAGCGTCGAGGCGAGGCCCCCGCGCGTCGGGTCCCGCATGGCATGAACCGCCGCCCCCGCCGCATCCAGAACCTTGGCAATCATCCCGTTCAGCGCCGCGCAATCGGAGCGGATCGGACTCTCGAACTCGAGGCCCTCCCTCACGCTCATAATCGCCATGCCGTGATCGCCGATCGTGCCAGAAACCAGAATCGCGTCTCCCGCCCGCGCCCGTTGCGGGCCAACTTCGATCCCCGCGCGCAGCACGCCGACGCCCGCCGTAGTGATGTAGCAGCCGTCTCCGTGTCCCCGCTCCACCACCTTCGTGTCGCCGGTAACAATCTGCACGCCCGCGGTAGCGGCGGCCTCAGCCATCGCCTCCACTATCGCCGCCAATTGCGCCAGCGGAAATCCCTCTTCCAGAATGAAGCTGGCGCTCAGAAACTTCGGTTCCGCGCCGGAAACGGCCAGGTCGTTCACCGTCCCATTCACCGCCAGCTCCCCAATTGAACCGCCGGGAAAAAACAGCGGCTGCACCACAAAGGAATCGGTGCTCAGCACCAGCCGTCCGGCCGGCAGATTGAGCACCGCAGCATCGCCCAGATTTTCGAGAGCCGCATTGCGGAAGGCGGGCAGAAACAAATGCTCCACCAACTCGTTGCCTAGCTTGCCGCCGCCGCCGTGGCCCATCACGATGGTGGGGTAATCGGCCAGCGGCAGCGGGCAACTCCAGTTGGAAAAATCCGGCGCCGCATTCGGAGAATCCGTCAACCCGGCCTTCAAGTTTCCGCCCACGCCCGCTCCTCGCCGCCCTAAATTGTCGCCAGCTCGCAATCGATCCTGAGTCCCTAGTCCCTACGTCCCTAGTCCCTGACTCTTCCCGCGCTTGCCAGCTCTTCCGCCGACAAATACCGCCCATAGTTGTAATAAGCCGCGCAAGCCCCCTCGCTGGAAACCATCGTCGCCCCCAGCGGATGCCTTGGCGTACACTCCCTGCCAAAGGCCGCGCATTGGGCCGGCTTGATGGTCCCGCGCAGCACGTCCCCGGCCCTGCACAGCGCCGACTCTTGCGTATGAATCCCGGTAATCTGGAACCGCTCCTCGGCGTCAAACTCCCGGTAATCCGCGCTCAGCCGCAGGCCACTCCTGGGAATCACGCCAATCCCGCGCCAAGCCCGATCAGTCACTTCGAAGACCTCCGCCAGCAGCCGCTGCGCGGGGCGGTTCCCCTCGAACGTTACGATGCGTTCATAAGCGTTCTCCACCTCGTACCGTCCGGCCTCCAGTTGCACCACCGCCCGCCGAATCCCATCCAGCAAATCCAGCGGCTCAAACCCCGTCACCACCATCGGTATCTTGTACTTCTCTGCCAGCGGCGGATACTCCCAGTACCCCATCACGCTGCACACGTGCCCTGCCAACAGAAATCCCCGCACACGCTTTTCCGGGGTCCCCAACGGCAGGTCTTCGCCGTTGGGGTGGTGGTTTCCCGGCGACTCCAATATGGCCGAGATCGCAGGCGGCACCAGCACGTGCGAAACCAGCAGCGAAAAGTTCTTCAACCCGCGCCTCTTGGCCACATGCACGCTCATGGCATTGGCCGGAGCCGTGGTTTCGAACCCCACGCCGAAGAAGACCACCTGCTTGTCAGGGTTCTTCGCCGCCAACTCCACCGCATCCAGCGGCGAGTAGATCACCCGCACGTCCCCGCCTGCGCCCTTCACCTGAAACAGATCGCCCTCGGTGCCCGGAACCCGCAGCATATCGCCGAAGGAGCAGAAGATCACCCCCGGCAGCGCGGCAATGGCAAGCGCCTTATCGATCAATTCCAGCGGCGTCACGCAGACCGGGCATCCGGGCCCATGAATCATCTCGATCCCGGCGGGCAACATCTGGTCGATTCCGTTCTTGATGATCGAGTGCGTTTGTCCCCCGCAAACCTCCATGATCTTCCAGGGCCGCGTGGCGACAGCAGCAATCTCCCGCGCCATCCGCCGCGCAATCTCGCCATTCCGGAACTCGGTCAGGTACTTCATCGGCCGCCGCTCGCATTCGCACAAAGATTGGGTGCCCCAGGTCTCGCTTTTAGACTTGGTAAAGCACTATCATCAACCACCCTCACGCTGACTTGCTGACTTGCTGACTCGCTGACTCGCTCTCACAGCTTCCATCCGGACAAGCCGACTGCGGCTTAACCGCCGCCCGCGCAAACGCCTCGTCCCCTTCCGCCAACTCCTCCTCCAGCACACCCATCTCGCGGAAATCCGCCAGCGTCTTCTCCGCCGTCTCCTCGTCGATCTTCGAGAGCGCAAACCCAACGTGAACAATGGTATAGTCGCCCACTTCGACCTCCGGCACGTAGTCCAGGCAAACCCTCTTGACCACCCCGCCAAAGTTCACCCGGCCCATCCGAAGCCCGCCCTCGGTGGTAATCTCTTCCACTCTTCCCGGAATTGCTAAGCACATGGCAACTACCTTATACCCCTCTACAGCCACAGTATGATGTGATTTAAATCACTCAAAACCCGCCAAACTCACCCCCGTCCCTTCCGTTGCTCCTCCAAATACTCCAGCCACTCCTCCAGCCCCACTCCGCTCTTCACAGAAGTCTCAAAGATCCGAATCCCCGGCCGAATCTCATTGATATTTTTCAGCGCCGCCCACCGGTCGAAGCCGCACGGCGCCGCCAGGTCCATCTTCGTAATCACCGCCGCATCCGCCGAGTTGAACATGGTGGGATACTTCAGCGGCTTGTCCTCGCCCTCCGTCACCGAAAGCAGCACCACCCGGATCGCCTCGCCCAGGTCGTAGCTCGACGGGCAAACCAGGTTGCCCACATTCTCAATAAACAAGTAATCCAACCCGCCCAGTTCCACTCCCTGCCAATCCTGAAGGTGTTTGCCCACCATCTCCGCATCCAGGTGGCAGATTCCATGGGTATTGATCTGCCGCACCGGGGCGCCACTGGCCGCCAGCCGACGCGCATCGTTATCCGTCTCCAGATCGCCCACCAGCGCCGCCACCCGCGTCCCCCGTTTCCGCAGCTCCGTAAGCGTCCACTCCAGAAACGCCGTCTTGCCCGTTCCAGGACTCGAAACCAGGTTCAGCACCGTTACGCCGGCAGCAGCGTAGCTCGCCCGCAGCCCCGCCGCCAGTTCGTCGTTTTTCTTGAGAATCCCCCGCCGCAGCTCCACAATCCTGGTCGTCATGCCGCCTCCTTGCCATCCTCAATCTCGATCGAATCAATCTCCAGCTCGCGGCCCTGGCGCAGGTCCAAGCAAGGCTCGCCGCACCGCGGGCACCGGAAGCTCTGCATCCCCTCCAGTTCCACGTCTTCTCCGCACCCCACGCAGTGCATCACCACCGGCAGCACGTTGACCACAAGCTTCGACCCCTCCAGCGCCGTTCCCTCCGCAGCGATCCCATAGCAAAATTGCAGCGCATCCTCAACCACGCTCGCCAGCGCTCCCACCCTCAGCCGCACCTCCTTGACGCGCGCCCCAGGGTAAGCCGCCAGAGACTCCGTCACCGTATCCACAATGCTCGAAACGATCGAAAGCTCATGCATAAAAGATGGATTCTACGCCCCCGCCGGCCCAGCCGCCCGCCAGCACCAATATGCAAGATGGCCGGCGGGTGATCTGAAGCTGCGAAATGAAGGGTGCAACATCCATGCGGCACAAAGAGAATCAGTGATCTTAGGGCTCGCTAACCAGGCTTTATGCACAGTTTGGATACAGCAGGGTGCTCCGCAGCGGCTCAATAAGTGATTGATTTTATGGTGCCGGGAGGGGGCGAATTGCAACCCCGCAGATTCCATGGAATCTGCGCTGAAACGGAGATTACCACTAAAACTTTAGTTGTAGGGAAAATAGTTACTGAAGTACCGAATTCTGTTCAAAACAGAGTAAAAATCAATTACAATCTTTTTCTTTGAAGAGTGATTCGGAGGGAGGAGGGAATGCCATGAATTCAGGATTATCACCTAATTTCGATACCAAATATCCCGACTCCATTGGAGCGGAACTCTTGTCGATTGCCTTGATTGGCCCAAACGAGGAGCGCCGCAAGGCTCTGTCCAGGGCGCTTGCCGAATGCCGTGAGGCCGTAGTCCGTGAGTTCTCTTCCTATCCCACGACACTTGACGAAGTACCGAGGCTGCTGAAGCAATATTACGACGTCATCATCATTGACCTTGACAGTAACCGGGAATTCGCCCTTGAACTAGTGGAGAGCATCTGCGCCAATGACTCGGCGACCGTGATGGTCTATTCGGAGATGGCCGATCAGGACCGGGTGGTCCGTAGCATGCGTGCAGGCGCTCGTGAGTTTCTCACTCCGCCCTTCGACCAAAACGCTGTGGCGGAAGCTCTCGTTCGGGCCGCGGCCATCCTCCGTCCGAGAACCGTCCCCACGAAGAGGAATCGCGGAAGGCTGCTCGTATTTCTCGGTTCCAAGGGCGGCTCCGGTGTCACGACCATTGCCTGCAATTTTGCGGTCGCTATGGCCCAGGAATCCGACCAAAGCACCTTGTTGATCGACCTCGGTCTCCCCATGGGAGACGCCGCGCTCAGCCTCGGGATCACCGCGGAGTACTCGACTGACAACGCCCTCCAGGATGCCGACCGGCTGGATGCGAGTTTTCTTCTCAAGCTGTTGGCCAAGCATCAGTCAGGAGTATCCGTGCTCGCGGCTCCAAGCAAAGTTCCCGAGGTCGAGGCCTCCGACGTGGCCATCGACAAGCTGATAGCCGTCGCACGGCAGGAATTCGATAATGTGATCGTCGATGTGGGATCGAGAGTCGATTTAATGGGTACCACTCTCTTCAAAGATGCCTTTACGATCTACCTGGTCACCCAGGCCGGCATCTCCGAACTGCGCAACTCAAATCGCCTGATCTCACGGTTCTTCAACGCAGGCAGTCCAAAACTCGAAGTCGTGATCAACCGCTTTGAGCCTCGCTTCCTGGGGGTCACTGAAGAACATATCACCAAGGCTCTTAACAGGCCGGCGCAGTGGAAGATTCCCAACGATTATGACGCTATGCGCCAGATGCAGAGCACCGCTACTCCGCTCTCGTTTACAGATTCGCCCATTTCAAGGCTGATCCTGGAGATGGCCTGTTCCGTTACCGGGCACCCCGTACCCAAGGCAAAAAAGAAGGGTTTCAGCTTTAAAGATCTCGGTAGAGGTAGTTCGGAGAGCATTTCTATCACCGATAAGCCGCCTGCCGTTATCAGTACGAAGCCGACCAATGCCGGTGTGAAGCCGACCTTTGCAGGTGCGGCGCCGGCCGTTGCAGGTGCGGCGCCGGCCGTCGCCGGTGCGAAGCCGGCCGTTGCAGGTGTGAAGCCGGCCGTCGCATGGAAAACGCCCGCGTCGATTACCTGTGGCGCCGCGCTCGGCGACACCCAGCTCAATGCCACGGCATCGGTTCCGGGTACGTTTGTGTATACTCCCGGCGCCGGCTACGTGTTGCCTGCGGGAAATCATACGCTCTGGGTAACCTTCACACCGGTGGACACGGCGGAATACAGCACGGTGCAGGTCTCCGTCACCATCACTGTGTCCAAGGCAACGCCAACCATCACGTGGCCGACACCTCACGTCATTTCCTGCGGCACCGTGCTAAGCGAAACTCAGCTCAATGCCACGGCATCGGTTCCGGGTACATTCGTCTACACTCCTGCTGCCGGCGAAGTGCTCGTGGCGGGAAAGTATACGCTCTCGGTAACCTTCACTCCAACGGAAGACACGAACTACACTACAGCGCAAACCAGCGTGGCAGTTACTGTCGCCAAGGCGACGCCGGCCATCGCATGGTCGACGCCCGATCCGATGACCTGTGGTACAGCGCTCAGCGCCACTCAGCTCAACGCCGCGGCATCGGTTCCGGGTACATTCGCCTACACTCCTGCTGCAGGCGACTTGCTCGCGGCGGGAACGCATACGCTCTCGGTGACCTTCACTCCAACGGACGACACGAACTACGCAGCAGCGCAAGCCGCCGTGTCACTCACTGTCGCCAAGGCGACGCCAGCCATCGCATGGTCGACGCCCGCTCCGATTACCTACGGCACCCTGCTCAGCACCACTCAGCTCAGTGCCACGACATCGGTTCCGGGTAAATTCGTCTACAACCCGGGCGTAGGCGCCGTGCTTGCGGCTGGAGAGCATACGCCCTCGGTAATCTTCACTCCGACGGATACCTCGAACTACACCACGGCGCGGGCCGCCGTATCGCTCACTGTCGCCAAGGCAATGCCGGCCATTGCATGGTCGACGCCCGATCCGATTACCTGCGGCGCCGCACTCAGCGCCACTCAGCTCAATGCCAAAGCATCTGTACCGGGATCATTCGTCTACGCTCCCGCCGCGGGCGAAGTGCTTGCGGCAGGAGCGCATACGCTCTCGGTAACCTTCACTCCAACGGACACTATGAATTACAAAACGGCGCATGCGGCCGTATTGCTCGCTATCACCGAGACGTCGCCAACCCTGATCACGTGGCCTCCCCCCTCTGCCATTTCTTACGGCACCGCGCTCAGTACACTTCAGCTCAATGCCACGGCGCCGATTCCGGGAACATTCGTCTACACTCCTTCCGCAGGCGACCTGCTCACGGTAGGGCGCCATACGCTCTCGGTAACCTTCACTCCAAAGGACACTGAGAAATACGCGGCGGCGCAAGCCGCTGTGACGCTTGTGGTGGAAGGATTACCTAACATCGATTCGCTGCTTACGGCAGCCACGCAGACGCCGTTCACGCAAACCGGCGCCGCGGACTTCACTGACCTCGCAGACGCGAAGCGGAAGGTAGTAACAAGCGGCAGCGCCCCCAACAAAAATGGCCAGCGTGAAACGCGTTCTTACAAAGGTGCAACCTATGAGAAGGGAGAAGATGGCCAATGGCATCTCCAGCAAAAATAGAGCAGGAACTACCCGACACGCTTCCCGAGGATTTCGGCGGCTGGGATAGAGAAGATTCTCCGGCGACTCTACCTGTCAACTCTGGCGGCTTTGAAGCCGGCCCTGGTTTCGTTATTGTTCCAAAGCCGCCTGCGCAACCCGCAAAGCCGCAAGCTACCGTGGCGCGTAACGTGGCTTCGCCCATTCGGTCTAACAGCGCTGTGGTGGATGGGATGCGTAAAACAGCCTCACACAAGGCAGCGGCGATGAACGAGGCTGATGAAGCTCTCTTACAGTCGCTTCGATCCAATAGCGCCGATATGGGAAAGCAGAAGCGCACCGGCAAGAAGTGGATGATGGTTTCGGCCGTTGCCGCCGGTTTGATTCTGGTTCCGCTCGTCCTCATTCCGCTGTTCAATTCCGGAAGGCTGTCCATGTTGAGACAACCGGTTGAAGCGCAGCCGGCAGCCACCGATACGCAGCCTGAGACGATCACTCTCAAGCCATCGCCGTCGACACAGTTAACCTCAGGTAAGCAGCCGGCTACGGCCGTCATGCAGCAGGCTACGGTTACCCAGCCGACCACGAACAAGGAGGAAGTGATCCTGCCTCAGGTGCAGTCAAAAATGATGCAAGATCAACTGACTACACCAACGCGGATTCCGCATAACCTTAAGATGAAGGCCGTGGAGGAAGCGCCGCCCTCTTTGGGCATTGGCGCGGCCGACATGGCAGGCCAGGGCGGAAACGGCGCGATTGGCAACGTCTTCAGTGGACAGGCACAGTCCAGGGTGATGGCTGCACCTCCCAAGACCGTGACCGTCTCAGCTGGCGTCGCGGGCGGTCTGCTGATTCAGAGGACTACGCCCATTTATCCGGCGATCGCCAAGTCAGCCCGCGTCACTGGCACGGTGGTGCTGAAAGCTACCATTTCGAAGACCGGAATAATCGAGAATTTGCACGTTGTGAGCGGACCGGCCATGTTGTCGCAGGCTGCTGTCGATGCCGTGCGGACCTGGCGCTACAAGCCCTACAAGCTCAACAACGAGCCGGTGGAAATTGATACAACGGTAAACGTGATCTTCACTCTGGGCGGATGACGAATCCTCTGCCTCAGATACAGATTGAGCATCAGACGTGCTGGTACAGACGAGGTGCGGAAGGTTAGTGTGTAATGTAAATTATTGTAATATATAGATTTATTATGGTGCCGGGAGGGGGGGTCGAACCCCCATGACCGCAAGGGTCGGCGGATTTTGAGTCCGCTGCGTCTGCCAGTTCCGCCATCCCGGCCGGGGGTTGGACTTAGCATCCAAAGTATCGCACAGCCCTCGCTTGCGGCGCCACAGAGAGATCCCACTTCGGAAGTTGCATCCCCATTCCCGCAATTTGAACACCGCCCCGGCTTTCCACACCCTCCCGCCGGAGCCCGAATGTGAATGCCGTGCGACAATGGAGGCAACCGTGATGACCACCGCCTCCTCCACAGTTGTTCCCTCGCCGGTTGCGGTGACCCCGCAGTTGCTCGCCGCGCACAGCATCACCGCGGAGGAGTACAGCCGCATCCTTGCGGCTCTGGACCGCGTCCCATCTCTAACTGAACTCGGCATTTACAGCGTGATGTGGAGCGAACACTGCTCCTACAAATCCAGCCGCGTCCATCTCAAGCGCCTGCCCACCAAAAGCGACCGCGTGGTCCAGGGACCGGGCGAGAACGCCGGCATCATCGACGTTGGCGACGGCTGGGCCTGCGCCTTCAAGATCGAGTCCCACAACCACCCCAGCTACATTGAGCCCTTCCAGGGCGCGGCCACCGGCGTGGGCGGCATCCTGCGCGACATCTTCACCATGGGCGCTCGTCCGCTCGCCGTCATGGATTCCCTCCGCTTCGGCCCCATCAGCGATGAGATCAACCAAAACGAGGAAGAGCGGAAGCTCATCGCCCGCAACCACTCCATCGTCGAGGGCGTAGTCAGCGGCATCGCCGCCTACGGCAACTGTTTCGGCGTACCCAACCTGGGCGGCGAGACCAAGTTCGAAGCCTGTTACAGCGGCAACCCGCTGGTCAACGCCTTCGCCCTCGGCCTGGTCCGCAAGGACGAAATCTTCTACGCCAAAGCCTCCGGCACAGGCAACCCCGTCATCTACGTGGGCGCAAAAACCGGCCGCGACGGCATCCACGGCGCCACCATGGCCAGCGAAGAGTTCAGTGAAGGCTCTGAGGCTAAGCGCCCCAACGTCCAGGTCGGCGACCCCTTCATGGAAAAGCTGCTCCTCGAAGCCTGCCTTGAAGCCATGCGCACCGGAGCCATCGTCGGCATTCAGGATATGGGCGCCGCCGGCCTCACCTGCTCCACCTGCGAGATGGGCGCCCGCGGCGGCGTGGGCCTCGACGTTGAGCTGGACCTCGTCCCCCAGCGCGAGACCGGCATGAGCGCCTACGAGATCATGCTCTCCGAGAGCCAGGAACGCATGCTGCTGGTCGCTACCAAAGGCCGTGAAGACGAAGTCCTCAGCGTCTTTTCGAAATGGGGCCTTGACGCTGTGATCGTCGGCGCAGTCCAGACCGAGCCGCGCCTCCGCATCCGGCATCATGGCGAGCTGGTTGCCGATATTCCCAACCAATCTCTCACCGACGACGCCCCGCTCTACCACCGTCCCGTCGGCGTCTGGAAATCCTCCATCCCGCTCGACCCTCCCGAAGAGATCCTCGCCCAGTTCGCCGCCGACCGCGACTACACCGCCGACCTCAAGAAACTTCTCTTGAGCGCCAACGTCTGCTCCAAGCGCTGGGTCCACGAGCAGTACGACACCATGGTCCAGACCAACACCGTGATCGGTCCCGGCGGCGAAGCCGGCGTGATGCGCATCAAAGGAACAGGGACTAAGGGACTAGGGACTGAGGGACTAGGGACTGAGGGACTAGGGACTGGGGAGCGCGGGCTGGCGATGGCTCTGGATGGCAATGGCCGCTGGTGCTATCTCGATCCCAAACTCGGCGCCATGCACGCCGTCGCCGAAGCCGCCCGCAAAGTCGCCTCCACCGGCGCAACCCCCGTAGCCGCCACCAACTGCCTCAACTTCGGCAACCCGGAAAAGCCCGAAATCATGGCCCAGTTTTCGGCCGCCATTGACGGCATCGCCGAAGCCTGCACCGCCCTCGGAACCCCCATCACCGGCGGTAACGTTTCTCTCTATAACGAAACCCGCGGCGAAGGCATCTATCCCACCCCCGTTCTCGGCATCGTCGGCATCCTCGACGACGTAACCAAAGCCGTCCCGGCGGAATTTCAGCAAACTGGCGACGCCATTCTGCTCTTGTGGCCGATTCCCAAGGGCGAAGAGCCCGACCCGAGCCTTGATGTTCCCGTGAACAATCGCAATCTGCATTGGCAGGTTCCACCGCCCGAACCCGATGCGGAAGGGGCGGTTATCGTTCCCGAGGACGCGACGGAGACCGAGGCGGCGGCCTCGGCCAAGCTGGCTGCGTTCGGCTCGTCGGAGTTTGCGAAGGTGGTGCTGGGCGGCCTCTGGGGCACACCGCCGCCGCTTGATCTCAACGCCGAAGCCGATCTGCACACTCTTCTGGCAGCTCTTGCCGACAGCAAGTTGCTTTATTCCGCACGCGACCTCTCCGACGGCGGCATCGCTGTCGCTCTGGCGCAGGCAGGATTCCCTAAAGGGATCGGCGCGACCGTCGAGCAGGATCAATCGCTCATGGTTCATCCCCTCTTCGGCCTCTTCGCCGAACCGGCCTCTACCATGCTGGTCACTGCCCACGCCGGCAACGCCTCCGAAATCGAGAGGCTGGCCGGCGAATACAACTTCTTGGCCGCCCGTATCGGAACCACCGGCGGCCACCGCCTGGAAATCCTGGTAGACGGCGAGCCTTTCATCTCCGCCCCGCTTGCCGCCCTCCGCAAGTCCTGGGCCTCCGCCTTGGAAGCCACACTCCACGGCGAGGTAACCGCATGACCCGCCGGCTCTATCAAGGCGTCGCCGGGGTCGCGGAGACCGCCGGGCAACTGACCACTGTTCACTGTCCACTGTCCACTGTCGCCGCAGGCGACAAGCTCCGCGAAGAATGCGGCGTAGTTGCCATCCACGGCCACCCCGACGCCGCCCGCCAAGCCTATCTCGCCCTCTACGCCCTCCAGCATCGCGGCCAGGAATCGGCCGGCATCGCCACTGCCGACGGCCACCATCTCGCCAACATCAAGGGCATGGGCCTGGTCTCTGAAATCTTTACCGACGATGTGCTGGCCAAGCTCCCCGGCCAAATGGCCATCGGCCACACCCGCTACTCCACCACCGGCGACTCGGCCCTGCTCAACGCCCAGCCCATCCGCGTGGATTCCACCAAGGGACTCATCGCCATCGCCCACAACGGCAATCTGGTCAACCTGGGCAACCTCCGCGCCAGCCTGGAGCGCGACGGCGCTTACTTCCAAACCACCTCCGACTCCGAAATCATCGTCCAGCTCATCGCCCACTCCAGCGCCGGCTCTCTGGTCGACGCCATCGCCGACTCGCTCCGCCAGGTTGAGGGCGCATTCTCCATCGTCATGATGACTCGCGATCGCATCTTCGCCGCTCGCGATCCACGCGGCTTCCGTCCGCTCTCCATGGGCCGCATCCGCAACCTCGAAGGCCCCGACACCATCGTCTTCGCCAGCGAATCCTGCGCCTTCGACCTGCTCCGCGCCGAATTCGAGCGCGACGTCCTTCCCGGCGAGCTGGTCATGGTTACTGAAGACGGCGTCTCCAGCCGCCAATACTCGACCGGCTTCCCGCAGTCCAGTTGCATCTTTGAGCACGTCTACTTCGCCCGCCCCGACAGCCGCATCTTCGGCCGCTGGGTGCAGGAGAGCCGCGATCAGTTGGGCCGCCAATTAGCCCGCGAATCCGGCGTGCCTGCGGATTTGGTTGTGCCCGTCCCCGACTCCGGCGTCACGGCAGCCATGGGATACGCGGAAGAGGCGCGCCTTCCCTTCCGCATGGGCCTCATCCGCAATCACTACGTCGGCCGCACCTTCATTGAGCCCGAGCAGCGCGTCCGCGACTTCGGCGTCCGCCTCAAGCTCAACCCGGTCCGCAACCTCCTCGAAGGCAAGCGCGTCATACTCATCGACGACTCCATCATCCGCGGCACCACAAGCCGCAAAATCGTCCGCATGGTCCGCGGCGCGGGAGCAAAGGAAGTCCATCTCCGTATCAGTTGCCCGCCCACCATCTCCCCCTGCTTTTACGGCGTAGACACTCCCAGCAAGCGCGACTTAATAGCAGCCAATAAGTCCGTAGAAGAGATTCGCCGCTTCATCGAAGCCGACTCATTAGCCTACTTATCCCTCGAAGGCCTCCTCAAAGCCTGCGACGGCGGCGAGCACAACGGCTACTGCACCGCCTGCTACACCGGCAACTACCCCACACAGTGGGTCGATGTGGAAGAGATACTGCCCGCCGCGGTAAGTAATTAAGAACCTGTTAAGATCGAGAGGCGTGATAAAATTCAGTTCAACTGCCTCCTGATGTGAAAGAATCTGGGCCAATAGGAGAATCCTGATTCAATGACACCATCAGGCGCCTGCAAGCGTTGAGCTTTTTTGAACAATACTTGCCTGAGCCGGTTGTAGGGAGAAGAGTCTATGCAAGAGAGATGCCTATCCGTAGTCGTTCCCGTTTACAACGAGGAAGATACGCTTGCCACAATTGTCAACAAGCTGCTTGAGTTGCCACAGCTGCTTGAGATCGTCATTGTCGATGATTGCTCAACCGATAAAACATCGGAAATTCTTCAGCAACTGAGCGAAAAACATAAAGAGATTCAGGCTGTGCGGCATGACAGAAACCGCGGGAAGACAGAAGCGCTCAAGACCGGTTTTCGCCTTACGCAAGGTGATATTGTTATCGTTCAGGATGCCGATCTCGAGTACGCCCCCGAGGAGATCCCCAGCGTAATTGCTCCGATTCTTGAAGGGCATGCGGACGTTGTTTTCGGCTCCCGCTTTCTGGTGAAGAAGGCCACGCGTGTCTTGTACTTTTATCATTACATCGGCAATAAACTACTTACCTTCCTCTCCAACCTCGCCACCAACATTAATCTAACCGATGTTGAAACGTGTTACAAGGCTTTCCGCGGCGATATCATCCGGCAGATGAAGATTCAGTCAAGCGGGTTCGGCTTTGAAATCGAAGTTGTCGCCAAGGTCGCCAAGCTGAAGTGCGCCATCTACGAAACGCCGATCAGTTATTATGGCCGCACCTACGAAGAAGGTAAGAAGATAACTGGGTGGGACGGCGTCGCGGCTGTATATTATATTCTTCGCTATAATCTTCTCTGCGGCCTGAAGGGGAGCTTTTATCGTATGCCGCAGTTTGAAACGCGCGGGCATGCCCGTCATGTGCCCGCCGCGCGGAGCCATGAAACGGCTTCGGGCGGCCAGCCTGCAGTCCCTGCTGATTCGACTTCAGAGAAGAGAGAGTCGTGGAAGTAAAGGATTCGCCCGGGTCCGGCTATCTTCCGCCCAAGCTGCCCTGGTATCTGTTAGCCCGGCCGATAGTGGTCTCTGGGGCGTTGGCAATCCCCTGCTTTTGGCAGCCCATCGTCTCAGGCATAGACTTGCAGAGCCATCTTTATAATGCGTGGCTGGCGGAGTTGATACGCAGTGGCGGCATCCACGGTCTGTGGATTGGCCACCAGAGCACTAACATGCTGATCGATATATTACTCGCCTGGCTGCTCAAGGGCTTTGGCGTTTCAGTGGCAGAACGAGTTATCACCACCGCTCTGGTGCTGGTCTTTTTCTGGGGCGCGTTTCAATTCATCACTTCAGTTTCAGGCCGAACGGTCTATTGGCCGGCGCCATGGTTGGCTATCCTAGCCTACGGAATTGTATTCCAGGTAGGACTGCTGAACTATTACTTTTCATGTGGAATTATCTTTTGGTTATTCGCCATCTTATGGGGGCGGCGCATTGGATTGCGGACGCTGTGGGCCGCGCCTTTGCTGATTCTGGCTTATCTTGCCCATCCTCTACCCGTCCTGTGGCTTCTAAGCGTGGCAGCCTATTGCTGGCTTGCCCGGCGGATGCAGGCGCGCTTTCAGATTCTCCTTTTTCTTGGTTGCGTAGCAGCTCTCTTTCTGATTCACAGCTACATCGTGGCGAGATACTTTACTGTTTGGATTAAATCCCAACTCATTTGCTGGACAGGAGCAGATCAGGCGTGGTTGCATGGATGGCATTACCTGCCGGTGTTCATGGGATTTCTCTTGTTCAGCGTCGTTCTCCTGGGTGAGCCGGAGAATCGCTGGCGAGCCGTGGTGAGCGTACTCGCGCAGGCTTACCTCCTCACGGCGGTCGCGATCGTCATGATGCCTTCCGAGATTCAAACGTCGAAGGAGAGTGCGCCAGCCGGCCTGATCGCATTCCGCCTTTCCCTTCTCTCTGGCGTTCTGTTGTTGGCTGTTTTGAGCCGTTCCACTTATAGAAGGTGGTATCTCCCCGCGGGACTTCTGACTGCCGCGATTTATTTTGGCGCGCTCTATTACGACATAGGGAAGGAGGCTCGCGTCGAGGCAAAGATGGTGAAGTTAGTCGAGACTCTGCCCGCCGGCGCGCGCGTGGTCTCGTTCGCTGACCTCTCCGATGGAGAAGCGCATGGCAATGTCTCGATAAGGGAAGGAAAGCTCACGTATTTGGCCAAGCTGCTTTTGTCCTACACCACTAACCGTTTACAGAGTACGCATCTGCTTTCTCGTGCTTGCGTCGGGCATTGTTTCGACTATATGAACTACGAACCGGCGACCGGCCAATTTAGAATCCACGCAGTACCGGGAAATCGTGTTGTTCTGGCCACCTATGTGGAAGATGAAGCTATGGAGTCCGGAACCTATGTACTCAAAGCAAGCGATCTCCCTCTATACGCTCTGATCCGGTGCGGTCCGGAGCCCGGCGACATATTCATGGCGCCTCTGGCGCTTGGCGAATCCAGCGCAACGCCTGCCTGCCCTGCGACCCCCTCCCCGCGATAGCAGATCGCGTGCGACTGCCGCTATTGCCCTGTGCCAAGCCGAACCTGCGGGGCGCATCAAGTCAGCAAGCTCGCTTTGCCTTTATACTGGATTGTTGTTGAAGGCAGGCGCGGTGCGGGAAACAAGCCGCAAAATGAGGAGTAGGCATTGGCGCAAGCGGAGATTGGCATTATCGGCGGCAGCGGACTTTACTCGATGCCCGGCTTTACCAACGTGCGTGAAGAGCGTGTGGAGACGCCCTTTGGCTCGCCTTCCGATGCCTTTGTGCTGGGCGAGCTGGAGGGGCGCAAGGTGGCCTTTCTGGCGCGGCATGGGCGCGGGCACCGCATCCTGCCCTCGGAGCTGAACTTCCGCGCCAACATTTACGCATTCAAGAAACTCGGCGTCGAGCGCATCCTCTCGGTTTCGGCCGTGGGCTCACTGAAGGAAGAGCACAAGCCCACAGACTTTGTGATGCCCGATCAGTTCATCGACCGGACGTTCAATCGCGTTGCGACTTTTTTCGGCGATGGGATTGTGGGTCACGTGGCCTTTGGCGATCCGGTTTGCGCCACGGTGGCCAAAGCCGCGGCTGAGGCATGCGCCAAGGTGGGCGTAGCGGGCAAGCTGGGCGGAACCTACGTTTGCATGGAAGGCCCGCAGTTCTCCACCCGCGCCGAGTCGCATCTCTATCGCAGTTGGGGCGCGGACGTGATCGGCATGACCAACCTGCAGGAGGCCAAGCTCGCCCGTGAGGCGGAGATCTGCTACGCCACGATTGCCATGGTCACCGATTACGATTGCTGGCGCGAAGGCCACGACGCGGTAACCATTGAGGAGATTGTGGCCGTGCTGCACCGGAACGCTGAAAACGCGGCCAAAGTGGTGAAGGCAGCGGTGGCGGCGCTGCCCGCCGAGCGCACCTGCGCCTGCGTTTCGGCTGCTCGCTTTGCCGTGCTCACCCAGCCGGACGCGATTCCAGCCGCGGCGAAAGAAAGAGTGGGTCTGCTCTTCGGGAAGTATCTGGGTTGGTAGCGGAGCTAGCAAGTTAGCTAGTTAGCAAGTTAGCGGATTTGTAGGGAACGGTTAGCGCTGAATATACAAGTATTGATTGAGGGCGAACAACGGAAATGGCGATTACCGTAGTGGGCAGCGTAGCATTCGATTCCATCGAGACGCCGGCGGGACGGCGGGAACGATGCCTGGGCGGCGCGGCGACCTATTTTTCGCTGGCCGCCAGCTACTTTACAGAGGTGCGCGTCATCGCCGTGGTGGGCGAGGACTTTGGCGCGGCAGAGGAGGCGGTATTCCACGCGCACGGAATCGATACGCGGGGCATTGAGCGTGCTGCGGGCAAGAGCTTTTTCTGGGAGGGTTCGTATCTCGATAATCTGAACGAGGCCAAAACCCACGCAACGGATCTGAACGTCTTTGCGGCATTTGAGCCCAAGATTCCCCAGGCTTACCGCGATTCGGAGTTTCTTTTTCTGGCCAACATCGATCCGGTGCTGCAGCGCCGTGTGCGCGACGAGATGCCCGATGTGCGCCTGGTGGCCGGCGACACGATGAACTACTGGATCAAGGATCATCGCGCGGCGTTGCTCGAAGTGCTGAAGGGGCTGGACATTCTTCTCATCAACGACACCGAGGCCAAAATGCTGGCCGGCAACAACAACCTGGTGCAGGCAGCGCGCGCGGTGCTGGCGCTGGGGCCGCAGACGCTGGTGGTCAAGCACGGCGAGTATGGGGCGACGTTGTTCCACAGCTCTACTCCAAAGAGTCGAGGAGCGGAGCTCCGCGCGCCGGCGATGCCGCTGGAAGAGGTGGTGGACCCGACCGGAGCGGGCGACAGCTTTGCCGGCGGATTTTTCGGCTACCTGGCCTCGTCCGCCGCGGCGGACGAACTCACTCCGGCCGCCTTCCGCCGCGCCATGTTTTACGGCAGCGTGATGGGCTCGTTCGCGTGCGAACGTTTTGGCACCGAGCGGTTGCAAGCCCTTACCCGCAAGGAGATCGACGACCGTTTCATTTTGTTCCGCGAGTTGACTCACCTTGAATAAGAGGCCCATTGCGCGCGTGGAGTGGCTGGCCGTGCTGGCCTCCTGTGCCGGGGCATCGTTGGCGGCAGTGGCGTGGAGCTGGCGGCATGGGGCCATGCTCAACTATGGTGATGCCGTCGCCCACTTGCACATCGCGCGGCGGGTCTTCGATTCCCACCAGCCGCGGCTTACGCAACTGGGTTCGGTGTGGCTGCCGCTTCCCCACCTGCTGCTGATTCCCTTTGTCCAGGTCTACGGCTGGTGGGCCAGCGGAATTGCCGGCGTGATTCCATCGGCGCTCGCCTTTCTGGCCGGCTGCGCGGGCTTCTACCGGCTGGCGCGCCGCTGGCTCCCTCCGGCCGCCGCCGCATTGGCGCTGGCCTTTTTCGCCGCCAATCCAAATCTGCTCTACCTGCAAACCACGGCCATGGGCGAACCGCTCTTTGTGTGCGAGACGATCTGGATTGCCCTCTGGCTGGTGGAGTGGCGTACTTGCCTGGACTCAGATCCGAAGCAAGCCCGCCGCCTGCAAGGCTGGATTGCAGCCGCACTCGTTGCCGCCGTCTTCACGCGCTATGACGGCTGGGTGATGGCGCTGCTGGCGTGGGGGTGCGTGGGACTGGTGCTGGTCCGCCACGGCGGACAAGCGCGTCGCGGCGAGTTGCGTTCACGCGGCTTCTGGCTGGCAAGCGTTCTGGTAGCTGCCGCGCCGGTGGCATGGTTCATTTACAACGCCGCGGCCTTCGGCGATTGGCTCTACTTTCTGCGCGGGCCTTACTCCGCCAAGGCCATCGAGATGCGCACCTCCGTGCCCGGATTTCCGCCGCATCCGGGATGGCACAATCCGTTGGTCGCGCTGATCTTTTATATGAAAGCCGCTGAGTTGGATGCAGCCGCAGCGGCCTGGGGCAACATGCTGTTTTTACTGAGCCTGCTGGGAACCGCGTGGGGCTGGCTGATCGCACGCCGCCGCGCCTTTCAATGGGCGCTTCTGCTCTGGCTGCCGGTTCTCTTCTACGTATACTCGGTGGCTTATGGGTCGGTACCCATCTTTCTGCCCACCTGGTGGCCTTACTCCTGGTACAACTCGCGCTACGGGATGGAACTGCTGCCCGCGCTGGCGCTGGGCCTGGGTTTTGCCGCGCAGTTTGCGATCTCTACCGTGCGGGAGTTCAAACCGCAGTGGGCAAAGGTTGCGGCGTGCGTGCTCTTCGCGCTCGTCGCCCTGAATGCGGCAGCGATGGTGCGCGAGCGTCCGCTGGTTTACGTGGAGAGCACAAAGAACATCGATGCGCGGCGGCCCTACGATCTCCAGATTCCGCCGGCCTTGCGCGCGCTGCTCGTGGAGCGGCCGGGCGGCGTGATTCTGATGGATACGTCGGTCTATCCAGAGATCGTGGCGCTCACCGGGATTCCGCTGCGCCAGACCATCAACGAAAGCGACCTGGAGATCTATCGCGACGCGCTGGCCGCGCCCGCCGCCTATGCCTCAATCGTTCTGGCCTTTGAAGGCGACGAGGTGGACCGCGCCGTGCACGCCCATCCCGCCGGCCTGAACTCGCTTCGCCGCTTTACAGCCAAAGGCCAGCCCCCGGCAACGATTTACGTCACCGATACTCCTTCCGCGCAACAGGCCCGGTAGACCTAAACAAGCCAACCTGCACGGTGATAGCATCGGTCAAGGTAACCCAATGAGTATTTCCACGGCACAATTCGCGCAACCATTCACTTTCGATCGACTGCTGCAAATCGTGGAGTTGCCTGTCTTGCGCGATGCGGAGGAAGATTGATTCCCTTTACCAAGGCCCATGCCTGCGGCAACGACTTTCTGATCGTGACGGAAGACGCGGCCCGCGGCGCCGACCGGGCCGAGTTAACGCGGCGGCTGTGCGCGCGCAATACCGGCATCGGGGCCGACGGCATCGAGTTTTTCGCTTGGACCGGACCCAAGTCAGGCCGCGTCCGGCTGCACAATACCGACGGCTCCATCGCCGAGATCAGCGGCAACGGCACGCGCTGCGTAGCCGCGTGGATGGCGCACGAACGCGGCTTTCATCCGGGCGATACGCTGCAAATCGAAACCGATGCCGGTCTCCGCGAGTGCAAGGTGAATGCGGTGAGCAAGAGCAACGGATTCACCGTGGAAGTGACCACCGGAATGGGCGTTCCCACCTTCGCGCCGCGGACGGTCGCGCTGGCCGGCGGCCTTCAGATTGCCGGCGTCGAGGTCTCCACCGGCAATCCGCACTTTGTGATCGTGGTGGATAATGCGGAGTTCACTGTGCGTGGTAAATCATGGCAGGCGATCGGCGCGGAGATCTGCGTTCATTCCGATTTTCCGGATAAGACCAACGTCGAGTTTGTGCGGGTCATCAGCCCCACGGAGATTGAAATTCGCATCTTCGAGCGCGGCGTGGGACCGACCACCTCTTCCGGCACGGGCAGCTCCGCCTCGGCCACTGCGGCGCTCAAGTTCAACGGCTGCCGCTCGCCCCTTACCGTGGTCGCCCCCGGCGGCGCGCAGACCGTGGCCTGGGATGAGTCCGGCACGGAGTTGATGCTCACCGGTCCGGCGGCCCTCATCGCCCGCGGCGAGGCCTTCTACGCATGACCGTCCTGCTCAAGCCGTCTCCCGTTCCCGGCGATGCCGTTGTGGCCGTCGTCTCTCCGGCTTCCACGCCGCAGCCGGAGCGAGTGGAGCGCGGATTTGAGGCCCTGCGTTCCCTCGGCTACGCGCCACGTGCCTCCGAGCATCTTCTCGCTTGCGGACCGCATTATTTTGCGGGAACACCCGAGATGCGGCTCGGTGATTTGCATCATGCCTTTGCCGACGATGAGGTCCGCGCCATCTTCACCACGCGCGGCGGCTACGGCTCGAACTATCTGCTCGAAGGGCTGGATCTGGATCTGATCGCCGAAAGCGCCAAGCCGCTCATCGGCTCCAGCGACCTGACCGCGCTGCAACTGTGGCTGCTTGACCAGATTCAGTTGCCCGCCTTCCACGGCCCCATGCTCTCGGCGGATTTTTCCCGTGAAGACGGCGTCCATCTGCCCAGTCTGCAAGCCGCTCTCTCCGGCCGGCCCTACTCCATCGGCGCGGATGAAGGCTTGCGCACCCTGCACTCCGGCCAGGCAAAAGGCACGCTCTATGGAGGCTGCCTCAGCATTCTGGTCTCGCTGCTGGGCACGCCCTATGAGCCGCAGACCGAAGGTAAGCTGCTCTTTCTCGAAGACGTCAACGTCAAGCCTTACCAGATCGATCGCATGCTCTGGCAACTGCGCGAAGCGGGCAAACTGGACGGCGTGCGCGGCATCATCTTCGGCGAGATGCTCGATTGCCTCTCGCCGGGCGCGCCCGCTGACCTGCTCGATCAGGTAATTCTGCGCGTGCTTCAAGACTTCAAAGGCCCAATCGCCATTGGCCTTCGCTGCGGCCACGTTTCGCGGCAAAATGTGACGCTCACCTTCGGCGTGGAAGCCGAGTTGCGAGTCGCCAAGCAGGCCGAACTGCACTTGCTGGAACCGGCGGTGAAAAAACAGGGAATAGGGAATAGGGAATAGGGAACAGTGGATAGTGAACAGGGAAATTGCGCGCATTTGAATAAGCCGGGGGTGACGGTTTGACCGTTTTGCCTCGATTGCCCCGGCATATTCACTTCAGCGGCATCTGCGGCACGGCCATGGCTTCTCTTGCTGGGCTTTTGCAGTTGCAGGGCCACAGTATTACCGGTTCGGACAAAGCAGCCTATCCGCCCATGAGCGATCTGTTGCGCGGGCTGAGGATTGCGGTGATGGAGCCCTACGCTGAGGCGAATCTCGATCCCGCGCCGGACCTGGTCGTGATCGGCAACGCGCTCTCCCGCGGCAACCCCGAGGTGGAGCTAGTACTCGACCAGCGCATTCCCTTCACCTCCATGGCCGCGCTGCTGCACGAAGAGTTTCTGCTGGGCCGCGAGTCGCTGGTGGTGGCCGGAACCCATGGAAAGACCACCACCACCAGCATGCTGGCGTGGATTTATCAGGTGGCCGCCAGAGAAAACCCGGCGCTGGCGCCATCGTTTCTGATCGGCGGCGTGGCGGAAAACTTTGCGAGCAGCTTCCAGTTGCGTCCCACGCGCACGTTCATCGTGGAGGGCGACGAGTACGATACGGCCTTCTTCGACAAGGGGCCCAAATTCCTGCACTACTTTCCCGATGCGCTAATCCTGACCCACGTGGAGTTCGACCACGCCGATATCTACGCCGATCTTGAAGCGGTGAAAACGGCCTTCAAGCGTCTTGTGAATCTGGTGCCGCGCCGGGGCGTGATCGTGGCATACGACGGCAGCGCCAACGTGAGCGAGTGCGTAAGCCGCGCGCTGTGCCGCGTGGAGCGTTACGGCTTCAGCGCCGAGGCGGAGTGGCGCATCCGCAATCTGTGGTATGAAGACGGCCTAACCCGATGGGAGGTCTGGCGCGAGGGCGCATTGTGGGCTGAATTGGAGATGAGCCTGGCCGGCGAGCACAATGCGCTGAACGCAACTGCTGCGGCGGCTCTGGCTTTTAGTCAGGGCGTAAGCAAAGAGGCGATTCAAGAGTCGCTTGCGACTTTCAAGAGCGTGAAGCGGCGGCTGGAGGTGCGCGCCCAGATCGGCGGCATCACGGTGATCGACGACTTTGCGCATCATCCCACGGCCATTCGCGAGACGCTGCGGGCACTCCGTGCCGTTTACCCCAAGTCTCGACTGTGGGCAATTTTAGAGCCGCGTTCGAATACGCTCCGGCGAAAAGTGCTCGAAGGCGAACTGGTCGAGAGCCTGCGCCTGGCCGACCGCATTGTGCTGGCCGGAGTCTACCAGCAGCTGCGCATTCCGGAGCCTGAGCGGCTCAACCCGGAGGAGGTGGTGCGGGCGCTCAATGCGGCTGGAACCGAGGCCGAACTCTTCCCCGATGCGGAGGCGATCGTAAACAGCATCCTGCCCCTGCTCCAACCCGGCGACGTGGTGGCGATTCTTTCCAATGGCGGCTTTGACGGCATATATGAGAAGCTTCCGGCGCGGCTCAGGGAGCGCTTTCCTGAAGGCAGCAAGGCATAAGGCAAGAGGCAGTCATGATCGCTTCATTCATCTTTATCGCCACAATGGTCGTCACTGGAATTCCCACGGCGATTCTGTTCATTCCCTGGTGCTGGTTGACGGGCAACGTGCTGCCGCTCTACAAGGGCACGCGCTTCATGCTCTCCAGCAGTTGCTGGATGGCCGGGGTGCGCTTCCGCACTGTAGGACTGGAGAACGTGCCCAGGGACCGGGCCTGCATCTTCATGTCCAACCACGTCTCCAACCTTGACCCGCCCGCGCTGATCTCCCTGATTCCGGGGCGCACCTCGGCCTTCATGAAACGCTCGCTGATGAACCTTCCCATCCTGGGGACCGGCTTCCGCCAGGGCGAGTTCATCGCCGTGGATCGCACCGGCAACGCGGCAGACGCGAAGGAGAGCGTGGCCGCGGCCCAGCGCGTGCTGGCCAAAGGCGTGCACATCACCACTTTTGTTGAAGGCACCCGCTCGCCGGATGGCCGCATGATGCCCTTCAAGAAAGGCCCATTCTTTCTGGCCATGGCCGCCGGAGCGCTGTGTATCCCGGTCTCCATCCATGGGACGGAGAAGATTCTGTGCAAAGGCAGCCTGCGCATGCATCCCGGACCTGCGCACGTAATCTTTCACCCGCCCGTCGACCCGGCCGCCTTTGCCACGCGCGAGGAACTGATGCAGGCGGTTCGCTCGGCCATCGCCTCCGGGCTGCCGGAGTGGATGCGGACTTAGAAGAACTGTTACGATAGCCAGTCCGCGCGCGCGGCAGTAAAAATGAATTCAGTTGTTAAACAGAAACCTCATGATTATTTCGCTCTACGTATTCGTCATCATTCTCGTATTAAGCATTCCCTCTGCAGTCATCTTCATTCCGCTGGCCGTCGTTACCGGCAACGTGGGACCGCTCTATGCGGTGGCCTGCTTCATTGTCCGCGCCGGCTTTCGGGTGGCCGGCATCCGCGTGCAGGTTGAGGGACGGGAGAATGTTCCCGCCGGCCAGGCGTGCATCTTCATGGCCAACCACGTCTCGAACCTCGACCCGCCGGCTCTGATTCCGCGCATTCCTGGGCGCACGGCGGCCTTTGCCAAACGCGCGCTGTTCAAGATTCCCGTCTTCGGCTACTGCCTCAAGCTGGGCGGTTTCATCCCGGTCGACCGCACGGGGAGCGCCCACACAGCGCAAGAAAGCGTAGTGGCGGCAAAGCGCGTACTTGAGCAAGACGTCCACATTACTACTTTCGTCGAGGGCACGCGGTCCAGGGACGGGCGGCTACTGCCTTTCAAAAAGGGCACGTTCTACCTGGCGATGCAGACCGGAGCGCCGTGCGTTCCGGTTTCGATCTACGGGACGGAGACGCTGATGTCGAAAGGCAGCTTTGGCATTAAGCGGGGCACGGCGCACATCGTCTTTCATGCGCCGGTAAATCCTGGAGATTATGCAACGCGCGAAGAGTTGCTGGAGGCCGTGCGGGCTGCGATTGCCTCCGGGCTGCCGGAGTGGATGCGGGGGTAGGTTTTAGAGCTGTCTACGGCTGCACGATGGCGTTGTAGCCGTCGCCGAGCAGCTTCAGCCGCCACCGGTTGGCTACGTCGCGGCTGCTGAACGGGCCGATGCGCACGTGGATCAGGCCATCCGCGGCCTCGCGGCGGGCACTGACCGCATAGCCGCGATTGCGCAGGGCGCTGACCAGTACATCGGCATCTTCCTCATGGGAGACAGCGGCAATCTGCACCATCAGCGGACCAGTCGGGGCAAAAGCCGGAGCCACCGAGGGCGCTGCTGCCGGCTGCGCAGACTGGGCCGTGCTGGCCATGGCTGGCAGGGCGGGCCGGACTTGAGGCTGAACGCTCGCGGCAGCCGGTTCAGAACTCTGGGAATTCGCCGCCGGACTAGCGTCCGGGGCCGCGGACGGAGGCAGATTGACCACCACGCTCTGCCGTGAGGACGCGACGCCGGTCGGCGCGATCGCCGAGGGCTTGGGATGCGAAATCTCCGCCTGCAACGCTGTTTGCGCGCCGGCTGCGGGCTGCATGGCTGCCAGGGGCTGCTGGGAACCGTGACGGCCCATGGTATATCCCAGGCCGAAGCAGAGCCCGCAGAGCAGCACCAGGCCAAATAAGATAGCCCACAGCGTCATGGGGCCTAAGTTGAGTTCGGTCTCGCGCCGGGGTTGCTCCGGCTCGGGCTCCTCGTCGTCAAAGACTCCCCTCATACGCTGTCCCCAGGTCTGCCGGCATCTTTCATGAAAGGGACGAGCATCAGGCGCGTCCCCTTCAATCTCGCCTCTGACTCTTAGACGGATTCTACGGCTTCTCTGCAACCGCCTTGGCCGTTGCCCCGAGCTTGTTGAACAGCGTCATCATCTCCAACGGCAGCGGGAAGACAATGGTGGTGTTCTTCTCCACGCCGATCTCGGTCAGTGTTTGCAGGTAGCGCAATTGCAGAGTCATGGGCTCGGTAGCCAGCAGGGCAGCGGCGTCCACCAGCTTCTGCGCGGCGTTGAATTCGCCCTCGGCGTGGATGATCTTCGACCGCTTTTCGCGCTCCGCTTCGGCCTGCTTGGCCATGGCGCGCTGCATCTGCTCGTGAAGGTCCACTTGTTTGACCTCGACAGATACCACCTTTACCCCAAACGGCTCCGTGCGCTGGTCGATGATCGACTGGATGCGCAGGTTCAGCTTGTCGCGATGGCTGAGCAGTTCGTCCAGCTCCACCTCGCCCAGTACCGAGCGCAGCGTGGTCTGGGCAAACTGCGAGGTCTGGTAGACGTAGTTGACCACCTTGATGGCGGCGTCGTTGGGGTTGACCACGTAGAGCGTGACCACGGCGTTGACTTTGATGGAGACGTTGTCGCGGGTAATCACGTCCTGGGGCGGAACCTCCAGCACGTCCTGGCGCAGCGAGATGCGGATCATCTGATCGAAGGGCCGGAAGACCAGGATGATGCCCGGCCCCTTTGGTGTGGGCAGAGCGCGGCCCAGCCGGAAGATCACCCCGCGCTCATACTCGCGCAGAATCTTGATGGAGTTGAGCAGATAGAGAACGACGATGGCGGCGAAGATCAGAAACGGCATACTAACATCGGGCATTGGATTTCCCTCACATACGACGGATTGTACTCCACAAAGTTATGCGCGGGCTTCCGGCAACTCTCTGGATTCTGCCGGAGCCACACGCAGCAGGTACTTCTCATGGCTCACCACGCGCAGCGGACTGCCGGCGGCCACCGGCTCGCTGGCCACCGCGCGCCAGATCTCTCCCTCCACCAGCACGTGGCCCTCGGGCGCCAGCGGCTCCATGGCTGTGGCCCTGCTGCCCACCAGGGCATCCACGCCCAAGCGGGTCTTCATGCGGCGGGAGCGCATCGCCAGGCGGACCAGAAAGACGGTGATGCACCCGAAGGCGGCGCTGACGGCGAAGGCGACCCAGGGGCTGATGCCCATCTCCGGCACCGGCGCGGCAACCAGGGTGAGCGTCCCAAAGGTCAGGCAAACGATGCCCGCGATGGCCAGCACTCCATGGCCGCCAAACTTGGCTTCCAGCAGCAGCAGGACCAGCGCCGCCATTAGCAGTAATACAGCCGTATAGCGAATGGGCAGAAGGTCCAGCGCAAAGATCGACAGCAGCACCATCAGCGTACCCAGAGCGCCGGGAACAATGGTGCCGGGAGCATTGAATTCCAGATAGATGAGCAGCGCTCCGCCGACAAGCAGCAGCAGGGCGATATTGGGGTTCACCAGCCAGCCCAACAGTTGCTCGCGCATCGTGGGCCGCAGCACTTCAATCCGCGCCCCGGCCAGATGGAGGGTCAGTTTTGTCCCGTCCATGCGGGTAATCTCGCGGCCGTTCAGAGCGGCCAGCAGTTGCGCGTCGCTGGTCGCCAGCAGGTCAATCAGGTGCTGATCCATCGCCTCCTGGGCGGTGTAGGAGTGGGACGAATGAACGGCGGCTTCCGCGGCCTCGGCGTTGCGGTTGCGCCGGGTGACGTAGGAGCGCAGAAATGCCTCCGCGTCGTTCTCGACCTTCTGGCTCATGGTCTCGTCGAGCTTCTCGCCAAACTCGCTCACCGGGTGGGCCGCTCCGGCGTTGGTACCGGGGTCCATGGCGGCCACGTCCGCCGCCTCCAGCAGGAAGAAGCCGGCCGAGCCGGCGCGAGCGCCCGCCGGAGCCACATATACGATCACCGGAACCCGCGAGCTGAGGATGGCGCCAACCATGGTACGGGTCGAGTCCAGCAGCCCACCCGGCGTATCCAGCTCCACCAGCAGCGCCTGGGCGCCGTCGGCGTTGGCGCGCGCAATGGCCCGGTCGAGCTGCCCTGCCGTCACCGGCTGGATGGTATCGGAAAGAACCAGCTTGTCCACCAGCGGCTGTTGGGCGGTGGCCGGCGTAGCCCATCCGCTGGCCGCAAGTCCCGCCGCCACAACTAAACCTGCCCAAATGGCGAACCCGTTCGCACGCTGAACCATGACTTGCACCTCCCAGATCCTTTCGGCTGACCCGAATGCCCCGTGCCCCACCCTTGCGACTTGTTTCTGTCGCAAGGGTGGGAAACCATCCTATTTCTTCCGGCCTTCACTGGCCTCAATCTGCCGGAGCAGTTGCTGAGCCGCCGGGTGCCCCACCCTCGCCGCGTCTTTGTTTTTGCGGCTAGGGTGGGAAACCATCCTACTTCTTCCGGCCTTCACTGGCCTCAATCTGCCGGAGCAGTTGCTGAGCCGCCCGGCTTTGCGGAGCCAGCTTGATGGCTTCGCCGGCTTCTTTGCTTGCCTCGCCCAGTTGGCCGGCCGCAAGGCCCAGCCGGCCCAATACCAAATACGCATCGGCCGAGGGTCCGAGTTTCAGGGCTGTGCGAGCCTCTTTGCGAGCCGCTTCGGCATCGCCTGTCCGTTCGCGCACCTCGGCCAGCCCCTCATGCGCCTCGGCCACCTTGCTGTCGGCGGCCACGGCTGATAGGTAGAGCCGCTCGGCTTCGAGCAGCAGCCCGCGGTCAAGGTAGTCCCTGGCCTGGCCGGCCAGCGTCTGCGCCCGCTGATGCGGCGTGAGCACGGCCAGTCTCGACGCCTCCACCTGGTCCAGCATCAGCGCGGCCTGGCGAAAGGCGACGGCGTCAAAACTGCGCGCAATGCGCTCTAGCGGGTCGGCCTTTGGCTCCGCGGCCGTTACGGAGGCTGGATTTGTATTCGAACCCGGCTTTGGACTTAACTTGATCCCCGCGGTCTTCAGCCCGGCCGGCTCTCTCCACGCCTTATCCAGATCCTGTGCTTCGGCGTCGTTGGGACGCAGCCGCAGGCACTGCGCTAACTCGGTCAGTGCCTCGGCGGCATTTCCGTGGCGCTTCAGGCTCACCGCCAGGTTGAAGTGATAGTCGGCGTCGTTAGGGTCGGCGGCCACGGCCTGGCGAAAGAGCGCACTTCCGTCCTGGCCCTGGCGGCTCACCGCGACTCCCTCATTGCTTACCACCTCGGCCAGGGGCAGAACGCGCGCCACGCCGGCAAACGCCTCCTCGGCCTTGTCGTAGTCGCCGGAAATGATCAGCGACAGCCCGCCGTAGAAGCCTGCCTCGAGCGCGTCGGGATCGTCGCGCTCCACTTTGGCAAAGGCCTCCGCGGCCTCATCGTACTGCTGGCCGTTGTAATCCTCCCGCCCCAGCGCCATCCAGGCCGGGCCAAACTCCGGGCTCAGCTTCACCGCCAGCTCCAGATGGCGCAGCCGTTCATCCTGGTCCGGTTCCGTGATGCCCCGGACGTACTGCTCGAAGGCGTCCAGGCGCAGCCCCGCGCCGGCGGCCACAAAGGTATCCTCGGAGCCCTTGAAACCGGGATCGAGTTGCCGGGTCAGCTTCCAGGCCAGAGAATCGAAGACCGCAATCAGATCGAGCATCTGGCCGCGGGCGGTCACCGGCTCTGTCATTCTCAGGTGCGGCACGTCCACCAATTGCGCCTGGGCCACGATGCCCGTGCCATCGGTTACATAGCTGCCCACGATGATCGAATCGGCGTCCAGCGTCTCGGCCAGCTTGAGCGCAGTGGCCCGCGAGGGATGAAAGCCCTGCGGCAGCCCCAGGTGATCCAGCGCATACATACGGTCCGCCCGGCTCATGGGCTCGAAACCCGCCGAAGCAAATCGGCTGCTCAGAATCTCCGGCGCCGCCTCGCGAATCCACTCCAGGCTCGGCTGACCGGTGCGGTTGTCAAACGGCAGCACCAGCAGAATGCGGCCGCTCTCCGAGGCCGCCTGCCCGCTGGCGTTCGCCGTCGCGGCGAGGGCGAATGCGAGACCCACTCCCAGAGGGTAGGCCAACTGCCCAACCCGGCGTGAGCGCGATGAAATCAAGGTATGCACAACAGGCTGATTATAGGCGGTGTACCGCATCGGCTACCGAGGACGACCCGGCATCCGCGCCGCCGCCTCGAATTGCCGGTTAAACCGGATCAGCGCAACCCACTGCCCCTGGTCTTCCTGCTTCCACATCGTCGTAAATTACTCTATAAATACTCTCATTACGATTCAAAATCGAGTGTATAATATATTTGTGTGACTCAATGACGCTCACAGCCAAATCCAGACCAAAAGAAGCTCAACCACGGGTGCGGAAATCGAAGTTCCAGGCCGATCTTGCGCCGTCGGAAGACAGCATGGTGCGCGCACTCAAGGCGGAACTGCAACTGACCAGCAATTCGGACTTCCTGTCCGACGCACTGACACTCTTCCGGTGGGCGGTCTCCGAGCGCAGGCGCGGCCACCGCATTTTGAGCGAAAGCTCCAACGGGGAACGGAAGATTCTGGTCTTTCCGAGCCTGGAGCGCGTGGCTCCAGATCTGGATCTGCCGCAGGTCGATATTCACTGGACCGAAGGGGAGATCGAGTGCCTGGCAGATCTCGCCCTGGGACAGCCGGCCGAGCCCAGCGAAGCGCTCATCCGGGCGATGAGGCTCTGAGTTGGCCGTCACCGTTCGCCGCATCGAAGAGTTCGACGACATAGAAGGGTTCGATTGCGGCGATGAGCCGCTCAACAACTACCTGCGCCGCCACGCGTGGATCAATCAGCAGAAGAGTTCCATCGGCGTGACCTATGTCGCCGTGGACGAAGCCGCGCCGGGGGCGGTTCTAGGCTATTTCACGCTGGCAACGTCCAGCATTCCGCGCAACAGGCTGCCGAAGAAATATGTGCGCGGTCTTCCGCCTTACGATCTTCCGCTGATCCTGCTGGCCCGGCTGGCCGTGGATAAGCGATTCGCGGGCAGGGGCCTGGGGCGGGCGCTGCTCTCCGAGGCATTCAGGATTGCATTACGGGTTGCGGACGAGGTTGGCTGCCGCTGCATAATTACCGACGCCTACCGCGACAAGATCGCATGGTACGCGCATTACGGATTTATTCCTATCAAGGATGCAGCGGAGAGCAAAACGCAAAAGATGTTTATCGATATACGAACGATTCGTGGCGCGCTTCCATCCTCGCCTCGAATTGCCGGTTGAAGCGGATCAGCGCAATCCACTGGCCCTGGTCTTCCTTCTTCCAAACCAGCGCGCCGCCCAACTCCCTGGCAATGGCCTCCGGAGGCAGATCGTGGTGCAGGCCGAAGTAGCGCTCCTCCATCACTTTGCTCCCGGGGCCCAGAGTGAAGACCGGCGACTGCGGTTCGTACTGGGTGGAAAAAACCAGCGCCGCCGAGTATTTTTCCGGCTCGGCTGCGGCGCGGGCGATCTCGGCGGCGGTAAAGTCCTTCAGCGCATAAACCTCGTAGGGCTGCTTGAGGTAGCCAAGTTCGGACCGGGTAAGTTCGTCCGTCATCGGCCAGGCGGAGAGTACGGTCGCGCCGGGAAAACGTGCGTTGAGCTGGGCGATGCCGGCCTCGTGCAGCCGCACCACGTGGGCATAAGCCAGGTTGTCTTCCGGGGCAAAGCCGTAGGGCGGGTTGATGAACAGCCCCAGGACAAACGCCGCCGCCGAGAACAAGGCCAACCCCTGCCACCAGGGAACCCGGCGGTAAAAGGTTGAAACCGCCACCAGCAGCACCAGCGGATACATGGGCAGCAGGTAGCGCGTGAGCAGCGCGCCGCCCAGCACGCTGAACAGCAGAGCATTGACCAAAACCAGAAAAAGAATGCGCCGCAGGGCGGCGGGGCCGATCCCCGCCCGCTCATGGCCTTCGGCGTCCTTGCGGGGGTCCAGCAGCAGGGCTGCAACGGTCATCAGCACCGGCACAAACAGGTTCATGTGCGCGGTCAGGTGCAGCACGCGGTGGCTGAAGGCGGCCAGAAACCGCGCCGGCGAGAGCGTATCCTCCGCGTTGTAGCGCAGAAACTCGGGATTGCCGAAGAGGAAGCCGGTCCTGGCATAGTGCCATGCGTACCAGCCGGCCAGCGGCAATACGCAACTCGATAGCCACGCCGCCTGGCGCCAAAGTCTGAGCCGGGCCGGCAGCGCAACCCAAAAACCTTCCACCAGGCTCACCACGGCCAGCGTCAGCGGGACGGCAATCGCCGTCTCTTTCGAGAGCGCGGCTGCGGCAAACCACAGCGCCGCGGCCCAGTTCTTGGGGAACCATTCCCGATCCCTGCCCGGCAACGCGTAGACCAGCCCCCACAGCGTGCAGGCCGCGGCAAAGATATCCGCGTTGGCCAGCGTGCTCTGGGCAAACCAGATGGGGTAGAGCCCGGTGAGAACCACGGTCCAGAATGCGACCGCGGGCACGCCCACCAGGCGCATGGCCAGCCGCCAAACCCCCAGCAGTCCCAGCGCAGCCACCATCAGCACGACCTCGCGCGTCACCGCGGGAGAAAAGCCGGAGAGCTTCCACCACAGCGCCAGGTAGATGCTGGGCAGCGGCGGATGAGCGTTGGTCAGCGTGGTGATGGGGATCAGCGAGCCGGTGCGGAAGAAGTCCCAGGCCGCGGGAATATAGTAGCCGGCCTCGTCCCAGTAGTAGGGCAGGCGCAGCAGCGTGAAGTGGCTGGCATAGAGCGCCGCAAAAATCACCGGAAAGATCATCCACAGGGGAAGCGGCGCATCCATCCGCGGCTGCATCCGTCTTTTTGAGAGCAAGCGGTCGCTCCTGATGATGGGTTGATGCTCTTTGAGCTTACAGCGGTTCTCCAATAGCAATACCCAGAAACCACAAATGCTGAGTGGCTTTTCCCTTAACCGGGGCCCCCGGCGACAGGTTTTTGTCGCTGGGGTGAAAGTAAAAGCCACATTGCACAGTCTGGGCAAGGACACGTGAATTGGAGAACCGCTCAGTTGACGGGACCTTGCGGAAAGTTGTGGCCGTGCGGCTCCAGGTTCAGCACCCCGAAGGCCTGCTCATACTGGGCAAGATTCTGCCCCAGCACGTTCCACAGGGCCTTGGCCTGCTGTGGGCTCAGAAAAATCGCGTTCTGGTTGCGGATGGTCACCTGCTCGGGGCTTTCGGCGGAGGCCAGGCCAAAAACGAGTTGAAAGTCCCACACGCTCACGCGCACCTGCACGCTGTTGGCATAGGACTCGCGGTAGTCGGGGGTCTGGACAATGTTCATTTTGGGTTGTTGCGCGGATGGACTCATGGCATTACCAGATTACTCCCGCCGGGGCGAAAACGACTGTGACCGGGCGCATTCCAGCCGGGCCGGGAAACCGGCGCCGATGGGGTTGGTGCGAAAGGGGGGACTCGAACCCCCATGGATTGCTCCGCCAGATCCTAAGTCTGGTGCGTCTGCCAATTCCGCCACTTTCGCGCCTCTTTTAACGAACTCATTACTTGGATTGTCGCATGATCCGAGGTAGACGGACAGGGCAATTGCGCCCGCCGGTTCTCCTCGTATACTCGACCCAGAGTATGTCTACTGGACTGGACACAATTCTGGCCACGACCCGTGCCACGGTGGCTGCGGCAAGGGAGTGTGTGCCGGCAGCCGAGTTGGAGCGGCGGGCGGCAGCTCACCATCCGCGCGGCTGGGCGGCGGCTTTGCGGCGGCAGGCGGCCAAAGGGCCCGCGGTCATCGCCGAAATCAAGAAAGCTTCGCCCTCCAAAGGACTGATTCGCGCTGATTTTGATGTGGAGTGGTTGGCCCGCCGCTGCCAGGCGGGCGGCGCGACGGCGCTCTCGGTGCTCACCGATGAGCCGTATTTTCAGGGCAGCCTGCGCAACCTGGAGCTGGCTTCGGCAGCTGTGAAGTTGCCCTGCCTGCGCAAGGATTTCATGGTGGACGAGTACCAGATCGTCGAGGCCCGCGCCCACCGCGCCGACGCGATTTTGCTGATTGCCGCCGCGCTCACGGATGCCGAACTCAGGCGCTTTGCCCATGTGGCTCGCGAGCTTGCGCTCGACGTGCTGGTCGAGGTGCATACCGCGGAGGAGTTGGACCGGGTGCTCAGCGCGCTGGGCGAGAGCGGCATCCTCGCAATCGGGGTGAACAATCGCGACCTGAAGACCTTCGAGGTGCGCCTGGAAACCTCGCTCGAACTGGTGGAGCGCATTCCGGCCGGCGCAGTGCGCGTGGCCGAGAGCGGCATCTCGACCGCGGAGGACCTGGTGCGGCTGCGGGCGGCGGGTTTTCACGCTTTTCTGATCGGCGAGAGCCTGATGCGGCAGTCCGACCCAGGCGTGGCGCTCGCGGAACTGCTGTCTGGAGTTGCTGAGGCGCGATGAGTCTTTGGATCAAGATTTGCGGCAATACTTCGCTCGCGGACGCGCGACTGGCCGTGGAGGCCGGCGCGGACGCTGTTGGGTTTGTCTTTGCGCCCAGCCCGCGCCGGGTGACGGCTGCGCAGGTGGCGGCCATTGTGCCGCATCTGCCGGCAACGGTGGAGAAGATCGGCGTATTTGTGGATGCCGCGTTGGACGAGATCTACTCCACTGTTCGCGAGTGCGGCCTCACCGGCGTGCAACTGCACTTCGATGCCGGGCCGGAGCTGCCTGCGAAACTGCACGAACTGCTGGGGCCGGAGCTGCGGATTCTGCGCGTGGTGCATTTTGACGCCAGGGCTGGGAAGCTGATCAAGAAGCAGATCGCCGAGCACGCCCGGAACCCGCATGTGGATGCGGTGCTGGTGGACTCGCGGACGGTTGCGGCTGTCGGTGGCACCGGCGCGGCCTTCGACTGGGCAATCGCCCGCAAAACCCTCTTCCAAGGCGCCAAAGAGTGGAAGCTCATCGCCGCGGGCGGGCTGAACCCGGCCAACGTGGCCGAAGCCATCGCCATGCTGCGGCCATGGGGAGTGGATGTGGTCTCCGGCGTAGAGTCCGCGCCGGGTAAGAAAGACCCTAAAAAGGTACGGGAGTTTGTCGCTCGCGCCAGAGCGGCGGAACGCAAGTAGGTTCGCAATCCTCAGAATAGTCGCGCGGCGACTTGCCAAATCCGAAATGCCCTTTTACGCATAATGCTCTATGTGGCATAATGATTCTATGAGTTGGACCGCCTACTTCCATCCGAAGTTCAAGGAAGAGGTCGAAGAGCTGTCAGAGGCGGTGCAGGACGGATTGGCCGCCGCCCTCGCGCCACTTCGGAAGTTCGGACCATCCTTGGGACGGCCCGATGTCGACACGCTGAATGGATCGAAGTACGCGAACATGAAGGAACTTCGTTTCAGAGCGGATGGGGGCGTCTGGCGGGTCGCCTTCGCCTTTAACCCGCGGCGCAATGCAATTTTGCTCGTCGCCGCGGACAAATCGGGCGTCAGTGAAGCGAAATTTTACAAACGGCTGATTGAAAGGGCCGATTCGCGGTACAAGGAACACCTCGACGACCTTTAATCAAGAGGAGTGGCTACGATGCGCGGAATGATATCGGTTGATGACTGGATTGCTACTTTGCCAATAGAGCGGCAAAAGGCGATTGAAGCGAGGGGAAAAGAGCTGATCGCCAAGGTGCAACGGCGTATGACCCTGGCCGAACTGCGCAAGGGGCGCAAGATCAGCCAGGCAACGGTCGCGGAAGCTCTGGGAATCGGCCAGATGCAGATTTCGCGACTGGAGAAGCGCAAGGACCCGCGCCTCTCTACGATGACGCGCACCGTGGCGGCGATGGGCGGGCACCTGACGATGATCGCAACCTTTCCCGACCAGGAGCCGGTTGTGCTTGTCGCTTCTCAGCCGGCGGGGAAGGCATTGCGCGCTGCGAAAAGGGACTGATTCGGGAGCTAGCGATTTTCTTTACACAAGTTTTGACTTTGTAATGCAATTGAATTACAATTATGCCAAGGAGTTTCCCTCATGGCTGCAAATGCGTTGGTGCAAACACGGATCGATCCCGTCGTGAAAGAACGTGCGGCTGCTGTATTGGGCGAGTTGGGGATCACGGTCTCGGATGCGGTGCGGATTCTGTTGACGCGAACGGCGAATGAGGGCGCGCTTCCATTCGCGCTGGCGCAGAACGCAGCCGAACACGACGCCTGGTTCCGCGCCAAGGTGCAGGAGGCGTTGGACGACCCGCGCCCCGCGATTCCTCATGAGCAGGTTGAGGCCTACTTTGCCGAGCGACGCGCAGCCGCGTTGCAGAAGGTGCAAGGGTAACTCATGCATCTGGAATGGTCGGTTTTTGCGCGAGCCGATCGCAAGGCGATCTTTGATTACATAGAAGGGGATAATCCTCGGGCAGCGATTACTGTCGATGAGCGTATTCGTACACGCTTGGAAGATTTGGCGCAGTTCCCGGAGATGGGGCGTCCTGGCCGGATTGAAGGAACGCGGGAGTTGGTAGTTTCCGGCACGCCGTATATTGCCGCCTACCGCATCGTGGGCGACACTGTGCGAGTTTTGCGAGTGTTGCACGGCGCCCAGCAATGGCCGGAGACTCTTCCAGATTGAGGGTGAAGCTTGCAGGTGAAGATCACGGCGTGAGGCGGTATTATCCCACATCTGAAAAGCGAGATGTGGAGCGCCGGCTGGTCTCAAACGATCTTCGTTTCCCGTTTGGTTGCGCGTACACGGCCCGCTTTTTCTGGTGGTTTTGTTTGGCCTTTCCACGAGAGGGTCACGATTGCCGCGACGGTCAGAACAACCATCGAAATCGCGAATGGGCCGGTTGACCATCCAATACAAATACATTTCCAAAGAGCCGACGCTACAAGTAGGAGAAAGAGCAGCACGACAAACATGCTCAGGATCTGGTTGAGCTTGGAAACGGAAAAGGGAAAGGGTCCCCACAGCCGCCAAAAGCGGATGTCGTCGTCGTTCAGGACGGTTTTGTATAGCGGCCCGATTACATTGTCTTCCAAAAGATCAACGTGCTTCTCCCAGTTCTCCTGCCATAATTTGCTTGCTCTGTTAACGAAGCACCAAGCTACTGAGAAGACCAAGCCAAGGCAGGAAGCCGTAAGAAGCGCCTCCCCTTTCTCGTCACATCGGATTTCTTTCGCGGCCAAAACGCTGCCGAAGCCTGCTAGCGCGATAGCGATGAACGCCCAGAAATAGGTCGCGCGCTTCCAATAGAGTTCGATCTCAAACTTGCGAATATCAAGGGCGAACTTCAATGCTTTCTTCGGGTCTGTCGTATTCGACTCAGAGAGGCCGAAGGCCTTTTTATATTCCTCGCTCGTCATCTCGTCCTCATCATGGCTAAATCGCCGTCTTTCGTTGGCCGCCGTTGCAAACGGTTTTTCAAGACCGCGCTGCACTGACGCGCCCTTGTACACTGAAAGGTATCATCTTTTTGGGCAAACCCGCAGGAGGCCCCTATGGCATCGATCGTTCTTCCGGCAGTTCCGTCTGAGTCGCGGGCGGGGCGGTTTGGCGTCTATGGCGGGCGGTATGTGCCGGAGACGCTGATGGCGGCGCTGGTGGAGCTGGAACATGAGTACGATCTGGCCAAGGCGGATGCGGCGTTTCAGGCGGAGTTGGCCGATCTGCTGAAGAATTATGCTGGCCGGCCGACGCCGCTTTACTTTTGCAAGCGGCTGACGGAGCAGTTGGGCGGGGCGAAGATCTACCTGAAGCGCGAAGACCTGCTGCACACCGGGGCGCACAAAATCAACAACGCGTTGGGCCAGGGACTTTTAGCCAAACGGATGGGCAAGAAGCGCATCATCGCCGAGACCGGCGCGGGACAGCACGGGGTGGCTACGGCCACGGTGTGCGCTCTGCTGGGCATGGAGTGCGTGGTCTACATGGGCGATGTGGATATGGAGCGGCAGGAGTTGAACGTGCTGCGGATGCGCCTGCTGGGCGCGGAGGTGCGCGGCGTCTCCTCCGGCTCGAAGACGCTGAAAGACGCTATCAGCGAGGCCATGAGGGACTGGGTCACCAACGTCCGTACTACTTACTATTTATTAGGCAGCGCCCTGGGAGCGCATCCGTATCCCACCATGGTGCGCGACTTCCAGCGCGTGATCGGCATCGAGTTGAAACAGCAGATTCTGGAAAAAGAGGGCCGGCTGCCTACGGCGGTAATCGCCTGCGTGGGCGGCGGATCGAACGCCATTGGAGCGTTTTATGAGTTCATTCCGGACAAAGAGGTGCGCTTGATCGGCGTGGAAGCCGGCGGCCGCGGAACAGCGCTGGGCGACCATGCGGCGCGCTTCTCGGGCGGTGCGCCGGGAGTGCTGCAGGGAACCTATTCTTACGTGCTGCAGGATGAGAACGGGCAAATCGCGCTGACGCACTCGGTTTCCGCGGGCCTGGATTATGCCTCCATCGGGCCGGAGCACGCGGCGCTGCACGACTCGGGCCGCGCCGAGTATGTAGCGTGCGACGATGCGGCGGCTCTGGATGCGGTGGTGAAGCTGGCCCGCACCGAGGGGATTTTGCCGGCTCTCGAAAGCGCGCACGCCGTGGCCGAGGCGCTGAAGCTTGCTCCCGCGCTGGCTGCCCATGACATACTGGTGGTGAACCTTTCTGGGCGCGGCGACAAGGATATGGGGATATTGGCGCGGGAGTTGAAGCTGTAGGGAGCGTGATTTCCGGGGCAAGTCGGAGCTGTTGAAAATGCTCAACCAGATTTGTGGCTTGCTCGACTGGGAGTTTGAGGCGAAGATGAACTGGTATCTGAAGGTGTGGAAGGGATTCGCCAATTTCGACGGTCGCTCGCGACGTAAAGAGTTTTGGATTTTTTCGCTCGTTAACGTCTTGATTTTTCTCCTGTCGATAGCATTTGCGCTCTTGCTGATTCTCTCCGGGATCGACAGCACCAGTTCGATCAGAATCGCTTTCGGCATTTTTACTATCTATCTGGCGTTTTCGCTGATACCGTGCTTGGCTGTCTGTGTGCGCCGGTACCACGACCTCGGTAAGAGCGGTTTGTGGCTGCTGATTTGGCTTTTCCCTGTCATAGGTGGTCCGCTATTGTTGATCGACATGGCAAAAGATGGCGAACCTGGGACGAACCAATATGGTCCGAACCCCAAACTACCTGTCAATTCGCCTTCAATTGGATAGCTGAGGCCCTAATGGCGATACGATTCGATCACAAACCGGGACTGGTCGTTTATCTCACGGCCGGCGACCCTACTCTCGACGCCACGCGGGCGATTGCGATCGCGGCCATCGACGCGGGCGCGGATGTGATCGAGCTGGGCGTGCCGTTCAGCGATCCGCTGGCAGACGGGCCGGTGATTCAGAGAGCCATGGAGCGGGCATTGGCGCGCGGAACGCGGCTCACGGATGTGCTGGCGCTGGCCGGCGAGATTCGCGCGGCGCGGCCTCAAGCGGGCCTGGTGATCTTCAGCTATGTGAATCCGATTTTGCGTTACGGGCTGCACAGGTTTGCCGATGAGGCAGCGGCTGCCGGCGTGGACGGCGTGCTGGTGACGGACTTGATTGTCGAAGAGGCGGGCGAGTACCTGGCCGAAATGGCCCGCGTGGGCCTGGCACCGATTTTTCTGGCCGCACCGACCAGTCCCGACGAACGGCTCGAGGCCATCGCGGCTCATTCAAAGGGTTTTGTTTACGCTATCTCCCGCGTAGGGATTACCGGCACGCAGCAGAGCCTGACCTCCGATGCGGCGGCGCTGGTTGGGCGCATCCGCCGTTTTTCCGGACAGGACGGGACTAAGCTGCCGGTAGCCGTCGGTTTCGGCATCAGTAACGCGGAACACGTGGCCCAGGTAGCCCGGTTCGCGGATGCCGCGGTAGTCGGCAGCGCGATTGTGGAGTTGATCGAACGGTCGACTCCGGAGACGGCGCCCGGCGCAGTGGCTCGATTTATCAAGGGCCTGCACCTGTCCGCCGCGGCGGACGGCGCTGGCCCGGTAAAAATGACCCCCAAGGGCGGCACACAAGCCGCATAGATGGATTCAACTCCTGTTCCTATGCACAAGGCGCGCCAGGCCTTCAGAGAAGAAGGACGGCCCCAAAAAATAGGGACACAACACGAGGATGAAATGACGCTGGAAGAATTGCGGGACCAAATCGATGTTCTGGACCGGCAACTGGTGGAGTTGCTGAGTGAGCGGGCACGCGCCGCGCAGATGGTCGGTCACCTCAAGGTTGCCACTTCGCTGCCGGTGTATGAACCGCTGCGCGAAAAAGCGGTCTACGCCAACGTGCGCGCGGTCAACAAGGGTCCCTTGCCGGACATCGAACTGACGCATATCTACGAGCGCATCATCGACGTGATGCGGGCCCTGCAGAGGGACGAGTTGGCATCGGAGAGGAATGCCCTGGCCCGCCGCGGCGGGCAGGGCCAAGGCGCAGGCGCAGAGACGCCCGAGACAGGGAACAAGCAATGATTGTAGCCATGCAGGAAACGGCCACCGAGGAGCAGATCGATGCGGTCATCGATGTGATTGTGGACTCGGGGCTCAACGTTCATCGAACTACGGGGGCGAGCCAGACCATTCTGGCCGGCGTGGGACCTGCCACCGGCCTGGATCTGAGGAAGTTCGAGCTTCTGCCGGGTGTGCTCTCTGTACACCGCATCACCGCGCCTTACAAGCTGGCCGGCCGCGCTTTTCGTCCGCAAGGCACGGTGGTGGAGTTTCCCAACGGCGCGAAGATAGGCGGCGAGCGCGTTGCGGTCATCGCCGGCCCGTGCGCCATTGAGAACCGCGAGCAGATCTTCGCCATTGCCGCTTGCGTAAAGGCAGCGGGAGCCGGCTTTTTGCGCGGAGGCGCCTTCAAGCCGCGCAGTTCACCCTACGCTTTTCAGGGAATGGGAATTCCGGGCCTGGAGCTGATGCACGAGGCCGCGCAGATGAACGGCCTGCTCACGGTGAGCGAGGTCATGGAGATTGCGCAGATCGAGGCCATGCTGCCTTACGTGGACTGCTTCCAGGTGGGGGCGCGCAACATGCAGAACTTCAACCTGCTGCGCGAGCTGGGCCAGGCGCGCAAGCCGGTGCTGGTGAAGCGCGGCATCGCGGCCACCATCGAGGAGCTGCTGCTGTCCAGCGAGTACATCCTGGCCGGGGGCAACTACGACGTGATTCTGTGCGAGCGCGGCATCCGCACCTATGAGACCGCGACACGCAACACCATGGACATCGCGGCCATTCCGGTCATTCACAAGCTTTCGCATCTGCCCATCGTGGGCGACCCCTCGCACGGCACGGGCCGCCGCGACATGGTTCCCCCCCTGGCCAAGGCCGCCGTGGCCGCGGGCGCGGACGGAATTCTGATCGAGATTCATCCCAACGCCGACAAGGCTGCCTCCGACGGGGCGCAGACCCTGTATCTGGATCAATTTGAGAAACTGATGGGCGAACTGAGGGTGATTGCTACAGCGGTGGGAAGAACGTTGTAGCGTCGTTAGCGGAGCTAGCTTTTTCTAACTCCGCAAACTACTCTAACTCCGCGCGCATCTAAAAGGCGGGAGCGAGGAAAGAGCCATGATCGAGCGCATCGCCATCCTGGGCACGGGCCTGCTGGGCACATCGGCGGGGCTGGCGCTGCGCGCGGCGGGTTTTCGCGGCGTAATTATCGGGTGGAACAGAGGCGCGGAAGGTGCCCAGGTTGCGCTTTCCATGGGTGCTCTCGATTCCATTGCGACAGACCCCTTGCAGGCCGCGCGGGAGAGCCAGGTGGTGCTGCTGGCCGTTCCTATCTTCGCTACGCTCGACTTCATGGAGAGGCTCTCCGGCGTGCTCGGCCCCAATCATCTGGTCACCGATGTGGGCAGCACCAAGCGCCTGATATCCGAAGCCGCCGCCCGCCTCTTCAACACGCCGGATCGCGCGGCGTTTCTTCCCGGCCATCCCATGGCGGGCAAGGAGCGCGGCGGCGCGGCCCTGGCCGATGCGGCGCTCTTTCGCGGCGCGGTCTGGCTGTTTACCGACGATCCGGCTTGCCAGCGCTCGGCGCATTCGGCGGCTCTGATGAAAGACTGGCGGGAGTGGGTCGTTGCGATGGGCTCGAAGACCATCGATCTCGACCCTGTGCGCCACGACGAGCTGGTGGCCTGGGTCAGCCATCTGCCGCAGTTTGTTGCCACGGCTCTTAGCGCGCTGCTGGAGGAAGAAGTGGGCGACGCGCCGGATCTCAAAGACGTGGGCGGCCGCGCCCTGCGCGAGATGACCCGCCTGGGAGCCAGCCCCTACTCCATGTGGCGCGATATCGCCTACACCAACACCGAAGCCGTACAGGCGGCTCTGCTCGCCCTCGAACAGCGCATCGCCCACCTGCGCGAAAACCTCCGCACCCCGGAGCTGCGCGATGAGTTCGTGCAAGCCAATAAGTTCCGGCGGGAGTAGGCGGTTGTTCGCAAAGAGAATCCTTGTGCTCTGATGCTCGGGCGTTGTATGATCATCGCCAAAATGACACTACCGCTAGCGCTGGCCAATAGTTCTCCGACCGAAGTTGGTTCGTTTTCGATCAAGCAGATTGTCGCTCTGTGCGGAGACGGAAGACTCGCTGACGAATCGCTGTGTTCCAATCAACTTCGAGAATATTTTCAGATCGCAACGCCTGAGAATCTCAAGAAGTATCTTCAAACCTGCTTACAAGAAAAATTCGATGGAAACGGGTTCGTTCTTCAGGACATCGTCAATGAACTTGGCCGCCGACTCGAATACACCATGGAGAATGGCCGTTACAGGGGGACAAGAAAGAGCGACGCAATCGGATTTGACGGCCTTTGGCACGACACTGGAAACGATCATCACATCGTAGTAGAAGTCAAGACTACGGACACGTACAGCCTCAACCTCGATGACTACTCGCGTTACCGCGAAAAGCTGATTAAGGCCGGGAAAATCACCGATCAATCATCAATCCTACTTGTTGTAGGCAGAGAGGACACTGGCGGACTCGAAGCGTCGGTTCTCGGTTCTGGGTATGCTCGGATGGTTAGAATTGTCAGCGCAGAAGCTCTTGCTAATCTGGTCATCCTCAAGGTGCAGAGCGACGAACGGAGCGACATAAATACAGTTGGCAAGATTCACGACCTGCTAATCCCTTTCGAGTTAGTCAAGCTGGACAAGATTATCGAGATTGCGTTCAGAGCAGCCGAGGACGCGAAGGCCACGGTGAAAGAGGAGCAGGGAGAGGAGCCAGATTCTCCGTCAGGGGTGGAACACGCAGTAATGAAGAAACAGGACAGAACTCCGCCTGAAGTGATCGCCAAGTTTCGGAGCACTATGATTGAGTCCTTTGCTCGTGATCGCGCAACTCTTGTGAAGAAGAGCCAGGCGTTGTATTGGAGTGCTGACAGAAAGTTGCGCGCGGTTTTTGCATTTTCAAAACAATACGAGGAAAAGAAGGGCGGGCACTCCTACTGGTATGCATACCACTCGGGCTGGGACCAGTTTTTAGGGGAGGGAGCCGAAGGATTCTATGTGCTTGGCTGCATCGGTAGAAACGAGGCTTACGCGTTGCCTTACGAATGGATACATTCACGAATGAATAACCTAGATGCGACTGAAACGGAAGATCGAACTTACCGCCATGTTTTTCTGTATTCGAATAACACCGGTGGACTGGCGCTCTGGCTCAAAGGCGGAAAACTCGATCCGATCAACGAGTTCAAGATTCCCTCGTTCCAGGGAATCGGTGCAAAGAGCTGAAAGAAGTTTCGATGCACTAAGCTCACAGCCCCATCCTCAAGTCCTTCATCAACAGCATCAGGTGCAGGTCGTTTGCGGGAGACGGTTCGAAATTAAAGCGCCTGTAGAACGCAGCTGCCTCAACATCGATAGCATGCACAAGGACTGCCCGCGCTCCCACGATGTCCGCCGCACCGGCAATCCGAACCAGCGCATCTTTGAGTAAGGCCTTGCCGAGACCGGCGCCTTGTTCGGTTTTGTCGACGGCCAGCCGGGTCAGCAAAATGATGGGAACCGGGTGATTTGCCAACCCTTTTGCCACGCGTGCCGGTGCATCTTCACGGCGTGTGCTTCCGGTCGCAATCGAGTAGTAGGCGACAACGCGTCCGGCGCGGTGGACCACGTAGGTGCGCGAGGTTTCGTTCTGCTGGTTAATCCAGGCAAAACGCTTCAGCCAGTTGCTGAGTGAAATATGAACTCCGCAATCGAAAGAACTGACGTCGTGGGTCCGAGCGAGGGGTTCGACCTGCGATAGAGGTGTGGAATGCGGCTCAGGCTCTCTCAAGGACGGAAGGCTCCCGCAACAGTTTTTCCAACTGGGGAAGGCACCGGGCAGGGCGATCCAGGGCTTCGGTAAAGGCGCGCCACTGCTTATCGGACAATACGAAATGGGTCTGGTCTGCCAACGTGCGCTCAGCACGCTCCGATGCGCTCTCCAAAATGAATGTGCTCACGCTGATTCCGGCTGTCGCCGCAGCCCGGCTAATGGTAGACACATCACGTTCTGAGGCGCGCAGATGAAACCGGTGCTCTTTTTTATTCGCTACGGGCATAATCTACTCCGTACGCACATTGTACACCAATCGAGGAAAATATGGAATTGTGGGGTCGGTCCGGCTACTGGTCCGTGTCGTCTTGCTCCACTTCCTTAACAGCTTCGACCGCTTCCTTCGCCGGGTCGAGCGCGTGGAAGCCCTCAGCCTTGGCCGCTTCCAGCAACTGCGGCGAGGCGGAGACGAAGATGATCTCCGTGCCCTGGAACATATCGCGGGCCACCAGCGCCGCGCCCAGTTGCAGAGTATCTGGCCAGCGCAGGGCGGTGCGGTCCAGGAGCTGGCGCGCGGCTTCGAGAACCGCCGGGTTCAGCGGCTGCTGCACCATGCGCGCTGCCTCCATGCGCAGGCTGTCGAGCGCGGCGGCGGCGTCTTCCGGAGAGATGACCCCGGCCCGCTCGCGGCGGCGGACGGCCGCGTAGACCTCCAGCGGCGTGGAGGCCGAGATCAGCTTGCGATTGTCTTCGACGGCCTCCATCAGCCGGATCAGCGCGCCGGTGCCCTGCTCCTGCACAAACAGCTTGGCGAAGGCCGTGGCCTCAAGGAAGTAGCAGCTCACAGGTTCCCCCGTTCCTCTTCGATGGCCTCGGCGATGGAGTCGCCATGCACCGCGACCGGATGGAAGCGCTGCGCCTCCTCGGGAATGCCGGCCTCGGCGCGGTTGAGGCGGATGGTGGTGGTGGGATAGGCCGGGGTCTTGGGGTTGGCGATCTTGCTGGTGATCACCACGCCGCGCTGGATGGCCTCGGCCAACACCGACTGGCGCGACTCGGGATGCTGATTCCAGCGGAAGGCCTTGCGCGGCAGGAAGGAGTCGCGGAACCACTTGAGGGCGATAAAGGCGTGGCCGCCCCGCTCGGCCTCGGCCAGCGCCGCGCACAGCTCTTTCACGCGGGCGTCCAGATCGGCGGGAAGCACCGCCTCCTGTCCGTCGTCCTCGTCGTCGAGATTATGATCGACCGCCGCTCGCGACGCGCGGGGTGCGCGCGGAGCAGCCTCGCCGTCGATGCGCTCGAAGTAAATGCGCACCTCGTCGTCTTCCGGCGACCACGTATCAGCCGACGCGTTGCGGCGCTTGCTGCGGCCGCTTTCGCCACATAGCTCGACGATGGCCTGGTAGCCCGGAGGCGCCAGGAACTGCAGGGCCCGCGCCAGGCCGGGGTCAGGGGAAAACGACAACTCGTTCAGGGCTTGTTCAACAATCTCTTCCGCTTCGGGAATGCTCAGGTTGCTTGTATCCAGGCTGCCGTGTGCAGCTTTCTTCGATTTCATCACTTTCTCTCCGTATGCCGCGGCTCCCGTCTGCCCTGCGCCCAAATCGTCACCGGCGGCCTCATGGCCTGGTTCCGGCAATCGGTTGCGCCGCTCACGGCCGGCGAAAGAAAGCAGCCCTAGCTCTAAATTTGTGCCATCGCATGGGGTGAACCGCAGCCCATTCGGGCGATGGTGAAAGCGTTCTGTTAACTGGTTCCGCGGGCCTTTTCCTCTATTGTTCAAACGAATGCGGCCCGTTGCATCTCCCGAATCAATGGTTGGCGATCCATGGTATTCATTCGGCTTTTAACTGGTAAAAGCCGTCTTCCACTTCTCTCTTCTACCCCACGTGGATTCGAGAAAGACTCTAGCTAGACCCTAAAGCTCAAAGCTATACAACCCACAGTGTACCCGATAATTCGGTTTAGCGCTCTGACTATGTGAAATTGTTTTCTCATAAAACCCTTATTTCCGGAAAAGGTTGCGCATGCGCAGTCATTCGCTCAGGCGCCTGACTTCGTACAATAGGAGATATGCGCCCTTATTTGCAGTTGCTGTTGCTGTGGTGTTTGGCTTCAACCGGACTGCACGCCGTTGAATCGCCCTTTGACCTCGCCGGACCAAAGGTGGACGTGCATGTAAAGCGCGGGGAGGTCACGCTGCCGATCAGCGAGGTGCCCAACCTGCTGCCCGGAGACCGGCTCTGGATTCATCCCGACTTTCCCGAGAGCCAGTCCACGCACTATGTGCTCATCGTCGCATTCCTGCGCGGGGTCACCAATCCGCCGCCGCCGGAGTGGTTTACCCGCGTCGAGACCTGGACCCGCGAAGCGCGCGAGGAGGGCATGTTTGTCACCGTTCCCGCGGAAGCGCAGCAGGCGCTGATCTTTCTGGCGCCGGAGACGGGCGGCGACCTCAGCACCCTGCGCGGGGCCGTGCGCGGCCGCCCCGGCGCCTTTGTCCGCTCCGTTCAGGATTTGCAGGCCGCCAGTTGGGACCGCATGCGCCTGGAGGCCTATCTGGCAGAGGTCAAGGAGACCTCCCAGACCGACCCCAAAGCGCTCAAGGAACGGACTGAGAATGCAGCTCACAGCCTGGGCATCAAACTCGACAAGGAATGCTTCGACAAGCCCAGCGATCAACAGGCTCCATGCCTGGTGCAGCAAACAGACGGGCTGGTGCTGGACGACTCCGGCGCGCAGTCGATGGTGTCGCAACTGACCAGCGGTTCCACCGTGGATCTGATGAACAAGATCAGCTCCTCTCCATTGGGCGGAGCGGGCGCCTTCAGCCCCTACGTCGGCGCTATCGTGGATACGGCGAGAATATTCGCCTCGTTGCATACGGCGCATTTTCAATATATTCCCGCGCTGGCGCTGCCTACTAAAGATACGCTCAACCTGCGCCTCAACGTGCCGCCCTCGTTCCGCGATCCCAAATCGGTGGTGGTGGTTGCGCTGCCGCCGGTGGCCTCGGCCAAGGGCAGGATGCCGCCGCTGCATCCGGTCAACCCGGCGGAGAGTTTTTGCGCGCAGAAACCCGGCCTGGTGTTGCCCGTCGAGGGTGCGCCGCTGGTCTTTGCCACCCAGTTGGCCTACGGACTGACTCTGCACATCGCGGCCCGCATGGATTCAAAAAGCCCTTCGGTGGATCTGCCGGTGAATGCCGATCCATCCGCGGGCGGGTTGGTTCTCGATCATCCGGCGCCCCCGCTGCCGGAGGGTAATTTGACCGGCGAGTTGCGCGGCAAATGGGGCTTTGACGACTGGGTGGGTCCGCACTTCCACCTGCGCGCGGCTGAGCCCGGCAAGTGGACCCTGGCGGCCGGCGACCAGACTGCCCTGGTGGTGGGCCGCGAGGACACGCTGCATCTTGAGGACGACAACACGCTTTGCGTCGATCGTGTGGAGGAAGAGGTTGCCGGCGGCAGCCCGCTGAAGCTGGCCTGGAAGTCGCCCAAGCCGGGGATGCTGGAGGTAATCGTGCCCATGAAGGACGCGGCTCCGGGACCGGTAACCTTCGATATCTTCCATTTCGGGCTGAAAGAGCCGGACAGGCTGCCCCTGAAGGCCTATGCCGAGGCTGCCTCGCTGGACCGGCTGACGTTGAGCGCCGGCGACGCGGAGGCGCTGTTGAAAGGCACACGGCTGGACGAAGTGGCAACCGCAGAACTGGACGGGATCACGCTCACCCCGTCCGCGCTGAACCGCGTGCAGGATTTTGACCAGTTGGCCATGAACGCCGCCGGTTCCACGGCCAACCTGGAGCCGGGAAAACACTACATTGCCAAGGTGCAGTTGCGCGACGGCCGCCAGCTCAAGGCGCAGGTCACGGTGGACCCGCCGCGTCCGCAGGTCACGTTGCTGAGCAAAGGCGCGCAGGACGAGCCCTCTGCCGCGCCCAATCCGGTGCATCTGGGCTCCCTGGACGACCTGCCCGTCGATGACCGGCTGGTCTTCTTCCTCAAGTCCCGCGTGCCGGCGAACTTTCCCCGCAGCGAGAAGGTGGAGGTGGCCGCGGTAGATGGCAGCTTCCGCACCGTGCTGGCGCTGGCCGACGGCAGCCTGATGCTTGAGGATGCAAAAACCGCGATCGGCATGGTGGACCCGCTGGCCCGCTTCGGTTCCTCGGCCTTTGGGCCGGTTGAGGCGCGCGCGATGTCGGCCGACGGGGTGAGCGGCGACTGGCTGCCCCTGGGAACGCTGGTGCGGCTGCCCGGATTCAAGGAACTGCGTTGCCCGCGCGCCGTCGCCAAACCCTGCACGCTGAGCGGAACGAATCTTTTCCTGGCCGCGTCCATCGCCGCCACACCGGACTTTGACAACGCCACCGATGTTCCGCCGGAGTTTACGGGAACCCAATTGAGCGTGGCCCACCCGTCCGGCGGCATCCTCTATCTGAGGTTGCGCGACGACCCCGCGACGGTGCAAACGCTCACCTTGCCGGTAACTCCGGCCTCGCAGCCGGCGGCGGCGCCGGTCCAGCCTGCCGCTCCAGCAGCATTGCCCGCTGCCGCGCCAACGGCGCCGTCAGCCAAAACGGAGCCGTAGAGAACTTGCGTTAGGGCCTGTTCGCACTACCCTTTCCGTGGACGCGACCTGCCTTTCTGGAGGGAGCGGATAACCTGACGCCGACACAAGTGTGAACAGACCCTAGTTGAAATAGGCCTTGTTCTTCCCGGCAAAGTGCGCCTTGTCCGCCGGAAGATCGTCGCTGGGGTAGATCGCGTTCTGCGCGCAGACGTTGGCGCAGTTTCCGCAGTCGATGCACTCATCGGGGTTGATGAACAACTGGGCTACGCTCCCGGCGGCCGCATCGTCCGCCGTGGGCGCGATGGCCGCGGTGGAACACTCCGCCGCACAAACAAAATCCTTGATACAGGCATCGGTAATTACATAAGCCATAAAGACGTTCCTCGCTCGTTGCGGCGCTTCTCTCGCGTTGCGCTGCCGTATCAAAGCTATCCGGCCCCGGCCCCGCGCCTCCGTGACTCGAATCACATCAAGGGAGGAATCTACCTGATTGCGGTATGCGGCCAATTTGCACCTTACTGTGGCAGAAATTGACCTCCGTTGCCGCCGTCCGCGTTATGCTGAGGCATGCTCAGGCTGCGTACTTCCCTTACCCTGCTCACGCTGACCACGCTCGCGCTTGCTCCCGCATGGGCCGCCGCGCAAACGGCTGTTGCCCCGTGGACCTTTGCCGTCTCCGGCGACAGCCGCAACTGCGGCGATTTTGTGATGCCGGCGATCGCATCCAAAGTCAAAGCAGAAAAGGACGTTTTCTACTGGCACCTGGGCGACTTCCGCTGGATCGCGTTCGCAGACCAGGATATGGAGGCGCTTCAGCCTGGCGGCAGCCATCTCTCGCACTCCGAGTATCAGCAGCGCGCCTGGGACGATTTCATCGAGCACCAGATGGCATCCTTCGGCTCGCTCCCGGTGTTTCTGGCCCGGGGCAATCATGAGAGCATCAGGCCGATGACGCGCGAGGGCTACATCGCCAGGTTTTCCAGCTTCTTAAACCGTCCTGAGATTGAGGCGCAACGCAAGGCCGACGGCGGCGCTGCCGATGCTGCGCAGCCCTGGTATCACTGGACCCGCGACGGCGTGGATTTCATCACTCTTGACAACGCCAGCCACGACGAGTTCTCCGACGCTCAGCTCCACTGGCTGCGCTCGGTGCTGGACCGCGACCAGGCTCCGCAATCCGGCATTCGCACCATCGTGGCGGCGATGCACGAGGCGCTGCCCCACTCCATCAGTTCCAACCACGCCATGGACGACTGGGATTTGGGAATACGGACGGGCGAATTGGTTTACACCTGGCTCTTCAACGCGCAATCGGCCGGCAAACATGTGTACATCCTGGCCAGCCACTCGCACTATTACTCACCCAACATCTTCAACACGCCGTATTGGAAACAGTACACCGGCAATGTGGTGCCGGGCATCATTATCGGCAGCGCAGGCGCTCACCGCTATAAGCTTCCCAGGGAGGCCGACAAGGCATCCAGAACCGACATCTACGGCTATCTGCAGGGGACCGTCCGCGCCGACGGCTCGATCGATTTTGCGTTGCACGAACTGAGCGAAGAGGATTTAGTGCAGTCCAAATGGCCGAATGCGCCGCTCAACGCCATCCACGAGTGCTTCATTCACAACTCTGACAATGCGCCATAACGCCGGGCATGCGCAAAGGAACTCAGAGCGTGGCGCGATCGGAAGCTGCGTACTCGAATGTCTGTGCTGACGCCATAGGTAGAGAGGTTACCGAAGCTGTTCATCTCTCCTGTGATTGTTTTCGAGCTTCGCCCTACTGCGTGATGGTCAGCGTCACATTCTGATAGTGGACGATTTCGCTGCTGGCGCCGACGCCGGTTACCTGAATCACGTAGGTTCCCGGCGCCGCGCTGCCGGAACTGATATCGCAGCAGCCGGTGGCCAGCAGTGCAGCTCCGGAGAGAAGCAGAACCAGCGTCGTGTTCAGGACCGTCGCGTACCTCCTGCGGAAACACCAGAAAACACTACCGAAGAACAGGCTGAAGGGCAGGAACAAGCCGGCCAGAGAAGCGTTCCGTGTTGCGGAATGGGAGTTCATGGCCGGCGAGCTCCCGGTCATCAGGTAGTTGCTGTCGATGGTCAGTTGAACGGCTGGGGAAGGAGTCTCATTCGCCGTGAGATTGGCGCTGCTGCTTGAGAATTGGCAGGTTACCCCCGCCGGCAGCGACGCGCAGCCCAACCCGATGGTATCGGCAAAGCCGTCGACTGATGCGAGCGTCACGGTAACCGTGGCGCTTTGCCTCGTCGCCACCGTCACGGTAGCCGGATTTACGTTCAGATTGAAGCCCGAACCGGAGACCATGATCGTAGCCGCAGGCGAAGTGGACGTGCCGTGCAGCAGATCCCCGCTATAGTACGCGGTGAAGGTGTAGGAGCCGGCAGGAAAATTCAAGGCCAGAGTCGCCACTTGGCTCGAATCCAGAGGGCCCGACCCGATCACGGTCGTTCCATTTAAGAACGTAACCGTGCCTGTGGGCGCGGGCGTGGAGCTGCCATTGGAGTTCTGGACCGTGGCCGCCAGGATGGTTTGCGAGGCCTCGCTGTTGGTCGCCGAGGAGCCTAGAGATGTGGTCGTCGGGATGGTCTCCGCCCCAGCGTCAGCGCTGGCGACTCCCATTGCCATAGCGCCAAACACGGCTTGCCCCTGCGCGCCGGCGGCCGCCAACAGGAGAGCCGCCAGGGCCAGCGTCCAGCTTCGACTGTGTCCCGGCGCAACCCGCATCCCGGCGGCTGCAAATCCGGGTAAAATGCTTCCATGATTCTCTGCATGGGCGACTTCAACTGGAATGCGGCTCATGACTAACTCCGTTCTGCGATCTCCTAAGTTGTATGCATCACTCCGTTGGCGTAATCGGCCGCGGTTCAGTCGAACAGGACCGGGGTTCTGCCCGGGCCGCTGCCGAATCGTGGCTTCGGACGACGGTGTGCAGGTATATCCTCTGCGATGCGGCCGGAATGATTAACACTTTTTAGTCACACTATCGCGTGTGATGTTCCTGATTAGGATTGCCTTACAAAAATGGGAAACTGTACTGTTCTGCTCAATCAGGAATGCTCTGTGCCCTTGTTGGTTGCCTTAAAGTGCTGAAATCAAAGGTTGAGGTCTACTGAACGGCATGCCGGGCGCGGGCGGTGAGCGCTTGCCGTTCTTTGGTCTCCGCGCGTGGTTCAGGAAGCTCGAGTCCCAGCGCGGACACTCCGGCTCGATCCTGCCTTGAGACCATCCTCCATTCCCGTCAAATCAATGCAACGATTGAGCCAAACCGCTCAGATTTAAGGTTGAGCCCGGTGAGATCCTGTGTTGGTGTGCGAATGAATGCGCACTCAACGCTCATGCCGCTTATCGGTTCCGGCAATGCGTTCAAGAGGAAAATGTCCGAATGAATGGAGTCGCGAAAAAATCCTTTAACACCGTCACTTATCTTGCCTCCGAAGGGATCGGGCGAAAGATCGTTCATCTCAAGGCAAAGCAGACTTTTTTCCCCCAGGGAGGCCCAGCCGACTCTGTGTATTATCTCCAGACCGGCCGGGCAAAACTGACGGTTAAATCCAAGAGGGGTAAAGAAGCCACCGTTACGCTCCTCAACGCCGGGGACTTTGTCGGCGAGGAATCGATCACCGCGGCGGGCGAGCTTCGCATGGCCACAGCCACGGCCATTAGCGCCTGCGTGGCGCTCAGGATCGGGAGACATCAAATGCTCCGCGTCCTGCACGAGGAGCATCTGTTCTCACACTTTTTCCTGAACTTTATGCTGCTTCGGGGCATGAGAACCCAGGCCGATCTCATCGATCAGCTATTCAACTCCAGCGAAAGGCGTTTGGCGCGCATACTCCTGTTGATGGCGCAATTCGGCAGCCCGGGTAAGCCGGAGACGCAGATTCCGCCGGTAACGCAGGAGACTCTTGCGGAGATGATCGGCACAACCCGGTCACGCGTCAGCTTCTTCATGAATCGCTTCAGGAAGCTCGGCTACATCGATTACAACGGCCATATTCAGGTGAACAAATTGCTGCTCAACGTGGTTCTGCACGATCAATTGCCAGAGGAGAACTCGTCCAGGCCTAAACTCCTCGATCCTCCGCACAGCCCGGCACTCGCCGCCAAGCGAGCCAGGCTGGTGTGAGCCGTGTAGGGCGCCCATTCAATTACCCATCCGGAAAACCGGATGCAAACCGCCGCGATCGATTCGCAAGGAGATAATATGTCGTTTGGAATATACGCTGCCGGGTTCGCAATCGCGATCGTCGGATTGATTTACGCCGCGCATCTAATGCACATGCCCCCGCACTGGATTGCCGCAGGTGCGATTGTACTGTTAGGCGTTGGGATTCTGTCGGGCGTAAAAGCCACGCGCCAGAGGGATCCCTCCAAATAACGGAATTGCCGGAATCCCAATCATGCTTGTGGGCATCCGGGGTTTCCGGGAAGATTCAGTCCTACTCTACACATAGTCGACCAGTGCCATGCTCACCAGGTTGAAAGTCGGAACCTGGTAGCTGATGTACGATCCGGTACGCGAGAAAGCGACCTCCTTCTCTTCGGGAAGGAGGGACACTTTACGCGCACTGTGCCCCGCCGGAACTTGAATGCGAAGCGTGGCAGCCACCGGTATGGTGGGAACCTGCGCCTGCAGATTGAGCATGCCCACCAGCAACCTGTGACGATCTTCCTGATGGAAGAGCGTCACCTCGACCGCGGGGTCGGTATCGGCCTCAAATTTGTAGGGCGGCTGCAAAGCTCGTCTCAGCAGGATATTGAATACTCTGGCATTCACCGCATCGGCGCGCGACTCCAGCGGAGCCGCGACCCAGATGGCTTTGCCCTTACCGAAGGAGTTAATGACAATTCCCGGATTCTGGCCCGGCTGGGAGGCGGGAGGATTGCTCCAGATCTGCGCGAAGTGTGCATTGATGGAATTACCCACGTCCGGATCGACAAACGGCAGCGTCACCGTGGCCAGTACCTGCGCGTCCGGCGCATCGGCGCCGGTCACTCCATTCTGACTGGTAGATTGAATACAGTATCGGGATGTGAATGCTGTTGGGAGCTTTCATGGGCGAAATGCCAATAGCGTTGGTGTTCGATTACGACGGCGTGCTCGCCGATACCGAGCGCCTGCACTGGAAATCGTGGGCGGCGTTGTTCCTGCCCTATGATCTTCGGCTCACCTGGGAAGAATACTGCCGCATCGGGCGAGGTTTCGCCGATGACCAGATGTTTCGCTCCATCATGAAGAATGCGCCTGACCTGGATCTGAATATGGAAGAGCTTGCGCGTCTGAACGAGGAACGCAAGCGCGAAGTTCGCGCCTGGTCGCTTGCCGAGAGCCCGATTCCTCAGGAGACGATCGAGCTGTTGGCGACGCTGAAGGCATATCGAATCGGCCTGGTCACAAGCTCTGAGCGCTCCTATGTGGAACCGGTTCTTCGCGCCTCAGCAATTTATGAAAAATTCGATGCCCTTGTCTTCGGTGAGGATGTGCCCATCCATAAGCCCACTCCAGACCCGTACCTGCTGATTGCGAAGTGGTTAGGCGCCAGCACCGGAATCGCATTCGAGGATTCCGATTCCGGCCTGGAGAGCGCCCGGGCCGCGGGGTTCAAGGCGGTCAGAATCGAGCACCCCACGGATCTGGCGCAGGTTGTGGCGCAATCGCTGCGCGATCATGCGGCTCTCAAGAACTCCTCCGCGCCCGGGAATGCCTGGGAAGTCTAAAATGAACTTGCTTGACAGTTTATGAACCGATTGCTACGCTGGACCCGATTTTCGCGCCAGTGTTCTATCGTTGTGAAATCTTCATAAACTTACCCGTAGACGTTGAAGAATGCGGCAGCAGTGCCGGCAAACAAATTGAATAAGGAGATCGGAAATCATGACCCAAAAAACGAAACGGCCCATTGATGAGGGCGACTGGAATATGGCGTTTCTCTTCCCCGACGAAATCGCCGCGGCGAGAGCGCACACAGGATTGGTGATTCTGCCGCTAGCTCCCCTGGAATGGCATGGCCCTCACCTGACCATGGGTTGCGATTGTCTGCTGGCGCACGCCTTTGCGCGCCGCCTGGCCCGCGAGCTGGAGTCTCCCTACTATCCGCCGCTCTGGGTAAGCACGGAGCGCCAGCGCAGGCCTGAAACTCTTGAAGCGCTGGGATTCCCTCGCGACGCTCGCGTGGAGGGCATGGACTTTCCCAAGCTCTCCGTGGCCAGCGCCTACTTCCGCGAAGAGGTCTTTGCGCTGGTGGTGCGCGACATTCTCAAGATTCTCTTCGATCGCATGCACTTCAAGCACGTGCTGATCGTCAACGGCCACGGGGCCGACAATCAGAAGGATGTGCTGAACCGGATCTGCCACGAGTACAACGACGGACCGGCGGATCAACCGCGCGTCTTCTGGGTTTACCCCGGATTTCCGCGCTCCCTGCTGGCCGGAGCCATCGGCCATGCCGCCTCGGAAGAGACCTCCATGCTCGAATCCTGCTGGCCGGGCTGCACCGATCTCTCCCGCCTGCCCAAAGAAGGCCATTTGGGAAATGTGGACTACGCCATCGTAGACGGAGATACCTTCGACTGCTCCCCCACCCCCGACCATTCTTTAAGGGAAGAGCAGGATCCCAGGTACCACACCGACGTTGCATGGGGCGCCGAACAGATGGAGATGGCGGCCAATGAGGTAGTTGAGGACGTTCGGAAGTTGTGGTTCCCGGCGCAATTAGGGTTGAAATCATGAGCCTCGGTTTGCTGTTCTGCATTCTTGGCGCTGTCTCCTTCGGCCTTCTTGGATGTGTCTCCAAGATGGCCGAACGCAGGCAGTGTAATTCGTCGGCGGTTGTCTTCTGGATGATCTGCTGGGCCGCGCTCTTCATGCTCGGCCGAACGCTCACGCAGACCCCCATCGTACCTCTCACCTGGCCAGTCGTCGGACTTGCCGTCGGGTTTGGGTTCTGTGCGGTCCTTGCTTTTCTTGCCTTCCAGCTTTCCATCGAGATTGGCAAGGTAACCGTAGGCTGGCTGTTTATGAATCTGTCGGCCGGTATTCCGGCGCTTGTTTCCATGTGGCTCTACGGCGAGAAACTCACGCCCCTGAAATCCCTCGCCTTCTGCCTGGCGCTGGTTTCATTGTTCTGCCTCTTCCAGGGCAACCGGCTGGAAGCACGGGAGGCGACTCATGAAAACTTCAGGTAGGTCCATTTGGATCTTGCTCATGCTGGTCGTTTTGCTCACCAATGGGATGGGCGCATTTGGATTGAAGGTCCTGTCTGCATGGGGCCTTCCCGCCAACATTAAGTTTCCCTATCTCACCGTCTGGTACGCTGCCGGGCTCCCCCTGATCGGCATTCCAATGCTGTTGCGAGGGGTGCATGGGGGATTCAAAGAACTGCGTTGGGGTGCGTTGTACGCTGTTCTCAGTCTCGGCGGCCAGTTGGCGATGTCGTACGCGCTGGATTTCGGGATTCCTGGAAGCGTTGTCTATCCCGTAGCGGTGGGTGGATCCATTCTGGTTGTGGCGTTGGCCGGCAGATTGCTTTTCGGCGAGAAGATGCACCCGCTAAGCTGGACCGGCGTCGCTATCGGTATCCTGGCTGTTATCTTGCTGGGCGTAAGCGCCAGCTAACTCGATTTACGGTTGCAATAGAAGATTGCAACCTACAAAGAAAGGTTCTCCAATGGCAAGCAATTTAATAACTGAAGCTACTGACCTCCTGCCTTATGAGTGGCCGGGATCGTATTTTTTCGGGGACGAGGAAATCGAATCGGCAATGCAGGTGCTGAAAGCTCGCAGCCCCTTCAGATTCTACGGACTCGACCTGCAGCGTTGTGTGGAGCGGCTGGAAGCGGCATATTGCCAGAGATTGCAAAGAAAATACGCCATCGCCGTGAACAGCGGAACGGCTGCGCTGTCGCTGGCCCTGGCGGCGCTCGGAGTCGGGCCGGGCGATGAGGTGCTGGTCCCCGGTTATATGTGGATCTCCTGCATCTCCGCCATTGTTCGCAGCGGCGCTATACCAAGGCTGGTGGATGTGGACGATTCGTTCTGCATGGACCCGGCAGACCTCGAGAAAAAGATCGGGCCGCACAGCAAAGGCGTCCTGCTGGTTCACATGAGCGGAGCCATGGGCGCGGCTGACCAGATCGCCGAAATCTGCGCCAAGCATAACCTGTTTCTTCTTGAGGACTGTGCTCAGGCTAACGGAGCAACGCTGAAAGGGCGCCCTGCCGGAACATTCGGTGAGATGGCGATCTTCAGCTTTCAGCTCAACAAGAACATCACAGCCGGCGAGGGTGGCCTGGTGGTATGCGACGATGAAAGCTTATATCGCCGTTCCTGGGCCGTTCATGACCTGGGCTATCCCCGCAACGCCGATGGCCGATTGGAATTTTCCGACCCGGCGTATCAGATGTGGGGCCAGGGAAGCCGCTATGCCGAGTTGCTCGCCGCTGTGATGCTGGCGCAACTCGATAAACTCGACAAAATTGCATCTGCAATGCGGCGCAACAAGTATGCGCTCAAAAAACGGCTGAGTGCGATTCCCGGGCTGTCTTTCCGCAAAATCATCGATCCGGACGGAGATACAGGCGCATTCATGCTGATGATATGGAAGGACCGGCAAACCTGCCTGCGCATGGTCGAACAGACGCGCAACGCAGGCGTGCGCTGCGGGCCATCGGGCCTCAACAATATCGCCATGACGGACTGGGGGCTGCATATCTACTTCAACAATGCGAGCCTGGTGCGCAGGAGTCCGTTGAATGCGGCGGGGCGTCCATGGAGCGATCCCTTGAATGAGTTTGCCAAGGCGTACGAGTACGGAAAAGGAACGTTACCCGCATTGGATTCGCTGGTTGACCGCAGCAGTCTCCTGGCGATTTCACCGGTATTGACCGGCGATGCCATCGAACGCATCGCACTGGCATTTGAGAACGCCGCCAAGACATAAGACCTGCAAGAAAACAGAGACAACTATGGCGTGGCAAGGGTTGACCTTGCCGCGCTGTGGGCTATTTCCGTATACATTTGAATCTGGATGATCGAGCCTTTGAAAGGATTGGAGGCGCGGGCCGGGATCGAACCGGCGCATAAAGGTTTTGCAGACCTCTCAGGGCCATTTGTGCCGGTTTGTACACGTTCTACTGCGCTAGTCTTTTCAATGGGTTAAGGCGCTCGCTATCCAACCCGTCCAACCGTGTCTAAACCGGCACCCGCTACAGTATCCGCTACAGTCGCTACAACGGGCAACCGGGCGCAGGGCCGCAAGGGAGAAAGAGAGCCACGCGAGATTGCAGCGGCAGTGACAACCCGCGCCGTGAAATGATTATCAGCGGGAGGCGCGTTCGTGGATAGCAAGCGGGTGTGGGAAGTTGCGCTTACCGTGCTGATGGCAATCCTCCTGATTGTCGCCGCAGAGGGAAGGCACCCTTACGGCTTCTACATTGTGCTGCGGACGGCTGCAACCGTGGGCGCGGCATATTGGGCGGTCAGGGTGTACCACGCGGGGCCACGGGGCTGGATGTGGGCTTTCCTGGCGGTCGCTCTCTTGCTGAACCCCATCCTGTCGGTACGGATGCAGCGGTCGCAGTGGCAGCCGGTTGACCTTTGGCTTGGCATTTTGCTCCTCGGCTGGTCAGGCTATTGGGCGTTTCGCAAGTCTTCCGGCAAGTGACCAGTGTCGCGCCCGGTTGACTGATTCGTTGCACGACTCCGAGTGGGAGCCGCGCCCCGTATCTCTCCGGCTCATCGTTGCACCTTCGTCCCTCTTCGCACGGCCTTTCCCAAGCGAAGACGACTCCGCCCGCCTGCCTCTCTGATCGTGCCCTCTATGCCCAGCGCCGTATCTCCCCATGCACCCCGCTGTGAGACGCCGCGCCATAGGCAACTTGCCTCGGCACCGCCAACCATCGCGCACACTCACAGAAGGGGGGACCGGGGGGTACTTTGCCGCCGCCGCCATTAGGCCAGCGAAAAATATCGTGATTTTCTGATTTTTCCATTTACCCATGTTGGCAGATTTCTCCACTCCAATCTTTAGAGCCGTGGAGGAGTTCATTCAACGAGTGACTGGTTTCAGAAATCTCTGCGACTGTTGTGTGTTTTTTTGTGGCAGCGGAAATCAAATGTTCGGATAATGAGACTAGGACAGGTGGTGCGGAATGGTTGGGAAACTTGATCGTTTGATCGCCAAGGCCGAACAGGAGTCTCGGACTCAAGACTTCGCAGAGGAAATGTATGCGCGCCAGAGGCGAGCACTAGATGAGTAGGTTCCTGCTCTGTGGGAAAGATTCAAGACCGCGATCAAAACCAAGTGCGAAGGCAATCCGAAGCATCTTCGGCTGTGGGTTTCGCCGAACACGGAAGTCAAAGTTGAGCGTCTGAACGATCCCAAGCACGGGATGATTGAAATGCAGTTGCTTCGAGAATCCAGCGTTATCGCACTCAACTGCAACGGAGAGGACAGCGCCCTCACTTTCATTTTGAACCAGCAGAACCTTGCGGTTGTTTGTGACCAAGAAGGGCATCCCTTTGCGTCAGTGGACGACGCTGTTGATGAGGTTCTGGGCCTGCTCTTCGCTTATCCCGCGTAGTTCTCCAACTCGCCAGCGGCAGAGCGGCGGCAACGCCAGAGGCACACTCAGGAACACCCACCTTTCGATTCTCGATAAAACAAACAAATTGACGGAGTGCTGGACGTTAGCCTGACTGACGCTGCACCCAGAAATGCTTTGCCGAGGTAAAAGTCGCCGTGCCCGGAATAGAGGAATTCTCTACCTCGTCAATGCGAGCTAGTCCCGCACCATCCGCCTAATCGTTGCACTGCTTCCCATGCCTGCCACGGCTGAATGCCAGAGAAAATCTTGACCGGAGCGGCCAAACGAGGAGGTGCTAGTCTTGCGCCGTCCCCGACCTCTTCCAACGTGAGCGCATGAATGTAACAGGTCTGAGGTGCTTTCCGTGGCCCATGAACTTCGACAGGATCAAAATAACAAGAGAAAATCGCTCATGGCTGAGGGACAAAACAAGAGGTAGATCGGTAGGGGCGTGAAAGCGCAGGGAAATAAACGAGTTAAGACGCAAAAGGAGACGAAGAAGGTTACAAAGCAATCCACAAATGAGGGACAGCGGGAGGGCATTTTGGAGCCGGTTTTGAGCGGTTAAGATGTGAACAAAACCCCCGGTAACCTAGACTCTGGCCTTTGGCGATCCGGGACATTGGAGAGTGTTTTGTGAGTATCGGGATTGTTGCACACCTGCCATGCAGAATGTACCGCGCCCCACGAAGCCGGCCGCATTGCCGCCAATGCCCAAACCTCTGCCACGCTGAATTCCAAATTTTGGAGTGGCCGACTGGGCGGCGGAGGTGGTGTATTGGGAAACGGCACATTTTTTGAGTTGGGGGGATGCGGTTTATACGGTTTCGTGTACAGAGCGGCACGAATCTCTAGCCATCGCTTCGCTTGACCGAGCCGCGCCGCACCAAATCCTCCACATCCACATCCAGCGCCCGCGCGATCCGCTCCAGCACTCGTAACCCCGCTTCCCGTCTACCCTCTTCCAGCCGCGACAAGTGCGCCCGCTCCAGTTCGGCATGGTCGGCCAGCAACTGCTGCGACCATCCCTTCTCTTTGCGCAACTCCCTGATTCTGCGCCCCACACGCACGCAAATGTCGCTTGCCATACCCTCAGCATGGCGTTAGGATGAGGCTGCATTGTGTCGCATGAGACACGAGAGCGCCAATTCTGGGGGAAACTGCAAATGTCCACGATATTTCAGCGAGTGGCCGGGGTGCTGCTTGTCTTTTCGACCTGCGCGGCGGCGCAAACGGCCCGAGACATTGCGGCGCTCAAGGCAAAAGCCGAAAGTGATGATGCCGAGTCGCAATTCTCACTTGGCTCGATTTACGAGAACGGCCAGGGTGTTCCTCAAGACTACGCGCAAGCGGCAGAATGGTATCGCAAAGCCGCCGAAAGTGGAAACGTCCGAGCGCAAGACCAACTGGCATATCTCTACGATCAGGGAAGCGGGGTTCCCCAGGACGACGCGCAGGCCGCGTTTTGGATGCGAAAGGCCGCAGAGCAAGGCGACTCGTGGGCACAATGGAGTCTTGGAACGCTCTATAGTGAAGGCTTGGGTGTATCGCGAGATGACAAGCTCGCTGCTCTCTGGTGGCGTAAAGCGGCTGCTCAAGGCGTCAAGGAAGCGCAAAAGAAACTTGCAGACTCAGGTGACACCGAGGCACAGCGGCAGGTCGGATCGGATTTCGAGAGCGAAGGCAAATACAGTCAGGCGGCGTTTTGGCTCCGAAAGGCTGCCGGACGCGGCGATCCAGAAGCGCAATACAAATTAGGGCATCTTTACAGCGCAGGACACGGCGTTCCGCAGGATAAGAACTTAGCGGCTGTGTGGTGGCGCAAGGCGGCGGATCAAGGGAATGCAAATGCGCAATCCAGCCTTGGTCTTGCTTACATAAATGGGGACGGTGTACCAAGTGATTTCGGAGCAGCGGCATTCTGGCTACGAAGATCTGCTGAACAGGGTAACGTGCATGGGCAGACCTTGCTCTCCATTGCGTATGAAGTCGGATGGGGAGTGCCCAAGGATTACGCGCAAGCCGCTGCATGGACTCAGAAAGCTGCTGAACAAGGGGATGCGTCAGCACAGGGACACCTTGGGGATATGTACCGTGATGGCCAAGGGGTGCCGCAGAGTCTAATACTGGCGGAATTCTGGTATGGCAAAGCAGCAAGCCAGGGGAATGCCGACGCTCAGAACGCGCTTGAACAGGTGAAATCCAAACTTGCGGCAATTGAAGCCGAGCGACAGAGGCGACAGAACCAAATTCTCATTGCCGCCGTATGTCTGGTCTTCTTGGGAGCAGTCACGTTCACCGCGATTCGGTTACGAAAGAAGTTGATCGGCTACGGCAGACGGCTTTACCCACAGACCTCCCGTTCGCGGCAGCTTGCGGTTCTCTTGCTAGTCGGTTGTTGGTGTAGCGCCTGCTGCCTACTTCAAGTTCTGAGCAGACGGGCAATGCTCCATCCCGTCAATGCCGCTGTCACTGCGCTGTTGTGGGCGTTCCCTGGTCTGATCCTCGGCGCGGTCTGCATGTGGTGGCTTTCCCATCCTCTACCCGGCAATGACCCGGTGCCGGCTCAAGACAAATCTGAGGGATCGGCAGCACTCGGCGCGAGAACTCAAGAAGATACCCAACCAGTAACCGCGAAACCAATCGCCCAATTCCGATGGGGGATGTTTCAAGGATGGGTGATTCTGGTTATTGGCGTACTCGACTTGCTTGACGGCCACCCAATTCTGCTTGGGAACATGTATGGACGCTGGGGCGGTATTCTGCTGGTTATTACAGGAATTGGACTAATCAATCGAGCCAAAGAGGGCCTGGTACTCTTCTTCATTTGCAACGGGGCGCTCCTTGCTGGATTCCTCTGGACATTTCGATTTTCGATGTTGTCTTTTGATTTCGAGTCGATGTCCGGGGTGCCCCTTGCGCTCTTGGGTCTCCTGCTGGCGTGGTGGCTAACTCCAGCCATCTTTTACTACCCGAAGCGCTGGAAGGAATTCTCAAGAAGCCCATCTGAAACGGCTCCTAGAGACGCACCGTAGGCAATCGAGGCTGATTCCCTGGAGGCGCGGGCCGAAGCCGGTTTCTTCCAAACGCCTAAATAGCTTGCCGGTAACGTGATTTTGCAGCATGGCCCCGCCGATGTCTGACGGGGCCGTGTTCTGTTAGGTTCGCTCCCACTATACATGCCAGATGCTTCCGCGACTCTGGCGCTTTGAGAGCCTAGAAAGCCGGACGCAAGCGCAGGTCAGCCCCATCGGAGACTGCGAGTGTCCGTTCCCAAGTATCCTTTCCAGCCGCAAGGCGTACAACATGATTGCCGGATGGAACGTGCAAAACTACCGGGGTGTTTCCCTCAAAAGCGCCGTCAAGGTAAACCTCTGCATTGGCCGCGCTGCGCTCAACCGTGAGCGTGGCGGTGGTTCCCTGTGCTGTAGGCGTGTCGCTGGCTGCGAGAGACGGAGCGGCGGGGACAGGAGACCCAGAGGGCTGAGCCGAATACATACCTTCACGGGCCACTAGAAATTGATGGACGACATAAACCTGCTCTGCCCACTTCTGCTGATAGTCAACGCGCCATTTAACACCATGCTGCGGGTCGTCTATCACCTGCCGGAGCGCCTTGGGAGACGTTACCTTGAGTTCCATCGCCTCCACCTGCTGCATCTGTTCTTTAATGCTCGCCATTTTCAATTGCATCTCACGAGCGTTTGCAGCGCCCTGTTTCCAGTGTTCTGCGCGGTCGGGATCAAGCCTCGAAAGCACCATGCACAATCGCTCGTCTTCCCCCTCCATCTGAAGCTGATTATCGAAGGCTTCATCCTGTGCTCGATGATAGGAAACAAGCTGCGCTCGAAGGTCGTTGGTTTCTGCTTTCACGGCTTGATGATGCTGAATCCACAGCCCAATCAGGACTCCTATGAGGGTGCCGACACCCTCTCCGGCTTGCTGGCCCGTCTGGAATGCGCGGTGAACATCCTCATAGCTTCGCGGGCGCTCATAGCTCATTTGGTTCACAAAGCCCTGAGAAAAGCACTGCGAAAAGCCGGTCCCAAAGTCGATGCAGCTTTTTGTCCCGGAGTAGTACCAGGACTGCGCGTGAAGTTGCGCCGCAAGCAAGGAAACGAACAAAAGGCCGAAGCCGAAGCGGATTGACATGATACCTCCAGCAGGAGAACACGCGGATGGGTCGAGCGGATGCCAAGCCAAAGGCGCAGCGATGAACTGGAATCGCTCATCTTGGGACAGGAGGATTGTAAATGATTGTGGCGTCCTGCGGGCACACTTCCACTTTTCCCGTTGGTCCTGCAGGCACACTTCCACTTTTCCCGTTGCGTTGAGAGAAGTAGTCCGGCGCTCCCAACTTCCGGCATCACTATCCGGTGTCTTCGTAAGAGGTTCGGTACTTATAAAGCACAAGCCCTAATGAAGAGTGATGCTGATGCTGAAACTTGAGTGACCAAGCCAAGAGTTTTGCAGGTTCTTGCTATCTCTCAGTGACGGACCGGGGCGCAAGTGGTCAGCGTAGCCCGGAAAGCCCACCTCTCAGCGGGGGAACCCTTACTCTTAGCTTTGCCGATCCCGTTCCTGTGGTGACGCGGCGACATGGCCTTCAACGATCCCACAGTTGACTATGCTCGGCGCAAATCTCTCAAGTCTGTTTGTTGGGCACTGGACAGCTATGCTCATCCTGTATGCGGATGCCCACCCCTGGGATGAAGTCACCATGCAGGGGCGCAAGTCAGGGCGCAAGCGGGGAATGCGCGAGTCGAATTCTTCGAGGGCGTTGTCCATGCTCAACTTCCATGACTGCTCTTAGGCTTGCATAAAGTGTGACGCTGCTGCCACAATAAAATTGCGGGGGTGATCCTCCGTTGTTGGTTCCGTGGCTCCTTCCATGACAAGCTGAAGCCCGCCATCCCCGCACCCTATCCAAAGCCCCACATACAGAACAACCTGCCCCTAGCGTCCGGTGATCCGGGTATAGGTAGAGCCTCACCAAAGAGCCATCAACGCGGCTACGGGCGTCCTGCGGTCACTGGCAGGAATGATTTGCAGGGCTGTCTGAGTTTCCGCTACAGGGTTCACGGAGGTGCAATCCGATTCCAAAATTTGGACTGGCCGCAGGGAGTTTGCTTCTCTCATGCTGGCGCCCGTAGTGTGAGTACGGCTCCGGCAAGCGGTAGGGGAAAGCGAAACTCCGATAGCGGAGGGGCCACGAGGCCGACAGAAAGGGTGACGGGCAAACACTCACCGGGCCGTCGTTGCCAGAAGACTGTCTCTAGGACTTCGCGTCCGGCTCTGCTGATTTGGGGCTGGTCATCGTCTTTTCAGACATCAGCGAATAGAGGATGCAGCCGGATGGCAATGTTTCTCTTGAATACCTGCGATTCCTGGCAGTGGGGCAATTCCGCTTAGAGGTTTGGCTCTGCCGCCCTTCGGGGCGGCTCCAGTCGAACAAATCATTTTCGAGCCGTTCTGCGTCTCGAAAGTAGGTCTCTGGATTCGTCATTGCTACCTCATTTTTAATAAGCGCCCAAACAAGGTGATCTTACATTTGTTGATGTTCTTTGAAAACTCTTACAGGCGAAGCCTCGTTGACCATCATTGAGAGACTTTGATCCACGTTGAAGCTCCTTGAACCTCTTTGATGCTCCTTGATGTCTCCATTCGCTCAAACCTCCTGCATTCATGCACGTTTTGCCGTCCTGGGAGTCCGCACCCTCGCTTCAAGGTCTTGATACTTCTCGATCCACCTACTGCCGAATTGTTGAAGGTTGGCGTACCAAGCGGCCGTCCGTTTCGTGTGAGGTCGATACAGAAGGCGCGCAACACCAATCATTTCGATATTGGGCATGGTTCGGCTGACCGGGCAGAAATACTCGAAGCCTTCATTTTCCGCGTTCTCGATCAACCATTCCGGGCACATTGCACGCGCCGCGGCCTCTGCGGCTTCGCCGATCTCCGTCTCGACAGGTTCTTCTCCTTTGGTGCCGACTCCGTAGGGATGGTGTATCTCTGCTTCGGGCGAATTGTTCTCAAAAATATGCGGGATGAATGACAATAGGCCATTTCTCTCCAGGAGGCCAATACTCGCACTCACCGGATGCTCCCCTGCTACGTTCGCGCTCGCTTCATGCGCTGCGAAAGGTCCACTCCAAAAAATCTGCCGTTGGGTGGACTTGAATCCCCATACCGTAAAGATTCCCTGTTCGCCGATGCAACTTCGCTCGTAGCTGGTACGGATGATTCGAGGACTGATTCCGCCGTCGTCTCGCAGGTTTTGAGCGTGATACAACTCTACGAACAGACGCAATGCCAAGATGTTCCCGGCACTCCGAAGGCGATGCACAGGCGGCGTTTCACCTTTCCCCGTCCCAGTGACGATTGAGTTTGGAAGCCAGATGATTGAGTCGCAATCGTCGCTGCCCTCATCGGGTGGCCCGTAGGATAACAGTTCGTACCTGGGTTTTGCCGTACTGTGATCCGCTGCGTAGCGCACGAATCCGTCATGTATCAGACCGTCGATAGCAGCCTTGCCTCGTTCCCAGGTTATGCCGCTGTACCTGTGTAATGCCTGGGCCGACCAGGTTGTCGTTCGGTTGTCCCGCCCAGTTCCACACGCCAACACCAAATAGGTTGCTGCTGCATTCATGCCTCTATCGCAGAGCTTTGACCAGATGCGACGATCAATTGCAAAAAATGATCCTCTATGCGGGGTGGTCATTGCTGCCTCGCAGGAATGTCGCAGTCCTCGTTACGCTCCGCTTGAGCCTCTGGATTGCAGTGGGCGATGAAGGCTTGTAGATCGCTTTCGGCGATCATCACTCGACTACCAACCTTCGTTTTGCGGAGCCGTCCCTTGGATAGCCAGCTATAAACGGTCCAAACGGAGACGCCGCCCAATCTGCGGGCGGTCTCCTCAACGCTGCGAAGCTCTGAGAGAATTGTTTGCGGCATGGGAAAACCTCCAATCACTCCCAAAGCATTGCATTGCAGACAAAGAGAAACCAGTGTAATGTAATGTGTATATGAATAGCACGTCGCGTAGGTTACGAAAAGCCGATACGCCGGACACGGATAATGCCGTTCGGCGCTCTGTCAAACGCGCGGGGATCAGCCCAAGCCGCATATTTGAGCTACCCGATCAAAGCGTCGATTTGGTTATCGAGTTCTTGAAGATGGAGTCCACTCCGGCGGCGAAGAGCTTCGCGGAACTTGTCGAAGCCTGTCGGCGGGTCAGTCAACTGATGGAGTCCATCAAGGCGTCTTCCGCTCCCAACGGTAAGCAGAGTGCGGAAGTGAACAACGCTCTCAACGATATAAAAACCCGCCTGTTCGCGTACCAATGGCATCCTGCTGTCTTTGGACACATGGGCGCCGGGTCTCACTTCAAGGTCCATTACGCGATGCTCGCAAAGGGCAGCGATCCGGTTTCGGCGATGGAGCAGTACTCAATTCAGTGGATTGTAGATCACATAGACGCCGTGCATCGGATTCGCCGTTGCCACTTCTCAAAGTGTCGTAAATGGTTTTTTGCCAAGACCGATCACCAGAAGTATTGCGGGGACAATTGCCGCCAGCGCGACGCGGCACAAGGGGAATCGTTCAAAGAGAAACGCCGTATCTACATGAAGAAGTACCGGCGCGAAGAAGCGGAACGGGACGCACGAGCAAAACGATTAGCAAAGGGGAAGAGAAAATGAGCATTTTCAAGCGTGGCAGCGTGTACTGGTTTCATTTCTTGTATGACGGACGGCACGTCCAGCGGAGCACAAAACAGGGCAACCCCCGAACTGCCCGCCAGATCGAAGCGGCCTTCCGCACGGCTCTGGCCAAGGGCGACGTAGGCATTACAGAGCGGAAGAAGGCTCCTGGCTTCAAGGCAGCTATGCGGGCGTTCCTGTCGTGGTCTGAGCAGGAGCATAAGCAGCATCCTGCAACGCACAGGCGCTATCTGGTGAGCAGCGCGGCCCTGTTGCGGCATTTCGGGGATCAGCCACTCGACAAGATCACGCCGGAGGCCGTGGAGCAGTTCAAGGCAGCCCGTTCCGTTGCAAAGGGCCAGCGGACCAATCGGCGTATCATGCCGGCGACGGTAAACCGGGAATTGGCCTGTCTCAAGGCGCTCTTCAACCATGCCATCAAGTCAGATATTCCGGTGAGGAATCCCGTGAGCCGGGTTGGGTTCCTGGCAGAGCAGAACGAGCAGACGCGGGTTCTCAGCTTTGAAGAGCAGGGGCGGTATCTGGCCGTGGCAACACCGATGCTCCGGGATGTGGCAACTCTTATGCTCGAAACCGGGATGCGGCCCGAAGAAGTCTACCGGATTCAACCGGAGAACGTGAATCTGGCGGGCGGGTTTCTCGTCAATCCTTACGGCAAAACGAAAGCGGCGCGGCGGCGGGTTCCGTTGACAGTGACAGCCCGGAACGTCCTTACCCGGCGCATGGCTGGTCTGGAGACGCCTTTTCTATTCCCGTGCGACACAGACCCGGCGCGGCCAGTGCCCAAGGTGAACAATGCCCATGACCGCGCGGTGAAGGTTAGCAAGGTTGCCCCGTTTCGGCTGTACGATCTTCGCCACACCTGGGCGACGCGGGCGGCGGAATCAGGCATTGACCTTGTAACGCTGGCGGCGCTCCTGGGCCATTCCAAGATTCAGATGGTGCTTCGGTATGCACATCCCACGCAAGAGCATCAGGCGCGGTCTGTGGAACGAATGGAGCAATTTGTTGCGGCGCGGCAGATGGAGGCTCTATCGATGAAACACGGCGCAGCAGCGGGGATGATTCAGTGAGAAAAGACGGGGAGTCGCTACAGTTTCCGCTACAGTGGCCTTTTCGCCTCTCTTGTTCATCTGTTCTAAGTTATTGAGGAGATTGGAGGCGCGGGCCGGGATCGAACCGGCGCATAAAGGTTTTGCAGACCTCTCCCTTACCACTTGGGTACCGCGCCTTGGCAGGGCTGCCCAAAAAAATTAAATCGCTCCATCCCGCCGTAGCCAACCCGGCCGAAGTCCGCCGCGGCGGAGCGGAATGGAGCGGGAGACGAGATTTGAACTCGCGACCCTCGCCTTGGCAAGGCGATGCTCTACCACTGAGCTACTCCCGCTAATTGCAAGATTGAGTATACCGGGCGGCCGAAATGAGGTCAAACCGCGGCCGGGGCCGGATTTGCGGCCTGTAACGCCGCGCCTGAGGTTGCTAAAGCAACATCGCCCCGCGAACCTTTTTCCTCCCGCACAATCTCCCCGTCGCGCATGTACAGAATCCGGCTGGCGATGGTGGCTGCCTCGGGATTGTGGGTAATCATCAGCGTGGTCTGGCCCAGTTCGCGGTTTGACCTGAGCAGCATGTGCAGCACCGCTTCGGAGTTCGTTGTATCCAGGTTGCCGGTGGGTTCGTCGGCCAGCACAATGGCCGGCCGCATAATCAGCGCGCGCGCAATCGCCACCCGCTGCTGTTCCCCGCCGCTCAGCTCCGAGGGCCGGTGCGGGAGCCGTCCCTGAATCGATAAAAGGTCGCACAGATGGTCAAGATACTTCAGGTCCAGCGGTTCCTTGCGCCCGCTGACGGCCCACGCGATCTCGATATTGCCCATGGCCGAGAGCGTAGGCAGCAGGTTGAACTTCTGGAAGACAAATCCGATGCGGTGCTTGCGCAGCCGGGTGCGCTCCCCGTCCGAGAGCGTGGCAAAATCTACGCCGTCGATCACCACGCGGCCCTGGGTGGCCTGCGTCAGCCCGCCCAGTAGGTAAAACAGCGTGGACTTGCCCGAACCCGAGGGCCCCACAATGGCCACAAACTCCCCGCGCTCCACGGCCAGCGAAACCCCGCGCACCGCGGTCACCTGGAGTTTGCCGGCCGCGTAAACCTTGGTCAGATTCTCGGTAACAATGATCGGCGAAGATTTTTCGGGCTGCACAATTGCTATTGTAAATGCGCAGTTTCGCAGGTTCACAGTTTGTGCGGCTGGCGCATGGAGTTCTTCGATAGATGAGCCAGAAGGCACAGAGAACCCTCCGGTTTCCAGGGCGTGGCTTGCTTAGTGTAGCCGTTTCGGCTACACTCTTTGTAGAGGTGTTCTATGCGTCAAGTTTCACTGCGTGAGTTCAGAACGCGCGGGGCTAAAGCTCTGGTGGATGTCCCTAGAGGAGAGACAACTCTTCTGGTGGGACAGAATGGTCCTGCCTACTTCCTGGTCCCTGTCTTTGGTGATGTGGTTAAGGAAGATCGAGAACTCCGGCGGGCGATGGCGCTGGCCAGCATGCGCGAGGGATGGCGTCTTGCCGAAGCGTCGGGGGCCAACCTGCTAAGCGAAGAAGAGATTGACGCGGAGATTGACGCGGTTCGTACCGCTCAGCAGCTTAAGAAGGTCGGATGAGACTGGCCGTTCTCGATACCAATGTGATCGTGTCCGCCGGGATCACCCCCGGTGGAGCGCCGGCAAAGCTCATCTTCGATTGGGTATTGAACGGACAGGTACAGGTGATCACCAGCCCGGCAGTCGTGGCGGAGTACCGCGAGGTTGTCCGGCGTCCGAAGTTCCACCGTTACGGGTTTCCTCCTCTTTGGCTGGAGTTTCTGATTGACGAGAGCCTGTGGTTTCAAGACCCTGAGCCGTGGGTACAACCATGCCCTGACCCACAGGACGCGCCTTTTCTCGCGCTTGCACACGCGGCAGGAGCCTGGCTTGTGACGGGAAATCTGAAGCACTTCCCGGAGACCGCGCGAACTGGGGTTACAGTGCTTTCGCCGGTCGATTACCTGGCACATCTTGTGTGTGATTGAGGAGGGTTTGCCTCCCGCCTATCCCAGGTCCAAAAATCCGGACCTAGGGCACTCGGCTGGGCCAAAGTGAAGTAGAATGGTCGCATGAAAAAACCCGCTCCGGTCAAATCTCCATTCAGTGAACTTTGTCAGCTACATCTTGATGTTGAACGCATAGCCCACGAACTCAGGGAACGTAACAAGAAAGGCTGGCAGCCTTTACCAAAGCATGTTGACGAACTCTACGAAATTTCAACCAAGCTGGGCGTGCTGGACAAGAACCCTCACGCGAGATTTTAGGTCTTTACGTATAATAAACAGTTCCATGTTTTTACTCTCCTGATCTGGGGCACCCGCCCATTCTAAGGATATGAACAGCCTAAGAGAATCCGTGCAGCAGTTCGCCGAAAGTACCGCTTATCATGAGGCAGGGCATATGGTCGCTGCGGTTGTCCTGGGCTTGCCCCTTCTTGAGGGGTGCGAGGGCGGAATTCGCATAGATATGGAGGGTTCCGGAGTTGCGCGCTATTGTGAGAGAAAGCCGGGCAATCATGAAACATCGAGCGAAGGTATAGTACAACGGGAGAACACCATCGTTGCTCGATACGCTGGCAGGATAGCGCAGGAGAAATACTTGGGGGAATCCGTCGATAAAGTATTCTGGAATTCGGATTGGTGTATCGCCGAGAAGCTTCTGGATGAATTGAAGCCGATATCGTCGGAATCATCTCAAGAAATGCTCTATGACAGGGCCGAACGATTAGTGACGGAGAAATGGAATCTGATAGAGGGTTTAGCCGCTGCGCTTTGGCAGAGGCCAGTCACAAATATGACACAATATGAGATCGATGAGGGGTGGTCGAAAAGTACGAATACACAAGAGAAGCACTTGCCCTGTTCAGAGGTCGTGGATTTTTTCGGAAAATTTCGGATCCACTGCGCCCTATGGGCTGAGCGCCGTGCTTGAACGCCTCGCGTTCCAACAAGTCCTTCCGGCCAGATTTCGGCGCAGAATGAGGATGGGGCGCCCGGCCGGAGACTATTGTTCAAGAATGCCAATCAAAGTGCTCATGCTGTGATCCACCTGCCATTGTTCCCGCAAGAGCGTTTGTATGTGGGGCGTTATACGGCCGACTATGCCAGGAGTGTCTATTATGTCGGTAAGACCACACTCGTCCGTCAAATCATCGAAGCTTGGGAATCTCACACGCGAGACCTGAACAGTGCCCCGGTCTTCCACGCTTCCCCTCACACGGTAGTAGGTCCAGGTGTGGGTCTCCATTTCGGTCTCAATAGGCTTATACAGATAAACAACATCATAGATTGGCATGGGGGCATTCTACATCCATTGTTGAAGAATCGGCAATAATCCATCTTTTTACAGGCTGCTCAACATCAACGCCACGTGCCCCAGGTCTCGATTTTGAGACCCGGGATTCTCGCCCACTCCGGAATGCACTAGAATGAAGACGCACCGATCTCCGACATAGGATTCCCCTCCCATGACCGCAGCGCTGAAGTCCACACTCGTCTCTGCTCTCGACGCGGCCGCCGGACAAGCCGGACTGCTTCTCGTCTCCGCCACGGAAGGGAGCGACTTTCACGGTCGGCCCACGGCGGTTTTTCAACTCGGTCTGGATGGGGCGGCCCTGACTGACGCGGAGCTCGCCGGCCGCACCCTCAAACTGGAGCTGAGCGAGGGCTTCGACTTCGACAAGCCGGAGCTGCTGCCCACCATAACGGCTCACCTGGCCGGTGAAGCCAAACGGTTGCGCAATCCCCGTCCCGAGTGCTACGTCACGCTCGGCGGCCTGCCCGTGGCCTTCGGACAGTTTCAGTGGCCCTTCCACCGCTCCACCTCCGGCGCGGACACTTATATCGTCCACGGCGAGGTCCACCTGGCCGACGGCGGGGCGCACAATCTGCACGCCAAGGTAGCCGCCTCGGTCACCCTCACCTTCGCTGAGATTGTGCCCGCCATGGAGCAGCCCTTTGCGGAGACCTTCGTCTACAACGCGGTCCGCAAGACGGTGGATCTGGGCCAGCTTGAGTTTTTGAAGTCCGCCAACCGCCAGCCGGTGCCGGTGACCACCCGCTACTACAGCCGCTGGCAGAAGAAGTTCCTCTTCACCGAGACCAACGACGCGGAGCGCCTGGAATACCTGCTGCGCAAGGTCTATTGGCTCAGTGGCGTGCTGGGTGAGAGTAAGCCGGTTTGGATCGCCGACCCGCGCGATGCGCAGTACCTGAACACGACAGAAGATGATTTACTGCGCATGGCCGGGGATAAGGCCGACGAGGGGCTGCTCAAGCTGGAGGGCGAGTTTGCCGCGGCCACGCCGCAACTGCTGGCCCGCGCGCCGGAGTACCAGGCCAAGCTCGAAGCCGCGCTGAACTTCACCAAGCCGCAGTTCAACGAGTCGATGCGTTCAGGCCACGCGAACATGTAAGTGCAGCCGTGTGACAAAAACGACCCTGAGCCTGTGACCATTTTTCAGATTGACCTCATGATGTCCTGTGACCACAGGGTTGTCAAGCTTGATTCCTGTGACCGGCTGTGACCAAGGTACTGTGTCCATGCTGTGACAAGCACCGCACACAGCCGGGTTTTACACCGGCGCTGGCTGCTGCGATCGCGGTGAGAGACCCTAGCGCTGGCTTGCGCGAGCGCGGCATGACGCGCAGGCGCGGACCAACCGATAGGCGCAGGCAGGCAGGGACCTGGCCTGAGCGGTGTTGGGCGCGGGCGTGCGAAGCGCGGAAGACCGGGCGCGTAACACCAGCGCCCGGTTTGGCAAGGGCGGAGGCGTGAGCCGAGCACCGCAGCCAACCCCGGCAGGGGCTGAGCACTGGAGCCGCCCGCAGAGCCCCACCGCACAGGCCCGGACCGGACAGCTGTACTGCGCCGGTACTCCATGGGAAGCACACCAGCCAATTGAGGTTCCGGTTTTTATCTATTGCTTCACTACTGTCCGGTTAAAACTCGAACAGAATGAGTTGGTTGCAGTCAGTTAGTGGTGGATTTGTGTAGTCTTTCTGCTGAAGTGCCTGTGAAATGGGCATTTTCTCGAACATAGTAACTGAGAGAATCTGTAGCAACGTGTAGAGTGAGCCGGGAAGATCGAGGCGTTTTTTTGACGATGGCGACCAGCAGGTAGACCGAGATAGCGATCCAGAGTTGTGTTTTAACCGCGTTTTCGCTGGTTCCGTAGAATGCCTTGATGCGTCCGCCGCGGCGGACTGCTTGATCCACTTGAAGAAGAGCTCGACCTGCCAGCGGCTCTTGTAGAGAGCGCAGACGGTGGCGGCGGGCAGGGTGAACTGGTTGGCGAGGAAGACAAGGTTGTTCCCTGTGTCCGGATCGCGGAAGCTGATTCGGCGCAGATGGCTGGGATAATCCTTGCGCCTGTCATAGCCGTTGAGGGCGATGGATTGGCCGGCGAGAATGCCGGTCCGCTTGTCCGTCGGGCGAGAGTAGACGCGGGATGCGTCGAGGTTGCTTTTGGCGCGAGTGACAAAGAAGGCTCCGGCCAGATGGATGCGATGAAGCCGGCAATAGTCGATGTAGCCGCGATCCATCACATAGTAGGCTCCGGGCTGGAAAACGATCTGGTCGAGGATGTTGACGTCGTGCGTATCGCCAGTGGTGACGCGGACAAACACGGGACTCGATCCGCGCGGATCGAGTCCGCCGCGGCGGATGTGCATCTTGACGGCGGACTTGGTGGAACGAAAATGCGCCCGGGGGAACAGACTGAGGCACAGGTCGATGGTGGTCGAGTCCAGTGCGTAAGCGGCTGCGTCGAGGCCCACGCCGAGGCTTTCCTGTGCATAGAGCTTGCGGGCCTGGACCATCAGCCTTTGCGCCAGCTCAGCATAGATGCGCCAGTCGCGGCTCTCGTTGGCTTCGGCCAAAGTGGAACGTCGTACGAGCGAGCGGAACCCCATGGGGTAGAGCTTGGACGGTTGTGCGCTGAGACATGCTTCGATATCGCGCAGACTCGACTCTCGCGATAGGTCAACTGGGCAAAGGCCATGGCGCGGAACTGTTCAGCGCAACTGAGGTTGCGCACCCTGCGGTCGCCGCCATAACGGGACACACTGCGGGCAAACGAGGTCCAGGGAAGAAAATCCATCAACTGCGCAAACAACAACTTGCCAGCGTTCACCGCTGCCTCCAGAAACAATCTCTGGGAACAGCATCGCGGCAATTTCAAATCGACACCACATAAAAACAACCGCAAATCTCTGTGCATCAAGCGGTTGCAGGGAGAATGTTAGCTGTTAACCGGACAGTAGTG
>Ga0116126_1000105_pt1 | contig 77056 bp, 58 predicted proteins | sample June2015DPH_16_5_FD_89730 | JGI IMG/M metagenome (GOLD analysis project Ga0116126, IMG submission 89730) | Peatland microbial communities from SPRUCE experiment site at the Marcell Experimental Forest, Minnesota, USA - June2015DPH_16_40 | ecosystem: Environmental > Terrestrial > Soil > Wetlands...
ACGGCGAGAGGATGGCCTCTTTTAACCTCTGGCTCAAGGATGTGTTTTAAACAAGTTGACTTACATGGGGTGGGTCAATTTTCGACGCCTAAAGTGGGTCAGTTTTCAACGCCGATTGACAAGTACACTCAGGATTCCAGAATGCGCTCTTGCATAAAGCCGTTCTAACCTGAATCCACGAATTATTTTCCCTTAGAGTACCTACAGGAACACACTTTATAATTACCATGTTTATACTTCCGTTTTAGGGTATCTTGATGGATATCCACACGGTCCTTTCTGCCTTTCTGCTTTTACAAAATTGGTCTTTCCAAAATTCCTCCACCTGTCAGACAGTGCATAGACTGTTGGCACACGATTGTACGCAATTCCATGCTCCACGATGTCCAAAAACCCGCATTTAATCAGATTGTCGATGCAGCCTTTGAACTTCTTGACTGAATACCCATAGTCTTTCTGTGCTTGTCGATAGGGCAGCATAATGCGGCTTTCGTTGTCGCACTTCCACTTTTCAATCCCTTTCTTGCCGGTTTTCACCCAACTCCGCTCTAATAGGAACATGGTGTAGACCTGTGGAGCATTCCCGCGCAAAGCGTGCCATGCTTCTGACCGGATAATTTCTTTGAGTATTGATGTGTTGGGGTTTTTGTCTTGCCGGTTCTTCTTTGGAGGTCCGCTGGTAGAATTGTATCCATTCATCGGCCCACATCCAATAATCCAGAGGTTAGGGCATTCTGAACTGTGTTCGGGCAGAGGGTGGCATCGCGCTGGTGCCTATTGACAGCTTGTTGACTCGCTTTAAACGTTTTGATAGAGTTCATGTCATTGCTTTCATGTTCTCTTCTTTCAGGCCGCGTCGCCACGCGGCTTTTTTCGTTTTCGGGATTACCGGCGTGGTTTGACGATTGCTGCGCTAAAAAGATCTTGGATAGTAGATTCCGGAATCAGCACACGGCGTCCGATCTTGAGATGCTTTATTTTTTTCTGGAAGATCATCATTCGCCACCAGGCTTGACTCATGCGGGTTTTCTCCGCAGCTTCGGGGATTGTGTAAAGAGTTTCCATTTCTTGTCCTTTCCATTGCGGCTCTGAAACCTGTTTTGATGCTTTAATTCACGGCTTCCTTGGGAAACCCGTATACCTCAGTCTTCGTTAATAGTCTATTATTATGTTCATTAACTATTGACAATAAGTCTTCACTATGCTTAAATCTCTATCACGAGGAAAAATCGTTAACATTTCCGGGAGGCGAGTATGGCAGGCCAGGAAGGCAAGGAAAAACAGATTTCATGGCTATTGGAATTCATTCAGGCAGACCTGGAGCGTCTCTCACGAGGCGAACTGGTGAAGCTTGCAGTGGAGCTAAGTAGTCTTATCGGCACTTTCCCGCCCGCGAGTATTACTAAGGACGGCCCTCCTCTTCTGGAGAATTTAACTTTCCTGTCGAATATCGTTCTACCCTATAAAAAAGGTCCCAATAATTCCATACTGTCCACCTTCGACCTTAAGCGATTGGACTGCATGGCTTTTCTGAGCCGTGGCCAAACCTGTCTGAAAGCATTCATCGAAAACACATTGGACAATATAGAAAGGGCCAAAGTATCTTTAGACGAAATAAAAGGTGAGTTCACTGAAGAGGACGTGAAGCACCTACTCATGCTCCACCATTTTCAAATACCCCAATTAAGCATAACCCTACATGGCAGATTTATTCCAACCGGTATTGGCGCTATAGGTGAAAAAGTAAAGTTGGTGATTGAGGCTGAATTTGAAGCTGCTCATTTAGAAGAGACTATGATGTTCAACGCCGTCCGTCTGTTAGAGGATATTCCGCTCAACGTGTTTCACAGATGCCCTGAATGCCGGAAATGGTTCGCTCATTTTAGCGAGCGGAAAAAGCAATTTTGCTCAAACAGGTGCGCCGCACGGCACGGGGTCCGAAAAAGCAGAGCAGAATTGAAGAGTAATAATGCTGAAAAGTATGAGGAAGAACTAAGGTCCGGAGCAGAGCGCGCGCATAAGTCCTATGCAGCGAAAATCACTCACGGGAAGCCAGCCAGAAGACCGTACAAGCACAAATAAGAGAAAGGGACCACCATGGGACTCCTGATCGAATGTCCTGAATGCAAGCTCCGGAACAGCACCAAGGCGAAAACGTGCAAATGCGGTTTTGCCCTCGCTAAATTCTCCGGTCGGGTTTGGTGGGTCGAATGGTACCAAGACGGTCAACGGAAGAGAGAGCGAATCGGCCCAAATAAAGCGGCTGCGGAACAGAGACTTAGAGAAGTTCTGAGCGCCAGGACGGAAGGCCGTTATATCAAGAAGAATCCGGACACTCGGACGCTCTTTAAAGACTTGGCTACATGGTATCTGAATCTTCCGGAAGTGCAGGCGAAAAGGAGCTATGCCAGAGACAAGCAGTTAATCGCTCGCCTTCTTCCCCACTTTGGCGACAAACTGCTGAAAGATATCACTCCGGCGACGGTGGAAGCGTACAAGCAAAAACGGCTTTGTGAAGTTTCAGGACGGTGCAAAAAGAAGAAGGCCGAAGAATCTGATTCAGCGGATCAGACACCGGCAAAGCTGACAGCGCCAGCCACAGTGAACCGGGAAATAGCCTGCCTGAAGGTGATATTTAACCGAGCGGTTAAGAACGGCAAGGCAGAAAAGAACCCATCGCAGGGGATAAAACTGTTGAAGGAGAATAATGAACGGGATCGGATACTAGCCCCGGAAGAGTACGAGCGCCTTCTTGTCCATACCCCGGCTCACCTAAAGCCCATTATCAAGCTCGCCTATCATAGCGGCATGAGACAAGGGGAAATACTTCATCTTTCATGGGACCGGATTGACCTGAAGGAAGGCTTCATAAAGCTCCGCCCGGAAGACACGAAGACTAAGGATGGGCGGCTTGTGCCTCTCAATCGGGAACTGATGGAAATGTTCAAGGCCATGCCGCGCGGTATGCCGGGTGTCCGAGTCTTTCCATATAAGGGCAAGGCATGGGGTAGCACTTTTCAGCGGGCTTTTGATGAGGCGAGGAAGAAAGCCGAAATCGAGAACTTCACTTTCCATGACTTGCGGCACACCGCAATCAATAATTGGCGGCTACAGGGTCATGATTTCTTCCGGATCATGGCGGCAAGCGGTCACAAAACCATGAACGTATTCAAGAGATACAACACGGTCAGCAGGGAAGAGTTGAAGGCCCTGGTAGGGGAAAATCCCGCTCGATAGACACCTATATGGACACCTGAAGAAAAAGGGGTTAGCCTTCGGCGAGCTAACCCCTTGAATTTTCTGGAGGCGGCAAGCGGATTTGAACCGCTGTATAACGGTTTTGCAGACCGCTCCCTTACCACTTGGGTATGCCGCCTTCGGTAAGCTTGAATGTGTACTTGAAAAGACAAATCAAGTCAAGACGCAATGAGTCACCCGAACCGGCCTTAAACCAGCCGAAAACCCGAAAGACCCGCGTAACAGCCGGAGCTGCCCAGTTCCTCCTCGATTCGAAGCAGTTGATTGTACTTCGAGAGCCGCTCGGACCTGGAGAGCGACCCTGTCTTTATCTGACCGCTTCCAACGGCTACGGCCAAATCGGCGATCATCGTATCTTCGGTCTCACCGGACCGGTGCGAGATTACCGTCGTATAGCCCGCCCGGTGAGCCATGTTTATCGCCTGCATGGTCTCGGTAATAGTGCCGATCTGGTTGAGCTTTATCAGGATCGAATTGGCGATCCCTTCACTTATGCCTCTTGAGAGTATTTTCGTATTGGTGACGAAAATATCATCTCCGACCAGTTGAAGACTAGCCCCGAGTTTTTCGGTGAGCGCCTTCCATCCTTCCCAGTCGCTTTCGGCCATTCCGTCCTCAATGGAAATTATCGGGTAGCGGTCGACCCATGCACTATAGAATTCGACCATCTCCTGCGCACTTTTCCTTGGCTTTTCCTCGGCCTTGAGCTGATAGACTCCGTTTTCAAAAAACTCGCTCGCGGCTGGGTCCAGGGCTATGAAAATATCTTCGCCCGGCCTGTATCCTGCAGTCTCAATCGCCTGCATGATGACTTCCATCGCCTCTTCGTTCGAGCGAAGGTTGGGGGCAAATCCCCCTTCGTCCCCCGCCGAAGTGCTAAGACCTTTGGACTTGAGCACCTTCCTGAGGTTGTGATAAGTCTCCGCCCCCATCCGTAGCGCTTCACCGAAGCTGGGCGCCCCCACAGGGACAATCATGAACTCCTGCATATCGAGGTTGTTGTCCGCATGAACGCCGCCGTTTAGAACGTTCATCATAGGCACGGGCAAAAGAAATGCAGAAACGCCGCCAAGGTACCGGTAGAGCGGCAGCTCGCATTCAGCGGCTGCGGCCTGCGCAACCGCCATACTGACGGAGAGGATGGCGTTTGCCCCGAGGCGCCCTTTGTTTTCGGTCCCGTCCAGCTCGATCATCAACTGATCTAGCCCGGTCTGATCGATGGCCTCAAAGCCGATGAGCTTTGGCCCGATCTCCTCGTTTACGTTATTGACGGCTGTAAGGACGCCCTTGCCCAGGTAACGGTCCGGGTCGCCGTCCCGAAGCTCTAGGGCCTCCCTGGAACCGGTTGAAGCGCCCGAAGCAACGGCAGCCGATCCCATATACCCACTATCCAGAAGCACTTCGGCCTCGACAGTTGGATTTCCACGTGAGTCCAGGATTTCTCTTGCCTTGACGGAAAGAATTTCACTCATATTGTTCCTCCTTTTTTCGGGGCTGGCGCGACCCGTATCAAAGCGCCGGAGACACAAGGCCGTTAAACACAGGATAAGCCGAAACTATATTGACCGTTCAATCAAAATACTATTAAAATATAAAATTTAAATAAAATAATGCGACGAAAGGACCAGCGAATGGGAGTCGTTCTTACAGCAGGTGAATTGCGAAAGGGCCTCAAGATAGAAATAGATGGGGAACCTTACCTCGTCGTGGATTTCGAATTTTCCAAGCCCGGAAAGGGTCAGGCCCTCTACCGCTGCCGTCTCAAGAACATGATCACCGGGGCGCAGTTCGACCGCACGTACCGGTCCGGCGAAAAATTCGGCTCCCCCGACGTCGAAGAGCAGGAAATACAGTATCTTTACGGCGACGGCCAAAACTACCATTTCATGAATACGTCCAACTACGAACAGATCGAGATGTCGGCCGAGGCCGTCGGGGAAGCATCGAGCTTTCTTACCGAAAACCTGGTCGTAAACGTGCTCCTGTTCCAGGGCAGGCCGATCGGACTGACGCTTCCCAATTTCGTCGAGCTGAAAATCGTGGATTCCGCCCCGGGAATCAAGGGCGACACGGCATCCGGGGCAACCAAACCGGCTACACTCGACACCGGCCATGTCATCCAGGTGCCTCTTTTCGTCGAAGAGGGCGAAACCGTCCGAATCGATACGAGGACCGGCCAGTACGTGGAGCGCGTCAAGGGCTGATGGAAACCGATGAAAGAGAGGCCCTTTACGCCAAGAGGCGCTTTCTCGAAACTCGCTGCCGGGTATTGCGGCTTATTCGCGCTTTCTTCGAAAGCGAAGGGTTCCTCGAAGTCCAGACACCTTTGCTCACTGCCGCTCCGGCCCCCGAGGTCAACATCAGGCCGATCCCTGCTGATAACGGCCTCTTTCTGTCCACCAGCCCCGAACTTCACATGAAGCGGCTGCTTGCCGCCGGGTTCGAAAAAATCTTCCAGATAACCCCGGCATTTCGGGCCGGCGAGCGCGGCAGGCTTCACCACCCCGAGTTCACCATCCTCGAATGGTACCGCTCAGGCGCAAATTATAAGGACTTGCAGCAAGACTGTCAAAACCTGGTGCGATTCACGTGCAGGGCGAGTGCGCCGGAGTCCGGCCTTCATTTCCGGGGCGTTGGCCTCGATTTTGAGGGCAGGTGGGAGCGCAGTTCAGTCCGGGAAGCGTTCGGAAAGTTTGCCGGATGGGACCCCGGCCCCAACCCCGACCAGGACCGCTTCGATCTGGACATGGTGCAAAAAGTCGAGACAAACCTGGGTTTCCCGGTCCCCTGCATTCTTGAGGATTACCCGAGAAGCCAGGCCGCCCTTGCCCGAATAAAACCCGAAGACCCTGACGTGGCGGAAAGATTCGAACTGTTCTGGGCAGGAATCGAGCTCGCCAACGGATTCAGCGAACTGACGGACGCCGAGGAACAAAGGACTCGCTTCCAGTCTGCAATCGCAAGGAAAAAACAAATGGAGGCAATCAGCTATCCTCTGCCCGGCGCCTTCCTGGCAAGCCTTCAGCATCTTGGCCCCTGCGCCGGAATCGCCTTCGGAGTGGACCGGTTCGTAATGCTTGTCTCAGATGCCGAAAGCATTGACGATGTTGTCGCCTTTTCGCCGGAAACGGCGTGATATCAGGAGCAGGAAGCAAGAAGCGAGAAGCGGGAAGCAAGAAGAAAAGCAAACAGGCTATCATACCTGCTCCCTGCTTCGCTTTTTAATTCCCGCTTCCCGCTTCCCGCTCCCCACTACCCGTTCCTCGCCATCTTTTTCAGAGCAACCATTTCATCATAGGTAAAATCCGGACGGCGGCAGGCGTAAAAGGTATTGTTATGGTAGAGCGGCTCCGTCCTGATATCGAAAGGAGAAATGGCGGCGGCTTTGTCCCACATGGGGGTGGAGGGGATGGGAGAGTATTCGGCCAGGTGCGGCCGAACGCCGCTTTGCCGAACAATCCCGATGGACTCGGCGACTTCTTTCGGGGTCTGGCCCGGGAGCCCGCAAAGCAGGTACACACCGATGTCATCTCCCGAAAAGCCGGCCTGAAAAAGGTTCTCCACCGCCTCCAGATACATTTCCGTATTGACTTTGCCGCCCCATTCCCGGCTCTTGCCGTCCACCGTGGTTTCCAATCCGAGCCGAATCGTTTTGAACCCCGCCGCATGCAACAAGTGGCACCAATTCCTGGAAAGCGCCCGGACGTGAAGGGCGTTCGGGGCGTGGAAACGGATCGCGGGGCCATCCTTTGCGATTTTTTCCAGTACAGGCCTGAGCGTATATTCCGCATCGAGCAGCAGCGCGTCATCATAGAACGCAAAATCGATTATCCCAAAATCATAATGGTCCCTCTCGATTTCGTTTAAGATCCGTTGGGCCCCCAATCGTGCGCGCCTGGGCTGAAGCCTTGACGAAGCACAAAAAGGACACCTGTAGGGACAGCCCATTCCGGTAAGAATCGGTGCGTAATCAAGCCCGGGTTTCACCAAGTCGAGAGCCGGAAAGGGCCAGGCATTGAAAACTCCCCACGTGCTTGCGTTCCTTACCGGGAAGCCTGTCGCCTCACGGATCATTTTCGGCAGGCTCGATATTTCCTCGGTAATGACGCGGTCGGCCCCACTGTGTTGTTCAGCATGGCCGGGACAGAGCCTTGCGTAGATGCCGCCGAGCCACACCGGCACCCCCGGGAAGATTTCGCGCGCGATTCGGACCGCTTCAAAAACTCCCGGATACCAGTAGGTCATGCTAGACGTAATCCAGATCAGGTCCGGCTTTTCGATTTCAAGGAGCTTGCGGCGAAAGCTCTCCGGGTGAATTCCGTGCCGGTAGAAATATCGCGGAAAATCAGAGTAAGGACCGGGTTTTGCGAGACGCATCCTGGGGTACTTGCCGGCGCCGAATTTTTTGTCTCTGCCGGGCAGGACTTCCGGATGAGAGTTGGTGAAAGGGTCCCGCCGGTCCAGGCAGTCGATCAGCCTCACCCCGCAGCCCCCGTCTCTGAGCAAAGACGCCAGGATAAGCAGGCCAATCGGCCTTGCCCAGAGATCATAGGCCGCAAAATCGGTGATCCAGGGATTGATCAGCAAAAAAAGAGGCGGGCTTGACATTTAATTGCACCTTTCACCTTCGCTTGCATCCTGTCAGTCGTTTCACCCACACAATAGCGGGATCAATGCTCTCGTGCAGTTCATACCAAACCAGGCCGATGAACACCACAGCGTTTACCAAATCCTTCCAGTTGAAACGCCGGCCTGCGCCTGCTCGTGAAATGATTTGATTGAAATCGCTCTAATGCAATACAATATTCGGGCGGCTGATTGCATTTTCCCATTTCCAATCCAGAGACCAAATTATTGCAGGAGCTGAAAACCGCATGCAGACCATCGATCCCGTTCGCGTTAAGAGAAGCTACACTCAGAAGCTGCGAGCCAAGCCCGCCGATGTCTTCCCGCTGCTGTGCCCGGTTCGAGAAAGAGAATGGGCCCATGGATGGGACCCTCTGGCGGTTTACTCGATGTCCGGGTTTGCCGAAAACGACTGTATTTTTACAACGGGGGAAGAAAATCCCGAATCCATCTGGGTTATCACCGATTTTGATCCACTGCGCCACAGAATCGAAATAGTGAAAGTCACCCCCGGCATGACGGTAGCCAGGATAACCATCTGCCTTGCGGAAAACGAATCCGGAAACACGGATGCCGAAGTCATGTACATGTACACTGCAATCGGCCCGGAAGGGGAAGGATTTGTAAAAGAATATTCGCAGGAGTTTTTCGACGGGTTCATGCAGTTTTCCGAATCCGCCCTGAACAGTTTCCTGGATAAACACAAGGGAGACGAAAACGGCGGGAGCTGATTTAGCCCGGCACAAGAGCGTTTGGCTTTAACACCCGGACATATTGAACAAGGGTCTGCATGAAGCCGACGTCTTGGTCGTGCGGACCGATTTCGGACGTGAAGCGGTTATAGATCTTAATTTTCTGTTGTGAAGACAGTCATGCAAGGCTTCACGATCAGTGTGCACGCAGGGATGCAACAAGACTTGCCAGATTTTGCGGATTCACGCGAATTACACCGCCGCATGGGCTGTCAATGTCCGCGATGAGAAAGAACGCGATAGCCACAATAAGCGGTAGAATCAGAAGCATTATGCCTTCCGCTTTGACGTTTTGCGCGCAATAGCCGACCAACACATTGCAGCATATGGCGATTGCTGCCATCAGAACCCATGCCGCAATTGGGATTCGGTTCCACCAGGCAGCCTGCGTGTATCCCAGGGTGTTCAATACATCGTTCATGCCCCAAACGGCCAGGGCGACCGTGGGCGTCGGCTGTGCTGCAGCAGGCGCCAGGACAGCGGACCACAGCTCGGTCTGCAATTGATCAGTGCGGGCATTGATCTGCCGAATCTGTTGCTCGTCGCGGGTCATGTAGAACAAAACACGCTGATCCAGGTAGTTCCTTAGCAGCTCACGTACCTTCGACGCATCCGAGGCAGGCAGCAGGCCGGCCCGCACGTATTCGGTGCCTATAGCATTCGCCTCTGCCGCCTCGTAGTTTTTGCGCTGATCATAGCGGCTCATGGCCATCGAAAAACTAAATCCGATGATAAGTCCGAGCAGTGTCAGCACAGCGGCCAAGATAACGCCGAAGTCTTCACGAACGTCCTTTTCCAGCTTCCGCTGCCTCATGAGAAAGGACGCTCCGATCAGCGCCGAGAGCGACAGCACGAAGAAGGAGAGCACAAAAACAAGCAGTGGGTAGTCCGTTGCGTTGTTCATTTGCAATGGTTCCTCTCGTGAAGTGACCAACCTCGCTCTTGCAGGTCTTCGAACATCAGAAAGTCAATCAGACCTTGAGCCAAACTTCTCGCCCGAGCCGCTGTCGGCGGTAAACTGCTTCCAGTAGAATGCATTGGCGCCGATCCCGATAATACCGTACCCGAACAAGGGCAGACGTTCGGCAATGGTTGTGTCAATTTGAATCTCTCCATCGTCGATACGACCTGGCAGTTACCAACGCTTACATCCTGAAGATGACCGCAACGAGAGCCACAAGCCCGAGTAATGACACCAATCCAGAGACCACTCCCACCAGCGATAATGGGGGGTGGCCGGCGTACCTTCTGCGCAGACCGTTTCTATACACCCTGTACTGGATGGTCGCCGCCATGAGTGAGAACAATCCGATAGAGATCATCAATACCGCGAACTGGCGTGGTCCAATGACACCTTGAAGTGGAGGACGATTTTGCAGCTCCAACTGAAAGAATTTGTAAATGGTGAAGCCGAAAGTAATCAACGATGTCGCTGTTCTGACCCAAGACATCAGCGTTCGTTCGTGCGAGAGGATTGTGCGCTCCAGGGAGAGTTGAGTACTGGAAGGCTCTTCTATGGTTTCCTCATTGCGCTCTGCCATCTGAATCATCCGTCCTCTCATGATGTGTTGTCCAGGCTCATGTTTGTATGACCTGTCCTCACGGTCTTTTGCCGCCTGATGCGCCACACTGTTTACCGCGCGCTATCCTGTTCACAGGGCCACGGATCAACAGATACGGGATGCAGGCAAGAATAAAAGCAACGAGGACTGCCTCGCCGGGATAAAACCACCGCAGGACAATGAACTGCTCAACCAGGTCGATAATAACTGCGATGATGAAGATTTTGCCCACGGATTTCCAACCATCTCTCAATATATCAGACCGCTGATCCGGACTCGTGAAAATGGCCCAGAAGTAGGGAGGCCTTTCCTCACGAGCATCTTTTAGCCCGTCCCGCAGGGCGAAGACGGCAGCCATGAGTGGTTGGATTATCAGTCGAAATTTCATGGGTCCACTCACCCGGGCGATTAGATTTTCAACGACACGCGTAACTAAATCCTCCACAGCTTTCACCCTCCTGGTGTTGGTTCCTGCGGCCTCAATCACCTCTCTTTTTAAGACGAACGGCCAACGCTGATGAACCTACTGCCGCGCCAGGATCATCCTAACCTCTGCTTCGGTGTCTCTGATCAGCTCGCCGCTCACATCCACAGTCACGCTGTGGATCGTGCCGGTGAATGGAAACGGCGGCTTGTATTCAGGAGTCACCGGAGAGCCAAGGTCCACGCCGCAGACTATACTGCTGAGCAAGCCGATAGCGAGCGGGTTGGTCAACTCGATGTTGCTCTCTCCAACCAGCCTGGCGTCGAAGTAGAGCTGGCCCTTGCCGGGTGCGCCCTTACCGTTGGCAATGTCGGGTTTCCCCGTCACCTCGAACTCAAATCGCAACTCGTGACGCCCTGCGGGAACGGCCTCGACAGATTTGACGTAATAGAGGTTCCGGCCGACGTAGTTGTAGGCATAGCGGAGCTTGCCGTCCTGAACATACAACGAGTAGCCGCCGTCGCTTCCGCCCTGGGACAACAGCACGCCTTCCGCGCCGTCCTCAGGGATCTCCACGTTCGCCGTGATACTGTGAGAGCGGTTGAGTATGTTGGCGGTGGCGTTCGTCGGCACTCCCTGGGTGTGAGGGTAAAACACGTACGATGTGCGGTCGACAGCGATCTTCGGGCGCTCGTCGGCAAACCGTAGAGTGCCGCGGGAATCGATGGGCATGACCTTGTACTTGCCGGCCTCGACGTACCACATGGCAATCATCTCGATCAGTTTCGCGCGATTCTGCCCGGCAACATTGTGATTCTCCGCGAAGTCCTCGGCAACGTGGTAAAGCTCCCAGGCGGTCGCGTCGAGTTCGGTTAACTTGTCCTTGTCGATCGGCGCACCGAAAAATTTCCCGGCTTCCGCGAACGACGCCCCCGGCCACGGGCACACCGCCCGCCAGCCATCATGGTAGATTGACCGGTGGCCCATCATCTCGAAGTACTGGGTGAGGTGGTTGGCGGGCGCCTGAGCGTCGTCGAAGGTATGAGCGAAGCTCAATCCTTCAATAGGAGATTGCGTTACGCCCCTGATAGACGTGGGCGCTTCTATGCCGGCCGCCTCCAGTACCGTTGGCACCATGTCGATGGCGTGGGCGTATTGTGTGCGTATTTCTCCCTTCGCTTCGATTCCTCCGGGCCAGTGCACGATGAACGGGTCACTCACCCCGCCGCGGTAGGTCTCGCGTTTCCATCGGCGGAAGGGAGTGTCGCCTGCCCACGTCCAGCCCCAGGGGTAGTGGTTACATATCTCCGGGCCGCCAAGCTTGTCCATGGCAGCCAGGTTCTCTTCCAGCGAGCCCGGCACGTTATTGAAGAACAGCGCTTCGTTGACCATGCCCTGCGGCCCGCCCTCGGAGCTGGCGCCGTTGTCAGACAGCACCATGATCATAGTGTTGTCCAACTCGCCGAGCTTTTTCAGGAACTCAATCAACCGGCCGATGTGGTGATCGGTATGGGTCAGAAAACCGGCGAAGACTTCCATCATGCGGGCGTAAAGCTTTTTCTCCTCGGCGGACAATGGATCCCACCGCGGGACGTCCGGGTCATGACGGGAGAGTTCGGCATCGGAGGGGACAATCCCCAATTCCTTCTGGCGCTTGAAGATCTGCTCCCGGACCGCTTCCCAGCCCGTGTCGAACTTTCCTTTATACCTGTCCGCCCATTCCTTCGGCACGTGATGGGGCGCGTGCATCGCGCCGGGGCAGAAATACATGAAGAACGGCTTGTCGGGGGCGACCTGCTTGGAGTCCGCTATGAAGCTGATGGCCTTGTCCACCAGGTCCTCTGTCAGGTGGTAGCCCTCTTCCGGGGTCTTTTCAGCTTCCACCGTGTGGTTGTCGTATACCAGTTCAGGGTAGTACTGGTGTGTTTCGCCGCCCAAAAAGCCGTAGAATCGCTCAAATCCGCGTCCCAAAGGCCAGCGGTCATAGGGGCCTGCGGCCGAAATCTGGTCTGAGGGTGTCAGGTGCCACTTGCCGATGGCATACGTATTGTAACCATGCTGCAACAGCATCTCTGAGAGGAAACCGTTTTCGAACGGGATGTAGCCGTTGCCGCCGGGATAACCCGTCGAGCCTTCAGTTATGCACGACATCGCGTTCGAGTGATGGTTGCGCCCGGTTAGGACGCAGGAGCGCGTGGGCGAGCACAGGGCGGTGGTGTGCATGTTGTTATAGGTAAGACCGTTCTTTGCGAGCGCGTCAAGGTTGGGTGTCTCGATGGGACTCCCGTAGCATCCCAACTGTCCATAACCGGTGTCGTCAAGAATGATGAACAACACGTTTGGCGCCCCTTCTCCGGCGCGAAGCGGTTCTGGCCAGGCGGGCGAGGATACATCAAATGTGCGGCCGATAACGCCGGGAAAAGCTGTTCCCGGTTTGTATTCTTTAAGTGCCATGAATTGTATCCTCCTATCTTGATTGTTTGCAGTTCACCTTGCAGCATGATGAATGGAAGGCCCGGCAGGGTGTGCCGGGCACAGCTTTCAGGGTTTATGAGTGAAACAATCCCTTAACGACTCAGTGCAGGCCGCCTCCGGCACCCTCGTGAAGTTGATCGAGCACACGGTCAAGATTGAACGACGCCGGCTTCTGCCGGGGTGGGAACTCCATTAGCGATTGGATCTGCTGCGCCACATACGCCTGCGCCGGCACAAACATGAAGGCGTGGTCGAATACCCAGTCCCAGTAGGTGTTCGAGTTCTCGTCCGCGCGTTCGAAAGGATCGCGGCGAAGATTGAATATCTTGGGGAAACGAAGCGTCACGAAAGGTTCCTGCCACAATGCCATGGTCTTGGCCCGCTGTTCCATGAACACCAGCTTCCAGTCGTTAAAGCGCAGCGCGACGAGTTGAGCGTCGTCGTTTACATAGAAAAAGGAGTCGCGAGGGCTCTCCATCACTGCGCCGGTCAGGTAGGAAAGCATGTTGATGCCGTCGATGCAGACCCTGAAGGTCCTGGTTCCGGCCTTGTGGCCCACGAGGAGTTTTTCCTTGATGTCGGGTTCCCCGGCGGCCGCAAGAAGCGTCGGCAGCCAGTCCTGGTGGGATACGATGCCGCTCAGCACCTTACCTGCGGAAATTTTCCCGGGCCAGCGGACGAACGCCGGCACGCGAAACGCTCCTTCCCAGTTGGTGTTCTTTTCGCTACGGAAAGGAGTGATGCCGGCATCGGGCCAGGAGTTGTAGTGAGGGCCGTTGTCGGTGCTGTACATGACAATGGTGTTGTCTGCAATGCCGAGGTCGTCGAGTTTTTTAAGGAGGACCCCGACCTGATCGTCATGATAAACCATGGCGTCGTTGTAGAACCCCTGTCCGCTTCTGCCCTCATACTCCTTCTTGACGTGGGTTCGGAAATGCATGTGCGTGGAGTTCCACCATACGAAGAAGGGTTTCCGCTCTTTGTGGGCCCGGTCGATGAAATCGAGCGTTTTGTCCGTAATTTCTTCGTCGATGGTCTCCATTCGCTTTTTCGTGAGCGGCCCAGTGTCCTCGATACGGCCGTCGGCGAAGCTATGGATGACGCCCCGGGGACCGAACTTCTTCCTGAATGCTGGATCTCTCGGGTAGTCCGGAAGCTCGGGTTCCTCCTCGGCGTTGAGATGGTAGAGGTTGCCGAAGAATTCATCGAAGCCATGGTTGCTTGGCAGGAACTCGTCCTTGTCACCCAGATGGTTTTTCCCGAACTGGCCGGTAACATAGCCCAGGGGTTTAAGCATTTCCGCGATGGTCGGGTCTTCCGGGCGCAGCCCCAGGTCGGCCCCCGGCAGGCCCACCTTTGTCAGGCCGGTGCGGAGGGGATTCTGGCCTGTGATGAAGGCGGCGCGGCCTGCCGTGCAGCTCTGCTGCCCGTAATAATCAGTAAACGCCACGCCTTCGTTGGCGATCCTGTCGATGTTCGGCGTTCGGTAGCCCATCATGCCCCGGTTGTTGTAGCTGATGTTCCAGGTGCCGATGTCGTCTCCCCAGATGATGAGGATGTTAGGCTTTTTGTCTGCCATGATAGAGTCTCCTTCCACACTGTTTTTGACGGCGCCGGGATCGATGACCGCGATAAGGCTGGGCACTCAGGTCACCCCCCCACAAATCACCAAGCATCAATCTCCGCCTAATTCCCGTGACACTTCTTGAATTTTATTCCGCTACCGCACGGACAGGGCTCATTTCTCCCTGCACCTGCGAACTTTGTATCGAGATCTCCATCCTCCCTTCCCAAAATTGCCATGACCTCAGAAGCAGGCCGGTTCGTACGGATAAGCCCAGCCATGATCCGCATGGGTTTGTCCGAATGTTTGAAAAAAGCCTTATATCCTGCACAGAGGTAGTTCAGCCCCGGCTCGCCATCAGGAGTTTTACTGAAACGGTTCTTGGGACATTCCCCATTGCAAATGGATAAGACCGGACACTCCCGGCAGTACCGAGGCAGCCCGTCTTTTTTGTCCCTCCCGAACTTTCTTTGTTGCTCTGAAGCCACGAGTTCGATCATGGGCGTCTTCAGGATGTTCCCCAGGTAGTGGCTCGGTTCAACGAAGTGGTCGCAGGAATAAAGGTCTCCGTTGTGCTCCAGCGCCATTCCGAGGCCGCAGGTGGGGCCAAATATACAGACGGTCCCGGCCATTCCGAGCCAGCCGGCCAGCGCTCCGTCGAAATTAAGGACAAACGTCTTTCCCACATCCCTTCTGACCCACTCATCGAAAATTTCAATCAGAAATCGGCCGAATTGTCCCGGTTGCACCGATCTGTCCGTGACCATCCCGCCTTCATGGAAACCGCTCGCGTCCTTGCGCTCCACAATTGGAATAAACTGGATGTAAGGGAACCTGAGTTCATCCCGGAAGAACCGGTAGACCTCCAGGGGGTGGGCTGCGTTTTTTGAATTGACAGTGCAGAGGATGTTGCACTCCACCTTGTGCTTCTGGAGCAGCCGGGCGGCCCGCACGACCCTGTCGAAGGTTTCCCTGCCTGCTCTGTCTTTGCGATAGAAGTCATGAAGTTCCCGGGGTCCATCCACGCTGAGCCCTATGAGGAAGTTGTTCTCGCGGAAGAACCGGCACCACTCGTCGTTAAGCAGGATGCCGTTGGTCTGGAAGGTGTTTTCGATGTGGGTACCGGGTTTCCGGTGCTTTTTCTGGAACTCCATGGAGTCCCTGAAAAAAGCGAGTCCCATAAGCGTAGGCTCGCCCCCCTGCCAGGCGACGGTGACCTTGGGAGCCCGGTGGAATTCCAGGAGTTGGCGGATATAAGCCTCGTGGACCGGCGCCGACATCCGGAAATCGCTTCCAGGATAGAGCCTTTCCTTCTCCAGGAAGAAACAGTAGCCGCAATGGAGATTGCAGGCCGAACCCGTAGGCTTGGCCATGATATGAAAGGCTTTGGGAATATCACTCGCCGTCATGTATTTTCCTCTTTATCGGTTCTGTTATCCGCAGTGCTGACTCCTGGCCTTTGATGATAAGAAAGGTCGGATTCCGCGGCCGATCTTCTCCGGAAAAACAGTTTGCCTAATTTGCCCTCACCCAGCACAAGCCCTAATTCCTCGAAAGCGAAAAAGGGTATGAAAGCGACAAATGTGACCATAGATCTGGCTAACAATTCGAGTCTGCCTGCGCTCAAAAACTCATCAAAGCCACCCGCGATGCCTTTCCCGTGCAGCAATCCGCTTATGGTGGATTCGACAACACCGAAGATCCCCACAAATATGGTGAACACAATAGCTTTGTATACGGTTGGCACGATCAACGGAGGGTCTCTCAACCACCGCCGGCCCAGGCGCAAAGCACGGCCCACCATAATGACTTTGGCTAAAACCAGCGCCTTGATGACGCTAACCCCATAATGCAAATAGATGATTTCATGCTCGGCCAGTATCAATCTGCGATACCATGTAAATAGACCGAAGAAAACGGCCAGGTACATGAAGATGATGTAATACTCGACCATTTCGTGGATAACTTTGGACTTCCAGCCGGCTCTCTTCGTGTTCGCGAAGTTCATTGTCTATCCTAATCCTATCTGCTTCCAGTCGCGCATCGTCCGACGTAACGACCAGCTCATAGGAGCATTATGTGGAGCCTCCCACGCGCATACTTCTTTACGAATCGCCACGTTTTTCCATTGGGCAATAGCAAACAGGCAACGCTTAAAGGACCAACAAAGCGGCGGCGCACTATCTCGTAATCCAGGTGTCCCAGATTAAAGTGCTTCAATCATTCGTGTGTCAGAGGTCTTGAACTAACCAATAAAGGGTAAGAACTCTCTCATGCCGCGCAATAGGGTGAAATCCCCATTTAAGGCCGTACGAAGGCGTCATCCTCAAAGGCTCTTTGCGGTAGACGTAATGGCTGAAAAAGCTCAATCGGGATTGCTTGGAACTACCGGCACGTTATCCCCCTGCAGCCTTTGAAAACTACCTCGTCCCTTCAATTGCTTGACAGCAAGGCGACTGGAAAGTCGGAAAACAAGGAGACTATTTGCAAATAGGGGATACGGCGGTGAATCCGTGTCTCCGTTCGGCCAACCCGCCTGCGCAGAAAAAACGGCAGCCCCGGAGTCCTCGCTCGCTGCGTCAATCTATCCTATTTCTTGGCCGATGGATTTTTTTCTTCCAACAGATAGTGCACCGTTACACGGTCGGAGAAGGAGGGCGCCAGCTTGAGCGATGGCGGGGAAAGGACTATCGGTACAGTGAAGGACCCCGATTTGGACAAAGTGTCAAGCCGCACCGGGGAAGTGTAAACCGAGTTAACCTTCTCAAGGGTCTTGCTTCCACCAACCACCCTGACCGTTTCCGGCGACACGCTCACCTGCGTCAAAGTGGTATTTTCAGGCAGGCGGCCGGTCCAATCCACCTGGACGGGAAGATCCTTGGCGACCGGGATATCCAGCGTCACATCTATTGTGGCCGGATGTATCTTGTTGAGGGAAACGCCCGGAGGCAGAACAATATCATCCTGTGTAATGGTGAAGGTATTCCGGCCTTCGGCTGCTTTGCTCAAATCCACTCGCACTCCCACCTGCCCCGGCCCGAGCGACTTTATGAGGGCGCTTGAACCTAAGAGCTGGAGCCGCGCTTCATCCACGGAGGTATCCAGAATATCGTAATTTTGCGGCCTGTTGACGTATTCAATGGGTACGTTCAGGGCTATGATGGTGTCCTGGCTGCGGGTAAAGCCGAACCAGATTCCGGCCATTATGAGAAAAGAAATACAGCCGGCTGCCGCCAGCTTTAGTCTTTCCCGTTCGCGCTGGCGAGCGGGGCTGATGTCGGGCATTTTGAGATGTTTTTTCAAAACCTGAGACAGCATCTGAGCGTCCAGCATCGGGGTGAGGCTGTGATCTTTGGCCACATTCACGCTGCCCCGCTCCTCGGATACCACGATAACAAGCGCATCGGCGGTTTCAGTAAGCCCTAACGCCGCCCTGTGCCTGGTCCCGTATTCGGATGGAAGGTCCTGCCTGTGGGAGAGCGGCAAAAGGACCCCCACCTCGGTGATCTGCCCGCCCTCGATTACAGCCGCTCCATCATGGACGGGATTATTAGGCCAAAAGACGCTCATCAGCATTTCGTTTGAGACCTGGCCGTTCCACGGGATTCCTCCGTGGATTTTCTCGCCCAGGTCCTCGTTGCCCGGGAAAACGATTAGCGCGCCAATCCGTTTTTTCGCCATCTGAAAGACGCCGTCGGCTATGACGTCAATGGGCGTTTGCTGCTCTCTGCTTGGAAATCCCCACAGAAATGTCTTAATATTGCGCACTTGCAGGGCCGAACGGATTTCATTGCGGAACACCACAATTATGATAATGGCGGCGGCGGCCGTTATGCCGCGTATTGCCCAACTGGTGAGAATGAGGCCGATGCTGGCCGCAACCTCCTGCGCCAGCCACAATGAAGTGACGCCCACCAGCACGCGAAAGGCATTGGTGCCTTGAAAAAGGACATACACCCGCAAAAGGATATAGCTGTTTATCAATATATCGACTATATCCTGCCACCGGATGGTTGCTATGAATGCAAGAAAACGGTTCATGAGAAAGCTCTGGCCTTCAATCCACTATGCTGAATCGCAGTACGTCGAAAACGCGCCCGTTTTGGTCTATTATCTCAACCCGCCACGGTCCCTTATCGGTTTCGCGGAGTTGGATTACGCTATAGGTGGACCACTTTGCCGGATACAGGCGCAGCCGGGTCTGGGTGCTCAGCTCGTCGCGGCGAAACCACCTGTGGTAGATAACGGTATGCTGAGGTACGGGATCGAAAGATGTATAGCAGCAGACCTGGCCCGCCGAGACGGAGAATACCAGACCGGGGCCAACCGGCGTAAGGTTTTCGACCCGCTCGCACATCACCGCCTGTTTGAGGCTGAGCTTTTGGGCCGCCTCGGCCTTGGGCGGGGCCGGTTCCTGAGGTGTGGCCGCAGAAACGTGCCAGGTTAAGCAAAAAAGCGCCATTGATAATACTGCAAAATACCTCATGGAGAATTCTCCGGCAAATTGCTCAGGGACAAGACTGACTTTTACGGATTTTGCCTGATGGGCGAAGGCTTCAGCGAAAAAAGCAGGTCCGGTATGGGAATGCCCATGCCCGTATTCTCTATAACGTTTGTTTAAGGTCCTCTGATGCAAATAGAGCAATCGGCTGAACTTTCAAAATATCACGCATCCAATTTTCGTCAAGGCCAATCGTCGGTCGAAGATCGGAGATCACATGAACAGGCGTTATCCTGAACGGCCCTACGCTGGAGTGGGGGCAATCATATTCCGGGGACCCGAGGTCCTGCTGGTAAAAAGAGGCCACCCGCCTGCTCTGGGCAAGTGGTCGATTCCCGGAGGGCTCGTGGAATTGGGCGAGAGCCTCGAAGCCTCGGTGCGCAGAGAGGTCCTCGAAGAGGTTGGACTCGAAGTCAAGGTAATCGATCTTGTGGCCGCGCTCGACCGCGTCATTTTTGACCAGGACGGCCGAATCGAGTACCACTACATTCTTCTGGATTTTCTTTGCGAGGTCCTCGGAGGACACCTTAACGCCGGAACCGACGCGGACGAATGCCGTTTCGTTCCGATAAAGAACCTCTGCCGGCTTGACATGACCCACGGCACTGAAGAGGTTATAGAGCGTGCGTCCAAAAAGGCCGCACATTTGGATGTTCCGGTTTATGATGTGTTTTAGACAAGCAGCCGCTTATCCCGATGCCCGCTTGGCCAGATATTCCTGAAGCTCCCGGTTTTGGTTCGAAATTACCTCTTCGGCCATTTTCTTCCCGAACGAAGCGTATCGCCGGGCAAGCCCGGGATCGAGAAGACAAAGAATCCGCACGGCGAAAACTGCCGCGTTGTAGGCGCCGCCTTTCCCGATGGCCATTGTGCCCACGGGGACGCCCGGGGGCATCTGGACTGTTGAAAGAAGGGAGTCCATCCCGTTGAGTGGAGATGAGTCGATCGGCACTCCGATAACCGGTATGGTGGTCTGAGCGGCGCAAACGCCTGCCAGGTGGGCGGCCCAGCCGGCCCCGGCTATCAGGACTTTAATGCCTCGACCCGCAAGTCCTTTCGCGTACTCGGCGGCTTCATCAGGCGTCCTGTGGGCTGAAAGAATTTTCATTTCGTAGGGTATTTCGAATTCTTCGAACAGCTGGGCAGCATGCTCCATGACAGAGATGTCAGAGTCACTCCCCATTATGATTCCAACAATCGGATTTTCAATCAACGGGTTGCCCCTCCTGAGTTCATTGACTTAAGATTAATTTCCCATCCAGGATTTGCGCAGCAGGAAAATATTTTCTCTAAGGATCTCATGTCCGAATTTGCCGAAAATCACCAGTTCGGGATTCTCGGTCACCTCGCCCACCAATCCATAAGGCAATCCATCGAAGATACCCTCAAACTCCCTGACGCAGCCTTTGGGCACGGTAACCAGGAATCGCCCGCAGGATTCGCTGAAAAGGACCTGGTCGTCCCGAACGCTCTCCGTCAAGCCTGGATTCCGGCCCCCGGACTCGACACTTCCGGGGCAGGCTTCGCCGGAATGACAGGGCGTTTTCCCCAGTTCGATGGTCAAACCTAAACGACCGCCTATGGCCGTCATTGCAGCGTGGACTCCCAGCCCGCCCCGGTAAATTCCGTGACACGAGGCCACAAGCCCTGAGGATATCGCCCTCTCGACAGCTTTATAAAGACTCAAAAGAGATTTGGATTTCTCAGGTTCGAGCTCATTTGGATCTGCGAAGCCCTCTACTTTCGGCACATTTAGCCCGGTATACCCGAAAAGGTCGTAATAGGCCGAACCTCCAAGTTCATTCCGGGTGATCCCCAGCACATATACCAGGTCGCCGGAAGACTTCGCTTCCAATGTCTGTGATTTGAGCACATCGGCAACGATCCCCGTCGCCGTGAACTGCATCGTGGGAAGACCGCTCACTTTGTGCCGCTCGCCAAATGCACCCGGAAGATATCCGTCCACATACATGCTGTCTTTTCCCGAAAGGAGCGGCATGCCGTAGGCAAGGCACAGGTCGCGAAGCGCCAGGTTTGCGCGCACAAGCTGCGCCGCCTTGTAGCGTCCGTCCGGATTTAGAACCCGATCGTACTGAATGTTTGGCCAGCAGAAGTTATCCACGCCCCCTATTTCGTCCAGCCTCCCGCCAACAGCCAGGATGCGCCTTACCGCTTCATCTATTGTCGCCGCCACCATGTGGTAGGTATCTATTTCCGAGTAAGTGGGCGCAAGGGCCTGAGCGACTGCCAGACCGCCCTTTTTGCCAAGGACAGGCCGGATTACAGCGGCATCGTTTGGAACGTCCCGGTCCCTGCCCGTCATGAACTTGATCGCGCTGCCGCCCTGCACTTCGTGGTCGTATTGACGCTGGATCCATTCCCGGCTGCTCAGGTTGGGGGTGCCAAGCAGGGCGTGCAGGAGCCTGCCGTATTCGGCTGGTTCGTTCAGTACCGGTTCGGCCAGGCCGCGCGCCTTTGGCGCGAGCCATTCAGCATCGAAATCCCACTGGGGGAAATCCTCCGAAAAAAGGCTTAGGTCCAGATATGCGCAAGTCTTGCCTCCATAACTCAGGCGCAGCTTCCCCGTCTTTTCATAGTTGCCGATCACAGTGCTTTCGACTTCGTGTTTTCGCGAAAGCTCCATGAACCTGTCCAGGCTCTCGGGCCTGATCGCCACGCTCATTCGCTCCTGGGATTCCGATATCCATATTTCCCATATATCGAGGCCTTCATACTTCAGAGGCACCTTGTCCACCTCTACATACGCGCCTCCGGCCAACATGGCCGATTCCCCTACGGAAGACGATAGCCCGCCACCCCCGTTGTCGGTAATGAACGTAATCAGGTCTTCGTCGCGCGCTTCGAGAAGAAAATCATGCATCTTCTTCTGAGTGTATGGGTCGCCTATCTGCACATGCCCGGCAGGGGTGTTGGCTCCGTAGCTCTCACTCGAGGCCGTAACCCCGTGAATTCCGTCTTTTCCCACGCGGCCTCCACACATGACGATGAGGTCGCCTTCCCCCGGCAGTTTGAGTTCGACCGGCTTGCCCTTGATTTCGCGCGGCATGATTCCCAGCGACGCTACGAACACCAGGCATTTGCCCAGATAGGAAGGATGAAAAAAGAGATTGCCAAAAGGCGTAGGCACTCCGTGCTTATTCCCGCCGTCCTTTACCCCTTCCACAATCCCGTCGAGCAGCCGCCTTGGATGGAGGTGCGGCTTGAGCGGCCCGTCGTAATCGCGGGGCCCCACGCAATAACCGTAAAGACCCGCAACAAGGCGCGATCCCTTTCCGGTACCCATTATGTCGCGGTAAATTCCGACGATTCCCGTGAGAGCGCCTCCATAGGCCTCCATGTTGGATGGGCTGTTGTGGGTTTCACCCGTAACCGAGTAATTGAACTCAGAATCCAATCGCGCAACCCCGGCGTTGTCCCACAGAACTGAAACAACCCAGTCCTTCTGCTCCTGAATCCGGAGCGTTGGGGCTTCGATGCAGGTCTTGAAAAGATTGTCCACTGTGAATTGCTCGCCTGTGAGCAGGTCACTGTATCGGAACTTCCCACGGAAGGTGTTGTGATTGCAATGATCGCTGCGCGCCTGGGAAATCGCTTCCAGCTCCACGTCGGTCGGTGCGCAAAGACCCAACTTCGCGCGCGCTTCCCTCACCTGCGGCCTGAGGAAATAATTTCTGATGACAGGAACATCTTTGCGGCTCAGGGCCAGGTTCCTCTCATCGCTCAACCTTGCAAGCTGCTCGTCGCTTTCGATGGGAATTTCGCAAACCGATGGCGTGTGGGCAAGAAGTACCTTCGGCACGATTACCCCTGTTCCATCGCTTTGGTTCCATTCGGCCCTGGGATAAACGCGCCATTGTTGAATGATTTCATTTGCGAGAAGTTCGCGCGCTATTGTTTCTGCCTGGCCTCGCGAAAGAGGGGCATTTTTGAGCAGGTAGAGCCGGGAAGTGTAAGCGGCCTCACCCGGAGCAGGCGTTTTCCCAAGGTAATCGCTTATGGCTTCTATTGCGACGCTGCCCGCAGTATCGCGGACCCCGGGACGATATCCTACCCAGATCGCCCAGTCGAAATCGGAGGCAAGGCTCCTAAAACCGGATACCTGGGTTACAGGATTGGTGAAAACCTCCGCGCGCACCGCTTCGAGTTCTGCGTCCGAAAGACCCGTATCCAGGGTCAGTAGGCTTATTACCCGCGCTTCTCCAACTTCCCAACCAAAGTAGTCGCGGACCCTCCTGCAAAGACTCGCCCCTTCCGGATCGAAAAGGTGCTCCTTCAAAGCCGTTTCCAACCTTTTTGCCATTTTGTCTCCGACAGTGAGTAGTGAATAGTGAATAGTGAATAGTGAATAGTAAGTAGTGAGCAGCATCTCTTCCGCTAAATGCTCACTTGTTCTTCAGATGCTTAATCAATCCCACCGTCATCTTTCCTACGCTGTCCATTATTCTTTCTACCTTTGCGGAGCCTTCTGTGAATTGAATCTCTTTGGACAGAATATACTGAGTGTCAAGCTCAGCTATCGAGCCCAACGTAACATACAGAAACTGGGTGAACTCCTTATCGGAATTTCTGGCGGCGCCTTCGGCTATGTTACTGGGGATTGAGATCGCTGAGCGCCTCATCTGCGACACCAGTCCATAGATTTCTGACGCCGGGAAGGCGGCTGTAAGTTCATATACTGCTTTTGCCAGCTCAATCGCCTGCTTCCAGACCTCTAAATCTTTATGGTTCGCCACTTCTCGTATTTCCTGTTTTTCCCTGTTCACAACCCCGCCAGGCTGGGGGGGCACCTCCGAGGCACCCCACCATTCACTATTCACCATTCACTATTCACCATTCACTACACAATGAACTCAACGGCCAACGCCATCAGGATTAATCCCCCCCCAGCTTCCACCCAACGTCCGAATTTCGTTGAGAGCCGGTTGCCCAGTTTCATAGACACCCAGGTCATTGCTCCCGCCGTCACTCCGAAACATACGGCAGGGATGATGAGACCAGCCCCCAGTATTCCCAAGCTGAAGCCGACCCCGAACGCGTCCATGCTTGAAGCCACCGACAGAATCAATAAACTGAATCCACGGGTCGGATCGGCGCATGCGCCGGGATCGGCATTCTTGCCCCGCAGGCTTTCAGCAACCATTTTAGCGCCGATTAAAAAAAGGATCGCAAATGCTATCCACGGCCCCCAAACCCTTGCTGTTCCTGGGAGCCGCTGGCTGATAAACCATCCCAGAACCGGCATAATAAACTGAAAGAGGCCAAAGTGAAAGGAAAGCCTGAAGCTCTGTCTCGGCTGGCAAAATCGCACGCCCACGCACATTCCGACTGCAAAAGCATCACATCCAAGAGCTATGGCGACAAGGGCTATTTCGACAAATCTCAAAATCGTCCTTTTCAAAATAGATTTCCCGGACCCAAGCGCGTCTGGTCCGGGAAACAAATATCGCAAGGGAAAGCAAGGAGCAGGGAGCAAGAAGCACTGCATGAGAGCGGCGGAGAGCAGGGCTGCCGCCCACCGCTTTCTTTCACCTCAGGGAAATACCAAACCTGGCGGTTACCTGCCTGACCAGTTCGACATGGAGAGTATTTACCTCCTCGTCGGTAAGGCTACGGTCTTCAGCGCGGTAAGTGAGCCGGTACCCAATGCTCTTTTTGCCTGTCCCGATTTGATCGCTCCTGAATATATCAAATATCTCGACACTTTCCAGCAATGGCTCGTTCAATGAGCGAATAAAGTCCAATGGTTCTTCCACGGGCAATTTCTCGTCGGCAATCAGGGCTATATCACGTGGAACGGGCGGGAATTTTGGAAGGGCCTTATAGACCGGGAACGGCCCCTTCAATGCGAAGAGCCTGTCAAAGTCCAGCCTGAAAGCAAATATGGGCCGTTTTAGATCGTAGGCTTCGAGTACTTCCGAATGGACCCTGCCAAGTTCTCCAACCCGCTCGCCCTTAACGAAAACAGAGGCCGACCCGCAAGGGTCGAGCCACGGGGGAAGAGATTGCGCCCCGAACCCTGCATCGTCGATTCTAAGGAAGTTGCAAAGGGCTTCGACTACTCCCTTGACGTCGGTATAGTCCACATCAGCATCGCTGTAGAGAGTCTGCGAGACACGCTTTCCCGCAATGACCCCTGCCAGATGGTGAGGCTCTTCAGCCTGCAAGCCCTCTTTTGCAGGCAGGAAAATCTTGCTCAGTTCAAAAATCCTGAAGTTTTCGCTTCGGCGGTCGAAGTTGTAGCGGGCATTTTGAAGCAACCCGGGCAACAGGGTCGTTCGCATTACGGCCTGCTCGTCGCTCAGGGGGTTCTTAAGCCGGATTGGGGCCAGTCTTGGATCGCCTTCCGAATATCGAAGCTTTCTGATAGATTCATAAGAAATAAACGAGTAATTGATAACCTCGAAGAACCCGGCGCCTGCCAACAGGTCCTTCAGCTCCCTGCGCGCCCTCTGATGGGGATCGAAACCGGCGGCTTCCACGGCAGCGGCCGGGCTGGTAACCGGAATTCCGTCATAGCCCGAAATCCTCGCCAATTCTTCACCCAGGTCGATCTCTCTTGTAATATCCCCCCTGAAACCAGGCACAACCACCCGGAGACGATCCGAGTCCAGCGCGTCCACGCGCATCTCAATTCTCTCCAGTGTCTCTTTCATCTCGTGCGGGGATAGCCGGGTCCCCAGGAGCCTGTTGGCCCAGTCCACCCGCAGCACTATTTCCTGTGCTCTTATCGGATTTGGGCATACGTCGATCCTGCCCGCCGCAATCGCGCCCCCACCGACCTCAAGCATAAGCTCTGCCGCCCGGTCGAGGGCTCTGATGACACCACCCGGGTCCGTACCGCGTTCGAACCGGTAGCTCGACTCGGTCTTGAGCCCGAGTCTCCTGCTGGTCCGGCGAATCGAGAGCGGATCAAAGTAGGCGCTTTCAATCAGAACATCCCTGGTATCCGGCTCGATTTCTGAATTGAGGCCGCCCATGATGCCGCCTATAGCAACCGGACCGGCCCCGTCGCAGATCAGCACGGCCCCTTCAGCCAGATCGCGCTCGATGCCGTCGAGCGTGATAAACCGCTCGCCGACTCCGGCTTTTCGCACCACTATACGGCGCTGGCGCAGCCGGTTGAAGTCGAATGCGTGAAGCGGTTGACCAAGCTCCATCATGACGTAATTGGTAACATCGACGATATTGTTGATCGAACGGACGCCAACCGCCTCCAACCTGTCTTTGAGCCATTCGGGTGAAGGACCTGTCTTTAGGCCCTGTATAACCCTGGCGGTATAGCGAGGGCAGCCTGAGGGATCGTCTAAGGTGACAGATGTCAACGTATCAATGGCAGGACCGGTTTCATCGACTGCAATGGAAGCGTATTTTACCGATGTCTTACACAGGGCCGCCACCTCTCTGGCAATACCCACCACTGAGAGGCAATCCCCTCGGTTGGGAGTGATCCCAACCTCCATCAGCACGTCCCTGATCCCCAGGGCCTCGTCAAGCGGGACACCGGCCGGAGTATCGGCCGGAAGAATCCAGATGCCGCTGTGGTCTTCGCCCAACCCGAGTTCTTTTTGCGAACATAGCATCCCCTGCGACAATTCGCCTCGAACCTTAACCTCACGGACTGACCCGTTCGGAAGCTCCGCCCCCGGCAGGGCCAGCGGAGCAATTGCTCCAGCGTGCACGTTTGGAGCGCCGCAAACGATCCTGCGCAAGCCGCCCGTGCCTGAGACTACACAGATCTTGAGCCGCTCGGCATTTGGGTGAGTTTCCACCGCCTCGATCCGAGCGGTCAGCACGTTTTTCAGCTGGGTGTAGCGCAAACAAAGCGATTCCACCTCCAGACCCGCCATGGTCAGGCCGTCTGCGATACGCTCGGGAGAAAGCGGGCAGTCAACATAGTCGAAAAGCCACTTAAGACTTATCAGCATAGTGCCTCTTACGGCGAGCCGCCGCGGCCAGGATTGCCGTTACCTGACTCGCCGCTGACCCCGGCTCATGCCGGGGTGGCGTCGGGGCGACGGATTAAAAAGCGGACTTCAGACTCATCCGCCCCTAACTGCACCGAACTGAAACCAGCTCTCCTAAAGCATTTCAGCTCGTGCCTCCGGGAAATTCCACAAAACGAACTTATGTGCTTGTCTGTCATAGGCGATGAAGAGATATCGTTCCTGCGGGATCGGATTTCTGAACCTCTTCATGCTTTCTGTCAGCTTGTCGACCACATCCCTCACATCTTGTCCCTGGAAAATCATCTAAAACTGCTTAAGAAAACGCAGGTCGTTTTCAAAGAACAAGCGAAGGTCGTCTATTCCGAATTTCAACATGGCTATCCGCTCGATCCCCATGCCGAAAGCAAAACCGCTTACCTCTTCCGGATCATAGCCGACGTATTTGTAGACCTCCGGGTCAACCATTCCAGATCCCAGAATTTCGAGCCATCCGGTGCCTTTGCAAACGCGGCAGCCGCCTCCCCGGCATATGACGCACCCAATATCCACCTCGGCGCTCGGTTCGGTGAAAGGGAAAAAACTCGGCCGGAAACGAAGCCCGACCTCAGGACCGAACATCTGGTGGACAAATGTGGTGAGAATGCCTTTCAAATCGCCAAAAGAGATGGACTTGCCCACCATCAGGCCCTCCACCTGGTGAAACATGGGCGTATGAGTGACGTCCGAATCGCGGCGGTATGTCCTTCCGGGAGCTATGATCCGGACCGGGGGCTTTCGCTTTTCCATTGTGCGGACCTGGATGGGCGAGGTGTGGGTCCTCAGTACCACCTCTTCGGAGATGTAGAAAGTGTCCTGCATGTCCCGGGCCGGATGGTCTTTCGGGATGTTGAGGGCCTCGAAATTGTAATAGTCCAGCTCTACCTCAGGCCCCTCGACCGTTTCGAACCCAAGCCAATTGAAAATGCGGCAAACCTCCATCGCCGTCTGTGTGATCGGATGAAGGCGACCCGGCGGCGGCAGCCTTCCGGGAACGGTTACATCGATCGATTCACGCCTGGAGGCCTCCAGATCGCGACTCCTCAGCGCCGCCTCCGAGAAGATCTCCTCCAGCCGCAATTTAGCTACATTCAACAGTCTGCCGACTTCCCTGCGTTCTTGCTCGGGGACCTTTCCCAACTCTTTGAAAAGCTGGGCAAGTTCTCCCTTTCTCCCCAAAAAACGAATCCGGGCCTGGTCGAAGGCCCTCGGGTCCTCTTCCAGCCCGGAAAGGGCGCGGCAGGCCGTCTCAAGAAGTTTCTCAACAGCCTCTTTCATTTCCTATGCAGCTTCTTTCGCGATCCTGGCCAGTTCGGCGAAAACCTCCGGGTTCGTAGCCGCAAGATTTGCCAGGGCTTTCCTGTCAAGCGTTATATTGGCCTTCTTCAGGCCGTTCATGAATCTGGAATAGCTCAGATCGTGCTCTCGAGCCGCTGCATTGATGCGAATAATCCACAGGCTCCGGAATTCGCGTTTTCTGACCTTTCTGTCGCGGTATGCGAACTTGAGGGCACGCTCGACCGTTTCCTTTGCTGTGCGAAGCAAAGTACCGCGACCCCCTCGATATCCCTTTGCCGCCGCGAGAATCTTTTTGCGCCTCGCGCGCGACTTGACCGCCTTTTTGACCCTGGGCATCGAAATCTCCTGTGAAATAAGATCCTAGTACGTTCTCAACAAAGTTATGACATGTTGCAAGGAATCGTCACCCCGGCGAAAGCCTGAACAACGGGCTGCAGGTCCTTGCCTATGCGAACTTGATGGCTAAAAGCCGGTTTATAGATAAGGCATCATCCGCTTGAGAGCCCTGACGTTTATGGCGTCAACAACTGTGTCCTGACGCAGCCCGCGTTTTCTTTTCGGGCTTTTCTTAGTCAGAATATGACTCTTGAAAGCCTTGGCCCTGACGATCTTGCCCGTGCCGGTTTTATGGAATCGTTTGGCCGCGGCTCGATTGGTTCTGATCTTGGGCATTACGGATATCCTCCGTTGAATGAAGTTCTCGGTTCACGTTCACCACAGGCTTGCAGCAAGCGGCTGGTCGCACACAGACACTGAGCGGCCGCACGATGCGGGACTGAAATGACCGCTTCAACAGCCCCGAATCGAGTCCGGGGTGTTCTTCATGGTTAAATATTCCGTACTGACGGCAATCTTAGGTACAGACGCCAATCCCGCCAGTGAGCGCGCCGGGACGAAGCTTTGGCTTTGGCCGCGATCGTCATGGCAAAAGCATTAGTTTATTTAGGACTTGACCAAGAGTCAATAAATTAAGGTAGATTCTATGAATTTTTCAAGACTTCGGGGCCATAATCATCACCAGGTTACGGCCTTCCATCTTTGGCTGCTGCTCAATTACGACTTCTTCCTTCAGTTCTTCCTTTATGCGTTCCAGAACCTTGAACCCCTGATCGGAGTAAGCGATCTCCCTTCCACGAAAAAGAATCGTCACCTTCGCCTTGTCCTTCTGGGAGAGAAAACGCTTGATGTGACGGATTTTCACCTGAAGGTCGTGTTCGTCGGTCTTCGGGCGAATCTTTACTTCCTTTACCTGGATTACGGTCTGTTTCTTTTTGGCTTCCTGGGACCGCTTGTTCTGCTGGTATTTGAACTTTCCGTAATCCATTATCTTGCAAACAGGCGGATCGGCGTTCGGGGCCACTTCGACGAGATCCAGATGCTCCAGTGCGGCCAGTTCCAGTGCTTTTCGGATCGGAATAATTCCAAGCTGCTGGCCGTCATGGCCGATCACCCTGACTTCCGGACCTCGAATCTTTTCATTCACATTGGCCTGTTTCTCCAGTGTCGTTTCTCCTTTTGATTAGGGTTTATTTTTTTCTTTCATATAATTGCCGTACTGTTTGTTCAAACAATGCCCAAACCAACACGCCCCTTACTTGACTCCAGGCACTCCCTGCCCACCAGTTCAGCAAACTGAGGCGGGGTCATTAGACTCAGTTGAGTTCCGTCCCTTTTCCTGGGCGCGATAGCCCCCTTCTCGACTTCCTTGTCCCCAACAACGAGCATGTATGGGACTTTCTGCATCTGGGCTTCCCGGATCTTATACCCGAGTTTTTCACTTCTCATGTCGACCTCGGCGCGAACGCCCCGGCCGCGGAGTTCAGCGCATACAGCCTGGGCGAAATCCAGCTGCGAGTCGGTAACAGTTACGATCATAGCCTGCACGGGCGCCAGCCAGATAGGGAAAGCCCCCGCGTAATGTTCTATAAGAACTCCCAGAAAACGCTCTATCGCCCCAAGGATCACCCGGTGTACCATGACCGGCCTGTGCCTGCCACCATCGGCCCCAATGTAAGTCAAATCGAATCTTTCGGGTAAGGTGAAATCGCATTGGATTGTTGCACACTGCCAGCGCCGCTCAAGGGCGTCTTTGAGCTTGACGTCGATCTTCGGCCCATAGAAAGCGCCCTCCCCTTCACATAGATGATACTGGAATCCCTTATCCTCAAGCGCCTTCACCAGAGCGCCGGTCGCTCGCTCCCAATCTTCATCCGTGCCGATGGACTTCTCAGGCCGGGTGCTGATTTCCATCTCAAAGTCAAAGCCGAAAATCCCCATCACCTCTTCAACAAAATCAATAATGCTTTTGATTTCGTCGTTCAACTGGCCGGCCGTACAAAGGATATGAGCATCGTCCTGGGTAAACTGCCGGACCCGAAGCAGGCCGTGCAGCACCCCGGATTTTTCGTGCCGGTGCACCGTCCCCAGCTCAAAGTAGCGGATTGGCAGGTCGCGGTAGCTGCGGATTTTGGACTTGTAGATCATCATGTGGGACAGGCAGTTCATCGGCTTCACGCCGTAGGACTGTTCATCTATCTCCGTGAAATACATATTTTCGCGGTAGTGCTCGAAATGCCCGGACTTTTTCCACAATTCGGTCTTGAGCAGCGTCGGGCCCACCACTATCTGATAGCCGCGCAGCAGGTGCTCGCGTTTTTCAAAGTTCTCCAGGATGTTGCGAATGAGCGCCCCTTTTGGGTGGTAGATAACCATCCCGGCACCGATTTCTTCCGAGAAACTGAATAGATCGAGTTCCTTGCCCAGCCGCCGGTGATCCCGCCTTTGGGCCTCTTCCAGCAAGTGGAGATACTTCTTCAGCGACTCCGCATCAAAGAAGGCGGTCCCATAGATACGCTGGAGCATCGGATTGCGCTCATCCCCGCGCCAGTAGGCCCCCGCGACGCTTGTGAGCTTGAAAGCCTTGAGAAAACCCGAATGGGGAACGTGAGGACCACGGCAAAGGTCAATAAAATCACCCTGCTGATAAAAGGAAACCACAGGATCGGTGAACCCTTCGAGAAGCTCAACCTTGTATTTTTCACCAACCCTGGAAAACAAACCTATCGCCTCTTCGCGTGGCACATCCCGCCGAGAGAAGGGAAGCTTCTGCGAAGTGATCTCCCTCATCTTCGCTTCGATCTTTTCCAGGTCCTCCTGCGTGAACGGCCTCAACACATCGAAATCGTAATAAAAACCGTTTTCGATTGCCGGGCCGATGGCAACGAGCGCTTCCGGGAAAATCGACCTCACGGCCTGTGCCATTATGTGCGCAGCGCTGTGTCTAAGGATCTCAAGCGCCGCCGGCGAATCGGTTCCCACCCCTTCGAGCACAGCGTCCTCTTCGACCCTGCGGGCCAGATCCACCAATTGACCATTTAGCTTTGCGGCAATCCAACCATCGCCGGACTGCCCCATTTTGCCCAAAATCTCTGAAACCGCAGTCCCTTTGGGCACTGTTTGATTACCTCCACCAGGGAGGCTAATCTGAATTTGTTTTGGCATACTTCATTCCTTACGTATAAACTCGGCATTCAGCGCTAAGGCCCGCAACAAAAAAAGGCACCCCCACCATTTTGGAAAGATGCCTCGAATGGAAATGTCACCCTTCAATGCCGAAATTTTATCTTCCTGCTGTGATCCGGGTCCAATTAGGCAACCAGCCGAACTATTAGAGGAGTCGCAAACCTGAGAACAATTTAACCTAAATAGTTGGTAGGCACGGGCGGTTTCGAACCGCCGGCTTCTACCGCGTCAAGGTAGCGCTCTCCCACTGAGCTACGTGCCTACGAAACTCTTGACCTATAACGACCCGGCCTCATTATGTCAAGGAAAACATCATTGGGCCGGATTCCCCGACCGATGCCGTTTGAGCAGGGACACCCCTTTTAACAGGTATTGTCCCCAGCTAAATATTGAAAGGCCGGCCGTCGCAACGAACAAGACCGAATATATCCACCCCGAAAGCTCCAGAAACGATCTGCCGAGCAGTGTGAAAACCGTCCCCAGTTGAAACAGGGTAGTCAGCTTGCTCGAGACCAGAGGCTTTATCTCGAATTGCACCTTAGAAAAAAACAGGACGAAAAACCCGCACAGAATTAAAAGGTCACGGCCTACAACGATCAGCACCAGCCAAAGAGGTATTTCACCGATCTTCCACAGCAGAAGAAACGCTGTTACCAGGAGCAACTTGTCGGCAACCGGATCTATATAGGAACCCAGCCGGCTTTTCTGATCGAGCACCCTCGCAAGCAGTCCGTCAAGGGCATCCGTCAAACCAGCGATAAAGAAAACAATAAAGGCCGCCGTCATCGATTGTCTCAGCAGCAACCAGGCTAGCAGAGCCGTCAGGAAAATGCGTGTGAGAGTAAGCAGGTTTGGAATTGTCATTTCGTTTCGACCTGGACTCCCCCGGGAGGTGAAAACGACACATTCATGGTCTGCGTCTCTGTTGAATAAGAATCTATCCGGACTGTCGCGCCGCTCGGAAGCCGAGCCCCGCTCATTTTCAATATATACTCCCCGTTCACTCCATCGAGCTTCACGGCGCTTTGCGTCGTCCCTATCTGAAGGCTGCCTACCTGCATATTTTTGAACTGTTCGCGCAGAATGCTTTCCAATTCCATCCAGTACGGATACTGGGCAGACGGCACGTAGATCAATAGCGGACCGACACCTGCCACTTGGGCTGAGGTCGCCCCCTCAGAAGTCGAAGCGCCTGTTCCCTGCCCAGCCTGAGGGCCCTCCCCAAGCAGGTTGCTCAATAGTGGAGCGATGCGCCTGGCAAGCTCAAGCGCCCCTTCCTGGTTGGACAGATCCTCCATGTTCTGGGCCTTGTGAAGCTCAAATTCCGACTTGTCCTGAGCGATCCTGATCACACGCAGATCGGCGTCGAGCAGCACCTGCTTGGTGTTGCGGTCCTCGGAGTAAGAAACCTTGCCGACCACCACATCATGTATGCCAAGTCCCTCCGCGAGCGATATCACCTGAGAGGGGGGGATATTGCCGGAGAGATCCATTTTCACAGAACCTGGCTGGGGAAAAAGGATCGAGAAGTCATTATCGCCCATTTCCTTGCCAAGACTTCGCGCAAAAAGAGAATTAACACCCCCGCTCTCTGTCGCGAGCACCCATTCCTGATCCCATTTCTCCGCAACTGCCCACAGGATTTCCCTCTTTGTGGCGGAGATTCCGCGGTAAGACGCTCTGCCGGCGCCCCCCTCGACTACCGGGGGCCCAGAAGCCGGAGGCTGGGAGGCCGATGACTGCGATTCATCCGGCTCTTCAGCAGCTTCGTCACCCTTTTCAACCTGCGTCTTTTCACTCTCAGTTGCTCCCCCGGGGACGCTAATCCCAGACGAAGAGGCAGATTTGTCCGGGGCCGTCTGTTGGGCAGCCAGGATTCCTGATAATTCCAGCTCCTCTTTTAGTGCGCCCATGGAAACAGTAACCTCCCCGACCACGCGATACATTCCGCCCGTCTGCTGTTCAGAAAAAACCTGGTAAGAGTCGATGTATTTTGCGGGTTTGGCCAGAATCTTTTTCTGGAGTTCGGCAAATTGTGTGCCCATCTGTGCCGGAGTGAGAAACGAGCCTATTGCCTGGGTAAGCCCCTGGACCATAAGGTCCTGGATAGCCTGTTGCTGGCACTTAGCCGTGTCCTGCGGGTCATAGACGGCCTGTCCGCTGCTGAAATAAGTGGCCGACCTGGACTGTGCCGCAACGGCAGGGTTAGCCCCCCAAATGGTCAAAATTGAAACCGGAACAAAAAGAATATAGATTGAAAAAATCAGGGTATATCTTCGCATTAGAGGTTTACTCCGGTATTTTGGGCCAATCTTCGCCCCGGAAGGCAACAGATCAAAACCGAGCCGCGCGGGACCACAGAATTCCCGGATAGGCGTCAGTCCAACCTTTCGGCGCAAGCTTTTCCTTTTAAAACTTTTTTTGTTAACATACAAGTGGCTCAAGGAAAAGGAGAAAAACTTTGCAAGTTCTGCCGGAAGAATGCTCCGTACGCAATTACCTGATAGACCCCTACCAGATTCACTACCTCAGATTCATAATTGAGGCCTATCCGGGCATGGCAGTAGTATCCACTGTCGACTCAACGCTGGGGCTGGTCTCGATAGCCGTTGCTCCCGGATGCGAGTCCGATATCCTCCAAATACTGGAAGCTGAACGGGAAACCTTGAAGCTCAGCGAGGTGGATTTAAATTCCTGACGGATCCCGGACTCAGAGATAGCAGGCATCAGCCGTGGTCCTCACACTCCGCGAGGCGCCCTGACTCGAGTTGGTGCGCAGTCTCAATTCCCTTGCTATGAGGTTCTATATTGGTTAAAAATCTTTACGTTGGCGCAGTGATTCGCCGTTTTATGGGTGGCAGTTTTCTCCCGCCGCCCGGCCGAGTGATTTGAAGATTTGAGATCAATGCAATGCCTGAACCAGTTCTGCATTCCGCCGGTCCGCGCGGTCTATACGTCCGCACGTTCGGCTGCCAAATGAATGAATATGATTCGCTGCGAGTCCAGCGGCTGCTCGCCAACCTGGGGTACGTGCCTGTAAATGACATAGACCAGGCTGACGTTATCTTTCTAAACACCTGTTCGGTGCGCGGGAAGGCAGAACACAAGGTCCACTCTTTTCTGGGAAGCCTGCGCCGCCTCAAAGACACAAAACCACACCTCAAAATCATAGCCGGGGGCTGCGTGGCACAACAACTCGGAGAAAAGCTGCTCGACAGGTTCGACCACCTTGATATGGTTATTGGCACAAGAGCGGTGAATTCTGTCGGGCAAATGCTGCAACAGGTACAAGAAAGCGGTGGCAGGCTTGCCTGCCTGCCCGACGAAGAAAGCGGCGCCCCTGACTTCGACGGCCGCAAAATCATGCCGCATCGAGGCATAACGGCCCCGGTTACAATAATGCAGGGCTGCAACAATTATTGCGCGTACTGCATAGTCCCCTACGTGCGCGGTCCGGAACGGAGCAGGCGGGCCGATGAAATCCTCGAGGAGATCAGGCTCCTGGATGAGTCCGGCGTCCGCGAGGTCCTTCTGCTTGGTCAGAACGTTAATTCATACGGCAAGGGGCTCGACGAAAACATCACCTTCGTCGATCTTCTGAGGCGCATCGGGATGGAGACCGCAATTGCGCGCATCCGGTTCACAACATCCCATCCCAAGGACCTTACAGATGAACTGATGTGCTGTTTTGCCGAAGTGGATTCACTCTGCAAACACCTTCACCTTCCCGTGCAGGCCGGTTCGGACCGAGTATTGGCCCGTATGAACAGAGGCTACACGGCCGCCGGCTACCTGGAAAAAATCAAGCGGCTTCGCCAGATTTGTCCTGAAATTGCGCTTACCTCCGATATTATCGTCGGCTTTCCCGGCGAAACGGAACAGGACTTCAAAAAAACAATGCAGCTGCTCGACGAGGTCCGGTTCGACAATCTTTTCTCTTTTCGCTATTCGGACCGCCCAAACACCCGGGCCGCCACATTTGCAGACAAGGTTGACCCTGAGGTTGCTGCCCGCCGGTTGCTCGAACTCCAGAGCTATCAGGCCGATATTACTCTGGACAAAAATCTCGCCGAGGTTGGCTCGATGCGCCTTGTGCTGGTTGAAGGGCCAAGCAGGGCGTCCAACGGGCAGATGACCGGACGAACCACACAAAACAGGATAGTCAATTTTCAAGCGCCGTTATCCTCGATAGGGCAAATTGTTGGCGTGAAAATTGCCTTTGCATATTCCAATTCCCTTAGAGGGGATATCATCCCGGCATAATGCGCGAATAGGGCAAGATCTCTCTTTCGCCTGCTTCGCCTTGCTTCGTGCATTGTTTGCGGTTATAGTGTGATCTAAGGCCTGAACCTGAAGGAAATCTCTCAACCTGTCAACTCTACCGAATCGAGCCCGGGGAACACCGAGGCATATGGTTGGAGGAAAGCATGTTCAAGCAGATGAAAGTAACCGGGCTCGTAATGGATCCTCATTCGAACACGCCGATCCTGGTGCTCAAAGACATTACCGACGAAACAACCCTTCCAATTTGGATAGGCCTGCTTGAGGCTACGGCGATCGCCACCGAACTGGAGAACATCCAGTTCCCCCGGCCAATGACTCATGACCTGATCCGGACTCTTTTCGACCACCTCAAAGTAAAAGTAGAACGCATTGAGGTCTGCGAGTTGAAGAACAATACCTACTACGCCCTAATCCACATCCGAAATGGCGAACAGCTCACCTCTATCGACTCGCGTCCAAGCGACGCCATTGCAATCGCACTGCGGACAAATGCGCCCATCTTCGTCAATGATGAAGTGATTACCAAATATCTCAAGTCCGACGAGGCCAACCCCTCCTTTGACCAAAAAAACAAGGAGCAGTGGGCCGAAATGCTCGAAAAGCTCGATCCCCTCGATTTCAGCAAGTATAAAATGTAATATTCCAACAGTTCCGACCGGCCTCCGTTCAGCAGGGTACGGCGGCTCGGAGATCTTTTCACCAATTCATATTTTCAGAACAAAGATCTAAATAATGCTGTCGTGGCGAAAATAGATTTCAGGTGAGATTTCATCTTGGAGCGGCCATGAAGATGGATACGGCGCGGTTGAAAGGTTTGATCGAGGCTGCCAGAGGGCAGCGGCCGGCCGACCTTTGCATAAAGGGATGCCGGCTGGTAAATGTTTTCTCCGGGAGAATCGAGACCGCTGACCTGGCGATTCATGATGGCTTGATTGCCGGATGGGGCAACTACGAAGGCAAGGAAACCCTCCAGGCAGATGGAATGTATATAAGTCCGGGTTTCATAGACGGACATGTCCACATCGAAAGCTCTCTTCTAAGTCCTGCCAATTTTTGCGCCGCAGTGCTCCCGTGGGGTACGAGCACTGTGGTGGCGGACCCGCACGAAATAGCCAATGTGCTCGGCCTGGACGGGATCAGGTATTTCCTGGAATGCGCTCGAAACCTTCCCCTGGATATCTTTCTCAATCTGCCGAGTTGCGTTCCTGCTACTAATCTCGAAACCTCCGGCGCCACCTTGAGGGCGGTTGATCTCCAGTCCCTGTTCCCTGACGAAAACCTGCTCGGCCTGGCGGAAATGATGAACTTTCCAGGTGTGATCGGCGCCGATCCCGAAGTTACCGACAAGCTTCTGCTTTTTCAGGACCTGGTCGTAGACGGTCATTGTCCAGGGCTTTCAGGCCGCGACCTTAATGCTTACCTGGCTGCTGGAATTGGCTCCGACCATGAATGTGTGGCCTTGCAGGAAGCGGCCGAAAAGCTCGCACGCGGAATGGCGGTCATGATTCGCGAAGGGAGCCAGTCCAAAGACCTGGAGAAGCTCATCGGTATCGTAAACGACTCCACATGGCCCCGTTGCATGTTCGTATCCGACGACGTGCACCCCGATGACCTCGTCGGCAAAGGACACATGAATGCCATAATTAATAAGGCGATGACCCTTGGAATGGACCCAGTGCGCGCCATCACGCTGGCTTCCTGGACCTCCGCCAACTATTTCCGCCTCCGAAGGCGCGGAGCGCTTGCGCCCGGATACTTTGCGGATTTCAGCATCAGTCCGACCCTTGATCCCTGGAACCCAGTTCGGGTCTTCAAGGGTGGAATCGAAACTGCGCGCGAAGGCGAATTGCTCACCGATCCTATCTGCTGGCCAATGCCACCCCTGCCGGGCAGCCCAATGAGTATCGACAGGATAAGCCCCGAACAAATACTCGTCCCGGCCAAAGCCGGTAAATTGCGGGTAATCGGCATACTTGAGGCAACGCTTTTTACAAGAAAACTTCTCATGGACCCCAAAATTGAAAACGGCTACGTGGTTTGCGACCCCGAGCGCGATTTGCTCAAAGTGGCAGTCTATAATCGATATGTGCGGGGCAGGGATCCAGCGGTCGGATTTGTCCACGGCCTGGGGTTGAAAAAAGGAGCTCTCGCCTCTACCGTTGCGCACGATTCGCATAACTTAATCGCGGCGGGCGTCTCCGACTCTGATATTACCGCTACGGTTTCCGCGTTGAAGAAAACGGGCGGAGGTATGGCAGCCGCCTCGGACGGCCGGATCGAGATTCTGCCGCTTCCAATCGCCGGGCTTATGTCCGCATTGCCTGCTTCGGATGCATCTGACAGACTGAGGACGCTCAAAGCGCTTCTCAAAGACTGGGGAGCTAAACTGGACAATCCATTTATGGCCCTCTCTTTTCTGTCGCTTCCGGTTATACCGGAGTTGAAACTGACCGACCTGGGGCTTGTAGAGGTCTCGAGCTTTTCTCACGTTCCTCTGTTCGAGTAAGCCCGATCGAGTCAATGGACTCGGACTTGCTCATCCGGATTCAAACCGATTCCCGATGTGAGGAGTCCAATCAATCCGGCGACGTAAAAAATCGGTCCCGGTGTGTAAAATGTTAAACCCAATTAAGTGTGTAACAGATTATCAGGAGGACACTAATGAGCACCCTTTCCTGCCATTCCGTCAGTGATGTGGTCGATTTTGCCATCCAAAAGGAAGAAAATGCAGTGGAATTCTACCGGAAATGCGCCGAACGCGCAAAGAATCCGGGAATAAAAGAGTTCTTCAACGAAATGGTCGCCGAAGAGCAGAGCCACAGGGATATGCTCAAGAATCTGGACTCGCTGAACCTCGATAAGGTAGAGCTCCGGCAGGTCGAGAACCTCAAGATCAGCGACTACCTGGTGGACGTGCCTTTTTCCGACAAGATCACCTACCAGGAGGCACTCATCGTAGCCATGAAGAAAGAAGAAAAAGCCCTGGCCTTCTATTCCGGCTGGAAAAACAAATGCATGAGCGAAAAAGCTTCCAAGCTTTTCCAAGTGCTCGAAAATGAAGAAGAAAAGCACAAACGCAAGCTCGAAAAGCTTTATGACGAGGAGATTCTGGGCTGGGACTAAAATTACCGTCCCAGTCTCAAATTCATGTTTAGCAGGGAGGCCCGAGCCTCCCGTTTTTTTGGGCAGCCGTGCCGCATATGACACCATGTCCGCAATCCCCTCCCCGGCCCCTTTAGAGCAGAGAGATTAGTTTGCCACTCATAAGCTACTCAGGGACCTTTTTGCGAATAGGATCATTGCAGGCAAGGTGGACAGAAATTATAATTACATCTAGTATCTTATAAAGAGACTGCGAATATATCTTGGGTGTGAAAGGCATTTCAATGCAAGACGAACCTCCGAATTTCCCCGATCAGGAAACTCTGCAAAAAGAGCTCAGTGACTATCTTTCAAAAAAATATGGTTACCGAATCAAGGTTATTTCACCGATGATGGCCCCTGAACATGCTCCTGAACCCATCGAGAGCGAAAAGAAACCGGGTGGTGTGAAGAACATACGGTTCGACATGAAACCAGACGAGCTTGAGTTCTACCTGAACCAGTACGTAATCAGGCAGGACGAGCCCAAGGCTATTCTGGCCACAAAAATTTGCACCCATTACAACCGGATAAGATACCTGCAGAGCCTCGCCAGGTTCGGAAGCGAACCGGTAGTGGGGAGGATAAAGAACAATATCCTGCTGATCGGTCCAACCGGTGTGGGCAAGACCTATCTTGTCAAGCTGATCGCCCAGAAGCTCGGGGTGCCCTTTGTAAAGGGTGACGCCACCAAGTTCAGTGAAACCGGCTATGTGGGCGGGGATGTCGAGGACCTCATCCGGGAGTTGGTGATTCAGGCCGATGAGGACATCGAACTTGCCGAGCATGGAATCATCTACATAGATGAGATCGACAAGATCGCATCCTCTCAGCACCTCATTGGCCCGGATGTTTCCCGGACAGGAGTGCAAAGGGCGCTTCTCAAGCCTATGGAAGAGACCGAAGTGGACCTCAAGACGCCACACGATCCGGTCTCCCAGATGCAGGCAATCGAACAGTACCGAAAAACGGGAAAGCGTGAAAAACGCACTGTTGATACGAAAAATATACTCTTTATCATGAGCGGTGCTTTCAATGGTCTTGCCGAGATAGTTAAAAAACGGCTCCAGAAGCAGGAGATCGGCTTTGGCGCCCAGCTCCACAGCCGTGAAAACGATACTCGATTTCTCAAGTACGTCAAAGCAGAGGACCTTATTGAATTCGGGTTCGAAAGCGAATTCGTGGGCCGGCTCCCTGTGGTTGCAGTACTAGAACCGCTCGAGGTGGAGGATTTGCTCCTGATTCTGAAGAATCCCAACAATCCCATCATCAACGGCAAAAAGGAAGACTTCCGGAGCTACGGAATTGATATCCGGTTTGAGGACGAAGCACTGCGCATCCTTGCCGAAAGGGCCTACCCGGAGAAAACCGGCGCGCGAGGACTGGTCAGCGTGCTTGAAAAGGTCATTTTGCCCTTTGAAAAAAAGCTCCCATCCTCGGCGATCCAACATCTTGCCATTACCGCGAATATAGTAAGAAGCCCCGAAGAGGAGCTGGAGCGGTTGCTCAAAGACTCCGAGGGGGCAGGGAATCTTGAAACGCATCAGAAGCTAATTATTGAAGAAACAGCCGCCGCCAGGGACAAGGTTCTCAGGATAAGAAAAGATTTCGCCGACAACTATCCGCTCGTTTTCACTCCGGACAGAATCAATTTGGTGATAAACCATCATGTCAAGACCGGAATCACGGTGGAGGCTGTCTTTAAGGAACTCCTGTCGCTATACAACCAGGTGAGGGCCTTTGAAACCGATTTCTATGAAAAACACGGGTTCAAGATACATTTCAACGAGCAGGCAATCAATGAGATCATCGTGCAGGCGCTCGATCGCGATGAGAGCGCAACAGCCATATGTCAGAGAATTTCGGTCGACTATGATTACGGGTTCAGACTTATAGCCGATCGAAGCGGAAAGACACAGTTCATTATGCCCAGGGAGGCCGTTGTTGACCATAAGGGTTACCTTGATGAACTGATCCGTGAAAGCTACAAGCAATACCCTTTGACACCCGGTGAAATTACCAAAGAAAGATAGGCCGGCAGGCCGGGATGCCACCGTTGCGGTCCCCGGTTATTCTGCCATGTCCGCACTTGCGCCCCGATTCCATCATAAATGTCGAAATCCGCTCGGCTTTGCTGGACTTTGCCGCCGTTTAGGGTTAAATCTCTTTAGCCCTGACGGCGGGTTATATGGATATTTTTGGCCATCCGACTACCAATCGCACTGATATGAACCGGGGTCCTCATGATCGGAATATCAAAACTTTACTGCGGCACAGTCGAGCCCTCGGATGCCTTGCGTTATGGGCGCCACAGCGGCAAGCTGCCTTCCCATCTGCTCCAGTTTTCTACAGATAAGACACCTGTTGTTGTCTGGAATGTAACCCGGCGGTGCAATCTCAAGTGTCTCCATTGCTACGCGCATGCAAGAGACGAGGAGTTCTCCGGAGAGCTTTCCACCAGCCAGGGGAAAGCGGTCCTGGATGATCTTGCCGCTTTCGGCTCGCCGGTGGTCCTTTTTTCGGGCGGCGAACCGTTGGTCAGGCCCGATCTCATCGAACTTGCCGAATACGCGGTCGCCAAGGGCATGCGTGCGGTTATTTCAACCAACGGGACCCTGATCAATTCGCGAATAGCGGGCGACCTCAAAAAAGTCGGCCTCTCCTACGTTGGTATAAGCCTTGATGGGCTCGATGAAGTAAATGACAGGTTCAGAGGAGTCAAAGGCGCATTCCGCAAGGCCATGGAAGGTATTACGGCCTGCCGGGACGCCGGAATAAAGGTCGGGTTGCGCTTTACAATGAACCGGCTAAACGTGCTGGAGATGCCAGGCATATTTGACCTTCTCGAAAAACATGACATCCCGCGCGTCTGTTTTTATCACCTCGTATATGCCGGGCGCGCCAGCGAGTTGATGAACGAAGATCTCTCCCACCAGCAGACGCGCGAAGCGGTTGACCTGATAATCGACAGGACCGCTGATCTGCACGCGCGTGGCAAGGCCACCGAAGTGCTCACAGTGGACAATCACGCCGATGGTCCCTACCTCTACCTCAGAATGCTGCGGGAGAATTCCTCGAGGGCGTCCGAAGTCCTCGAACTGCTCCAGATGAACGAGGGTAACAATTCCGGGCGCGGCATCGGATGTATCAGTTGGGACGGAAGCGTCCACGCCGACCAGTTCTGGAGACACTATTCTTTCGGAAACGTAACAGAGCGCAAATTCAGCGAAATCTGGACCGATCTTTCCAACCCGCTGATGAAACGTTTAAAGGACAAGAAACTCTACGTCAAAGGACGCTGTGCGGACTGCAAATGGCTCTCGGTTTGCGGGGGCAACTTCCGCGTGCGTGCCGAAGCTGCTTCCGGCGACCTCTGGAGCTGCGACCCGGCATGCTACCTGAGCGATGAGGAAATCGCCAAGTAGTTGGGCTGGCAGCCGGCTGTATAGCTGAGAGAAACTTTATTGACACATATTCTCTTCAGGTTTATATGATTTGCTGCGATTGACGAGCGGCTCCCGTTGCAGATATAGATATAATTAATAGTTTTCAGCTTTCCAAACTGTCCTGATTCTCTAGCTCGAGAGGGTTGAATAGCATGATCGATAAAGAATCTCCGCAAGTCCTGCCGGACGATGTGATGGCCACATGCTCCGCCGCCTGCCCGGTTCACACCGACACCCGCGAGTATGTTCAGCGATTGAGCAGGGGGGATTATGAAGGCGCCCTTGACATCTTGCTCGAGGTTAATCCGTTTCCTTCCGTCTGTGGCCGCATCTGTCATCATCCGTGTGAATCCGAGTGCCGCAGAAAAGAGATCGATTCGGCGGTAAGCCTCAGGATGCTCAAACGTTTCGTAGTGGAGAATACAAAAGAGTACCGCATCGCCAGGCGAAAGAAGTCTGTGGAAATGAAAGCGGGGACCGTGGCCATCATCGGTTCGGGTCCTTCAGGCCTGACCGCTGCTCTGGACCTTGCGCTAATCGGATACCGGGTAAGGGTCTATGAAAAGGACACCAAGCTCGGCGGCATGCTAGCTAATGCCATTCCCCGCTACAGACTTCCGGTTGAAGCCCTTGCTCAAGATATCGAGGACATACTGGCTGCCGGCATCGAGGTTCGAACCGGTTGCCAGGTGGGCAAAGATATTTCCTTTGATGAGCTGCGAAAAGAAAATGATGCAATTCTCATCGCGGCGGGTCTTGCCGAAAGCCATTCACTACCCATTCCCGGGACTGACAGCAAGGGAGTGTTTCTGGGCATTCCCTTCCTATGGGACGTCGCGAATGGAATGCGCCCCGAACTCGGAGACCGCGTACTTGTGGTCGGAGGTGGGAATGTGGCTATCGATATGGCCAGGGCTGCCAAACGCCTTGGGCCGTCCAAAATTTACATGGCCTGCCTCGAGAAACGGGAAGAAATGCCCGCATGGAAATGGGAAATAGATGAGGCCGAGCAAGAGGGCATAGAAATTCTCAATTCATGGGGACCTAAAGCAATTCTTGAAAAAAATGGCGCAGTAACGGGCATCGACTTCAAGCGATGCACCAGTGTTTTTGACGATCAGCATCGGTTCAGTCCCCGCTACGATGAATCCGAGACTAAGAGCGTCGAAGTTGACAGCGTCATTCTGGCAATCGGCCAGAAAGCCAACCTGGATTTTTTGGCCCAAACGCCCGTTGCTGTTGATCGCGGCAGGCTTCAATGCGACCGGACCTCTATGACCACATCCGAACGGGGTGTATTCGTGTGCGGCGAGGTCATGACCGGCCCCGGTTCCGCCATTCAGGCCGTAGGCACCGGCCATGACGCCGCCAAGGTCATATCGCATTTCCTGGAGACGGGAGAGACGCTGAAGCTCGCTGAACGCGCCGTCAAAACCATAGGCGAGCTGCCGTCGGTAACCGCTGCTCTCGCCAAACGGTTCGAACGCGTCGAGGTGAGTCTTATGGACCCCGCCGAACGAATCAAGACTTTTTCTCCTATCGAGCCGGGATACAGCGAGGCCGAAGCACTCGCCGAATCGAGACGATGTCTTGCCTGCGCCACCGGCGCACATCTCAAGCCCGGCGGCCACTGCGCCGGCTGTCTCACTTGTGTGAGGGTCTGTCCCTTCGGAGTTGCGCAGGTGGAAAAGACAGCAGTTATGCCCGCTCAACTGTGCCAGACTTGTGGGCTGTGCGCAGCGGAGTGCCCTGCCGCAGGGATCGCCTTGTCAAGATTTGCAACAAATGGTATGAAAGATACTCTAAGAGCGATTCTCTCCAAGTCGGATACTGCCAAGATAGCAAGACCCTTAGTGGTTTCCTATTGTTGCCTCAATGAGACAACCAGCAGGAAGTTTCTGCTCGAGCAAACCCAGGAGGAAATCCGGCAGTCGGGAATCCTGCGCGTGATGATCCCATGCGTCGCCCGCCTTAGTACTCTCGACATGCTCAGCCCTATCGAACTGGGCGCAGATAAGGTCGCGGTGATCGCCTGCACCGAAAACGGCTGCTTTTACACCGGGGCTGAAGAATTGCTCGCAAGGCGCGTCAAACGAGTCCAAAAGTATCTCGATGAGATTGGAGTGGGACAGCACAACGTGCAGCTTTTCAAAACAGAGGGCAGCGCAGAGGAATGCTGGCCCAGGATATGGGAAGAATTCCGCTCGGCTTCGGCAAAAACTATTGCCAAGGACGAGCTGTTTCAGGAAGGAGCTTCACGATGATCATTGCCGACCCTAAACCGTTCGGACAGGTTAAGGGATATCTCGAAGATTTCGACAAAATTCTGGTTGTAGGCTGCGGTACATGTGTCACAGTCTGTCTGGCTGGAGGAGAAGCCGAGGTGCAGATTCTCGCATCGGGTTTGCGGATCGCTTTTGGCAGAGAAGGCCGGAGCAAAACAATACTGGAAGGCTGTGTACAGCGCCAATGCGACGAGGAATTTATCCTGCCCATCCTCAGCCAGGTGGAGAACGAAAAAATCGATGCGGTCGTGTCGCTTGCCTGTGGTGTAGGTGTGAATTTTTTTGCCGACCGGCTCGGCAAGGTGCCGGTCTTTCCTGGGGTCAACACTACTTTTTACGGCGCTGGGATGGAACCGGGGCTATGGACGGAGATGTGCGCCGGTTGTGGAGAATGCATGACAGCCCATACCGGCGGAATATGCCCTGTCGCCCGTTGTTCGAAGCATCTTTTGAACGGGCCGTGCGGTGGATCTGAAAAAGGCAAGTGCGAAGTTGACCCTGCAAATATCGATTGTGTATGGCAGCTCATCTATGACCGGCTGAAAAGGCTCGGAAAACTTGATGAACTTCAAAATCTTCTTCCCGCCAAAGACTGGAGGACCGCTTCGGATGGTGGGGTCCGCCGGACCGTTCGGGAATATCTCTACAGGCTGAAATAACAAATTAAAGGCCCACCTCGCGTAGCGTCGATATCTTTGCTTTAGGAGGTATCCGCTGCCGGGTGGAACCAACATAATCCACATCAGAGAACGAGGACCATGAGCGATAAAAGCGTTATCAAATCGGGAAGTAACCTTGAGAGTGTGCTCTGTTCCGGTCATTTCGCGGTAACCTGCGAGTGCGGCCCGCCCAAGGGCGCAGACGTGGAGCATCTTCAAAAAAAGATAGACCTCGTCAGGGGCTGCGTCGACGCGGCAAACGTCACTGACAATCAGACAGCGGTGGTGCGCATGTCGAGCATCGCAGCCAGCTCTATTCTGCTGCGCAACGGTCTTGAACCGGTCATGCAGATGGTTACAAGAGACCGCAACCGGATCGCCGCCCAAAGTGACGTTTTCGGGGCCTACGCTCTTGGGATTCGCAATATGCTCTGCCTAACCGGCGATCATCAGAGCTTTGGCAATCATCCCATGGCGAAAAACGTCTTCGACCTGGATTCCATTCAGCTTCTGGATGTGGTGCGCACAATCAGGGACCAGGGCACGGTAAACAGCGGGGACCCGGTCGAAGGGGGCGCCAGGATGTTTCTGGGAGCGGCGGCCAACCCTTTTGCCGATCCCTTCGAGTTCAGGGTGATCAGACTAGCCAAAAAAATCCGTGCCGGAGCCGATTTCGTTCAAACCCAATGTATCTACGATATGGATCGATTCCGGGAGTTCATGAGGATGGCCTGCGATATGGGGTTGGACAAGCAGTGCTTCATCCTGGCAGGACTGACCCCGCTTAAGTCTGCCGGTATGGCGGCCTACATGAACAAGAATGTGTCCGGAATCACCGTTCCGGATGAGATCATTAAACGCATCAGAGGTGTTCCCAAGGGAAACCAGGCCGAAGAGGGCATCAAGCTTCTTCTCGAGCAGATCCAGCAAGTGCGCGAAATCCCCGGTATTGCCGGCGTGCACATAATGGCTATCGAGTGGGAGGAAAGAATAAAAGAGATCACTGAAAGGGCCGGCCTCCTTCCCCGGCCGCAGATCTAGCGGCTGATGAAAAATGAGTAAATTCCCCACCCGGAGGGAAAAATCTGAATTTCCCCCTTTTTAAAAAGGGGGAAATTCAGCCTTGGTGCAAAACTCCCTGCAGTTTTCGGATGCAAACCGGCCGGCTGTTATTCCGATATTCCCGCAAGGTCATCCCTTAACACCTCCGCCCCCAAAGAGGGCCAGTCCCAGCGAGATCCAAATTTTCCCTTCATTTGCGATGATTCTCGCTGGAGTGCGGCCAAATTACAAGTTAGCCTAAATGACCCGCCCGCTTGCAGCCTCCCCGAACGGCGAGGGTGGGGGCGCAAAGGATTCAAGGCTCCGCCAGGTATCACTTGACACACTTTGCACTCAACTTGGTATAATGGGAACCTTCGGCTGCAATTGGTGCGATGCCGTTGCCCAAGACCTCACAGGGCCACACCGTGGATGACTCTTCCTGACCTCAAGCTCAATGAACAAGCAGGAGTAAAATCGTGAATCGCTTATTCTGTGCCGAATCCGTCGTGGTAGTTGGAGTTTCCGAATCTAAGGACAACCTCGGGAAAAACGTTATGGCAAATCTTGTTAACCTCGGATACCAGGGAAAAATCTATGCTGTTGGTCCTCGGGGCGGAGAGGTCCTTGGACACCCGGTTTATCGTTCAATTTCAGAATTGCCCGGAAACCCCGAGCTGGCAGTTATCCTCACACCTGCGCGTTTCGTTCACGATATGCTCACCCAATGTGGCGAAAAAGGTACACGCTGGGCTATTATCGAGACTGCCGGCTTTCGAGAACTCGGTGCCCAGGGAGAAATGCTCGAACGAGAAATCCTCAAAGCAAGCAAGAGATTCGGCCTGCGCTTTGTCGGCCCCAATTGCGTGGGCACCGGGAATTCCGCTAACGGGCTTTACACAGCATTTGTTACTTTTGTGAGTCAAGTCAGGCGAGGTAAAGTCGGTGTGTTTGCTCAAAGCGGCGGAGTTGGTCTTTGCCTTGTCGAGAGGCTCTGCACCTCCGGAGTAGGCATAAGCAAGTTTGTCAGCATGGGGAATAAACTGGACCTCGATGAAGCCGACTACCTGGCCTATCTCATGGATGACCCGGAAACCGCTGTCATATACTTCTACCTGGAAAGCTTTAAAAGGGGCCGCTTTTTTTCTGACCTGGCGAAACGATGTTCCAAGCCCATCATCCTGCACAAGTCCAACACCGGCGCTATGAGTCTTACAATCGCCCAATCTCACACGGCCGCTCTGGCCGCAGATGACCAGGTCGTTGACGCCGTCTGCCGTGAGAGCGGCATCCTGAGGGTTCATTCCGTCTCCGACGCGATAAGCGCTGCGAAAGGATTGTGCCTCCCGCCGCTTAAGGGAAAAAATCTCGCCGTTTTATCACGGTCCGGCGGTCATGCCGTCTTAGCCGCCGACGTTTGCGCAAGTTACGGCTTTCGCCTTCCTCCTTTGGATCGCGACATTATCGATGAAGCTCAAAGCGCCAGCCGCGCCGGCGTTATCCGGCTGGGAAATCCGCTGGACCTTGGGGATATCTTCGATCTCTCCTTCTATGTCAGCGTAGTGGAAAAGGTCCTGCGGCAGCCTGATATCGACGGCGTCTTGTTCATCATGGTGTCCCATATGGCAGTCGAGAAACAGGCGACACCCCGTTTGGTGGAAAAGCTTGCCGCGCTCTCCAAGGAATCAGGAAAACCTGTCGCAACGGTTATCGATATCCCGTTTGAACAACGGGTGTACCTGGAGGAAAACTCAAATTCTCCCTTTTTCCTGGAACCTGCCGAAGCCGTGAAGGCCCTTGCGATTCTGTCGGAGTGGAGCAATACCGATGCCTCAGCCCGTCCAAAGCCCGAATCCGATGTTGCTGCCGCGCCTTCTCACCGCACCTTGACAATACCTGTTAAAAAGATCGAGAAGTGGTTCGGAGACATCGAGAGACAAAATCGCCAGCCCCTTCTTCACGAGGTTCTCGATTTGCTGGACCTGACAGGCATACCGGCCGTGCCCTGGCGAATGGCAATGAGCCTGGATAAGGCCCTTGAAGCATCTGAAGATCTTGGTTTTCCCGTGGCTTTAAAAGCAGTCGCGCCTTCGCTTCTGCACAAAAGCGACAAGGGCGGCCTGGCATTGGACGTGCGGGATGCCGAATCCCTCCGGACTGAATGGCGCCGGTTGCAGAAGGTTTCCGATGACATTGCGGGCATCGTGGTTCAGAAGATGGCCCCAGCCTCACGGGAACTCGTAATAGGGGGTAAAAGGGACCCCTCCTTTGGCCCTGTAGTGCTCATCGGCCTGGGAGGTATCATGGTTGAGGTCATAAAAGATGTAAGTATGCGTCTTGCCCCGATCGATACCGATGCGGCCATGCAGATGCTTGGAGAGCTATCGGGGAAACGGATACTGGGCCGATTCCGGGGTATGCGCGAGGCAGACCTCGAAGCTGCGGCCCGCATCCTTGTGCAGGTCTCCCTGCTTATGCACCACTTCCCGCAAATCCGCGAGATGGACTTGAATCCGGTAAGCCTTGACGATGAGGGGAAGGGGGCTGTGGCTTTGGACGCGCGGCTTCTGATGTAGAGTCTCACCTGCCCCCGGCGGGCTGAACGAGCAAGCCGTAAGTTTGATCCCGCCCTTTGGCAGGACCGGAGCGCAAGAGGAACGCGGCAGCTACATTAGCTCTTTTTTGCCTAAATCGGACAAATCGCTGCTGGCCGAAACTCTGTCGGCACCCCAATAACAAAACCGCCCACCGGCAATGCCGGTGGGCGGAGGTAAATCTCAATTTTAGCAATCAGATGCTTTTCGCAACTATCTAATGTCCATCCGAAAATACCGGATGGGATACTTGCCGTTTTCGATCCGGAAAGGAAGCATTTTGCGTCCTGGCAAGGAAATCGAGGGGTTGCGCGGAGGCGTACATAGGTACGCCGCACAAGAAACCCTGAAGATTGACACCGCCAGGGCGGAAAAGGACCCTTTCCGGACGGAAACTATTCTATAGACTCGTTCTCCACAAGGTTCCACACGCCGCAGGGGCATGCGCCTGCGCAGAATCCGCAGCCTATGCACTTTTCCGGATCTACGACCATTTCATATTGTTCAGTGTCGTTTGTGCCGCTTTGCCGCGAAATGGCCGACTCCGGGCAGATCGTTTCGCATATCCCGCAGTCGCGGCAGGTACCGCACGAGGAACACTGGGAGGCACACGACTCGATTCCGTCAAAGCCTGAAAGGCGAGGATCGAAATACTCGAGTTTTACACGGGAATAGTCGATCATCGATCGTGTGGGGCAAACCTGAACCTCCCTGCCGGAAAGGATGTCGCCTATTTTTACGGCGGCTTTTCTGCCGGCACCGATTGCGTCAGTTAGAAGCCCAAGTTTTACTGTATCGCCTATCGCGAAAATCTTCGGGTCGCTGGTCTGATAATGCTCGTTTACCTTTATGAATCCCCGCTCCGTCTCGACGCTTTCCGGCAGGAAATCCAGTTCGGGCACGTCGCCCACCGAGATGATTATTGTATCGGCCGGGATGACTTCCCCTGTTGTGAGTTCCAGCCCGTCCTCAGTCACCGCTTTGCTGAAACATGGCCACCTGAACTTCGCTCCGGCGGCTTCGGCTTCCTTGCGTTCTTTCCCAAATGAGAGCGGTTCCTGGATATCTATCAGGGTGATTTCCTCGGCCCCTAACCTGTGCGCTTCCGCCGCTGCGTCGCAGCCGACGTTTCCGGCCCCTATGACCAGCACGCGCTTTCCCACCTTCGCCTCGCCCGCCTTAGACATGTGGAGGAACTCCAGGGCCGGGATCAGCTTTTCCTTGCCGGGGATGGGTATAACTCTGGGCCTTTGCGCTCCGGAAGCTATCACGATGAAATCGAATCCCTCCCTGAGTTCTTCTATATCGGACCTTTCGAGCCGCTGGCGCAGGTTCACGTGAGGGATTGCTTCCCTCACACGGGCCAGTTCGGCTTCAACTATTTCATCCGGGATGCGAGACCTCGGGATCATGGCGGAAATTTTCCCGCCCAGCTCCGGCCTCATGTCATAGATAATCGCCTCATGTCCCTGCCTGCGCAGTTGCCAGGCAACAGAGATACCCGAAGGACCGCCGCCGATTACAGCGATTCTTTTCCCGGTCAGGGGTGGAGGTTCGGGAAGTTTTGCCCTCAGGCTCGCCTTCCCCAACTGGCTGACGTCCACCGGGATCATTCGCGCCGTCTGCCTCGTACAGCCCTGCATGCACAGGTTCGGGCACAGGTAGCCGCAAACAGAAGCGGGAAACGGCGTGTAGGCCAGCGCCAGGTCAACGGCCTCATCCGCTCTCCCCTCACGGATGAGCCGCCACCGCTCGTGGACCGGCATCCCGGTAGGGCAGCTCGCCTCACACGGCGCGGCAAACTTCCTGTTTTCCCAGACTGGCACATAGCGCCTGAGAAAGCCGGTTGTAATGAGTGGAATCTGAGTTCTTTCGAAATCTACGAGGTCTCCGATAAGGCCTCCTCGGCCCAGTTCGGAGTCCCAAACCCCATCGTGAAAAGATTTCATCGAGCTCCTGGGTTTTGAGAATTTTTCAAACGGGCCTCGAGCCTCCAGGAGTTGCCATTCCTCCCGATTGGCAAGATGGGTATAAAGATCGGTTTTTCCGATTGCAGTGAGGTAGGTTTTAAGGTTTTCGGCCAGCCATTGCCAGTCGCCGTCCTCAATTGGAATCAGCTTGGCGTCCGCCTTGCTGTACCCTTTATGGGGGCCGCGAAAATAGATTCTTCCGCCGACCATTCCTACGCACGGACGATAGCCCAGGACATTTGCAGAGTCCTGAGGCTCATAGCCGCAGACTACCGCGATACCACCCGCCATGAATTCGGCGAAGTAGTCGCCGGCCGAACCCAGCACCCACAGCTCAGGGGGCGCAAAGCGCGGGTTGCGCTTGGTCATTGTCATTCCGCGAGCGCCGATGTTTCCGGCGATAAAGACTTTGCCCTGGGCCATTGCGTTGGCGACGCCGTTTGTGGCATGCCCGTGTACGATGATCTCCGCTCCGCCGTTTAGCCAGCCCACATCGTCTGAAGACGGACCAAGGACTTCGATCAGTGTATTGGGAAAGCCCATAGAACCCACGCGCTGGCCGGGCGCACCGGATATTTTGACATAAAGCCTGTCGTTTCCGGCCTTCCAGAGCCTGCCTCCGATGCCATGCTGGCCGAAAGCCTCAACCTCGAAGGTGCGATAGCCGTTCTCTACGGCCTGCTGCATCCTTTCTTCGAGAATGCGCGATTCAATGCGATGGCCATGTTCAAATCCGGAAATCCGAATCACCTGTTGCTGTTCCATGCTCAAACTCCACGTCATCAGAAGCGAGTAGCGAGTAGCGGGAAGAAGACAGACTTAAACCTGCTCCTTGCTCCCTGCTTCCTGCTATACAACGTATTTTATCTGAAGGCGCTCGGCGGCATCCTGATCGCTTATCGCCAGAGCGTCCGACATGCCGATCGGAAGAGAAGTCGAACGTCCCAGAGGAGCGACTATCTTCTTTAGCTCGGTATCGAATGAAAGATATATGTCAACGACCCGCTCGGCCACCTTCTCAGGATCGAGCCGCCTGTAGAGGCGCGGGTCCTGCGAGGTGATCCCTTTCGGGCACAACCCTATGTTGCAGATATTGCAACGGTCCGACTCGGAGCCTACGCACCCGGCCGCTGCCTGCATCATGTACTTTCCGACCTGGACGCCGCTTGCCCCAAGCATTATGAGCGCGGCGGCGTTCGCCGCCAGCTTTCCGTTCTTGCCGACCCCGCCTCCTGCAAACAGCGGAACTTCGTTCTGTCGGCCGAGCTTGACCAGGTTGAGGTAGCAGTCTCGGATATTGCTCGCTATCGGATGCCCCATATGGTCCATGGATACCGTATAGGCCGCGCCTGTGCCGCCGTCTTCGCCGTCAATTGCAAGCCCGCCGGCGTAGGCGTTTCGGGTGAGATTATTGAGAACCGACAGGGCGGTCGAAGTTCCTGAAATCTTAGGATAGACCGGGACCCTGAACCCCCATGCCATGTACATGGACTGGATCATCTTGGCGACGGATTCTTCGATCGAATACTTAGTCTGATGAGTCGGCGGACTGGGCAGGCTGATCCCGGACGGTACTCCTCGGATCGCCGCAATCAGCTTGTTTACCTTGTACCACATCAGCAAGCCGCCGTCGCCCGGCTTGGCGCCCTGTCCGTACTTGATCTCGATCGCACAGGGGTCTTCTTTCATTTCGGGCAGGGCATGGATTATTTCGTCCCAGCCAAAGTAGCCGCTCGCAATCTGCAAAATCGTGTATTTTAGAAATCGTGACCGCAAGAGCCTCGGCGGGCAACCGCCTTCGCCCGTGCACATCCGCACGGGCATCCCAAGCTCTTCATTGAGGTATGCCACTCCCATCTGAAGCCCTTCCCACATGTTCGGGGAAAGAGCGCCGAACGACATGCTGCCGATAATAAGAGGATATATCTCCCGCACGGGGGGTATCCAGCCGTTCTCGCGGAAGAGCTTCAGGTTTTCCTCTGGAGGAAGGACACGGCCAAGCAGGGTCCGCAGCTCGAATTCATGGCGGCCCGCATCGAGCGCCGGGTCCGTCAGCATCGAGATTCGGACGAACTTTATCCGGTCGAGCGTCCCGAGATTGAGAAAATCCGGCACATTTCTCCTGCCGCCCCGGCTTCGTGCATGTCCACCACGGTTGATGTGGTAGCGTTGCTTGTCGATTTCGTCCGACCTGAGCGGAATTATTGCGCCGTTGGGACAGACCAGGTTGCACATCGCGCACCCGATACAGGCGTACGATGGATCGGTTTTTTGCCGAATCCCGTGATAGACCTTGTAGACATTGGACGAAGCGGTGGATGGGCCGATCTCGGCCAGTGAAGAAATCTGAACCGTCCTCTTCCTGTGCGTTCCAAGATCTATCGCCTGAACGGGGCACACCGCCGTGCACCGGCCGCACAGAGTGCATTTTTCTTTGTCCCATTGAACCTGCCACAGCAGGTCCTTCACGCTTAGTGAAGAAGGGATAAGGGTTCCATTTGAGAGCATACCCGGACCTCCGAGCGGTCAGAAGGAATAATGACCGTATCAAGATGCATCGGCTGAAAATCTTTGCTTTTGTCCCGGTCGGGAATCGCGGCGTCAAGGCCGCACATTTCCGAGGAGAACGCGTACATGCCCTTCCTGCCCCCCGCGACGGCGGGCCGGAGTTTTTTCCGGTCCTGGACAAGGAAAAGGGTGTTATCGGGCAGGCGTCCCATGACGCAGTTCGGACCGTCTATAATGAGCCTGCGGCAAGAGCGCTTCAATTGCTTGAGGAAATCTCCGTCCGGGTGAGGCTCAAAGTCTTCATCCTGGAGCGGAGTGATTACATGCTTGTACGCCTCGATCCCCAATCCGAGGCTGTTAAGCATATAGTGCGCGATATGAGTGAAAACCTCTGAGTCGGACTGATATCCCACATAGCCGGGGAAGCCGCGAGACATCAGGTATTCACGGATCGGCACGAACGCCGTGTTCTCACCATTGGTCATCGAAGCTATGCCCTGGATGAAAAACGGATGGCAGGCGTAAAGGTTTATCGCATAGTTGGTATTCTGCCTGCCCTGGGCAAGAATGACCCTGGCCCTGAGTTCTTCGTTGTCCAGTTGGAGGTATTCGGCTACCTGAAGCGGATCGCCGATTTCTTTTACCATGATCACGTCCGGCCAGAAGCTGTAGATGATCATGTCCTCTTGCGCCTCGCCCATTTGTCTCAACTGGAGGCGCGTAAGCATAAGGCGCTGTTGAATTTCTTTCTGCTCGAGGCCTTCCCAGGATTGTGGATACTCGTAGGCACGAATTACATAAGCGTCGCGCTTCGGAGTGCCTGTAGGCGGTGTTTTTGTGAGAGCTCGCATGGAAACCTTGTGCTTAGTCATGAACCCAAGGTTCATCATGTGCTGATCGAGCCGCTTGACACCTTCAGCGGTGAATATACCGGACAGGATCGGCAATCCTTTCAGCTCTTCGAACGGCCCGCTCAGATCGCTCATAAATAGGCCGACCCCTGAGCCGTCATGACCCTCCCGCATCACATCGAGGGCGCGCATTGCCAAAATGGGTGACTGAGGCTCGTCACTCGTCAACGAAATCAAACGGCACATTACGTTCTTCTCTCCTTGAAAAATATGCTCCCCCGTTCCGAGAGAGCACAATCGTTAGTTGCTTCGGTCAGGCATATGACTTGTGGAAACCCTGGCGGGAAACTGTATTCAACTGGTTTTACCGTGGCCTGTCAGGATACCGGTCAGGACTGGAATTAGTTTCACTTTAAGGTTTCACATCCGCTTTGGTTTATAACCTACCCGCAATTATAATATTACCAAAATAATCCACCTGTTACCAAGTGAATTTCATGCACTTACTCAGAAAACCACCAAATTGACACGGATAGATAACAAGATTGACCGAAAAAGTATAGGGGCAGTTTTGCGACCGGGAGGCAAAAAAAGGCCTGAAAAGCTTATTTGCTGATAAAGTCAAATTGAAGAGGAGAGCGCAAGACTTCCCACACCCCTTTTTGACGGATCACCCCCTGCGAGAAAGCCAGGTAGCTGTACTTCCCATAATGAGTGATCTTGCGGGCCGCCGTCAGGACCGAGTCGGCGGACGCGCCTGAAACGGGAAGATATAGTGCGGTGAGTCCGGCCCCCCGTTTGGACTCATTGAAAACCAGAAATAGGCAGTCGGCGCCGGAAAGCCCTTTCACCGAAAATTTTTCCTCAGCAAGTGTCACATCTTCCGGAGAAGATGAAAAAAAAGACTTAAGCTTTTCAGACCGGGGGAGGCCAAAAAACAGGAAGTCCCCCTGTTTACTCATTTTCATCTCCGCCTCTTTTTCGCTCTTTATCCGGGCGTCTGCATGGCCCAGACCCTCAAGCAAGAGTTCAAAGGCTTTTACGGCCTCCCGAGGACTGCCGTCGCACAGCACAGCCGTCAGACTTTTTGACCCCTTGACGCTGTTTACAGTGCATGGGACCTCCTCTGGGTCAAGAAGCCGGAAGATGTTTACATCCGGGTCTGCGATCAGTTTTTGGGGCGGTGGCGTGCCGCCACTACCGGTTTGCGCGCTTGCAAAATCGCCGCGCGCAGTAGGCGGCGCCGAAGGTTTGAGTGCCGATCCTGTCCGCGGCAACCCGATGGCAAAAGAAGTCGAGCCGCCTTTGATTCCGATCCTTGTATCGAATCTTTCAGTCGGGGAAATCTTAAGGGCGACCGTTATATCCAAATCATACCACGGAGGGTCCTGGTCAATAGATCCCGTCGCCTGCCAACCGGAAGCATCCGAATTGAGCCGCACATCTTGAAGCCTCAGAACAGGGGCGCCGCTTCGCGCAACCCATTGATCGAAAAACTCTTTGGCTTCTGCGGGGTCCCAGCCTCCGGTCCTAACGAAGACATCCCGGAAATCCTCCCATGAAGTCCTGACAAACAGCCGTTCTTTGTAGATCTGCCGCAGGCTGTTCCAAAAAGCGTCGTCTCCAAGCTTTTGCCGGATCATGTGGAAAACGAATGCTGCTTTCCCGTAGCCGACGGCCTTGGTGGCAGGGCTTGAACGGCCCTCGAAGAGCCGGAGCGGAAAATCGGCCCCCGATGCGGCAAACGTCGCATACTCCTGGAGAATTTGCTCCCGGTAAAGCCTGGCGTCTGCGGCGGAGGACATCTCCTGCGGGAGGTAATCGGCGACATAGGTGGTCAAACCCTCGCACCAGTTCCCGGAGGCGTAATCAACCAGTACGCCGTTGCCCCACCATGAATGAGCAATTTCGTGCCTGAGGCTGGTTTCCGGAATAAATGGAAGCCTGAGAACCGTGGCCCCCAAAAGCGTGTAGGAAGGAAACCCGTATCCGGTCGGGAAGAAATTCTCAACTATGGCGAACTTGGGAAAAGGGTACGGCCCGTGCAAGCGCTCGTAAAACTTGATGTGTGAGACAGCGGCCTTAAGGTAGGTTTCCGAAAGCGCATCGTTCTCCGAAGTAAAGTATGTATAAACAGGCGGCGAGCCGCCGCGGCCGGGTTGCCGGCTTGCAAAATCGCCGCGCGGTGGCGAGCCGCCACTGCCGGCTTGCGCGCTTGCAGAATCGCCGCGCGCAATGAGCGTCAATCCCGTCTGCGGCGACAGGCTGCGAATGATATACCTGCCCGCCGAGAGCGCCAGCCCCTGCCCGATTGGGCCTGTTTTCCATCTCGATACGCTGTTTGCGTTCCGGTCCTCATGTCCTATCAGCTCCCCGGCCGTAACCGCATAGATGCCCCGAGGAGCAGTGACCTCCAGGTCAAAGTCCTCCGGTATTTCGCCATCGGCGATTTTGGGGAGGGAGGGTGGGCTGGGCAACCCGACAGTGGCGGCTCGCCAGCCCGCAAAACGCGGATACCAGCCTGAGTCCGCCAGAAGAAAAGTCCCCCTGTCGCTGATCGACCCAGCCACCCCGAGGCCTGGATTATCGAAACTGGCGGGTTCGCTATCTACCGGGTCGTTAAATACAGCATCAAATGAAATCGAAACGCCAAAGGATCCCCTGGCGGCAGAGACGCCGGAAAGGGTCAGCTTGCCTGAACTGAAGGAATACTTGGAGGGCTTTCCATTGACCAGCACAGATTTGATGTTGGCCTTATCTGAGAAGAGAAAACTTATCTCTCCGCCCTTCCACCCTGCGACCCGGATATCGTCCTGAACGAGCAGCCTGTGTGCTTCCGGCTGCAGTTTAACTTTCAGATCGTGATGGCAGACCTCGGCGCCCCATGCCGCCCTTAAGCCGGGTGAAATAAAAATAAGGGCTGCTGCCAGGCACAGAACTTTGCCAAGATATTGGGCGATTTCCTGCCCGTGAGCGCCCTGGGTTTTACCGTAATCCCTAGGTGGAATTTTCATCATATGCGCAACTGCTTTCCTAGCTCGCGTCCATCCGGAAACTCCGGATGGAACGCTGGCTGTTTCCGATTCGAAAAGGAGGCATTTTCCGTCATGGCAAGGAAATCGAGGGGTTGCGCGGAGGCGTACATGGGTACCGCCTCGCGGAGCGTCGAGATCCTGCCTGCGCCACCGCCGAAGGCAGTGGCCAACTCGGCCGGCGGTCCCACCGCCCCAAGGCGGAAAAGGACCCTTTCCGGATGGAAACTAGCCCGGACCCTGCCGTTGCTGTCCGGCGTCCTCGGCGGCAAGCCGTGTGATGGCCGACCAGTCAAGCCTCTCGCCCCCGTGAGCAAACAGGGTCAGGAACCGATCGCGCAAAAGGCTTGCCAACGGCATGGGCACGCGAAGGGTTTCCGCCGCTGCAAGGGTCAGGCGTATATCTTTATGGCCCAATGGTGCGGCGAACCCGGCCGGTTCGAACCGTTGCTCGGCAATCAGGGGGCCGTAGATCTTATAAATCGGTGCGGAGAAAATCGTCGAGGTCAGAAGATCGATAAACTGGCCTCGGTTGACGCCTGCCTTACCGACGAGCGCCATGGCCTCACCCAGCGCTTCGATGGCCGAGGCGATCAAGAAATTACCGCTTAGCTTGACCAGGTTTGCGGCTGGGGGATTATTGCCGAAGGTAAAAGTCTTTTGCCCCAGCGCCTCAAAGAGAGGCAGGCAGGCGTCAACCGCATCCGGCGCTCCGGCGGCGACTATGAACAGCTTGGCTGCCGCCGCCGCTTCCGGCCGCCCGAAGACGGGCGCCGCGACGAAACGCTGGCCGGCTTCTGCGTGCGCAGCGGCAAGCCTTTCCGATAACGCAACGCTGATCGTACTCATGGAAACGTGGATTGCGCCCTTGCCCAGGCCGCCTGTCAAGCCCTTATCGCCGAACACGGTGCTTTCAACGGCATTGTCGTCTGCCAGCATCGTAACGACGGCCTCTCCCCGGCAGGCGTCTGTCACCTGGGCGGCCGGGTGCGCACCTTGCTCCATGAGCGCTTTCATTTTGGAGGCCGTTCGATTGTAAACGGTGACCTCATGACCGGCCCTGATAAGGTTCGCCGCCATTCCGAATCCCATGTTCCCAAGTCCTATAAATCCGACTTTCATGACCTCACTCCTCCTTTTTCCCGCTATGTACGTTTCGGGCTTTTCTTTTTCCCTGTCGCACGCTCATCCCAGCCATTCGGGATTTCGCCAGGTGCCGTCGAACCTGTGCGTGGTCTTGTATAGTTCGTATTTCCCTAACCGAGCCGCCTGAGCGGTTCTAGCGAGAAGAGCTTCGATTTCGTTTGACTTCATTGGCCGGAAACTCCTTGCCGCGTTCAGCGCCTGATCTAATATCCGCATAGAGTCACATCCGGTGATCACGACGCTTGTCGGCAGGTTCATAGCATAATGTAAACATTCTACCGGAGTCACCGTCTTACTTTCGAGAATGAATGGATTGCCCAACGGCTTCATTCCTAAGACGCCTGCATCGGCCTTCACGAGCAGCGGCAAGACTTTCTTTTCGAAGCTTTCATAATGAGCGTCCATCACGTTCAGCGGCATCCGCACCGTGTCGAATCGGAATTGATGGCTCTCTGCCGTGTCGAGCATTTTCAAATGGATGTCCGGGCTTTTGTGCCCGGTGAACCCTATGAAGCGGATCTTTCCCGCCTTCTTTGCCTCCAGTGCCGCCTCTATTGCCCCGCCCGTTGCAAAAATTCGGGCCGGATCTTCCATACGGCTGATTTCGTGAAACTGCAAAAGATCTATGTGAGAAGTCTCAAGCCTCTGAAGCGATTCTTCGATCTGTCGTGCAGCCGTTTTCTTATCGCGTCCGTCGATCTTGGTCATCAGGAATGCACGCTGACGGTAGCCATCGCGCAGCGCCTTACCCATGCGGATTTCACTCTGCCCACCGTTGTAGTCCCAGCAGTTATCCAGGAAATTTATTCCATTGTCGATCGCGGTCCGGACGATGCGAATACTCTCCGCCTCCTCAAGTTCCGGTTTGCCGATGTGAAAACCGCCCACCCCTATCAGGGAAACTTTTTCGCCTGTGCGGCCGAGTGTGCGGTAAGGAACTTCCCCCGCAGGTTCAACTACACCTGTACCCAATTGGGCGCTAACCAGGACACCGGTGGCAATCCCCAGGAATTGCCTGCGCGTAACCGCTGAATTCTCGGCAGATTCGGTTTCGTTATGATTTTCGCCTCCAACTCCCGCCGCACTAATGGCGCTTCCATCATTTATCATTTGAACTCTCCCTGGTAAGGTAGACAGCCTTGGTCATCGATGCCGGTGTCGATTGACGGTAATCCAAAAGTAGGTTTGATACCGCTTTTCGTTAGGTGTAGGCTGAGGGCGAATTCTGCGACATAAGCTAAGTTCAATGCCCCAGGATGACAAGATCGTGCCGGTACTCATTGCGGGTGGTTATCTAATGTGTATTTTAGAGGCTTCGGACTGTAATCTCTCCAAAAGGCGTCAAATAAATTAACTCAACCTGAGGACAGGGTTAAAAACAACCAAGTTGCCGCATGGCTGGAGGAATCTATGAATATTATTGAAAAGGCCCTGGCAGAAGGACGACCGGCACTCAGTGAGCATGAGTCCAAACAGTTGCTCTCAAGCTTTGGCATTCCGGTGACCAATGAGGTTATCGCCCAAGATGCCGTAGAAGCTGCTTCGTCTGCCGCAACAATTGGATTTCCAGTTGTTCTGAAAGCATCCGGGGCGAGTCTGTCTCATAAGACCGAGGTTGGAGGGGTGGCGCTTAACCTCCAGACCGCGGAAGAAGTGAGAAAAGAAGGTGAGCGTCTTTTGAAGATTCCAGGGTGTGAAGCCCTGCTGGTTCAGGAAATGGTTAAAGGCGGCAGGGAAATCGTCTGCGGCCTGATGAGAGATGCTCAATGCGGACCATGCGTCATGTTCGGGATCGGCGGCATAATGACGGAGATTCTCGAAGACGTCGTGTTTCGCATCGCCCCTCTGACACTTTCGGATGCTCGAGATATGGTCGCGGAGATTCGCGGAAAAAAGGTGGTCCAACCCTTCAGGGGAGAAGAGGCTGCCGACATCGATCAGTTGTGCCAAACCCTTGTGGCTTTGGGGGAGATTGGAATCAAATACGGTGACGTGCTCGAAATCGATATAAACCAATTGAAGATCCGCCCAAACGGAAAACCCGTTGCGGTTGACGCTCTTGTCGTTCTCAAGGCGGGCGGTGGGACCGCCTGCCAGGAAGGGCGCTTGCCTTCGGCGGCGCCTGAGGGAATGGGCGGCGCCAGCAGGGGAAAACTAGGTCCATTTTTCGAACCAGCCGGCGTCGCAATCATTGGGGCCTCCGCTACTCCCCACAAGCCGGGAAACGACGTGATAAAAAATATTCTGGCCAATGGCTATGCCGGCAAGCTCTTCCTGGTCAATCCAAAGGGTGGGGAAATTCTCGGCTTTCCAGTTCACACCTCTATCACCGGTTTGCCTGATGGAATCGATCTGGCCGTCATCATTCTCCCCGCAAAAGATACACTTGGGGCCCTTCGAGAGTGCGCCGCAAAGGGAATCGGCCATGTTGTGCTTTCCGCCGGAGGTTTTGCCGAGGTGGATGAATCCGGCGCCGGGATTCAGCAAGATCTCATCGATATCATCAAGCAGACCGGGACCCGTGTCATGGGGCCCAACACATCGGGTCATATCTCAACGCCCCACAGGTTTACTTCCACTTTTTTCCCGCTCGGCACGATCCGGCCCGGCAAAGTATCCTATGTTGCCCAGACGGGCAATTTTGCCACCCATACCATGAAGCACATCCTGACGGCCGAGCATTTTGGCGTCTCCCGGGTTTTTGGCCTGGGAAACAAGATCGATATCGACGAATGTGACGCCCTGGAGTATCTGGCCGAAGACCCGCACACGAGTGCGATTATCATGTACCTTGAAAGCCTCAAGCGGCCGGGACGCTTTCTGGAAATTGCCGGAGAAGTTACCAGGCTCAAGCCCGTTATCGTCTTGAAGAGCGGAGCCACCGAGGCGGGAAGGCATGCCGCTGTCGCACATACAGCGGCTATGGCCGCCGAGGACCGTCTGATTGACGGCCTGCTTCGCCAGGCAGGCGTTGTCCGAATATGGAATTATACGCACCTGATCCTTGCGGGAAAGGCCCTTTCGATGGCGCCTCTGCCGAAGGGCAAAAGGCTGAGTTTCCTCGCCCCATCAGGCGCTATGCTGGTCACTCTGTCGGACCTTTGCATCCGCTTGGGGCTTGAGGTACCCGACCTTACACCGCAGACCCTGGGGAGGCTTCAGGAAATCAGCCCCACATTTATTCGGATGAGAAATCCCGTTGATATCTGGGCGGCCGCTTCGGTAAGCGGGGTCGAATTCGGTTACAAGGAGGGCATGGAAGCGGTCCTCAAGGACCCCAACATCGATGCGGTAGTTACAGTGCTCATGCTTACCGAGGACACCGGCATACCCTCGTTTGACTTTATGGTCGATCTGGCGAGGAGGTATCCTGAAAAACCTGTCTTTGTAACTTTTAGCGGTGACAAACGCTTCGAGGATGAGTGCAAGGCGTATATCGAACCCCTCGGGGTCCCTTCTTTCACCTATATCGAGCAGCCCTTCGAGGTGCTCTCGATTCTTTCGCGTTGCGAGCAGGCGATGAACAGACCCCGGTGATTGGGGTGATTTCGTAGGTAAATGGCTGGCCTGCGCTTTTCCCTGTCAACTGCATCACGTATAGCCTCGCGGCTATCCGCACATGACTCGGGGCCATAATGGAGCAGTTCCTCCTCTTATGTGGGGCTCTTTCATCCCCTACTCTATGCCGGTTTATCCCGGCGTTTTTGGCCCGCGTCTTGCAACAAGCGGAGGCTGGAGGTTCAGGGTCTTTTTCAAAAACCGTTAATCCCTACACCATCCCGCATTGACATTTGGGATTACAGTGTTTGCGGGCAGGGGATGAAACCACCATTATCATGTGCTTCACGGTCCAAAAACTTCTTAACATCTGATACATTACGTCTTCCTAAGTGATTACAGGCCGATACACCTATTTGGAGAGGGGGTGATTTCAGTCGATTACTGATTGATGCCGCGGTTCGATGCTAAGAGTCTGAGGTCCATCCTAATGTTTTTGTTTCCCACCAAGATGATAAAGGAGTTATTGAGATGAAAAGTCACAGCAGGTTTTTGGCAACTTCATTAATCGTTTGTCTGTCAATCGGCATTTTTGCTATCGCTGGATTTCTACAAGCTGCGGAAAGTGAGAAGAAAATCCAGGAAGGCAAGAAGTCGATAATGGAAGGCGCAAAGCAGATCATGGATGGAAACAAAATGGTAATGGATATAATGGCCAAGAAAGGCATCAAAGACGCAGCGTTGACGGCGGCCGAAAAAATGATGGCGGACGGCTATAGCATGGTAACCAAAGGCGAAAGCATGATGACCGGCAGCACAATGGCGGAAGGCCAGGAGATGGTAAGACATGGCGCAAAAATGATGCTGGAGGCACAGCTTGCGACGTCGGACGCCGTTGAGAAGCATGGAATGACTGCCGAATGTTCAAGCATTCTTGAAACGTGCGCGATAGGAGAAAAAAAGGTAGCGTTTGGTAGAGAATTCTGGGGTGATTGAGATTCTGGACAACCTCACCCGCATAGTCGGCAAGAATCAATCCGGCGCAAATCGTTTTAGCGTCGAGGTGGCCGATATTTGTAAGGAAAACGTAGTGCTTCCCCGTCTCCGGGTCCCGCTGGCCGATTCTGCGTAGAGGAATGGGACACTCCTTGGCCTTGGCGCCGGCAAGAAAGGATTACCTGGTCGGATGTGAGCCCTTTGGAGTGGTCCACTTCATGACGCTCAACCACGTTGTAGCGGATGCTCCGCTTCATGCGGGATTTCTTCACGCTCCGCTATGTATAGAGTGTCCACGCATGCACAGGGTCTCAGACCCCGCGGGACCTGTGGACGGCTCGCTGTTTAGCGCCGTTTCACAATGTTGCCTTCGCTCTCTGACCACGTGGTCGGCGCCCCGTATAGGTGATATCGGAACTCAATGGCTGGCCCGCGCTTTCCCCTGTCAACTGCATCACGTATAGCCTCGCGGCTATCCGCACATGACTCGGGGCCATAATGGAGCAGCTCCTCCTTTTATCTGGGCCTCTTTCATCCCCAAGTCTATGCCGGTTTATCCCGGCGCTTTCGGCCCGACCCCCGACCTCACCCACTCGAATGCTCCCTTTCACTCTGCCCTTGACACCTGGACGCGGACTTGCGTGTGTCATGGTGTGTCATTGTGAATCGTCATGTGTCGCACGGTGACACATGACACACGATTGCCCCCTTTGTTTTCGTACAAGACCCAACCCAGACAAGGTGTTCCCGCCAGAGAATATCAACTTGGGACTGGCCCATTTCCTGCACCTATTTATATCGACTTCCAGATATTTCATTCGAAGAATATGGGAAAGATCTCACCTTTTTATATTTCAGTCCCTACGAGAAGGAACTATTAAAACTCAGATGAGCAGACATGGGATGGGTCTATGTGTTTAAGTTTATGGCAGAAACAATATCTCAAGACGGAAGGGGGCAAGAATCTCATTTCGGAAAAGGGAGGCCTTATTGACCTTTAACTTTCAGAAAGGAGAAAGGAAGATGAACTCTAAGGAGGTTACCCGAAGATGTTTTTTCAAGAATGTTGCTAAGTATTGCGGGGCCGGCGTCGCAGCCTTGGGAATGATGGGCCCGAAGCGTGCCCATGCAGGTGCCATGGGGCTTCCAGACCTGGATGAGCCGGTCCAGACAGGTGTCTGGAAGATGAGGGACGCTCAGTTGATGCAGTATGGAGAATTTATTAATAATGCACCCATACCCAAGGATTATTTCGACAAACCCCCTGATAGTTTGATTAATGGAGGAGCTCCGGTCGAGTGGTCTCATCTCCATCCAAACTACTACACTGATGATCAGAAGAGATCCCTGGTCGGGATGATTTTGGCTACCAAACTGGATAAAGACCTGACCGGAGATATCAAGAAGGCTGTGAAGCTCGTTGGAGGGTTTGAAAAATCCCTCAAAAAAACAGATAAAATTCTCATCAAGCCCAACATGAACACCGGGGATCCCTGGCCGCAGGGGGGGACAGACCATGCATTTCTGAAAGCTCTGATTGTCGTCCTAAAAGACGAAGGCTACACCAACCTGACCGTAGCCGATACCTGCGGACCATGGGGGCCAACAGAGCGGGTAATCAATATGATGGGGTACGATCAGGTAGGCAAAGAAACCGGCACCCCTGTCAAGACCTGGGAAAAAGAAAAATGGATGAACATCCGCAATGCCAAGGCCGAATACCTGGGCAAGATCGGTGGCGGGGATGGAACCGTGTCCTATCCAGCGGACCTCAAAAATTACGACAAGGTCATTTATACCCCGGTGATGAAGACCCATTTCCTCGGGGGAATTACCCAGAGCCTGAAGCTATCCGTTGGGATTTTGCATCGTGCCGACCGAGGCGCGCATCTTCATGCCTTCAACCATATCTTCGTTCCCGAGCAGGCTGCGGAAATCAACCTGCCTTTCCAGCCGGACCTGATCATCATGGATGGAAGAAGGTCCCTCATCGCCGGCGGTCCTTCCCATGGCGAGGAAGTCAAACCCGGTGTGATCCTTGTCTCCGGTGACCAGGTGGCCAATGATGTCATGGGCATTAGAACCCTTCAGGAGTGGTACCCGAGCGAGGCAACCAACAAGATTGGCATGTATGCCTGGTATCAGAAGCAGATCGCCCAGGCAGTAAAACTCGGTATTGGATACGCTAGGAAGCAAGACGACATCAAGATCGTTTTGGGTTAAATTTCCATCTTCTTCAGCTTTTTGCCCATACGACCGCTTTTCGTAGAAACATCATAGACATAGCGGCAAAGATCGTCCGCCAGGCAGGAGGAGTGATAACCAAAGTACCCTAAGCCATCTGGAAGCACATTCGTTTTGATTAACTCTGGGAAATGAACGCTCAGCCTCCTATTCGTATGGGTATAAATGTCACCGTGGGATCTTTACGAATCGCTCAATTCAGGTAATAATTCATACTCCCCCTCTTCCATGTTCTCGAGGAGGGGGGGAGTTATCAATCCAGATGGAGAAATGTTTATGACCAGATATGCAATGTTTTTTCTCACCCTATTTTTTTTTATTACCTTTCTTGACCCACAAGTAACCATGTCTCAGAAAGCAAATCCAAGCATTGTGGATTTCAAGGTCCAGCCCCTTTACCGGGCAGCCAAATTGACCTGGAAGACGAGTGATGGTCTGAAAAACCAACTGTCATTACAGATTCTAAGGGCCGAAACCTTTGAGGAAGGTCCTTATCAGGAAGTGGAGGTGACAAATCTTGTCCCCGGCACGAACGCTTATGATTATGTTGATAAAAGCGTGGGAAGTGAATCGAAGTACTATTACAAACTGGTTATTAAAGAAACCGGCGAATCTTTCGGCCCGTTCTTCACGAGACCTTTTTTTTCGCCTCCTGCTACTCAATTTAAACCACCGAAGCAGAATGATCCGCTCTTAGTCCTCCGATAGGGAAGAATGTAAATGGCCAAGGACATCGACCGCCGTATTTTTCTCAAGGGCCTTGCGCTTAGCGCCTTAGCCCTGGGTGACGTCGTTGCCTTTGGGGATCTGCTCTGGGCTGCCACCCTTCCCAACGGTCAAAGGGTGGCCTTAGCTAAGATGGCCATTTTTGTAGATAAGACTCTCTGTTCCGGATGTCGTGTCTGCGAAATGGTCTGTTCCAACCTTAACTGCGAAGGCCGGAATACCTCTTCACTCGCACGGCTTTCCGTCGAAAAAGAGTACATCAAAGGGGACTACGGGCCTAAGGTATGCTATCAGTGCAGCGATCCTCCCTGTTTGAAGGTTTGTCCGGTAGGGGCCCTGCAGGTGGAGGAGCGGAGCGGCACCTTTGTCCGCATCATTGATGAAGGCTTGTGTATCGGCTGTCAGCAATGTATCGAGGCTTGTCAGCAATATTTCCGGCCCCCCAGACCAAAATTCGATGTGCAAAAGCAAAAATCGATCAAATGCCACCTTTGCTTCGGGGACCCTCAATGTGTGAAGTTTTGCCCCATGGGTGTTTTACGGGTGGAGCATTCGGAACAGGGACTGCTCGTGGGTTATCCCGTGATCAAAGAGGACTGATATGACTCCTTCGGGTGGATGGGTTGGAAAAATTCTCAGGGTTGACCTGACCAATCGTAAAACCTCCGAGGTTTCAACATTTGACTATGTACCCAAATTTCTAGGAGGTCGTGGACTTGGGGCAAAGATCTGCTGGGATGAGGTGCCTTCGGAGGTGGGAGCATTCGACCCTGAAAATCGGCTGATCTTTGCTACAGGTCCCCTGCAAGGGACTCTTGCACCCTCATCGGGTCGGCTCACGGTTGTGGGGAAATCTCCACAGACCGGCCCGATCGAATCCTATGTTCGTTCAGGCGTTGGAGGACACTTCGCTCCTGAACTAAAATGGGCTGGATACGATGCCCTCATTATCCAGGGAAGAGCCTCGAAGCCTGTCTACCTTTGGATTACTGATCAGAAGACTGAAATCCTTGACGCCGGCAGTTTATGGGGCCTTGATACCCATCAGACCCAACAGATGATCTGGAGGCTTCATGGCAATAAGACGAGAGTCATGGTCATAGGAAAGGCTGGAGAAAATCGAAGCCGCATCGCATGCATTCTCACTGACTCCGGGGATGCGGCGGGCCAGGGAGGATTTGGTGGTGTGATGGGCTCGAAAAACTTGAAGGCCATTGCGGTCCGGGGCACCGGAAGTGTGACCGTGGCAAGGCCAAAAGAACTGATGCAACTCACCCATGACATCCAAAGACTCTTTTCACGGAAATCTTTAAAAAGTGATCCCTTTCAGCCGGAAGAAAAAGATTTCAATTACAATGTATGGGGCGGTGGCTATGGCCGAGGAAGCCTTACGCTTCTCCCAGGCGAGCTTCTCGATCTATGTAACGACCCTTCCTCTGGTTATTCACAAACGCCTGATGGTTGTTTCGCCTGCCCTGTCGCTTGCCGCTCACGGGTAAATGGACCAGACATCACCTCCGGTGTAGCCAAATGTGCCCAGTCTTACATGTATCTCGAGTCTATGGTCAATGAGCCTGAAAAGGGCTATAGCAAAATCACCTGGCAGGCTGCCAAATTAGCTGACCTTTTCGGAATTAACTCCTATGAGTTGATGGCCATCATCCCCTGGCTTTCGGACTGCTATCGGGAGAAGCTGATTTCAGAGCAAGAGACTGGGCTTCCTCTCAATGGAATCGGTTCTTGGAAGTTCATCTCCGTACTTCTAGAAAAAATTGCCAATCGAGAAGGATTTGGAGACCTCCTCGCCAACGGGGGGCAGCGTGCGGCTGCCCAGCTTGGAGGAAAAGCCGAAAAGCTCTCCTGGATGTATTATCCCCGCGCGGGGAAGTTCGGCGGTTATCGTGAGCACTGGGCCTATCTGGGAGGCTTTCCCTCGGGATATGCGGTTCCTGCCTTGGCTTTGATGTGGGCACTGGACAACCGGGACGCCATGGTCTCCCACAGCTACGTCTCTATGCTTTGGGGTGCTGCTTTCACCATCGGGCAGAACGCCCTGACCGCTGTACCGGAAGAAATCTTCCCTGTTCTCAAACCTGTGATGAAGGCTGTCTATGGTTCAGAAGAAGCGGCCGAATTTTTTCAGCCGGATGGAAAGAGTTTGAATTGGAAATGGGCTGCCCCCGTGGTAAAGCGGTATCATGAACATTCCCTTCTGAAGGATAGTTACATAGTGTGTGACGTCCTTTTCCCTTTTCTGTTCAATGCCAATTCTCCCGATCATGTGGGAGATACCACCCTTGAATCCCGCCTCTATTCTGCAGTTACAGGAGACGAGATGAGTGAGGAGGAATCCTATCGAAAGGGACAAATGCTTTGCACATTGGAAAGAGCCGTAGCCGCACGAGATGGTCGAACCCGTGGGGACGACATTTTCAATGACCTTTACTTCGAAAAGGAAGACGCGGGAGGTAGGAAGTACCTGCGAGAAGATCTGGAACGTGCCAAGAGTGATTATTACAGATTAATGGAATGGGACGTAGAATCCGGCATTCCCACCCATTCAACCTTGGAACGACTGGGGCTGAAAGATGTAGCGGAAGGCTTGGAAAAAAAACCGGAACCGGGGATGCCCATCCCATGATGGAGTACAACGGAACAGCGAAAGCCGGACTTCACAAGTAGATAGGCGAAGTGGTCCCCTAACATCAGAGAAGACAGATGCGCAAGAAGAAGGGCATCACACGCAGTGAAATGTTGAAAGAAACCGGTTATCTGACCTCAGGTACAACTGTGCCCGGTTCAGGCATTTTGGGACCCAGCAGTCTGTGGGCCGCGACCCCCATTACACAGAAAGATGAATGGAAGTTAACAACGGGTGCGCCAAGAGTTGCAATTGTCAAATGCGAACCCCCCGCAGGAAACGCTTCCTTTATCGCAGGCAAATTCATTCGTAGCGATGATGACGTCGCCAAAATCAAGGCGGCGGTGAAGAAAGCGGTCGAACTGGCTATCGGCTCTCCGGACGCAATCATCAAACCCGGCCAGAAGGTCCTGATTAAACCCAATCTGGCTTTCAACGCCCCACCGGAAAGCTTCGCCATTGTCGATCCCCGCATGGTCGAGGCGGTTGTCTCCTACTTCAAAGAAAACTCGAAGGCTGGAGAAGTCTGGGTTGGCGACAATCCCTCGTTAGGTATGCAAGTGGGTCGCGCAAAGCCCGCCTTCAGTGTCTCCGGAATGGAAGAAGCTGCGAAACGCGGCGGCGCCGACAAGGTGATCTGTTTCGACGAAACCGACGTGGTCGAAGTTGATATCCCGGACGCCAAGGTGTTCAAGAAGGCCGCCATTTTCAAGCCCGTCCTCGATGCCGACGTCATCATCAACCTGCCCAAGATGAAGGTCCATATCGCCGGCGGGGTCACCCTGGGCCTCAAGAACTTGAATGGGATTATCCCCAACATACATCCCAGCGCGCAGCAACAAGGGGCGCACCGCATCGACCTGGGACAGAAGTTCTCCGACCTTTATCGGGTTTGCAAGCCGAACCTGTCTATCGTGGATGGCATCATCGGTATGGAAGGACAGGGACCTCACGCAGGTGTGCCAATCGAAATGAATCTGGTCATCGCAGGGACGGACACAATTTCTACCGACGCGGTGACCTGTTACTTGATGGGCTTCGATCCTATCGAGATTCCCGCTATCCGCTGTTCAGCCAGCGACGATCTGGGCGAGATCGACCTGAACAAGATCACCGTGGTTGGCGAACCAGCAGACTCGGTGCGCAAGATCTTCAGGCGCCCGAACGACAATCCCGTAGGCATGTACAAAGGCCTCACGGTTTACGCCCAGCAGACCTGCCCGGGTTGCTATGTAAATGTGCGGGGGGCGCTGGATTCCTTCGCCCGCAGCGGCATCTCTGTGCCCGAGTTCTTAAAAGAGCGCGGCGAGGTGGTGGTTGTCGCCGGAGGTCTGCCGGACTTCGATCCGCAGTTTGCGAAAGAAAAACACCTCTTCATTTGCGGCGACTGCTGGGAATACTTCCCGACAGCCGATAACATCCGGCAAGCCGCCAAGTTCGCCAAGTCGGTAACTTACTATCCCGGCTGTGCGCCGGTTTACATTTTTGCGCAATTGAGCACAGATCTGCAGCAGTTAGCGAAGACGGGATACGTATAACTCCCTGGCCGCCATTGCTGCCCATTGAGCAAGGAGCAAATGGCACGGTGGCGTTTCAACTTGTAGCCTGCGCGGGAGGAACATATCCTCTCATATAAGCCACTGTTGCACGGCAACGAAGTATCGAAGAGCAACGCACTTCCATGTTATCGCGCAGGATGCTGCAATCAGTCCGAATCCGGGCCGAAATGGTTCCCGCTTTAGGACGGGAAAGGATTTCCGTGCATTAGGCGTAATCCGGCGGCTCCGGCCGTCACTATGATTTAGGCCGACAATCGTTGGCAGGTCACCACTATGAGCAGTGCAGGTACGATTGACAGTATTCACGGCAAAGAGGCTTGGAACAAGTTCGTCACTACGGGAGAGTGTGTTCCTGACGTGGCGCCGCTGATAGCCCAGTCTTGGGCGCGTTGCCGAGCCCTTGGACATGATCCCAAACGGGGACCCGCCGTTGTAGTTGTCGAGCGAAAAGAGCTGGAGCGGCGCGTGGCGCGAAACCGGGACCTGTTGACCGTCGCTGTGCCGATCCTCAATGAACTGCAGGCCCTCGTAAAAGATTTGGGCTTTTTGACGTTACTCACCGACAGTGACGGTGTGATTCTGGAAATGCTGCCGGGCGGAGAGTTGAGAGGCGCCGGCACGGAAGGAAACCTGCGAGCCGGTGGAATGTGGGGGGAAGAACAAGCGGGAACAGGGGCGATCGGACTTGCCCTCAGGCATGGTCAGCCGGTTCAGGTCGTTGGCTGCGAACACTTCTTTGAAGAGGCTCACGATATGACCTGTTCTGCAGCCCCGATCTTCAATCATGACAATCGTCTCATCGGAATTCTCAACCTGAGCGGACCCAGAGAAGAAGCCCACCTTCACACCTTGGGTATCGTGGTTGTGGCGAGCAAGGCTATCACCAATCAGCTACGCATCGAGGAGGACCGTCGGCAGATCTGGCTCGCCAACGAATATCTGAGGACGGTAATTAATTCGGTCTCAGACGGCGTTGTAGCCATTGATTCCAATGGATTCATCAAGGAAATCAATTCCGAGGCAGCCAATATTCTGGCAACGGACACCTTGCTCGCCCGGGGAAAAGACATTCAGGAGTTTGTGGGCAAGCAGTCGCTGTTCAAAAGAGTTGTAGCCGGCGGTAAGCCGGTGACCGACATAGAAACCACTATGGAGACCGGGCGCGGTTATATTCACTGTCACGTCAGCGCCACGCCCATCTTTCTAGCCAATGGCCAGGTGGTCGGAGCGGTTGCCACCTTGAAGGAGATGAAGAAGCTGCAAAAGGTGGTGAATCAAATCACCGGCGCGGAAGCGAGATTCACCTTTGCGAACATTATTGGGGAAAGCTCGGCGATGCAACGGGCAATCCATCTTGCGCAGGTTGCAGCCAGAAACATGCATACGGTGCTGATTCAGGGGGAGAGCGGAACAGGGAAGGAACTCTTCGCTCAGGCTATTCATAACGCCAGCCTTGCCGGCCAGCCCTTTGTAGCTTTGAACTGCGCCGCGATCCCCGAAACACTCATCGAGAGCGAATTGTTTGGCTACAATGCCGGGTCCTTTACCGGCGCGAGCAGGAATGGACGCCCGGGCAAGTTTGAGCTTGCAAACGATGGAACCATTTTCCTCGACGAAATAGGGGAAATGCCGCTCAACATCCAGACAGTGTTGCTGAGGGTATTGCAGGAGCGATCCGTGGTGAGGATCGGTGGACTTCGCTCAATACCCATCAATGTTAGGGTAATCGCGGCAACCAGCAAAGACCTGGCCGTCGAAGTTCCCAAAGGTAACTTTCGCCAGGACCTGTTCTACCGCCTTAATGTGTTCGAGGTTCGCATCCCGCCCTTGCGCGAGAGAATCGGGGACATTACACAGTTGGTCGACTATCTTGTAGCAGGCATTTCGGCAAGGTTTGGCAAATCTGTAGCCGGTGTCTCGCTTCCAGTCTTGAAACGCATGTGCAGCTATCACTGGCCTGGCAATGTTCGCCAGTTGGAAAATGTCGTGGAGCGTGCTATCAGCCTTGTTGATGGGGACATTATCGAGGAACAGCACCTGCCCGACTTCCTGAAAGCCGAATCACCCATACAGGCCGATGAGTTTCCCCGTGACGCCAGGCCATCGAACATGGAGGAGGTTGAGAAAAAGGCGATTTTGGAAGCTGTTCGCAACTTCGGGGAACGACAGCAGGCGGCCAGGTCGCTCGGTATATCGCGCAGTACTCTGTATCGGCGACTGAAGAGGTACAAAGTGGAAAGTCCATATTGACGGGTCCAGCAAAGTATAGCAGCTATATTACGGGACAGGTTTTTGCGGTGGAGATGAGTACACGATGATCTGAAGAAGAAGCCAAGGTGGAGCGGATCGACGGATAATAGGTAGAAAACCGGACCTGGCGCTGCAAAGAGGAATTATGTCTGTCGAAGTCGAAGTGGATAACGAACTCAAGGCTAAGCTGAACAAGCTCAACGATGAGCTGCGCTCTTTAGGAAATCTACTGGTCGCGTATTCAGGAGGAGTAGATTCAGCTTTTCTCGCCTGGGCGGCGCATCAGGTGATTCCCGGGAAAATGCTGGCCGTCATCAGCGACTCGCCAAGTCTGGCGCGCACGCAACTGCGGGACGCTATCGCTTTTTGCGAAGAGTACGGCATCCCGTGGCACCTGATTTCCACCGGCGAGATGCAACGCCCCGAGTATGTGCGAAACGATGGCATGCGGTGCTTTCATTGTAAGGAGGAGTTGTTCACCGCGCTCGACTGCTTTCGAAAGGAGCACCATTTCGAGTCGATTGTTTACGGTGTCAACACTGACGATCAGGGCGACTATCGTCCTGGCCAACAGGCAGCCCGTGCGCATGGTGTGAAGGCCCCACTGCTGGATGCCGGCCTGTCGAAACAGGACATCCGTAATCTGGCGCACGCGGCGGGGCTTCGAGTGTGGAACAAGCCGGCTTCCGCGTGTCTGGCGTCGCGCATTGAATACGGACGGGAAGTATCGTTGGAGATTCTCAGGCAAATCGAGACTGCAGAGGATGCATTGCGCGACTTGGGATTCCAGCAGTTCCGGGTGCGCCATCATGGGAAGATCGCTCGCATCGAGATTGCACGGGAAGAGCTGCCGCGTGCGATGTCGCTTGAGATGGCGGAAGAGCTGGTACGCATCTTGAGGTCGATCGGATTCACGTACGTGACCCTCGATCTCGAAGGTTTTCGTTCCGGCTCCATGAATGCCATCCTGCCGGTCGCTTCTTTGATTGACGCTGCCGGGAAACAGTAGCCGGTAGTGCTGTCCAAGGTTGCCCCTCCGAAACCACTCGGAGTGATTGATGCACTTATCAGCAATATCTGTTTCTTCCCGATCAAGATGTTCGCGGAGATGTCACAAGAGGAATGGCAACGGGTGATCGACCCTGACGGGCACGTTCCTGGTTTCCAGGGTAGTTTACGGGCACATGGCCGATCGAGGCATGAATGGCCGAGTGTTGGTTCTGCAGATGTTCAAGGCCATTGGCACGGCTGTGCGTAGCACAGGGTTTGCTTATGAGGCGGTAGGTTGCGAAGGCAATTACTGTGGTTCAATGAATGGAATTTTGCCGGTGGAAGTTCTGCAGGACATCACGCAACAGACGACACAAAGGCCGGCGCGATAGCTCACGCGCCAAAGGACTAGCAGATGAAAATTGGATATCTGGAATGCTTCGCCGGTATCAGCGGAGACATGCTGCTGGGAGCGCTGGTCGACGCAGGAGTGTCCGCCGAGCTTCTGAGGTCAACAGTAAGGGCACTGGACTTGGGAGCGGAGCTGCATGTCGAGCGTGTCAACCTTAGTGGCATTCAGTCCACGAAAGTAGATGTGCTGGTGGATGGCAACCCTGCGGATGCTCCGCAGCCAGATGTGAGAACTGACGCTCACGCAGAGCATAGGCACGGCCATTCTCATGGGGAGTCCGATCAGAAACACCATCATGAAGAGCATGGACATGGTCATGTGCATGGAAGAGATTGGGCCAACATCCGCACGTTGATAGAACAGGCTGCGTTGCCGGAAGACGCGAAGGGTCTGGCGCTGCGAACCTTTGAGTTTCTGGCGCGAGCAGAAGCGCAGATTCACAATGTCCCGGTAGAAAACGTTCGCTTCCACGAAGTGGGAGCGGTGGATACGATTACCGATATTGTGTGTAGTGCGGTAGGACTTTGTTCGCTGCAAGTGGACCAGTGGGTCTGTTCTCCAATCAATGTCGGCGGTGGATTTGTGGAGTGTGCCCATGGCAGGTTTCCCGTGCCCGCTCCGGCGACCGCCGAACTCCTGAAAGGCATGCCTACTTATTCCTCGGGGCTCCGGATGGAGTTGGTGACGCCGACTGGAGCAGCCCTGCTGAAAGCACTCGGGGGCAGCTTTGGGGATGCTCCTGCAATGCGATCTCATTCGATTGGATATGGAGCCGGGAAACAGAATCCGGCGCGGTTCCCAAATGTGTTGCGGCTCAGCATTGGTGATGCAGAAAGCGCGACGCAGTTTTCCGAAGAGACGATCACAGTGCTGGAATGTGCAGTGGACGACCTGAGCCCGCAGGTAGTGGCCCGCACCATGGAACTCGCCATAGCGCGGGGTGCGCTGGATGTAATGTGCATTCCGGTGACAATGAAAAAAGGCCGCTTGGGCAGTCTGCTGACAGTGCTATGCGAAAGCAAAGATGCCGCAGCCTTTGAAGAACTGTTGTTCCGGGAAACAAGCACGCTGGGCATTAGGGTACGGGAGGAGAAACGTGTAGTGTTAGAGCGGAGGTTCGTGGAAACACAGATGGCGTATGGAACCATCCGCGTGAAGCTGGGGCTGTGGAATGGAGTGGAAATGAATGCGATGCCGGAATATGAGGATTGCCGCAAGGCCGCGGAGAAACACGGTGTTCCATTGAAGCAGGTAATGCAGGCGGCGGTGGCTGCGATGGCGGAAGCCAAGGCGCGGGGATGACAAGGGAGACGATTTTTGCGCTGTTGAAGGATGTTCAGCAAGGCGGAATCAGCCCGGAGAACGCTTTCGCAGACGTGGGTAGAGCAGCACTGCTTTCACTTCAGTTTGAATGTCCGGTGAAACAAGGAGCTGGACAGCGTTTCGCCGCACCAGATAGATGATTTGGCCCGGATTTGAAGAGGGCTTCAACACGGCGCTCACGTACACGTTGGCATCCAGCACCACTCTGATCATCGTGGTTGCCGGGCCTTAATTTTCCCGGTGGTTACTTTCTTGGCCGCAGCCACCGCTTCAGAGATCGCCTCATCAAGCTCCGGATTTCTGCGTGGACAGGCGGCGGACTGGGCCATCGCGGCGGCCGGGTTCCCGATCCGTTCAGTAAATCCTTCGTCCCCTTCGCCTTATTTTCCAGTAAATCCTGTCTAAGCTTTTCTCTGCGCGCTCTGTGCCTCTGTGGTGATAATTTTTTCCGTCCCGCCGCCGCGGTGCAAATTATTCAACCGTTACGCTCTTGGCCAGGTTTCTTGGCTGATCCACGTCGGTTCCGCGAAGCACGGCCACGTGGTAGGCCAGAAGTTGCAGCGGGAGGCTGAACAGTACCGGCGAGAGCCACTCGGATGAAGGATGGATGACGAACTGGTTTTGAGCCGGCCCGATGATCTCGCTCGGTTCGCCTTCGATCAGGGCGAGGATAATGCCGTCTCTGGCCTTGACCTCCTGGATGTTCGAGATCATTTTCTCGAAAAGCGGCCCCTGCCTCAGCAGGACCATGACCGGCATTTCGACATCTATAAGCGCTATGGGGCCGTGTTTCATCTCGCCCGCCGCATAGCCTTCAGCGTGGATATAAGAGATTTCCTTGAGCTTTAGCGCGCCTTCCAGGGCGATTGGGTAGAGCGCGCCGCGGGCAAGATAGAGAAAGTCTTTGAAGTCTTTATACTCTCTGGCCCAGGCGCTGATCATGCTCGTATCGGAGAGAATCTTTTCCATCTTGCCCGGAAGTTCGACAAGGTCCTGAATATAATGTTCGATCGATTCCCTGGGCAGTCTGCCGGTTTCGGCGGCCCAGTAAACGGCGAAAAGATACAGGGCGACCAGTTGAGTGGTGAATGCCTTGGTTGAAGCCACTCCTATTTCGGGTCCGGCATGCGTATGGATCACCCCCTGGGCCATCCGGGCTATGCTGCTTCCGACCACGTTTACGATTGCCCGGCAATGAGCGCCCTTATCCAGCCCTTCCTTCAGCGCCGCCCTGGTATCGGCGGTTTCCCCGGACTGGCTTATAACCAGCAGGAGGACTTTGTCGTCGAGAATCGGGTCCCTGGAGCGGAATTCGGATGCAAGGTCCACCTCGACCGGGATTCGGCACAACCCCTCGATCATGTACTTGGCCACCAGTGCGGCATGGTAGGAGGTGCCGCACGCAACGAGCAGGACTCTTTCGATTTTGTTCAGCAGGGTCTTATCCAGGTTGAGATCGGGAAAATCGATCTCC